>Ga0105238_10004206_pt1 | contig 14291 bp, 8 predicted proteins | sample KBSC34metaG_FD_81526 | JGI IMG/M metagenome (GOLD analysis project Ga0105238, IMG submission 81526) | Corn rhizosphere microbial communities from Kellogg Biological Station, Michigan, USA - KBS C3-4 metaG | ecosystem: Host-associated > Plants > Roots > Rhizosphere > Soil | place: Michigan, USA... | reverse complement strand
GTGCCGGGTCGTACTTTAACTTCCTGGCCGCAGGGGTCTTGAAGGAGCGGCTTGACGTCGGTGAATATCCCAGTGCTGGTTCGCGATGACGCGGGAGTGCAAATCGAGACCGGCCCGCAACACAGTCAAGGCAGCATCGAGTAGACGCGGTCGCCGCGCACCAACCCTGGAGAGCGCGCCCCTGACTGTGTCAATGGGACACGCTCTTTCTTTAAATCCATTCAAAAGCTTCAACGACTTACAGTTTGGACCAGCGAATGCTATTATCAACATCGCCGTGCAATCCCGCATATTTTCGATTTATTCTACTGGCATTTCTATTCTTTGCGGGATATTCGCCCAGGCGCAGGGACCTGTTGCCATCATCGCAGGCGGCGGCCAATTCAGCCGGAAGGTGCAGGCTCAAGTGTGCCGCCGCACTGCTCGACTTCTTCGATCGTTGCTGGTGCTGCTGGGGGCCGGTACCGCCTATGCGCAGTTAACGGTTCTTGAATATCCGATCCCCACTCCCAATAGCACTCCCGCGCATATCACGTCCGGACCGGATGGGGCCTTGTGGTTTACTGAAAACGCTACCGGAAAAGTTGGCCGTGTCACCATCGACGGCTCGTTCAGTGAATTCTCAGTAGCCGCGGTTGGGAGTAGGCCGAACGGCATCGTTGGCGGTTCCGATGGGGCGCTTTGGTTCGCGGATTCGAATGCGTCCGCCGTGGGACGAATCAAGACGAGTGGAGCCATTACGAAATTCCCGATCAGCGGACCTGCGGGAAATCCGGTCAATTTTCAGCCGGGCAGCTCGGGCGGAATTGTGGCTGGACCGGATGGCGCGATCTGGACCTTTGTCAATTCCAATTCCAAGCCTCCCACGATCGTCCGGATCACCTCCGAAGCCACCACCGAATATCCGCTAGCAGCAGGCGGTGTAGGAGATATTACCGCTTCCTCTTCCGATGGCGCTATCTGGTTTACGTTCAGGCAGCCGCTCGGCGCGCCAGCAAATGCCCCCAATTCTGTCGGACGGATTACGACAAGCGGCGTCATCACGCTATTTCCGCTCCCCATTGGAGAAACCGCCGGCAATATCCTCGCGGGCCCAGACGGCACGATATGGTTTAGTGTTGGCACATTCAACACGTTGCAAATAGGCCGGATCACCACGACTGGAGTGATTAGCGAGCTTCCCGCTGTACTTGCCCCCTATAAAACCGTTGCCCAGGGCGCCGTTTGGACCCTCAGCCCGGAGAGTCTTGAAGTTAATTTGGTGGAAACGCTAAGGAGAGTTGACATTTCGGGAGACGTTACAGCTTACACACTTCAGGCGCCGTCGAATCACCAATTTCGCGACGTTACTCTTGGACCGGATGGGGCGTTCTGGCTTACAGACTTGACGAATAAGATTGGCCGAGTAGGCATTCCCTCCCCACCGCTTATCATCTCTGCGTTTTCGTTTCCTTTGCAGCACTTTGGCGTTCCCTTCTCCACGACCTTCATTGCTACTGGGGGCACGCCGCCGTACAAGTGGTCGATGAGCTGTTGTAATCCGGGTCCACTGCCAAATTTGACGCTCGATCCCTCAACCGGCACGCTGAGCGGAACGCCGCTTTTCGCATCCAATTTCGTGAACGGCGGCACCTTTTACTTTGGGGTGAACGTGCAGGACGCCGTGGGCGCCACGACGAGTCGGTCAGGTTCCCTTACCATCGATTCCTTGATACCAGGCAGCAGCTTTATCGGGTCACTGCCGCATCTGGCCGCCCACGAAAACTGGACGACAATGTTCACGCTGGTCAACAAGAGCAGTATGCCAGCGGAGGCGAAGTTGAATTTTTTTGGCGATCCTGACGGAGTGCTTCCGCTTAACTTAACAGCACCGGGTGGCCTGGCCTATGTCCCCGGGGCAGTTTTCCAACAGACTTTCAATTCCAACGGGCTCGTGGTCGTTGTAACCGGAGGTCCGCAGATGCCACCAGTGCAAGTAGGATCTGCGCAACTGTCGGCGACTGGTGCGGTAGATGGGTTCAATATTTTTCATCACATTGTCACGCAGCAGGAGACTGTGGTGCCGCTCGAAACGCGCAACGCCAGTTCGTATCTGCTGGCGTTCGACAATACCGGTGGGTCGGTACTCGGCATCGCTGTGGCGAATGTCGCGGCGCAGGACGCCCAAATATTCGTGGTGATTCGCGACGACAGCGGAGAGCAGATAGCGACGAGTTCCCTTGCCGTACCCGCCGACGGACACACTTCGTTTGTGCTTCCGACACAGTATCCGATTACCGCTAATCTTCGCGGCACGATCGAGTTCGATACCCCCAGCGGCGGCCGGATCAGCGTTCTGGGGATGCGCTTTACTCCTCCCAACAACGCTCTGACCACCATTCCAGCTTTGGCGAATGTCGGGACCAACGGAGGCAGCATCGCCCACATCGCGAGCGGCAATGGCTGGCAAACCACGTTCGTGCTGGTCAACACCGGAACCGTCGCGGCCCCGTTTCAGCTCGCTTTTTTGGCCGATGACGGAACTCCGCTCGCTTTGCCGATTGGCTTTCCGCAAACAGCGAGCGGTAGCACCACCATTGCGCCATCGGTGAGTCAAACGCTGAACCCGGGCGCGAGTCTCCTGATCCAAAGCGCTCTGCCGCTGTCGGATCCCGCGCCCACTATCGGTTCAGCCCAGCTCACGACCAGCGGCAACATCAGCGGGTTTGTCATTTACCGCTACAACCCGAATGGGCAGGAAGCTGTGGTGCCGTTTGAAAGCCGCGGCGCCGGAGGATACATCCTGGCGTTCGACAATACGTCCGGCACCGCCACCGGAGTCGCCGTCAACAGCGTTTCTGCACAGCCCGCCGATGTGCCTGTCATCATTCGAAATGAAGGCGGAGCTTCCATAGCCACAGATACGATTCACCTCGCGCCCAACGGGCATTCTGCGTTTACCTTGGTGACGGACAAGTACCCAATGACGGCCAATATTCGCGGGACGATTGAGTTCGACGCACCGCCCGGCGGACAAATCGGTGCTCTTGCCTTCCGCATTCCTACCGCGCACACGTTTACGACGCTGCCGGCGTTGGCGAAATAGTAGGTGGGCGAACCGGCCGCTGCCTGTGTCAATGAGACACGCCCTTTTCTGAATCCACACAAAAGCGTCAACGACTTACAGTTTGGACCGGCAAATGCAACGGTATCGCCGTGCAATCCCGCATTATTTAGATTTATTCTACTGGCATTTCTGCGATTTTCGCCAGACGCAAGCTGGGGGAGCGGAGGTCAGTTGGTTGATGAGGCACCGTTTCAGGTACGGCACCATCGCAATCTGGGTCGCGCTGCTGGCTCCCGTGCTCATCGAGATCTCTGCTTTCCGGACCTCTCATCTGTGGTCACAGCAGATCTGGTTCACGCCCCAGAGTAAGCACCGCTTCGAATACTACATACTCGCGTTTGCTGTAATCAGCAGTGGATTTGCTCTGTTCGCGCGGCGTTATTTTCTTCCATTTCTCGTGGGCGCAGTCGTACTATGTTCCGTTGCGGCAATCGGTCTGCGCCCAGTAGGCGCGGTGCTGCTCTTCCTTTTCTCAGCCACGATTCTGGGAAGGCTGGTGTTTGGCCGCTTGCTCGAAGGTCCCCTCGCCTGCATGGGAGGAATCGCAATCTGGATTGTTGCCATGGGCTGCGCCGTACGCTTTCCCATCCACTATCCGGCGACGTATTTGGTGGCGCTAGCTGTGCCCGTCGCATTTGCCTATCCGCTTTCGCGCCAGTTGGCGAGCCAGTGGATCTGTCTATTCCAGCCAAAGTGGAGGCCCTCGAACGCGGAATTCGTTGGCTTTGCGTTACTGGCGCTGCTGCTGGGGGCGAACTGGCTGATGGTGCTGGAGCCGGAAGTCAGCACGGACGGCCTGGCCATGCATATGGCCATTGCCTCGAACATGGCGATCCACCACGCGTTCACCATCGATTTCCGCCAGTTCATATGGGCGCTGATGCCGATGGGCGCGGATTGGTGTTACAGCGTCGTCTACATGCTCGGCGGGGAGTACGCCGCTCGCTTGTTGAACTTCGCCATGCTCGGCACGATTGGATTGCTACTGTACGGCGTGGCGCGCCGATTTGTCTTGAACGCCGTGGCGCTGCTGATGGTCTTCCTATTCCTGTCGACGCCGATGGTTCTGTTCGTGACCGGCAACATGTTGGTCGAGAACTTTTTGGCGGCGATGACCTTGGCAGCCGCAGTCGCACTATGGAAGTTCGACGAGGAGGGTGCGACGCCAGTCCTGATTCTAGCGGCGGTCCTTCTAGGGACGGCGGCCGAGATCAAATTCGGAGCGGTGGCCGTGGCAGTTCTGATGTTGCCCTTTTTCTTCGTAGCGATTCGGAGGAATCGGCGGCGGCTTCGCCAGGGAACATGGGTTCACGTTTGTGCGATTGTCGTGTTGCTGGCGATCGCGGCCGGTCCGTATGCATACGCATACTGGCGTTCGGGCAATCCGATATTTCCGTTTCAAAATGCGAACTTCCATTCTCCCTACGTCGGAAACGAGATCCAGAACGGAATCTTTCATCCGCCGTTCACCTGGCGAACTCCTGTCCTACTGACCTTTCGCACTAGCCGCTACTATCAGGGACAAAACGGATCGTTCGGGCTGCAGTACTTCTTATTCTTGCCCTTGACTCTGGCGTCCCTCTTTTGGATGCGATCGTTTGTGGGCAGATCCTGCGCGGTGATCGGCGTGGGCGGGGCGGTGGTGTTGCTTGCGACCGTACCCGACGCGCGCTATCTCTACCCGGTACTTCCTTTTCTCACCCTAGGCGCGACTGTCGCCTTGTCGGGTTTGCACGCCGAACGGAGGCGCATTTTCCAAGCGGGCATTCTGGCCGCGGCGGCGGCTGGTCTCTGGAACACCTACTACTTTCCTACGGCGGATTGGAATCACAGAGACTTCTATTCGTCTCCGCTTTTCTCCGCGGCGGGCCGCCAATCCTATTTAAGAGAGCATGCGCCAGTGCGGGAACTGATCGCTTATGTCAATCGAGTGGCTCCGTCCGATCCGGTGGCGTTCACGGATAGTTCTTCGATCGCGGGCCTGATTCCTCCTGTCTACACTGATAACTGGCATGACTACCAATTCTGGAAGCAGGTTCAGACCAGCCAATCTCCCGAGTTTTTCTACCGGGAACTTGTCCATCTGGGCGTTCGCCGCCTGATTGTCGAAGCGAATCCCTCACGGGCCACAGCCATCACGGATCTTCTCACACGTTGCGGACAATCCGAGTACTCGGTTGCCGGTTCCTCTGTGGTACATTTGCGCCCCGATTGCTTAGCGGTGCTGCAACAGGTGGATGCCGAGCCGTTGCGCAAGGGCAGAATCGATGAAACCGACCCTCGCATAGTTTTCACCGGAAATTGGATACCGATGAAAAACCAGCCTTCCGCCTATCGAAACACCGTCGCCGTCTCCGATGATCCGGGCGGATCTGTCAGGTTCAATCTTGAAGGGCGGGGCTTTCGCTACACCTACACTCGATCGATGAATCGCGGCAGGGCCGAAATCGTAATTGATGGCGACCGCAAGGCCATTTTGGATCTGTACAATCCGGCCAATGGTTGGCAGACGCAGAGCACCTTTGCCGGTCTCGCGCCCGGTTCCCACCGCGTCGCCATCAACGTACTGCACCAGAAAGACCCCGCCTCCAGCGGGTATTTCATCGACATCGATTCCATCGAACCGCTTCCATGAATCTCGCTCCGATGGCCCCAGAGATGCTGGGCAAATCTCAGGGAGTAAAGATCATGCGAATGTGTACATTTATCCGAACCGGAATAGTAGTGGCTGGACTAACGGCGGGCTTTGCCCAGTACGTAGACGGATCCACTGAACAACGAGCTGACCGGGACGAAGGAGGGCGACAGGTTACTTTAAAACCAATCAGCCAGAGTGGATTGGGAGGAGACGGAGGCAATGAATGGCTTCTCGCTGGCGCGTTAGCGGGAATTGGCCTGCTGTGCTTAGGAGGGTTGGTGACCGCGAAGCTAATCAAATAGTTTAAGGTTAAAAGCGCCGAGACATCGGACGAGTGGCCGAAGCGATGCTGTTAAATACGCTGAAATGAAAATAGTTACAGGCTGTATTGAGAACAAAGGGCGAGGTTTTTTCGCCGCATGTGGCGTTGCTGGGAGTGGTGGGTCAAAGGGATACAATCCCGCTGGGGCGATGCGCGTTATTCGAATCTTGTCTGTTGTTATGATTGCCGGTTGTGCGGTTGCCGCGGAACGGCCCGACGCCTTGGTTACTCGCAATGCTTACGGCAAGGTGCCGCTCAGCTTTGAACTTAACCAGGGACAGACCGATGCGCGGGTGAAGTTTTTAACCCGTGCGTCAACATACACCCTGTTCGTAAAAGCGGACGAAGCTGTGTTCGCTGGGCGTGACGGGTCAGTCGAGCGAGTGAAGTTTTCCGGCGCGAACCGCAAGGCGAGAGTGGAGCCACTCGAAAAACAGCCGGGTACGAGCAACTATTTCCTGAGCGAAGATCCCACGAAGTGGCGCACCAGCATTGCCACCTACGGAAAAGTGGCAATCCGAGGAGTGTACCGGGGAATCGACTTGGTCTTTTACAGCAGCGAGGGGCGGGTCGAATACGACTGGGTGGTAGCTCCTGGAGCGGATCTTCGTCAGATCCGCATGAAATGGGAAGTCGCAGGGCAAATCCGTAAAGACGCCAGCGGCAATCTCGCGCTTGGCTCCGCTCTTTGGCAAAAAAAGCCAGTGATTCTGCAGGCGGGGAAGTCGATTGAGGGCGAGTACGTGGTCCGCGGTAAGGAGGTCAGGTTTGAAGTCGCAAAGTATGACGTGACGAAGCCTCTGCTGATTGACCCAGTCTTCGTTTACTCGACCTACCTGAGTCGTGCTGGCGGAAGTATCGCGGTGGACAGTGCGGCCAATGCCTATGTGGCCGGCGGAACAAACGCTGCCAATTTCCCGACTGGCAATCCCTTGCAGGCCAGCTATGGCGGCGGAAACAGTGACGCATGTGTCACTAAAATCAATGCGTCGGGCTCGGCGCTGGTGTACACCGTGTGTTTGGGCGGCAGCGGTGATGAATCTGCCGGTGGCATTGCCATTGACGGTGCGGGCAATGCTTACATAACGGGCACTACAACCTCTCCCGATTTCCCCACGAGCAACGCTTTTCAAGCCAGTAACCATGGCACTTTCGCCATCTCCAATGTATTCGTAACCAAGATCAATGCATCAGGAACGGCGCTGGTTTACTCCACCTACTTGGGCGGCAGTGGAGGGCTACACCAAGAGGCAGACGGAGGCATCCCACGTGGAGATTCCCCCGTGGGGATTGCCGTGGACGGTGCCGGAAACGCCTATATAACGGGGACGGCAATGTCCGCGGATTTCCCGATCAAGAACCCTCTGCAAGCCAACAAGAGCGATCCTTCCGCATTCAGTATGTTCGTGACAAAGATTGATGCTTCAGGCTCGACCCTGGTGTACTCCACCTATTTGGGCGGCAATGCTGGCGCCGGTGGCATCGCGGCGGACATTGCGGGGAATGCCTATGTAGCAGGCACCACCAGCTCCTCGACCGGTTTCCCCACCAGCAATCGTTTGCAACTCGGGGGAACAGGAAGCGATGTGTTCGTGACCAAAATCAATCCGACTGGCTCGGCCCTGTTGTATGCCGCCTTCTTTGGCGGCAGCGGGCAGGATTTCGCCAGTGGCATCGCGATTGACGGTGCGGGCAATAGCTATGTGACGGGCGGTACACGGTCGACCGATTTCCCCATCGTTGGCGCTGTGCAAACCAGCAATCATGATGCGCCCAATCATGGGACCAATGCGTTCGTCACAAAAATTAATTCGTCGGGTTCAGCTCTGCTGTATTCCACTTACCTGGGTGGCCACGAGTTCAACTTCGGGGGAGGCGACGCCGCTACTGGAATTGCCGTCGATGCCGCGGGCGACGCTCTCGTAACGGGCTACACATCCTCGCTGGATTTTCCGGTCGTTAATGCTTTGCAGCCGAATTATGGCGGAGGCATCGTAGATGTCTTCGTAACCAAATTCAACCCGTCGGGCTCGGCCCTTCTCTACTCCACCTACTTAGGCGGCAGCGGGTCCGATTTCGGCTACGGCATTGCGGTGGGCAGCAATGGCAATGCCTATGTGACGGGTGTCACATCCCCGCAATTGTTCCCCTTGAGAGTCCCGAACAATTTTCCCACCTTCAATCCTTTGCAGGGAAGCAGCCCGGGTGGCGATCCGTTTGTCACGGTGATCGGAACCCCGCTGGTGAACATCACGACGACTTCGCCCATAACGCCGGGAGTGATTAACCTCCCCTATACAGATACTCTCGAAGCTACCGATGGCATTCAGCCCTATACCTGGAGCGCGACTGGCTTGCCGGTGGGCTTGACGCTGGACTCCGGCACGGGTGTTCTCAGCGGCTTGCCGAGGGTGACGGGATCCACCACGTTTAGTCTCACTGTTACTGACGCCCTGGGACACTCCGCCACGCAGTCTCTGACGATTCTCATCGATTCGACTTGCAGCTACCAGCTGAATCCAGGGGGACAAGCCTTCCCGGCCGCGGGTGGAACTGGGATCGTGAATATCATCGCGCCGGCCGGTTGCGGCTGGTGGACCACCATTGGACCGGCGTGGATCACGGGGCTCACGACGGGCAACGGCAATGGCTCGTTCACTTACCAGGTGCGGGCGAATTCGGGGGCGGACCGGTCTGCCACACTGACGGTGGCCGGGCTTTCTTTCTCTGTCGAGCAGCAAGGCGGGGCGATTCCGGGATTGAGCTTCATCGGCACGATGCCGCACATCGCGGCAGAGGAAAACTGGACCACGATGTTCACGCTGGTGAATAAGAGCGCAACTCCGGCAACGGCGCGGCTGAGCCTATTTGGCGATCCCTTTGGAACGCTGCAGCTACCGCTGACATTTCCCCAGCAAGCGGCGGCTCCCAATCCGCTGCTGACAAATTCGTTCGACCGAACGATTTCCGCGAACGCGTCTTTGATTGTCGAGACGGCGGGTCCTCAAACGCCTCCCGTGAAGATTGGCTCGGCGCAACTGGCGGCCACTGGCGCGATCGACGGCTTCGCCATTTTTCACCACGTTCTGACGCAGCAGGAAACCGTGGTGCCACTGGAAACGCGTAATGCGAGTTCCTACCTGCTGGCCTACGACAATACGGGCGGCAATGTTCTGGGCGTGGCTATCGCGGGCATTACGACACCGCCTGGATCGTCTGGCGTTTCGATTCGCATTCGTGACGACGTAGGCAACGAAATCGGGGGCGGCGGCTTTAATGTGAATGCCGGGGGACACTTTTCGTTTGTGCTCCCCACGCAATTTCCAATCACGGCCAACCGCCGCGGCACCATTGAGCTGAGTCCCATTCCTAGCTCTTGCCAAACGGGGGAGAGCCCCGCGCCTCTGTGCACCGGACAGATCAGCGTTCTGGGCATGCGCTTTACGCCGCCGAACAATGCGCTGACGACGATTCCTCCACTGGCCAACGTCGGTACTGGCGGTGGAAGCATGGCTCACATTGCCACCGGCAACGGTTGGAAAACCACCTTCGTACTGGTTAATACAGGGACCAGCGCGGCGCCGGTTCAGTTGAATTTCTTCGCCGACAATGGCAGCCCACTCGCGCTGCCGATCGGGTTCCCGCAACTCGGCAGTGGTGCCACTTCCGTGGCTCCCTTCGTCAATCAGACTTTGGCCGCGGGAGCGACCTTGGTAGTGGAGAGTGCCGCGCCGGAATCGGACCCAACGCCTACCGTCGGTTCCGCGCAACTCACCAGCAGCGGAAACGTGAGCGGATTTGCGATTTTTCGCTATAATCCCAACGGCCAGGAAGCGGTGGTGCCGTTTGAAAGCCGCAACGCCAGCGCCTACCTGCTGGCTTTCGACAATACGGCGGGAACAGCCACCGGCGTTGCGATCAACAGTGTTTCGGCGCAACCGGTCGACGTGCCGGTGGTGATTCGCGACGACACGGGGACGCTGATTGCGAGCGACACGCTGCACCTGGCCGCCAACGGCCACTTTGCGTTCACGTTAGCGAAGGAGCGCTATCCGGCCACGGCGAGCATTCGCGGGACCATCGAGTTCGACACGCCGCCCGGCGCACAGATCGGCGCTCTCGCTTTCCGCATTCCTACGGCGCATACTTTTACTACGCTGCCGGCTCTGGTGAAGTAAAACGCCCTAACTGGCGTGAGCCAGGGCCTCCTGGTGCCTTCTGCCCGCAGTTAGCCATAGCAATACTGCAAATGCGAAGCCCAGCGTGCTCATAATGCCGAAGAAGATCATCATCGGCTGGTACCCAGCTGGGTTCAGGGCACTCGCGCTGGCACTGTCGTTGAGCCACCCGGCGACCAGGTTTGCGCCAGCAATGCCGGCGTTCTGCACCACCCACATCAAGCCAATTGCCGTGCCGAAGCGCGCCGGGGATACCAGTTTGCTGGTCAGCGGCCACATGACGGCCGGAACCAGAGAGAAGCTCACGCCGATCAGCGCGGTGGCTATCCACAGGCTCCAGTCAGTCACCGCCATGATGGCCAACGATAAAGGAAGTAGCACTGCGCCGAATGCCAGCATAGGAGCGTAACGCCCAATCCTGTCGCACAACCACCCGAACGCCGGCGTGGCGAATATCGCGGCTAGAAAAACGTAGCTGTTCATGGCCCCAGCCGTAGCCAGGGTGAGACCGTGCGCATGCTGGAAATACTTGATGGAGAACGTGCTGCGGAATGCCAGGATTACCGCGTACCAAAGCACGCATAAGATGAGCAGGAACCAATAGGCGTTTCCGAAACGCAGTAGATCGCGGAGCGCAAAGCGCTGGGATGGCGGGGGCTCCACCACCGCGGCATTGCCGCGTACCCGGCGATCGATCCACCAGTAGACGACTGCCGCGGCGAAAGATGTTGCTGCAAACAGCGCTGCGATGATCAGCGGCGGCTGCCAGCCTTGGGCGTAGGCACGCGCGAACCACGACGGCGACATGTCTGCAGAGAACGATCCCGCCCGGCTGATGGCGAGGTTCAAGCCCATCGCCAAGGCTATGTTGCGGCCGGTGAAATACTGCGCGATCGCCGCGAGCGTAGAAATGCTGAACGTCTCCGCACCAATGCCAAACAGCAGCCGGCCGGCGGCCATACCGGCGAAGCCAGGACTCAATGCGGTGAGCGCAGCCCCGGCGAGACACACTGCCGTGGTGCAAAGCATCGCCCGAGCCGCGCCGAAGCGATCGACGAGCATGCCACCCACCAGAACGAGCACAACGTTCGGCAGGCTGTAGATCGCATTGAGCATGCCGATCTGCGTGTCGCTGAAATCGCGTTGGCGATGCAGTAAATCGGCGATCGGGCCGATCGAGTCGTAGACATAAAAATTCCCATACGACGCGGCAGTAACCAGCGCGAATACCAGCCAAGCGAGGCTCCGGCCTGGGGCGCCCTTAACGGACGGGAAAACCATGGGCCGAGTCTAGCACTTGACAAGCTGCGCTGCTCCGAAGGTCACGGAAGTTTCTGTTCCGGAAGCGCTAACTCCTGTGCCTCAGCCAAGTGAGCCCGGAGAGTTGGTAGGGTCTTACGGGCCCAGTTTGTGACATCCGGATCGTTCCCCGAACTGGCCTCTTTCTCGAAGGCCGAGATAGCTTGCCGATGGTCCTCGATCATGACTCTGCCGAACTCCTTGTCGAAATCGGCGCCGCTCTTGGTTACGATCGGCATCGGCATCACCTTCGCATCATCCCCCGGCAACACGACACTTTTTTGTTTGGCCAACGCTGCCAATTCTTGATTCGCCAAATTGTGGTCATTGATCAAGCGCTGAGAGAAACCCTTCACCGCCTGGCTTTGTCCACGCTCGATCCCAAGGTGTCCCATCTGGATTTCGTGCATCCCTCGCTTAGCGGCGTCCTCCATGAACGTCCGGTCCTGCGCACTCAGTTGTTGCGCTTGCACGGCTGACACGCCACATAGAGCAAACACAGCGGTCGCAAGCAGGAGTAGTCTTATGTGAAAAAGCATACAAACTCCTTTTACTATTGGATTCGTTATCGCTGGAGAATGTTTCCAGAAGCAGGAAGAGCCCGTTTCATCAGCAACGGAACTATACGCCTTGCGCACCCGAGCCGATGGAATCGTGTGGCGGGGAATGATTTAAAAAGGCCGCCCGGTTAAGGGCGGCCTTTTGAGTCAGGTGGCATAAATTACCTCCTATGAATGCTATCGGGTCGCGCTCACATGGTATTGGGCTATTGCTTCCAAGAGGCTTTGTTCATTCGTCAACTTTAACGGATGGCCTTCGTCGGATGCTTTACGCGCCGCCTTCGACAACTGGACGCGCGTTTCGTCCCAGTGCTCTCGATCTCTGAATGCGGTTATGCCGAAGTCCCCCATTTCAAATGTTCCGCAAATTGGACATGTATACCGCCAAGTGGAGTCGTTAGGGGGAACCGTGAGCGCGGCGGAGTGACACAAAGGGCAAACTGCTTCAGGCATCTCGTGTACCTCCATTTCCGTCGGAAAAGAAACCGGCCCATTGGGGTGGCGCTCCTCGGAGGGGAGAGTGCCACCCCTCGTGCTGCCGGACATACAGTGTTTTCACCGCCAGAGGTGTGGCCAGCAGCCCATGAGCCCTGCTGTGCGGTCAGGGCTCGATGATTAGATCTAAATTCGGGTTGAAATGTTTCACTGGCAAATATTACCACTCGGCTGATGGATCGATTCCAGCTAAGCGAGCCCGCTTTCTGGCGTTGCGGCTAGAATCGGCAGATGACGCACTGACGATACGTAAATCCTTCCATTGCCTGGAGTAAACTGGATTGGAATTACGGAATCCACTCTGCAACATTCGGAAGGGTAAATGTCTTCTTGGAATAGAGTTCGTTTTGCCGTAGGACTTTCCACCGTCGCATGGATCACTCTCGCGGCCACCAGCGCGCAAGCGCAGCAAACGCCTTGGCGGTTTCACTTACAGGAAGCGACCATTAGCGATGTGCAGCGCGCGATCCGCTCCGGGCAGCTTACTTGCCGCCAGTTGGTGCAGTTATATTTAGACCGTGCGCGCGCCTACAACGGCACCAGCGATCGGCTGATCACCCGCGATGGAGCGCCCGTTCCGCAGGCATATGGCGCGATGCGGGCCGGCGCGCCGATCAAGTTTCCCACCGAAACCGTGGCGATCTCGACACTGGTCCCGAATTTCGATCAGTACACGGGGCCGCCGCTGGAGTTGGGGCGGATGGAGGCGACGGCAACCGATCCCAGTGTCGAGCAGCAGTACGGCATGACCATCGGCACACCGAATTCCGGACAGATCAATGCGCTGGCGACTTTCAATCTGCGCGGCGAGCGGTCCGTGACCTGCAAGGGAGACCGCGACAAGCCGGTCTCGAAGGGGCCACTGCCGGCGGGTTCTCCGGCGGTGTGCGAGGAGTTTCGCAAGCAGCCGGATGCCCTGGAGCGCGCCGCGGAGCTGGACGCCCGCTACGGGCGCAATCCGGATCTGCAAAGCATGCCCATGTACTGCATCCCGTTTTCGTTCAAAGATCCGTTCGACACCATGGATATGCATACTGCCGCAGGCGCCGATGCGCGCTATGACATCGACTTTCCGGCGCGCGACCACACTCTGGTGACGCAGCTCCGCAAGAAGGGCGCCATCATTTACGCCAAGGCTGTCAACACAGAATACAATGGCCGAGCGGGCGATCCCGGTGGAAAGAACCATCCGCCGACGGTGCTCTTATCCACGCTGGGCTATCAGCGAAGCTCCTGGTCGGGGAACCCGAGCAGCGCCTACGACAATACGCGCGCTGCGTCGCTAGGCTCGAGTTCCGGCTCGGGTGCTTCGGTGAGCGCGAACCTGGTGATGTGCAGCTTGTGCGAGGAGACCAGTCTGTCGTGCCGCGGCCCGGCCAATCATAACTCAGTGGCTTTGATCCTGCCGCACAAATCCATGATCTCCTTTCACGGAGGCGCGATCGGCTCGGATGTTTATAACGATCGCACCGGAATTCATTGCCGCTACATCGGAGATTCCGCGAAGGTGCTGGACGCGTTGAAAGATCCCGTCAACGGGTATTACGATCCGCGCGATATTTTTACGACGGTGCCACGGTCCAGCGTGTTCTCCGGGTCGTTCGCGGCAGCGGCTTCGCAGTCCGGCGCGCGCGGCTCGCTGCGCGGGGTGCGCATCGGCATCGTTCGCGAATCCATGCTGAAGTTTCCCGGC
>Ga0105238_10004204_pt1 | contig 14292 bp, 14 predicted proteins | sample KBSC34metaG_FD_81526 | JGI IMG/M metagenome (GOLD analysis project Ga0105238, IMG submission 81526) | Corn rhizosphere microbial communities from Kellogg Biological Station, Michigan, USA - KBS C3-4 metaG | ecosystem: Host-associated > Plants > Roots > Rhizosphere > Soil | place: Michigan, USA... | reverse complement strand
TGATGACGGCTGCAACTTTGCGCTTGCCATCGACTCGCCAGACGCTGCTCTCGTCAGCCGCGTCCGCTTCCTCAGCATATCCACGCTTGATCAGCGTATTGATCGCGCGGGTGAGGCCGGCGCGGGTCACCCCGATGCTGGTGGACGGTGGCAGGACGCTGCCGCTACCGCGCTTGACGGCAATCGCCAGCAGGACATAGTGAAGGTTGCTGAGCTTGGTCATGTGGGTGCCTCCTGATCGGAGCCGGCACCAGTGCCGTTCCCACCACCCACAGCCCCGCCGGTCAGCCGGTCGGGGGCAGCAGCCGGCATCGTGCCGGCTGCGAATCATGAGCACACCAATGCTTCCGTTGCGACAACAGTCCAGTCGATAGTCGCGAACCCGCGCGAAAGCTGGATGTGGACTTCAGAGCTGACCTCCCACTGTGTGCCCGGCGTAGGAGGCACGCATGGATAATGAGCTGCTGGATCTGGCGGATCGGCTCTGCGCCGTCGCTGGCATGATCATGGAAGATCACAACCTGCTGGCAATGAGCAAGCCCAAGGATGCCGACGACCGTGGTGGCAAAATTGAGACTCTCAGCACTGCTGGCAGCAATATTTCAAAGCTCATTGCCGCTGCGCACGTACTCATTAGACTCGGCTAATGTCAGCATCGCACGTTAATAGCGGACCCTTCGGGCAACCGAAGGGGGGTTCCGAAACATGCCGTTGCCTCTTCCACAGCAACGGCGCAAGGCGACCAATGCCCTTGCGTTGATAACCGTGGTCGGTTGACCCCACCTTGGTCATCCGGGCTCGGCGCTCAGGAGCGACTCGAGGGCCTGAGTCACAAATCGTGCCGACAATGCACAGCCGTATTCGTGGTAGCGATCATCCTTGTACGGGTTAGCGAGATCGACGACCGTCTTGGCTGCGAAATAGATACCGCCTCCGTCAAAGAAATCGCGGGCGGCGAAATAGATCGAAGCGACCTCCATATCGATTCCAGCAACCTTGCGCCCCTGATCGCCGATCATTTCGCTAACCGTTTTGTCGGCGACGACCTGAGATCCGGAGACCATGGGCGCGAGCTGGATTTTCTCATGCGCCAGATCCGAATTCATCAACCCGTTGCGAAGCGCACTTGAATTTTCATCGGTGCACAGCAGGTCTAGTCCGGTCCGCGTGGTCGGTGTCACCAGGACATGGAGCAGATCGGGCGTCAGCTTGCCCTCCTTGAACTTGCCGCTCTGGTAGTTCCAGCTGAGATCAGGAACAATCAACGCGCCCAGACGAGTTTCACCCTCGCGGCCTCCGCATATCCCCGCCATGGCCACGGCTTGGGGTCTGAAGGCGGTAAGCGCCTTGGTGGCGACGATCGCCGCGCTGATCATGCCAGGGCTTGGCTGTGTGACTATCATGCCGCGCCAATTGCCGATCTTCGCGGGCTGGCAGTCCAGGCCAAGAAACGATGTTCGCTCCCCAAGAATGCACTGCGTCATCTGGAAGCCGCGGCGTTCTTTCTCCAGCGCGCAAACGACCACGAAATCTAGTGGGCGCGTTTCGTAGGTATCGCGCAACTTGCGCACGAGGTTACCTTCCCACACGCGGGAATTATCATAGGGAATGACCGCGACATCGTGGTGGGCGAAACTGTGCCGGGCAGACGCGGCGATCTCCGAATATCCGGTCATCACGATCCAGGAGGCGATGCGGCCAGTGAGGTGATTTTCGATCAGTTCGCACCACTGCATCGTGGCGTCGATCTTCTCGCCATTCTTCACTTGCGGCAGGACAAGGTCGACGATGCACAGATCAAACTTCGTGTCGCCCAGTCGCATTATAGCGTCGTTAACGGTTTCGACGGTGGTCAACTCGTACGCGTCACTGTCGAGCTCACCTGTGATCAGGAGTCGGATCTTCTCCGCTTTTTCGCGTTCGTCTTCGACCAGCAGGATTTTCATGCCGCCCCTCCCATCGCTGCGAGTAGCGGAGGTTCCCACTCGTCCTTGTCGCTGAACAGCACAGCACCGGCAATGTTGTTCACGCCATCGCTGCGCAGGATCGGGACCAGGTCCTTCAGCGGGACGTGCCGCCGATCATATTCGACAGTCGGATGCTGAGTTAAGATTGCAACCCGCTCGCTGCGCTCGTTTAAGGAGAGAAACAGCAACACATCAAGCCCTCCCACCGGCTGCGAATAGGTATCGACAGCACCGACTTCACTGGTGTGGCTTGGAATTGCCATATCAAGTATTACGAAATCAAAGGTTCGGGCCTCGAGCGCGATCATTGCGTCGCGTAGGGAGGTCGCGACCTCGACCAACTGCGGTGACGCAGTATCGACCGCACGCTCGATCGCCTGCAGCTTGAAGCTGTCGTCCTCGACAATCAATATCCTCATGCGACCAGACCCTTGAAGGGGATCGAGATCGTCATCTGCAGCCGGTTCGTGCAGCCGTTGAGGGGCTCTGCTGCGAAGCTCAGGATGCTGCGCTCAAGCTCCATCTTCTTAAGCTTGCGAATGCCGCTCAGGCCCTCGACGATGTCAGCATCGACTGCGCCTGCCTGGCCCGCTTCCTCGATGCGCCCCAGCACGGCAGACACATCATCATCGGGCTTGAGAGCGCACGTGATCGCGATGTCGAGGATTTTGGCGGCTCCGGCATCCTTCACGTGTGCCTCGATTGTCAATGTGCCGGGATGAGGGCCGTGCTTCGCTGCGTTGCGCACTGCGATCGTGAGCGCATCGTACACCACATAATAAGTCGCACCGCTGAGCTGTAGATTACTCTCGCCTATACAATCGACGGCTGGCGCAAAGGCGGGATATTCGTCCTTCGCCTCCTGTACCGCAACCTGGATGACATGAGCAAACTCGGCAACGGGCGAGATGTTTGGTGGTTTGCGGAACCAGGAAATCACGGTGTTGAACTGATCGCCGACTGCAATGTTGGTTGCCTTCTCGAAGGCGATCGAAGCGTTGTCATTGGGCAGATACCGGAGCTTGAGCGTGCCCCATTTCGTCCTCGCCTCTCCGATTGAGGTCTGAACCTTAGCCAATTCGATCTCGAATACGAGCCAGCAGAACTGTTCGATCAACAGCGGCACGAACAGCACGCCCTGATCCTGCTGTGCCTGATCGAAAATTCGGGTGAGGCATACGAGGCAGACTTGCCATTTTTGCTCGGAATCAATGTCGGTGCCGAGCAGCCCGTCCTTGTGCGTGCTTTTGCCGCGAAAATAGAGTCGCGCCGCCAGGGCGTCGATCGACGTTGAGAAGTCCCTGGCCCATGCGTCATATTGAGCAATCGAGCTTGCCGGCAACTCGGTCATGTCACCACGATCGGGCAAGCCGTTTAGCAAGGTACCGCGCAAAGTGCCGTGACGAATGCGGCGGCCCAGAAATGAGGCGATGCCGTAATCAGGATTGCGGCAGAATTCCTCATAGCATTGGGTGAGCGCCAGCAGCGCAAGCTTGGTCGGCTCACGGTGCGCAGCGAGGAATTGCGTGCCGGATTTCGACCGATCGGTTAAATCAGTAATCGGTGGCAGATTGGGTGTCGACTGCCTGATAAAATCCGAGAAATCGGTCAGCTTGTTCTGCTCGATCCACTGCCGGAAGCGCACTGAATCGATGTTGAGGCGGGTTTCGTTTATTGCGCCGCGCACTGCCGCAATCTTGCGGTCGAGCCGAAGTTCCCGCGCCTTGCTGCGCGTCAAGCTATTACCTGTAATGTCTGAGAACCATTCGAGCAACCGAGCGCGGGTTTCGTAAATGGCCTCTGACGATTCCATGAGGAACGCCATCTGGCTCAGCATGGTTTCGTCAAGCAGGTTCACAAAATAATGAATGATCTTCTTGTCGAGCGAACGCACACGATCCATGAACTCGAGGATGTCGCCGTGGTGATTTTCACGAACGTAGCGCTGAAAGAGGTCCTTGAAGTTGAAATTATCACGCGTTGCCGTGCTGTGCGCGCGCAGGAGTGTCTGCAGGATCAGCTTCACAAACGGGTTGGAGGCTGACGCGGCCGCTCGGCGCAGCAAGGCGGTCGAAACGAGCCGGTCAACTTCGAATGTCTGGCCCATCAGCAGCGCCATACCCTCGGTTGAGATTCGCGAAAAATCGGGATTCTGCTCGCAAACCCACACGATCGCGCAGCTCCTCGACAGCAGCCCCGCCGTTTCGCTGTCGAACTTATGCGGTATCGCAACGGTAACATGCTTGTCTGGAGGAACGAGATCTTCGATCCGCTCGACGCCTTCAAAGAACGAAGCTGCAAATTGGCGTGCGGCAGGATTGCCCTCGGCCTCGTTTGGGAGATCATAAAGCGGCTCCAACGCGTATCGGATGTGCCGGAACGTGCGATATTCTAGAAACGCAGGCGCGGCGCGAAACGCCCAAAGATCGAGATAGGCGTCGCTCTTGCTGAAATAGGCGAACGTGCCTGACGGCATTTTTGCCAGTTCATCCCAGCCTGCGCGAACCCCGGGTGACATGGCCATCGACACTATCCCCTGGTCGATATGGCTGAGCAGCACGATCGCGGCATCGAGAAGGCTGATCTCATAGGCGGCCGTAACGAGTGCGACCAACCCGTCCTGCGTCACGGCGAGCGGCGTAAAGCACATCTGCGAGATTTTTCGGGAGTTGCTGGCCGCGCGCTCGAGCGATGCATACTCACGGAAGCGGTATTTGAGATCGAGATAGTTGAATTCGGCTCCAATCGTGTCAATAGTTGCCATCATTCCATAATTTTTACCGTTGACACCATAGGTGCTGACAAGCTCCACCGCTGTCTTATAGGAGATCGTATCTTTGGCGGCATAGCCGATCACGAACGCGGCTTTTCGAGCGACCGTCAGCGAATGCCCATATCTGGCGACAAGCTGAGTCAAGGTGATTGCGATCAGTTCGTCGATGCCATCATGAATTGCGAAGTTGAGCGTGCGGAGCATGGCAAATGCCTCACTCAGCCGCGCTTCATTCTCCGTGATGCGGAGAGCGATATAATCGAGCGCGATAGTCCCAGCGGGTACAAGCGACAGGCCACGATTGCTTTGGAAGGGCGCTTCCGTAGGGAACTCCGACAGCGGTTCGATATGGTGGAAAAGCACACTGTCGCGCAAGAGCTTGTCAAGCGCACGCAGATCGCTTTTCCTGACGTTCTCCAGCAACCGCTCCAAGGTTGATTGACGATGGCTGGCGGAGCGGCCGCGGTCGAGCAGCCCGCGCAGCAAGAACCGGGTGCTGGTATCGTCAATGTCCTGAACGGTCGGTCGTGTCGTGCTCAATTAGGTCTCTTTGCCCTGGTCAGAATAGCTCTAGCCGATGGTAAGCACAAAATGTCGACCATCATACACGTATTTCTTGAGCGGGGCGGGGATTTATAGACCTGGAAATCTCGCGACAGCCTTTTTTATCGTGTCATACGGCTTATTACATGCGATTCGGCAATCGGCCCATTAGCCGCTGGGCGGCCCAAGCGTGACCTGCGTGTCAGCAATGCGCCTTAATTTCAGTTGTTCAATGCCGCCCCTCCGATTGTCTGAAAGCAGACGCTGGATAGCTTCCTTTGGAGGGGTCGCAATGTGGACAGTCTCGACAGGCAGCTTAAGACTTATATGAGGAGAAAAGCGGTCATTGCCGCAGCCAAGCGCTGAGCCGACGGATGAACCGGCGCCACCAGCTTTCACGCCGATTATAATAAGCCGCGCGCCGCGCATCCTCTCGAACTCTACCCTCGGCAATCTGCTGCGGAGTCAACTGGCCGGCCCATTCAACGCTGCCGCCGATGATGAAGTAATGCGCATTGCAAACGTTCCAGTTTCCGACAGACGGCATCAATGTCGGCCCACTCGTGTCGGCGGAGATGGAAAAGTCGACTGGACCGATCGGCAGATAGATAACGTCGCCGCATCCGCATGCGCAAAGGTGTGCCGAGACTTCATATTCCCTGGACCAGTAGAGCGCACCCGGTTCGAGAATCTCCGGCAATTCCTCCACCTCGACGAGTCGATATCTCATGCGTCGCCAATCCAGTTACTGGAGCCGATCGAGATCAGGCTGTTTCGGTAGTCAGCCTCATCTGTGTAGAAGCCACGGAGCTGCTTGTAGCGCATAACGGCGATCGCAGCATTCATCGCATTGAGTTCGACGATTTGAACGAACGTGCGATAGGCGCCCTCATCGGTCCGGCGATCGAGCGGTACCTCCTCGATTGCTTTCGCCGCGGACGCCTGCGTGAATAGGGTGGTTCGGATCAGACCGTCGAGCGAACCTTCTTCCTTCTCGACGCCCATGCCGACATCGATGAAATCGATGCCGCGGCCGGTGAGCATCTCGCAGATTTCCGCCCGCGCCTCGCCATCGTCGATGCAGACGAACGCGAAAGTAGTATTGGTGAATAGAGCCTCATCGCCCGCACTGATGCGCTTGTTATGAAAGGTAAGGCCATGGCGAAACGGCTCATATTTGCGCCGGAGGGCATCGGTCTTCAGATGGCCGAACTGGTCCATCGGAACCTCACCCGGCAGGCGAAAGCCATTATGGACTTTGAAAGTATCGAAATCATAAGCGTCGATCGTCGCTACGGGCGTCTTCACGATGAAGTCGAGCACGAAGGCACCAGTGCCCCCGAGGCCAATGACGGCAACCCGGTCGCCCGCAACCAGCTGATTCAGGTCCATGATCTCTGCCTTTGCTGAGAAGGTGTCGCGGACCTTGAAAGGGGATGTATCGGGCGGGACGTCGTAGGTCGCGCCGGTGCGGGATGACACACCGTATTTCTGCTCGGCGGGTCCCGAGATCAAAGATACATAATGCTCGACCAGCAGGCTGTAGGTTGCGAAGCCTTCCTCAGGCTTGTTGGAGAGATGGCGAACATAGGTCGTGTCACCGATCGGCAGCGAAACGGTGCCTGTCCCCAATTTTGGAATGGCCGTTCCATCCGCATAGTGTGGGTTGGACCCCGACCAATACATCTGGTGATTATATGGCGAACCGAGAGTTTCCGGCGTCGGAAGATTCAGCTTCGCCGCGAGACGCCCCTTGTGGAGCTCCCCGCTGCCGTCGAGGTAATAGACGTCATTGACCACCAGATGGCCGCCGACGATCGAGAGCGCATAATCCCTCTCGATCAGCCGCTTCAGGTCGTCATGATTCTCCAGTGCGTTTGACACGGAAGCGCATCCCTTCAACGATTTCGACGGATCCACCCTTCGAGAGCGTGCCCTGGGCATGGCCGGAAGCACCGCGCTCGTAGACGATGCTGTAAGTGGCGTCGGGGAACTGCGCGAAATCAGGATAGGCCAGCTCGACAACCCGATTGTAGCTGATTTTACCCTTCGGCTCCTCGAACTTCCGCGAATTGATCGCGATCGTGACCAGCTTGTCCTTAACCATGATGTTCTTCTTCCTTCTGATTTGGCGACGCAGGCCCCGTCTCGGATGCCAATGTCTCAGTGTTTGCGGTCGAGGGGCGGATTGGGATCGTTGCCGTAGGAATCAGCGTCCCGAATCCGCCCGTCGGGCCGGTGGATCACAACCTCGCCGGCCTCGCGAATCGCCCGGCCACGGGCAGCGTCGATTGCGTCGGCCTGGGTCGCGTGCGTGCTACCGACCCGGCTGGCGCCTTCGCGGCGTGTCGCCCACGCCCCGTTGTGGGGCACGACGTGGATGCGCTTGTCATTGCTCATGTCTTCAATCTCCTGTCGGCGGGGTTGACCCGCTACAGCTCGTATGTCTATCTTGACGAACTCGTCATGTTCCGCTATGGCCATCAGCGACGGTGCCAAGACAGATTTGACGAGATCGTCATGAACTATATACGGAATCGTCATGAATGAGTCAAGCTCAGAATCCCTGTTTGGAACACGGCTGAAAGAAGCCCGCGAACGACAAGGACTTAGCCAAGCCCAGTTGGCGGATCGCTCCGACATGCAGCCGTCCGCGATCGCCCACTTCGAGGCGAATCGCCGCAAGCCGTCATTTGAAAATGTGCGCCGCCTGGCGACGGCACTCAGCGTATCGTCGGATTACCTATTGGGGGTACAGGCGACGGTGGCTTTCAGGAATGAGGACAAGCTTACTGCCGGCGACCGGGATTATATCCAAGGTCTCATCGACCGGCTGGCGGGGGAAGGAAAGTCCTGAGATGGCGGGTAAATTCCGTCTCCTGATGGCAACCCAAACTGGGCAGAAGCGGGCGCGGGACGATGGCTACCACGCCTTTCCCGTGGACCCGTTGGCGATCGCTGCTAAGCACGACCTTCATGTCGAGAAGAAGCCGGCCGGGATGCCAGGTGTGTCAGGCGCTCTCATTTTCGCTGAGCCTAAGCCGATCATCATTTATTCCGCCGAACTCGAGAATGAGGGATTCGAGCGATTCAGCGTGGCCCACGAGTTGGGACACTATTTCCTGCCCGACCACCCTGACGAGATTCTGAAGGCCGGCGGGCGGCACTTCTCACGGGCCGGGTTTACGGAAGGGAGCAGCTCAATCGAGCTCGAGGCAGACCATTTCGCCGCCGGACTGCTGATGCCGGGCGGCTTGGTGCGTAGCCATCTCGATCAGCATCAGGTGGGTCTTGAGGGCATCTGCCGACTGGCCGAGGACGCCCGCGTCTCACTCACCGCGGCAGCGATCCGGGCTGCGGAATGCGTATCCTTTCCCGTCTGCATCATCGTCAGCAGCGGCGCGGAGGTCCGTTATTCCTTTGCGTCGGACGCGTTCAAGAGGCTTGGCAAGCGTATCTTTCTCAAAAAGGGAGACCCTCTGCCCGAGGGCGCGACGGCAGCCTTTAACGCGCGGCCCGAGGACGTGTTGGCTGCTCTTCGTGCGACGGGCGAATGCGACCTTATGGACTGGTTCGACACCGACAACCATGCCCGTCTCGACGAAGAGGTGATTGGGCTTGGCCGCTATGGCTTCACCCTGACGGTACTGTCTTCGGATGATCTCGCCGAGTCGGAGGACGAAGATGACGATGACCAGGTAGCAACGGTTGAGCGCTGGACGCCCCGTTTTGCTTATGGCCGCTGATGGCCGCGAGCAGCTGCCAATCCATTAGTGATACCGATGGCAAGCAAGCGGGATAAACAGTGCGAGCGCGGCGAGAGGCGACATCCGCTACCGTCGAGCACGCGCTCGTGTCGTAGAGATCTTGGCCAGTGGAAGACGCCTGCACCAAGTACCGCGCGGGAGATAGACAACATGGAGGAGATTGCGTGCCAAGGTCACGGACGGCAACGGCGGATCGGCTTCCGCATCCACTCCCGAGGATCGGCTCGCGGCTTTGGCACCGTTGGTGCCTGATGACTTCTTCCGTATCACGATCGAAGGTGCCGCGAGCGTTCTTCGCGACAAGGCCAATCCGCTGCGTCTAAATCTCTTTGCGACTGCCATCCGCATGCTTTTCGAACATGTCATGGGTACACTTGCGCCGGATGCCGAAGTCGAAGCCTGCGCTTGGTACAGGCCAATCGAAGGACAGGCGAAGCCCGTGCGTGCGCAGCGCATCCAATATTGGCTGCAGGGCGGCCTGACCGACGGATATCTCAAAGATGAATTGGGTCTTGAACCCCAGGAGCTTCGCGCCGGACTTCTCCGCGCCTTCAACAAGCTCAGCAAGCATGTTCATCGCCGTGCCGACACGCTGGTGCGTGATCCCGCCGAGCAGGCCGCCGAGGCGGAAGCGACGGTGACGGCCGTGGAGGAGTTGATCCATGCCTATCACGACTGCCGCGCGGCGCTCATCGATCCGCTGACCGAAGGACTCGACGAAGGGGCGGTCGACAGCCTGCTCTCGGAAACCGTCCTTTCAATCGACGAGCTGGCGTCCCATCACACGATTGATGAAATCTACACCGACAGAACAGAGGTCGCTTCGATCGGTCCTTCGACCGTGCGCTATTGCGCCACGGGCACTGTCTCGGTCACGCTGCAATGGGGTTCGAACTCCGATCTGCGGCGTGGCGATGGCGCAGAGCTCGACGAGTGCTTCCCGTTCCAGTGCCTGTTCGATGTCCCGCTCGAAGATCCGCGGGACCTGTCCCAAGCGGAAATCGTGTCCGGCGTCGACACCAGCAGCTGGTACGGAGACGACTGGCGGGACGATGGTCCGGGAGAAGAGGGCAGTTCGAGCGAAATCGGAGCTGGCGGGGCAGACCTCATCGCATGGCTGGACGGTGACGACGATAGCGAGCGTCTCGATTTCTGACGAGCGCAGCTGCCTCGAATTGTGGTGAGAGATGTCCGTGAACCTAAGGCAAGCTCCTCTCCCGGAACTTCGAACGTCTGCCTTTCAGGCGGTCACTGTCCCCGATAAGGTTCGCAGCCAACGCCGTCTCCATCGCCATCCAAGCGCTCCGAAAAACCTCGCTCATAGCTACGAAGTGGCGCCACGCCGGCCGCGCGGACTTCGTCACAGCCCAAGTAGGTGTAGCCAGGCGGCAGCGCATCGAGGATGGCTTGGCGCTTCTGCGCGCTTTCCCATGCATTGGCAGCGAAAGCGATGCCGAAACCAGAAGCCACTGCGATAAGGCTATAGCGGATGGCCGTCTGAAGCGTTGTTTCCGGTCGTGGAGGACGGCGTTTCCCGTACCGCCCGTTGAAGTGCCGACGGGGATAGTGCCGAGACATCATGCCTTGTTGTCATGCAAATCTCAAAGGCAGGTTAAAGCTGCTGACATACGGTTAGGCTGCAAATGCCTCATCTGTTCCTGCTTGATCGCCGGGAGGTGCACTCCAATCAATCCGCCTGGTGGCATACATTGTTCCCGCCAGTGCGATGAAAAGCACCACGGAGCCTATCAGTAGTGACCGGGTCACCGAGAAATGGGCTAAATCCTTGGGCAGGTTGAACGTGGTATGGCCATTGACCTGCGCGGTAAAAACCACGGTTCGATAGATCGACTTGCTGCGCGCTTCGGGTGAAATGGTGGTATGCACCTCATTGTACACTGGGGAAATATAGACGAGCTTCTCGACTTCGCTCACGCGCGTCACAGGCTTCCCGTTGTCTGTCACATTTTCAACCTGCGTGGTGCGGAAGGGCACGACCAACACCGGGCCTGCTAGCACCTGCGATCCACCCCAGCCTGAAGTGATCGCGTCCCGCGCGGTTTGCGCTTGTTGCTGGCGGTCGGCGACCAGGCCCTTGACCATCATCAGCGGGATCAGCAGGACGAGGCCAATCAGACAGGCAAACAGCAAACGCATCGCCGGGCTACCCGCTCGGCGCCGGATACGATCTCGCAGGTTTTTTGCCATTTGCCTCGCCCCAATGGTAAAATCTTTGGATTTACGGAGACTAGGCTGGGCCTTGCTTCTGTCAATTCTTATGACCAGTTATTGCAAGCTCAAAAGTTGTGTACTTTTCGCTCCTGCTCGTGAGGAGCGGCAGAACGGCGAAGCATAGTTCAACCAATTTGCGATCCTGCCGTGAGGTGCTTACTGAACCAATGGCAGCATTTGACGCCATGCCCCTTCCCAGCCAATGGCGGCAATGTCGGCGCTTGCTAACCGATCCGTGATCCGCCCGAATATCAGTTTTCAGCCATCCTGCGTCCGACTCCAGACAGACAGAAGATGGACCGAAGCAGACATCTGATTGTCGATCTCCACGGCCGCACTATCGCAGTTCTGGTCCGGTTAATACGCCTGCGCATCCGCAGGGAAAGCATCTCAAATCGTGAGGCATTCAGCACAGTCAGCGACACGCTGCAAATCAGACAACAAACGGGGTTATGACCAAGCTTATCATCGCAATCACCGCTGCAGCCCGGCTTGCTCCAGAGCCGTTACTCCCCCAAACGCTACAGTTGCGGCACGCCAAGCACCAACGACTACCAAGGCGCCGATGACGCCCGTCAGGCATTGAATTCGGTATTGCAAGCCTCGGTCGATTTTAAGGTGCAGGGCTGGGTGACTGCCGACTTGGTGGCTCTTGGCTAAGCGGCATGAGCGCGATCCAAACGCGGGCTCTACAGCCACCTTCGTGATTATATTTACGAATGCGGCAAGGATAACGACAAACTATCGCCATGCGGGTTTTCGTAACCGAACCGGGCGCATCTTGGCCCCGCAGCCAACCCTATGTTCCCTCTGGGCGCTGCGATCTCTTTTTTTGTTCCAATGGGCGTCGGGTTCAGACCCGGCGCCCATTTTCATGCTCGCCATCGAAGTCTCGCCCTGCTTCCATACCCAGTCGGAGCTTATCAAGACGTTGAGCGATCTTTTTTTCCCAGGTGTGATCCCTTCTTCACCCCCTGCAAGAGCGACGGCGCCGATTCGCTCGGCCACAAAGGCAGGCGCGTGCTTGCCATGCACGCGCTCAACATCAAGAGCGCATGCCCCAGTCTCAGCAGGGTCTCGGAATTGGCGAGAAGTTTTGCGCGGTAAGAGGCCTTCCAATGTAGGAACAAACGAGGAACAATGCGACGATCATGGAGTCGCTTATGATTGTCGTGGATGGAACGTTGCTCATGGGTCTGGCTGCAATTCTGACGAGCCTTTCGGCTTTGATATGGTCGATCCGCAGAAAGGCATGAGGTGACGGTGTGATACTGCGTATCGGACAGACAGATCTGGCTGCCGACGACAGCAGTCTCAGAAATCGGCATAGTGGTGGTGCTTGATCTAGCGGGTTTACAGTCCACAAGGCTACGCTTTGCCAAACCCGACCGCCCACTCGCATTCCACCCAAATCGGTACCTTGGGTGCGGAACCGCTAACATGCGGTGGCGGCGAAGATCAGCTATCAGCCAAGGCAATTATCGAGCCCGCAGCAGAAACTTGGAGAGGAAAATCGTGTCGGAAGCGCTGCTGATGCACAAAACTTTAACACCGCTCCTAGCATATGGCGACATGGCACTGACGCGCTCTCTGTAAGATTTGACGGGGGTACCTTTTGGCATCAAGCATCAATTGAAGCCGGTTGGATATGGCAAATCATTGCCATCTGCAACGGAGAACCTGTCCACCGTCAGTTGCTCTGCAGCGCTTGACCAAAAACCGCTCAAATGCCAAATCAATCTTTTTGCGAGGGCATCATTAGTGAGTACTAAAGCTCATATACCTGAACTCGACTCACTTCGCGCGCTTGCTGTAGGTCTTGTATTCGTGCAGCATTGGAACGTTTTTGGACTTGAGCATCTATATACCGGAGGATGGGGCGTACGTATCTTTTTTGTCCTGTCCGGCTTTCTTATAACCGGAATATTGCTTAAGAGCCGCGAAGCCATTGAGCGCGGAGAGCCGATTCAGCAAGAGCTCAAGACCTTCTATATCCGCCGAACGCTTAGAATTTTCCCCGTTTACTATCTCGTCCTTGCGTTGGTGAGCTTGCTGGCGCTTCCAGGCATTCGCGAAGTGCTACATTGGCATGTGCTTTATGGTTCAAACATTCTTTATGCCATGCGTGGCTGGCCCCAGACGGGAGCGCATCTATGGTCGTTAGCGGTTGAGGAGCAATTTTATCTCGTCTGGCCGCTAACCATGTTTCTCCTCCCGCGTCGCTTGATACCGGTGACCATAGCCCTCCTGATCGCCTTTGCTCCGATTTTTAGGTACGTCGTACGAGCGAGTGGAGGGGGCCATATTGCGGCTATGGCGCTGACGCCTGGATGCCTTGACGCATTGGGCATGGGAGCGCTGCTCGCTTTCGCCCTGCATACAAACATCAATACGTCTAAATGGTCCCTACCGCTGTTAGTAGCCAGCCTCCCACTCGTCAAAATCGACCTGGAATTAGCAACCGCTCTGTTCGGAGCGGGAATTATAAATCTCGTCGTGACCAACAGCGGTTCAAAGGCTACCGGGATTTTGAGACTGAAGCCTCTACGCTACCTCGGAACAATCTCCTACGGCTTGTATCTCTATCATCTTTTTATCTATCAAGTGCTCGCCCAATGGGTACCGGCTTTTCCCGGAAAACTGATATTGTACGCAGGTGCTACGATAGCGATCTCGGCCCTGTCTTGGGAGATATTCGAAAAACCGATACTTCAGCTAAAAAATCGGTTTTCATATCGGCGTGCTTATGCTTGAGGAAGGACTTTAAAAATCCCTAGGCATCACGGAACCCGGTCAGATTGACACGAACACGCTTAGGGATAGCCGGATTTATTTCGCTGGAGCGTTCTCCTCGATTGGCGAGTTTTAAACGACCTTAGAAATCAGATTGATCTGGGCCTTGAGGCATTCTCCCAAGGAATAATGCTCCTTAACAGTTGCGCTCGCGAGGCGACGATGCCGAACATAGGCGTCCGGCCTGTTCAAAACCTCGCAAACTTGATCGGCGAGA
>Ga0105238_10004203_pt1 | contig 14294 bp, 11 predicted proteins | sample KBSC34metaG_FD_81526 | JGI IMG/M metagenome (GOLD analysis project Ga0105238, IMG submission 81526) | Corn rhizosphere microbial communities from Kellogg Biological Station, Michigan, USA - KBS C3-4 metaG | ecosystem: Host-associated > Plants > Roots > Rhizosphere > Soil | place: Michigan, USA... | reverse complement strand
CGCGGCGAATCATCTGATGACCGGCGGGACGTTCTGCAGCAGCACGGTTACGTTCGATCGTTCGACGATCAGCAACAATGTCGTGCAGATCGGCAGTGGCGGCGGCATCTACAGCTTCAACGGATCGGCGGTCGCCGATCGCGCCACCTTGAGCGGCAATCACGCGATCGGCCGTGCGGGCGGCGGTGTGTACGCCTATCAGCAGGTGCGCTTGAGCTACAGCACCGTGTCAGGCAACACGGCGTACTACGGCGGCGGTGGCCTGGCCTCGCAGGACGTTGCAGTGCGCGGCTGCACGATCGCGGACAACTATGCGACGCTGACCGCCGGCGCCATCGGCAGCCGCTACGCGGCGGTGCTCAATTCGACGCTGCAGCACAACGGCGCGGGCCACTACGCCGGCGCGATCAACGCGCCGCACACCGCAGTGGTATTCAGCACCGTCACCGGCAACTATGTCGCGGCGGGCGGTACGGTCGGCGGCGTGCGCTTCGGTTCGTACGGCCTGATGATCGGCAGCATCGTCACCGACAACGGTGCCGACAACGTCCACGGCAACACCCACGTCATGGGCAACCACAACATCATCGGCGCAAACGCCACACCCGGCACCGATGTGCCGGTCGATACGCTCGATTGCGATCCATTGCTCGGCGCGCTGGCCAACAACGGTGGGCCGACGCAGACGCGACTGCCCGGCGCGGGTTCGTGTGCGATCGATGCCGGTCCGTCTGCGCCGCTGAGCTATCTGCCTTCGGACCAGCGCGGCCCGCAATACGCGCGCAGGGTGGGAGCGAGCACCGACATCGGCGCCGTCGAAGTGCAGAACAACGATCGCATTTTCTACAACGGCTTCGAGCCGCCGTTTCCACCGCCGCCCTGATCGCCGTAGGGTGCGTCTTGGACGCACCGCTCTTCTTTGAACGCCAAACGAAAGAAAAACGCCAAGGGAGAACTGCTTCAATCGCCAAAGGCGTACAGAACGTGCGTCCAAGACGCACCCTACGTGCGTCAACGCGAAACCAACCTTCTGCTAGAGTGTATTCGCTACTTCGGGGAGCAACGACATGAAGACCACCATGCTCGGCGCACACGGCATCGGCTCCCGCTTTCGCGCAGTCGTCATGGTATTTGTATACGTGTTGCTTTTTTGCATTGCCGTGTCGGCTGGCGCGAACACCTACCTGGTCGGCCCGACGCGCACCTATCACAACCTCAATGCCGTCGCCGGCCTGCTCGTTCCTGGCGATCTGGTACTGGTCGACGGCAACCAGACCTACCCGTCGGCGCTGCTGACGAACTCGGGCAACTCGGCCCAGCCGATCACGATCCGCGGCGTCCGCGTCAACGGCAACCGGCCGATCCTGTCGGGCGCCACCAACACGATCGAAGTGCAATCCAACTGGACCGTGGTCGAAAGTTTTGAATTCACCGGCGGCTCATCGCGCTGTTTCTATCACCACGCCGATCACGTGACCTTGCGCGACTCGCTTATTCGCGACTGTCCCGCGCACGGCATCCTCGGCGCCGACAACGGTTCCGGTTCGTTCACGATGGAGTACAACGAAGTCCGCCATTGCGGCAACGGCACCAGCCAGCATGCCATCTACATGGCCACCAACGAAGACGACTATCCCGGCTCGGTGTTCCGCATGCAGCACAACTGGGTGCACGACCAGAACGGTGGCAACTCGGTGAAAAGCCGCGCCGAGCGCAACGAGATCTATTACAACTGGATCGAGAACACGACCTATCACCTGCTCGAATTGATCGGCCCCGATCCGGCCGGCGGCACGGATCCGAACCTCAAGCGCGAGGATTCCGACGTGGTCGGCAATGTGCTGATGCGCGGCAATGATTTCGCGTTCGTACGCATCGGTGGCGACGGCACCGGCGAAAGCGCCGGCCGCTACCGCTTCCTCAACAACACGTTCGTCAGCAACAGCACGGCGAATGGCTCGGCAGTGTTCCGCTGCTTCGACGCGCTGGAAAGCGTCGAGATGCACAACAATGTTTTCTACAGCGTGCCGAGCGGCGGCGGCTTGCGCATCATCCGCGACGTCGAAGCCAACTGGGTCAGCGGACGGCAGATTTCCGGGCAGCACAACTGGCTGGAGACCGGCTCGGCCGATCTGCCCACCGCCGTCGAGTGGACGGCATCGGTCACCGGCGCCAATCCGGGCTTCGTCAACCTCGCCGCGCATGATTTGCGTCCGGCACCCGGCAGTCCGTTGATCGATGCCGGCACGGCCAGCGGCACGCCGGCGCCCGGCTTTCCTTTTCCGAATCCGTTGCCGCTGCCGCTGTATGTTCCGCCCGCGGCTGCCGTGCAAACGGGTGACCCGCCACCACCACGGCAAATCATCGCAACGATCGACATCGGCGCCTATGAAGCGGTGCCGGATCTGATTTTCGCGGATGATTTCGAGGGTAATTGACCCAGCGAGTGTCGGTTCAGCCGGTGCAACAGCCGACAATAGAAGGCATCCAGCAGGGTTGCGTGGCTCGAACGATACAGAGGCTCTGATCAGCGACGAACGCGAATGTCGCCTGCCGATGGGGTGTACCCTGAACGCTCTCGCGAACGGACAGCGACCCCACAGCCTATCGAAGGTGTCACGACCATGAACAAGCATGCCACGATGTTGTTCTGCCTTTGCCTTGCCTGGCGGATCCCCTTTTGCGCAGAGCTCGCTAGCGAGGCCGACGAATCGGCCAGGGTGCTCGCCACTCAGGTGTGTTCTATTTGCCACGGCACTGGCGGCATCAGTGTCTTTCCCCTGTCCCCGAATCTGGCGGCGCAGTCGCGGCCGTACCTGCTCGCCAAGATCAAACTATTGCGCAACAAGTCGCTCAATCAACCGAAAGATCATGCCGACATGTTGGGTTTCACGCTGATGGATGACGCGACAGCCGAAGCTCTCGCGCGCTATTTCGCGAGCCAGCCGCCGCCGCCGCCGATTTCCGAGGATGCTGCACTGGTTGCTGCAGGCAACAAGGTCTTCACGCATGGTGTTGCCGATCACGGTGTCGCGGCGTGTGCGGTCTGTCACGGCGCGAACGCGCATGGCATCGGAATCTTTCCCCGCCTTGCCGGGCAGCGCAAGGAATATGTGCAGCGTCAGCTCACGCAGATTCAGGCGAACTTGCGCGACGCGCCAGTCATGCACGGCATCATCAAGGACATGACCCCCGAAGAGATGAAGGCGGTGGCCGCATTCGTGCAGTCGAAATAGCTGGAGACGGGTCAGACCATGCCCCCATTGGCGCGCAGCACCTGGCCGTTGATCCAGCCGCCGTCGGGGCCGGCGAGAAACGCCACTGCCGCGGCGATGTCGTCGGGCGCGCCGAGACGTTCGAGCGGGTTCATCTTCGCCATGCGTTCGATCAGCTCCGCGGACTTGCCGTCGAGAAACAGATCGGTCGCGGTCGGACCGGGCGCGATCGCGTTGACGCTGATCGAACGGCCGCGCAATTCCTTGGCGAGGATCGGCGTCAGTGCCTCGACCGCCGCCTTGGTCGCGGCGTACACGCCGTAGTTTTCCAGGTGCAGTCCGAGCACGCTGGTCGAGAAGTTGACGATGCGGCCGCCATTGCGCACGCGGCGTGCCGCTTCGCGCAGCGCGTTGAACGTGCCTTTCAGATTCACCGCGATCTGCTGATCGAACAGCGCATCGTCACTTTGCGCGATCGCGCCGAGCTTCAGGATGCCGGCGTTGTTGACGACCACGTCGACGCCGCCGAACAGGTTGACGGTCTGGTCGAACAGCGCGGCGACTTGTGCCGGCACCGCGACATCGGCCTGGATCGCCTCCGCGCGGCCGCCTTCGGCCTTGATCGCGGCGACGACTGCGTTCGCGTCGGCGGCGCGGCCTGCGTAGTTGACGACGACGGTGAAGCCGTCGCCGGCCAGGCGTTTGGCGATTGCCGCGCCGATACCGCGCGAAGCGCCTGTGACGACGGCGACTTTGCCGTTATTCTTGGATGACGAGGTGTCTTGCTTGGTGTTCATGACGTTCTCCGGGTGGGTGAGTGGTTGCTGCGGAGTGCATCATTCGCTCGAACGCGCAAGCACGGTAGCTGGCAAGGTTCGATAACGCTTATGCAGAAATTCTCTGGGCGGACTTCTGGGCGGACTTCTTCTCGGCGGAATTGTCGCGATGCATCCTTTTGACGACCTGCTGTTGTTGCGCGCGTTCGTGAGCATCGTCGAGAGCGGCAGCATTTCCGCGGCCGCGCGCAATCTGAAACTGGCGCAGCCCACGGTCAGCCGTCAGCTCGCGCAACTCGAGGAACGGTGCGGCGTGGCGCTGCTGCGCCGCGATACGCACACCATGAGCCTGACCGAAACCGGCAATCGTCTGCTTGCGGATGCGCGCGCCATGTTGCTGCTGGCCGAGGAATCCGAGCAGCGCATGCGCCAGGAGCAGCGCGCATTGAGCGGACACGTACGCATGTTCGCGACGATCGACTTCGGCCAGAGTGTGGTGACACGCCTGATCGCAAGCTTCCTGCAGGCCAATCCTGCAATGAGCGTCGACCTGGCGCTGTCGAACCGGCCGCTGCACATGATCCAGGAAGGTTGCGACCTGGGCGTGATCGCCGGCGACATTTCCGACGAAGGCGTGGTGGCGCGTTCGCTCGGCGAGGTGCTGCGCTATCCCGTGGCCGCGCCGGCGCTGATCGAGGTGCGCGGCAAACCGCGCGATCCGGCCGCGCTGGCGAAATGGCCGTGGCTGGCGCTGTCCGGGCGGCATTTCGGTGGTGCTGCGGATGTGACCCTGCACGGTCCGGAAGGGAAGGCGCACACGTTGCCGCTGACGCCGATCATGACCGCGGAAGGCGTGACCAGTTTGCGCGAAGCGGCACGCGCCGGCTTGGGCGTCGCGGTGTTGCCGGACTGGCTGGCGCGCGAAGATCTCGTTTCCGGCCGGCTCGTGCGCGTGCTGCCGAAGTGGCACGCGACGCCGCTGGCGGCGCACGTCGTCTATCCCGGCCAGCGCCTGCTGCCGGTGCGCGTGCGTGCGCTGATCGAATTTGCGCATGAGTATATGAGCGCGTTGCTCATGCCAGGCGCATCCTAGGTCTTGTGGCAACGAGGTCGCGCGCCTACACGCCGCCGATAACGCGATCCTTGTCGTGGAATTGCTGCATCCAGTACGGATACGGAATGCTCGTCTGCGAGATGCGATCCAGCCGTTCGCGGTGCGCTGCCGAAAGCACAAGTTGCGCCGCACCGAGGTTGTCGGAAAGCTGTTGCGAGGAGCGCGCGCCGATAGTGACGGAAGTTACCTCATCGCGCCCGAGCACCCAGGCTAGCGCGACCTGTGCTGTCGTCGCATCGACTTCCCGCGCAACGTCGCGCAATTCCACCACGATGCGATCGACCCTCGCGGCATCGATCGGCGGAAAATTCAGATTCGCGCGCCGGTCGGTTGCCACGGCATCGTTGCCCGCCGTGTATTTGCCGCTGAGATAGCCGCCCGACAGCGGGCTCCACACCAGCAGCGAGACGCCGTTCGCCTTCGCGACCAGGGCGATCTCCTGTTCGATGTCGCGTGCCGCCAGCGAATAGTGAATCTGGTTACTGGCAATGCCGGTCCAGTGCGTGCGCGCCGTGATGCCGTGCACGCGCTCCATGTCCGCCGCGCTGAAATTGCAGACGCCGATGTGGCGTACCTTGCCTTGGCCGACGAGATCATCGAGCACACGCAGCGTCTCCTCGATCGGCACCAGCGCATCGCGGTCGTGCAACTGCAACAGATCGATGTGATCGCGGCCAAGGCGCGCGAGGCTGGTTTCCACGGCGCGGACGATGTGCGAGCGGCCGAGGCCGACGTCGTTCTGGCCGGGGCCGGTGCGCAGGCGCACCTTGGTCGCCACCAGCAGGCGCGACTCGTCGAGCTTGAGGTCGGACAGCACTTGTCCGACGACGATTTCCGACAGGCCCTGCGAGTACGCATCAGCGGTGTCGATCAGGTTGACGCCTTGTTCGACCGCCGCAGCGACGAGGTTCTTCGCCTGCGCGCGATCCAGACCGGCGATCTCATTCCAGACGCCGCTGCCGGCTCCGAAGGTCATTGCGCCGAGCGAAAGCCGCGAGACGCGCAGACCGGTTCTGCCGAGATTGCTGTAGTGCATGTTCGTTCCTCCTTGCGGCGCAGAAGACGCGACTTTGTGTCGCGGCTGAAAGTGCATCAGGCCGCTCGTGCGACGAGTCCGCGCAGCACCGTCTCGAGTTTTGTCTGACCTTTGACGATATCGGCGCTGTCGCTCTCGAACTCGATCCACCCCTCGTTGAAACCGTCGAGCATACGCATGCGCGGCTGCGGGTCCTTCATGCCCTGCGACTTGAACAGGTCCGTCCAGGTCTCGCGCGCGACGACCTGCGCCTTGACCGGATGTCCGAGCACTTTCGCGAATGCGGCGGCAGCCTCGTTCGGCGAAATGCGATGCTCGGCTTCGAGTTCGACGATGCGGTGGCCGTGCCAATCCTGCTGGATCAGTTCGGCTGCCACGCGACCGATGTCCTCCGTGGCTATCATCGGCACTGCTTTGTCGAGCGGCTGCAGAAAACTCACGAGCACGCCTTCGTCGCGCGCCGCGGCCACGTCCCAGGCGAAGTTTTCCATGAACCACGCCGGGCGCAGGAACGTCACCGGAATCGCCAGCGTCGACAGCGCCTGTTCCATCAGCGTGCGCTGCGTGAGCAGATTGGTTTCCGCTGCCTGCGCGCCGATCGTGGACAGGCAGAGGATCTTGGCGGGCCGCGCCCATTCCAGCGCGGTCATCACCGCGTCGATTACCGCGCGTGCCTCCGGAAATCCCGGCGACGGATCGAATTCGGGCGGCGGCAGGATAAAGACGCCCTGCGCGCCCTCGAAGGCGGCCGCGAGCGCCGACGGATCGTTCATGCTCGCGAACGCAATGTCGCAACCGAGCGCGGCCCATTCGCGCGCCTTGTCGGCATCGCGCACGACGGCGCGTACCGGTTGATGGGCGGTGACCAGCTCGCGGGCCAGTGCGCCGCCGACTTTTCCGGTGATACCCGTGATGGCGTACATGATCGTTCTCCTGATGTGGTGTCGCCGCCAGCGACGTGGGCGCACTATCCGCCCGGCCAATTCATGCTTCAATATCGCTTTTGTAAATGCACTCGTGATAATTAGTCAGGAGTAAACATGAGCATCGATGGCAAGTTGTTTGCCAATGTCTCCGTGCTGTTCGCGGTGGTGGAGGCAGGAACGATCGCGCGCGCCGCGGAAGCACTCGGGTTGTCGCCGTCGGGTGTGAGCCGCGCGCTGGCGCGGCTGGAGCAGCGCGTCGGTGCGCGCCTGCTCGCGCGCACCACGCGCACGCTGTCGCTGACCGACGAAGGACGGCGCTTCTACGAACAGGTCGGGCCGCATCTGGCCGGCATCGAGGAGGCCACGATCGAAGCGGCAGGTTCGGCCAGCAAAGTACGCGGCCGCTTGCGCGTCAACACCGATCCGTATTTCTCGCGGGTCGTGCTGTCGAAACATCTGGCGAAGTTTCTCGTGCGCTATCCCGAATTGTTCGTCGAACTGATCATGCGCGACTCGGTCGGCGACCTCGTCGCCGACGGTTTCGACCTCGCATTGCGTTTCGGCGAGCCGCCGGTGGGATCGTTCGTCGCGCGCAAGCTCACCGAGACGCGCGTAATTACCGTTGCCTCACCGGCCTATCTCAAGGCGCACGGCAAGCCGAGGCACCCGAGAGACATCGAGAAGCGCGACTGCATCGACTTCTACGATGCGGCGAACGGCCGGCCGTACGACTGGGAGCTGCGACGTAAGGGCGAAGTGCTGCCGCTGCGCGTGAAAGGTCGCCTGCTGACATCGGACTCGGGCACGCTGATTGGTGCCTGCGAGGCCGGCTTCGGCATCGCGCAGATCATCGAGATCGGCTGCGGGCATCTGCTGCGCAGCGGCCGATTGGTCGAGTTGTTTCCCGGCTGGTCGGACGAGCGCTTTCCGCTCTACGCAATCTTTCCCTCGCGTCTGCATCGCGCGGCGAAAGTGCGTGCGTTCATCGACTTCGTCGTGGAGATATTGAAAAGCGATGCCGCGGTGTAGTCATGCGGAGCGTTCTCCACCGGCACGCCCTTGGCCTTGCGCGGCTGATTCGCACATGAGCGTGTTGCTCAGCCCGGTGTGTAGATGGCGCGTCGGCCGTGAAGTTGCTAGTTTGACCAGCCCTTCTTCCGGAAAGCCGGCGATGCCGAGAGACCTTGGACGACTATTCACGCGGCTCGTCGTGACTACTGGTTGCTGGATTGGCGCCTGCGCCATTGCGCATGCAAGCACAGCTGTTTGGCAGCCGGCAGAAGGTCATCGGCAAATCCCGTTGTGGCCGGGAACGCCGCCGGATGCCAAACCAATGCCTGGCCCGGAAAAGATCAGGGTTGGGAAGGGCCACCTCATTGGTGGCAAGGCAGTGATTGCGATCACCAACACGGACCGTCCAACGATGACCCTGTATGCGCCGAGTGGAAAAAATACTGGCGCGGCAGTCCTCGTCATTCCCGGCGGCGGCTTCGAGATATTGGCGATGGATCTCGAAGGAACAGAAGTCTGTGACTGGCTCGTCGCAAAAGGGATCGCTTGCGTGCTGCTGAAGTATCGCGTGCCGAGCCATCCATATGACTGGCAGACCAACACACGTCCGCACAATCTTGAAGTCCCGGTGCAGTCATTGGAAGATACCCAGCGCGCGATGCGTCTGGTGCGCTTCCATGCCGCCGAATGGTACATCGACCCGCACAAATTGGGAGTGCTTGGATTTTCTGCCGGCGGCTATCTGGTGGCGCAGATCAGTACCAACTTCGCAAAGCTACTGTATGCACCCGCCGATGATGCGGACCAAGAGAGCAGCCGGCCAGATTTCGCGGTCGCCGTTTACCCGGGCCATCTGTCGACCGAAGACAATCAGCTCAATCCCAACGTGCCCGTCTCGAAGGAAACTCCGCCGACCTTCATCGTTCAGGCGGAAGACGATCACGTCGACGGTGTGGAGCAGGCCTTGGCTTACTACCGCGCCCTATCCGATGCAGAAGTGCCCGTTGAAATGCATTTGTATGCCAAAGGCGGGCATGCATTCGGGTTGCGTCCGACCCAGCTTCCCATCACCCATTGGCCGACCCTGGTCGAGCAATGGCTGCGGACCATTCAGGTCATTCAATAACTGGCATCGCGCAGATGGAATTTCGCGCTCTTGCATGGCTGCGGAGCGCGTCGTAGATCAGGAGACTTGCCTTCGCCGACACGGAAGCAAATGAAAAGCGCGAACGGATTCTGATCACCGCGGATGCCGACGCCGCCACAGACGCGTCACACGCAAATCCAGCCAATCCAAGCCTCGCGCCACGATCTTCGATTCGCCCGCGAGCAACGCCGCGCCGATCGCACCGACCAGCAGGCCAGGCCCGGGCAGCACCAGCAGCACCAGTCCTACGGCGATCAACAACAGTCCGGCGCCAAAGGTCGCGATGCTGCGCGCGACATTGGTCTTGCGGTGATGGCGCACATGAAACGCCTGAAAGCGCTTGCCGCTGGGTTGCGACTTGAAACGTCGCCAGCGTTGCTTCAGTGCCCTGAACATCACCACCTGCTCGAAATCACATGCATGCACTATGTGTGGGTTCCGGCGTGACCAGTTTCAATGGCGCACGCACCGAACTCATGGCATCGGCGGGTATTCAGGATCTCTGGCGCGCAGGCAAGCGGGATCGAGCGCCTAGGATCCGGCGCAATCTTCCGCGGCGTGCGTTATTCCACCGTCACGCTCTTCGCCAGATTCCGCGGCTGATCCACATCGGTGCCGCGCAGCACGGCGACGTGATAGGCGAGCAGCTGCAGCGGGATCGTGAACACGATCGGTGCGATGAGTTCGCCGCATGGCGGCAGCGCCAGCAGGTGGCCGCTGGCTTTCGGCATGTGTGCGGCGACATCGGCGTCGGCGAGCACATAGAGTTCGCCGCCGCGCGCGCGCACTTCCTCGAGATTCGATTTCAATTTCTCGAGCAGATGATCGTTCGGCGCAACCGCGATCACCGGCATGTCTTCGTCGACCAGCGCCAACGGACCGTGCTTGAGTTCGCCTGCGGGATACGCTTCGGCGTGGATGTAGGAAATTTCCTTGAGCTTGAGCGCGCCTTCCATGGCAATCGGGAACTGCGTGCCGCGGCCGAGGAACAGCGTGTGATTCTTGCCGACGAAACGTTCGGCCATCGTCTTGATCTGTGCATTCAGCGCGAGCGCGTCGCGCACCGCGCCGGGCAGCGTTTCCAGTTGCTGCACAAGCGCCGCGTAGCGTTTTGCATCCAGGCCGTGGTGGCGTCCAAGTTCGAGCGCGAGCAGTGCCAGCGCAGCAAGCTGCGTCGTGAACGCTTTCGTCGAAGCGACGCCGATCTCCGGACCGGCGCGTGTCATCAGCGCGAGCGCGGATTCGCGCACGATCGAGGATTCGGGAACGTTGCAGATCGACAGCGTCGTCAAGTAGCCCTTCGACTTCGCCAGCTTGAGCGCGGCCAGCGTGTCGGCGGTTTCCCCGGACTGCGAGATCGTGACGAACAGCGAGTCCGCCGGCACGACCGCATCGCGGTAGCGATATTCCGAGGCGATTTCGACATTGCATGGAATGCCGGCCAAGCTCTCGATCCAATAGCGCGCGACCAGCGCGGCGTGATAGCTCGACCCGCAGGCGATCAGGTGCACGCTGCGCGTCTTCGTCAGCAGCTCGCGCGCGCCGACGCCGAAGATCTCGGTCAGCACGTGACCGCCGGCGATGCGGCCTTCGAGCGTATCGGCAATGGCCTGCGGCTGCTCGTGAATTTCCTTGAGCATGTAGTGGCGGTACTCGCCGCGCTCGACCGCGTCGGCGCCGAAATGCGCCTGCTTGACCGGGCGCTCGACCGGCGCGCCGTGCTCGTCGTATATTTGTATACCATCGACCGTGGCATCGACGACGTCGCCTTCGGCCAGGTAGATGAAGCGGCGTGTCACCGGCAGCAGGGCATGGATGTCGGAGGCGATGAACTGCTCTCCCTCGGCCAGGCCCGCAACCATCGGACTGCCGCGGCGCGCGCCGATCACACGGCCTGGCTCGCGCTTGCTGATCACGGCAACCGCGTAGGCGCCGCGCAGGCGCGCGATGGTCTTGCGCACTGCGTCGAGCAGGTCGGCACCGCCGCGCTGGTAATGCTCGACCAGATGCGCGATGACTTCGGTGTCGGTCTCGGTGAGGAATTCATAGCCGAGTGCCTTGAGTTCCGCGCGCAGCTCGTCGTGGTTCTCGATGATGCCGTTGTGCACGACGGCGACATTGCCGCCGGACGAAATCGGATGCGCATTGACCGTGTTCGGCGCGCCGTGCGTGGCCCAGCGTGTGTGCGCGATGCCGGTGAAGCCGGCAATGGGCTGGCTCGTGTGCAATGCCTCGAGCTCACGCACCTTGCCCTTGGTGCGCACGCGCTCCAGGCCCTGGTCGGTGAGCAGGGCAATGCCGGCCGAATCGTAGCCGCGATATTCCAGCGCCTTCAGGCCGGCAATCAGCGTTCCGACCACATCACGCCGCGCCGCGGCTCCAACGATTCCACACATGGGAAAAACCTCGATCTGCAAGTTGCCCATTTTACCGCGTTCCGGGCACCCGGCAGGGCCAATTCGTGGCGTTTTCGGGCGTATCGGGTTAAAACAGCGTTCGAATTCGCAGCCATCACGAGGAAATCCGCCATGCGCAACTTGATATTCCTGCTGCTGGGATTGGCGATTGCGGGCGCCGCGGCGGCGCGCGAGGACAAGATCCTGATCCAGGGCAATCCCGCCGGCACACAGACTGTGACCGATGGGGCGTCGCCACAGGCCGAATATTCCTACAACGATCGTGGTCGCGGCGATCACATCGTGGCGACCTGGAAGCTCGATGCGAACGGCATTCCCACCGAGTATTCCGCGACCGGCAACGACTACATGAAGGCCGCGGTGAAAGAGTCGTTTCAGCTCGCCGCCGGCAAGGCGAGCTGGAACAATCGCAGCGAGCATGGCGACAAGGCGCTCAGCAGTCCCGCGTTCTACGTGCCGCTAAACGCGCCGCCGGAATTCTTCGGCGTGCTGGCGCGCGCGCTGCTCAAGGCGCCCGATCACAAGCTCGCGCTGCTGCCGGCGGGTGAGGTGCGCATCGAAGCGGCGGGCGACGTAGAAGTTGCCGCCGCGTCGGGCAAGCAGAAGTTGACGCAGTATCGCGTCAGCGGTCTCGGCTTTTCGCCAGCCGCGGTATGGCTCGACAAGGACGGCAATACCGCCGCGCAGGTCTCGAGCTGGTTTACGGTCGTGTCGGCGGGCTACGTCGATGCGGTGAAACAACTGATGGCGGCGCAGGACGCGACCGACAGCGCGTGGTCGGCACGCATGGCGCGCGAGCTGACGCATACGCCGAAGGGCGCGCTGGCGATCCGCAACGCACGCTTGTTCGATCCGCGCGACTTGTCGGTGACGCCGGGTACAAGCGTGCTGATCAGCGGCGAACGCATCGTGCGCATCGCGCCAGACGCGGATCTGAAAATTCCCGAAGGCACTGAAGTCATCGATGCGCACGGCCGCTTCCTGATGCCGGGTCTATGGGACAGCCACCAGCATTTCGGCGACGTCGACGGCGCACTGGATCTGCTTGCCGGCGTGACCAGCGCGCGCGACATGGCCAACGATCTCGATGGCTTTCTCAAGCGCGTCGCGCGTTTCGACGACGGCAGCGAACTGGGGCCGCGCGTGCTCAAGGCCGGCATCATCGACGGCACCGGCGAACTGGCCGGCCCGACCACGATGCGTGCCGACAATGCCGCCGATGCGCTCAAGGACGTCGACTGGTACGCCGATCACGGCTACGCGCAAATCAAGATCTACTCGTCGATGAAACCCGAACTGGTGCCGCTGATCGCCGATCGCGCGCATGCGCGCGGCCTGCGCGTCAGCGGCCACGTGCCGGCGTTCATGTCGGCGCACCAGTTCATCGACGCCGGCGCCGATGAGATCCAGCACCTGAATTTCATCGTGCTGAATTTCCTGTATCCGGAGGTCAAGGAAACGCGCAACCGCGACCGCTTCATCAAGGTTGCCGAACACGCGCGCGAATTCACGCCGGACAAACCCGCGGTGCGCGATTTCATCGCCTTCCTGAAGCAGCATCACACCGTGCTCGATCCGACCATGGATGTGTTCGAAGGCCTGTTCAGCGGCGATCCCGCGGCGACCACGCCGGGTCTGGAAAAAATCGCGCCGCGTTTTCCGCCGCATGTGCGACGCGGTCTGCTGAGCAATGCGCTGGCGGTGCCGGACGACAAGAAAGAGGCTTATGCGCAGGCATTCCCGGCGATGCTGAATCTGCTCAAGGCGCTGCACGAGGCCGGCGTGACGATCATTCCGGGCACCGACAATCTGTCGGGCTACATGCTGCATCACGAACTGCAACTGTACGTGCGCGCCGGGATTCCCGGTGCGGACGTGCTGCGCATGGCGACGCTGACGCCGGCGCTGGTGATGGGCGTGGACAAGGATCGCGGCGCGATCTCGGCCGGCAAGCTCGCTGACATGATCCTGGTCGACGGCGATCCAATTGCGCATATCGCCGACATTGAAAAAGTCGACACCGTGATCAAGGGTGGAAAAGTATACGAACCGGCGAAGATCGAGGCCGCGCTCGGCATTGCGCCGCGCGCGACGCACTAAAGTCGGCGAGCTCAGGTTTTCTTCGGCCGCTGCCAGCCACGAATTGTCGTCTGCCGGCCGCGGGCGACGGTGAGTTCGCCGGCGGGCGCGTTTGCGCCGATGGTCGAGCCCGCGCCGATCGTCGCATCCTTGCCGATCGTCACTGGCGCCACCAGCGAGGCGTTGGAGCCGATGAAAGCGCCGTCTTCGATCGTGGTGTGGTGCTTGTTCACGCCGTCGTAGTTGCAGGTGATCGTGCCGGCGCCGATGTTCACGTCCGCGCCGACGCTGGCGTCGCCGAGATAGGTCAGGTGATTGGCCTTGGAATTTGCGCCAATCGTGGTGTTCTTCACCTCGACAAAATTACCGACATGCGCGCCGGCGGCCAGATCCGTGCCGGGACGCAGCCGCGCGAACGGACCGATGATGCAGGCACCGTGCGTGACCACGCCATCCAGATCGCAGTGCGCGCGCACCTCGGTGCCGGAAGCCAGCGTCGTGTCCCTGATCCGGCAGAACGGTCCGATGCGCACGTCGTCGCCGCAATCGACCGTGCCTTCGAGCACCACGTCG
>Ga0105238_10004198_pt1 | contig 14304 bp, 9 predicted proteins | sample KBSC34metaG_FD_81526 | JGI IMG/M metagenome (GOLD analysis project Ga0105238, IMG submission 81526) | Corn rhizosphere microbial communities from Kellogg Biological Station, Michigan, USA - KBS C3-4 metaG | ecosystem: Host-associated > Plants > Roots > Rhizosphere > Soil | place: Michigan, USA... | reverse complement strand
GCCCGTGACCGGAAGCCGATTCACCACCAACGTGTGTCTCAGCGCCGAGCAGTTGAAGGACCGTGAACAGCGGATGCGCGAGGAAATGCAGCGCATGCATCAAAGCGGCTGTACCGGATCGGCGGGTTGTGGGAACTGAGATCAATGGGCGCGTGGACCTGGGGCGCATGCACCAGGGACCCTGCCTTCCTCCGGAGTGCAACGGTCGCTGACGATCGAGGGTCAAAAAAAAGGGCGGTCCCACGCGGAACCGCCCCAGGAGCCTCAACAGCGCGTGCTGCTTAGAACTTGGCAGTGAACGCGATGTACATCTGACGTCCGAGCTGATCGTACGTCGAGTAGGTGTTGGCTGCGCCGCCCGCGGTGATCTCGAAGGTCGCCAGCGGCGGATCCTTGTCGAGGACGTTGTTCATGCCCGCGCGCACTTCGAGTCCCTTCAGCGGCGTGTGCCACACGGCGTACAGGTCGAGGTAGCTGATATTCGGCATATGCGCATCGAAGGTGTCGTAGGCGCCGAGGGAAGCGAAGTGCAGCGTCTCGTCGAGGTCATTGTTGTCGAGGCCGACCTTGCCGATGAACCGCCAGTTCGCTCCGAGATCGACGCTCCACGGTGTCGACCAGGTGGCGTTCAGGATGTGCCGCCACCGGGGGTTGACCGTCTGGCAGGTCGATCCGAACAGACCGGCGCAATCGTACGTATGCGCGCCGGCATAGGGCGTGGTCAGGTTCCTCTGCAGGTACACGCCGTTGAGGTTGAACCTCACGGCGCCCAGAGCCGCCGGCAGGTTGAGCCGGTAGCTGAGCTGCAGATCGATACCGGCTTCCTCGGCCGCGGCGACGTTGATGTCGGTCTGGACGATGTAGCCGCCTCCGGCGATCGTCGCGCCCGTCAGGCTGAAGGTGTTGGGATTGCGGATGAGCTCGCCGCAGAGCAGCGGATTCGCCGTCTGGATGCAGCCGTTGAGAATGGCATTCGCGGGCAGCACGCCGATCTCATCGTCGATCCGGATCTGCCACCAGTCGATGCTGCCGGTCAGGTTCGGAATCGCGGTGGGGGTAAACACCACGCCCGCCGAGAAGGAGGTCGCGATTTCGGGCTTCAACTTGACATTGCCGCCAGTCAACTGCGAGAGCTGTCCGACCGTGGCCTGCGGGATCGTGCCGCCGTTATAGGCCGCTGTAAACGCGGCCGCCTGCGCCGGCGACACGGTATGCAGACAATTCGCGAGCGATGCGGTGGGCGGGGACCCGTCCTCCTGGACCCCGCACGGATCGTCCTCGAGCTGTATCAGGCCGACGAGCTGCGGGTTGTACAGCTCGACGAGGCTGGGTGCACGAATGGCCCGTTGCCAGGAGCCACGCACCTTGAAGTCCTCGACCGGCGTCCAGGTCATATCGAGCTTGTACGTGTTCACGCTGCCGCTCACCGAATAGTTCGAGTGGCGCAAGCCCGGCTTCAGCGTCACATCCTTGGCGAACGGCTTGTCCTGCACGACCGGCAGCTGCGCCTCGATGAACGCCTCGTCCACGGCCTGGCTGTTGTTGATTGCCACGGCGGCGCTGCCGAAGCCCGACAGCAAGCCGCTCTGTTCCAGGCCGTCCGGGGTGAACTTCACGTTCTCGTTGCGGTGCTCCCACCCGAAATTCACCGCCGCGCCGTCGTTTGCCAGGGGCGACTTCACGCCGTACTGGCCGAGCTCGCCCGTGATGTCGGCGTGGTAGGTGCGCAGCGTCGTCTCGCCCTGGCCCGTGCCGATTGCGTACAGATACTGGAGCGCATCCGGGGTAACACCACCATCCCGGAAGATGTTGTACGGCACGCAGCCGGAGGCGGTTACGTTGGCGCACATCGGCCCGTTCGGACCGTTCACGACGAGCAGCGCATTGCCGATCGACTGGAAGTTGAAGTACTTGTCGTTGGAGTTGAAGAACTCCGTGTAGTAGAACTGGCCCCAGGCGTCATAGCTCCAGCCCTCCACGATGTCGCCCTTGACGCCGAACACCGCGCGGTAGTTGGTGTGCTCGTAGTCCGAGACGCGTCCACCACCTTCGATATTGCGGCGGCCGATCTCGACGTTGATCTGGTTCGCCGGGTCGAGGGCGCCGGACTGGGTGGCGCCGGCTGTGATCTGCGCCGGCGTACATCCCAGAATGCCCTCTTGCTGCGCGCTCAGGAACGGGTTGCCGCAGTTGACATAGTAGTTGTTGGTGGCGGGGTCCAGCGGATTGCTGGAACGGAACAGCGCCGCCGGCGCTACCTCCTGGTGAGTGCGGTTATCCATGAGGTTGAACTGGGCATACGGCTTCGCGTGATCGTTCAGGTAGAAGTGCGCGTCGAATCCGGCCAGGTACTGGTCGTATTGGCGCTGCATGAAGATGTACGGCTGCGAGTTGAAGGAGGCCGGTGGCGTCGTCGCGGCAGAGCCTCGCGGCACGAAGTTGTTGCCGAGCACGCTGTAGGACTGACTGGTTCCGGCGGTCCGGAAGTAATTCGAATTCGATGACCCGTTGCACACCGCGCTGTCGATGGCTGTTTGGCCGCCGATGGTCGGCGCGTTGTCGCTGGAGTTGCCCGCCAGCGAGCACTGGCCGAAGTCGCGGTCGCCGCTGGTCACCGGGTCCTGGTGCGTGTAGTTGAACCAGCCCGTGATGTTGCCGTTGCCGTCGGCAAAGTTGGTTCCCATGATGAGATTGAACGTGCGGGTGCGGCCGTCGTGGACGCCGCCGGTGAGCGGCGTGCCGCCGAAGGCGGCATTCAACGACTGCGCGTACGAGTTGTGATTGTCGTGCCAGTTCTGGCCCAGCTGGACGTCGACCTGGATGCCCTCGAAGTTCTTCTTCAAGATGAAGTTGACGACGCCGGCCACCGCATCGGAGCCGTATACCGAGGAGGCGCCGCCGGTGAGGACCTCGATGTGGTCGACCATGTAGAGCGGAATCTGGTCGAGATCAGGTGCAGGGGACTGGATGAACGTGTACGGCGAGCCCTGGCCGAGACGGCGTCCATCGATCAGCACCAGCGTGCGGTTCGGGCCGAGACCGCGCAGGTCTGCTGTGGCCACGCCGCCCGCCGTAGTGAGGCCGGAGGTGCGGTTGCCCAGGTCCTGGCCGAGATCGTTGTTGAAGATCTGCGGCAGCTGGTTCATGACGTTGCTGATATCGTTCAGGCCGGTCGCCTGGATCGATTGCGAGCTGATCACCTGGATGGGACTGGCGCTGGTCGCGTTTGGCGAGACTGCAATGCGCGAGCCCGTGACCACGACTTCCTGAATCGGCTGATTCTCGCTTTGGTCCGCTGTGGCAGGTTGATCCTGCGCGCGTGCGGGTGCAGCGGCGAGCGCTGCGAACACGGCTGCGGACATCGCCGCGGCGAGCACCAGCGTTCTCGATTGAGACATGAAGTTATTCCTTCGAGCTATATCGTCGCGAGTTGCGTCGGTGGCCGGTCGCGCATGCGTGGGTGATGCAGTGCGAGATGCCGGCACGACGTCGCTGAAGCGCGTCATCTGCTTTCCTCCTGACGAACGGCGTGTCCCGCCGTCGCAAAATGTTGTTGTGCAGATCACAAGCCCGGAAGGCCGACGACCCGCATATGAATTTCCCCTAGTACGGTCGAAGCCGGGCGGGGCAAGCACCCCGTCCGGGCCTCAGTGACGAGGATCTTAGCAATTGCGCCACAAGCGAGGAAGCCGTTCGATAAAAGAGCAACAGCATAAACGTGAGCCTCGGGCGCCCACCTGCGGGCGTGACACCGGTTTCCCTAGCTCGGGGCGAGAATCGAAAAATGCGCTGTGCATACTTTTTTGACCTGCGTAGCGACTTAGCAACACCGGCGCCGGAGCGATTGGTCTGGACGCAACGACTCCGGGGAGCGGGGCCGCAACCGTGGCAGTAACGCAGGCGTGAACGTGGCAGGAGGCTCGGCCGCCCCTCAATCCCCGAAGGTCACCCGTCCGGCGAAGTCGAAGCTGCTGACCAGGATGTGGCTCGAATCGTCCAGGGAGTTGGCGGGGGAGATGCAAAAGCCGTGGGCCACGATCCGGTAGGTGCGCACAGGCCCGCCCAGATCACCCACGCGCTCCTGAGCAAGCTGGTCGACCGTACACCGGTCCTGCCCGCGCGTGGCGAACAGGCGCTTCTCGCCCTCGAATATCACCGTCAGGTTCGTCGGCAGGGCCTGGCCGCCCCGGCCCTCAGTTGCGCTTCCCACCCCGAACACCATCCGCACCCGCCGGCCGTCGGAGCTTTGGGGTCCGGCGAAGCTCACACGGACTCCACTGTTGTTGGGGCGCGCGCCGCCGTCGCATTGCATCTCCGCGTTGTGCCAGTCGAGATCGAGATTGACCGCGCCCCGGATCTTGGCGCGCAGAAAGCCATTGCCCGTGTGCAGGCACCCGAGTGGATCTTCGGTGGGTGCGGAAAGGGTGGCGGGCGGCGATGCATTGGCGACCGGCGGTGCCGCCGCAGGCCTTTCAGCAGCGACGCCTGTAACTGCAACACCCGTTACCGCGAGGAGCACTACCGCGCGCGCTCGGAACTCGTGAGAACGCATACCGCGAAAGTCTACGCTGGCTTCGCCAGCAGAGCCTTCGCAAGCCTCGCGTGCATCCGGCCAATCCCGCGGGCCACATGCATCAGCGTGGTGAGAACGACGATGCCGAAGATAAAGAGGAGCACGCCGCCGATGGGCGAAGTGAGCCAATACGGCATGGAGGCGCCATACACGCTGACGTCCGCGCGCACCAGTCCGAGCCGTTGCAGAGCATCGACGATGGGCGCGATGGTGCACGACACGCCCAGCGAAATCCCCGTCACGGCAATGCAGAAGTAAGCCACTCCCAGGGGCAGCATCACGACCAGATAGGCGAGGGTTGTCCACGTCCGTGCGTCCGACAGCATCGCGCCGATGCGGGGCCACCATCCGGCCGGAGGCCCCGGATGAGGGGGCCTGCGAGGCATGCGCTCACCGCTGACGGCCTCCAGAAGCCGGCCTTCGCCGAGTGAAATCGCCCGTGAGATGGCGATGAACGCCAGGAAGAACGGCACGCCGATGATGAGAAAGGCGAGTCCTGCCGACAGCGACAGGCCGAGAACGACGAACACGAAATAGAGAATTCCGGTCAGCAGCGCGAGCAGCATGTAAAAAAGCGACAGGTAAGCACGAGCATCGACGAACACCCCGAAGAAGGTGCGCATCGCATTGGGAGGGGAGGAGACGCGCGGTTGCGGCGGCTGCAGCGCGGCTTTGACTTTAGCTTCGGTGTCGCGGTAGGCCGCCGCGACTTCATCCGGCGCGCCGTAGGTGCTTGCGATGACTTCGAGGACGTCCGCCTCGGACTTCCCGGGATGCGCCGCGATTTCCGCGCGCAGATATTCCTCCGCATCGTAGAGGGCGTCCTGAATGAGCGCCGGATCCTCTCCCGCCAACACCTCGCGCAGCTGCCGGAGATACTCGGCGATCGAGCGTGCCGCTGAACGACTCATGAGGAGACTCCCGAGACGAAGTGATCGACGAAGTCGCGCGTCTGCCGCCAGATGCGGCTCCAGTCGCGCAGCGCGCGACGGCCTTCGTCGGTGATGCGGTAGTAGCGGCGGGGCGGTCCGGAGTAGGAGGGCACGATTCGGCTCGTGAGCAGGCCGGAGGCGCTCAGTGCTCGCAGCACCGGGTAGACCGTGCCCTCCTTGAACAAAGGCTCGCCCGCGTGCGCCTTCTGCAGGCGCTTGGCGATCTCATAGCCATACAGGTCCTCGGGGCTTTGCTCGAGCACTGCCAGCAGGACGAGGGAGACCAGGCCGCCATTGAGATCCTTCTGGAATTTGCGTGCACCCTCGTCACGGAGGCTGTCGTCAGTATCTTCCATTGACTAATAATGTAAACTTAACAGTACCAGCTATCAACTGATACTGGCTGGTTCCAAGAACGCCTCGTCGCAAAGAAATTCCCCGCGCACAGTGGGGTGGCCTGCGGAGCATGGCTTGCTAGACTCCGGCGTCGTTTCAGCCGCCGATGGCCGGCATCGGCTCCATCCGTTCAGGTCTGCCCAATGCGAAATCCGCTCCTAGAGGTTACGCCGGTCGTTCCGGCGCTCCTGTCCCGCCTTCCCGAGCTGGCCAGCAATCTGTTCTTCGGCTGGGACCGTCCTACGCGGGCGCTCTTCGAGGATCTCGAGCCCGAGCTGTGGAAGCAGACGGGCGGCAATCCGCGACTCATGTTGAGATGCGTGAGTCAGTCGGTACTGGATCGTGCGGCGTCCGATTCGGCCTATCTGGAGCGCTATCGTCTCGCCCTTGAGACATTCGACGCTTACCTCTCAGAGGAGCGGCCGGTGGCCTCCGACGGTCCGATCGCCTACTTCTGCGCGGAGTACGGCTTCCACGAAAGCTTCCCGATTTATTCGGGCGGCCTGGGGGTGCTGGCAGGGGACTACTGCAAGGCGGCAAGCGACGAGAATGCCCACTTCATCGCGGTCGGACTGCTCTACGGTCAGGGCTATTTCACTCAGACCATCGACAGCGACGGTGTTCAGCACGCGAGCTATAGCGAGCACGATCCTCGCGACCTCCCCGTAGAACCTGCACGCAATTCAGACGGTGAGTGGGTCACCGTCAAAGTGCGCATCGCGGGCCGGGACGTTTTCGCGCGGCTGTGGGTGGCACACGTCGGGCGCGTCAATGTCTATCTGCTGGACACCAACTGCGAGCAGAACGCGCCGACGGATCGCGTCATCACTCACCGTTTGTACGGCGGTGACGAATCGACTCGCATCCGCCAGGAGATGATTCTCGGCATCGGCGGCGTCCGTGCCTTGCGGGCGCTGGCGCTGACGCCGGCCGTGTGGCACATGAACGAGGGTCACGCGGCGTTCCTGATTCTCGAACTGCTGCGTGAGCATCTGGCCCGCGGACTGTCATTCGCGGCTGCTCTGGAGGCCGTCTCCGCCGACTGCATCTTCACCACGCATACGCCCGTCGCTGCAGGCCACGATGCGTTTGGGCACGATCTGGTGATCGCCCACTTCAGTGATTTCGTCCGCGAGCTCGGCGTACCCGTCGAGCGAATTCTCGACCTCGCCCGGTCACGCCATGCTCCGGGGCTGTTCAACATGACGCGACTGGCGCTCAACGGTGCGCGGCGGATCAACGCCGTCAGCCGCGTTCATGGCGGAGTCTCGGCGCAGCTGTGCGCCGATGAGTGGCCGGAAGTACGGCCCGAGGAGAATCCGGTCGGCTTCGTGACCAATGGCGTGCACGTGCCGACTTTCCTGCACCTCAGCTGGGTCGACTTCTTCGATCGCGAGCTGTCGCCGGACTGGCGCGACCGGTTGCGTGACCCGCAGTTCTGGCATGCCCTGCAGCGGGTTCCGGACGACCGGTACTGGGCGACGGCGCAGGAGGTCAAGTCGCGGATGCTGGCCAGCGTGAAGGAGAGGCTGCAGCGCGAGTGTGTCCGCAAGGGATCCAGCCCTGCGCAGCTGCGCCACGTCACGCGGCTGATCGACCCGCAGCGTCCCAACGTTCTGACGATCGGCTTCGCGCGGCGCTTCGCGACCTACAAGAGAGCGACCCTGCTGCTGAAGGATCGCGAGCGGCTCGCGCGCCTGGTGAACGATCCGGATCGCCCGGTCATTTTTCTGTTCGCCGGCAAGGCGCACCCGGCGGATGAGCCGGGCAAGCACGTGCTGCGCGAGATCCGCCAGCTCATGACCACGCCACAGTTTCTCGGCCGGATCATCTTCCTGGAGGACTACGACCTGCAGCTCGCCCGCAGCCTGGTGTCGGGCGTGGATGTCTGGCTGAACAACCCGATTGCGCCGCTCGAGGCCAGCGGGACCTCCGGTATCAAGGCCGCGATCAACGGGCGTCTCAACCTGAGTGTGCTGGACGGCTGGTGGGCCGAAGGGTGGGACCAGGACAACGGCTGGGGCATTCCCCCGGCGAACGTCCAGGATCCGGAGCGTCGCGACGCGCTCGAGGCGGAGATGATCCTGGATACGCTGGAAGAGGAAGTCGCGCCTCTCTATTACAACGTGGCCGACACCGGCTACTCCCCGGAGTGGGTGCGGCGGAGCAAACGGGCGATGATGAGCGTCATCCCGCGCTTCAACATGAGGCGCGTGCTGTACGACTACACCCAGGGGCTGTACGTGCCCGCTGCCCGCCAGTACCGCCGGCTCGCGGCGAACGGCTTCGCGGGGGCCGTGGAGCTCGCCCAGTGGAAACAGAGGGTGCGCGAGGCCTGGTCCGGCGTCGGCCTGCAACCGCTGCTCGATGCGGCCCCTGATCTGCACCTGGGTGAGAAGCTGAGCCTGAAGGTGGCCGCCGCGCTCAACGGACTGCAGCCGACCGACGTGCGGGTCGAATTTCTCGCCTTGCGGCAGCTCCCTGAGGCACAGCTGGGGATGCCCCCCCTCTCTTCATATCGCGAGCGCACGCGCGATGGCGTCTGGAGCGCGTTGCTGAGCCCGGGCGGGGAGCGTAGCGGGGACGGGTCCGTCGTGTTCGCGCTCGACACCGTACCCAAAGAGTGCGGCCAGTTCGCCACTGCGGTGCGTATCTACCCGTGGCACGAGCTGCTCTCTCACCCCCATGAGCTGGGGCTGATGAAATGGCTATGAGAGCGGGGCCCCAAGTCCCGGTCGCACGATCGTCATGCGCCCGATGAGCCTCGAGAGCAGTTGCGCGGGCCCTTGTCCTGCGTTGTAGTACCGTCCACAACAACGAAGCCCTCAACCCACCATGCCCCGACAGCCCGCGCGAGCCTCTTCCGGACGCTACGTGAGCCGCCTGACGGGCGGAACGCTGGCAGTGATCATGGCCGGCGGACGCGGTGAGCGTCTGAAAGACCTCACGGCACACCGAGCCAAGCCCGCTACGCCCTTCGGCGGTAAGTTCCGCATCATCGATTTCGTTCTCTCCAACTGCGTGAACTCCGGCATCCGTCAGATTTCCATTCTCACCCAGTACAAGGCGCAATCGCTGATCCAGCATGTGCAGCACGGGTGGAGCTACCTGCGAGGCGAGTTCGGTGAATTCGTCGAGACGATCCCCGCCCAGCAGCAGCTCGGGGCCATGTGGTATCGCGGCACCGCCGATGCGGTTCATCAGAACATCGACCTCATTCTCTCGCACCGCCCCAAGCACGTGCTGGTGCTTGCCGGCGACCACATCTACAAGATGGACTACGGTCCGATGATCGCGTACCACGTCGAGAAGGGCGCCGACATCACCGTGGGCGTGGTGGAGGTGCCGGCGAGCGAGTCGCGGCACTTCGGAGTGCTCACCGCCACCGAGTGGAACCGCGTGACCAGGTTCTCCGAGAAGCCCGCGGTTCCGGACGGCCTGCCGGGGCGGCCCGACACCATCCTCGCTTCCATGGGCATCTACGTATTCAACACAAGGCTGCTGGAGAAGATGCTCGCGGAGGATGCGGGCAACGAGGCTTCCGCGCACGACTTCGGCAAGAACATCCTGCCGGATGCGATTGGCGGCAACCTGCAGATATTCGCGTATCCGTTCCAGGACGTGAAGACGCGCGCGCAGAGCTACTGGCGCGATGTTGGAACGATCGACGCGTACTACGATGCCAACATCGAGCTGGTGCACGTCAAGCCCGAGCTGAACATCTATGACCAGGACTGGCCGATCTGGACGTATCAGGTGCAGCAGCCGCCGGCGAAGTTCATCCTCGACGAGGACGGCAGGCGCGGCACGGCCATCAACTCGATGGTCTCCGGCGGCTGCATCATCTCCGGGGCCATCGTTCGCAACTCGCTGCTGTTCTCCAACGTGCGCGTCAACGAGCGCAGCAGCATCGAGCGCTCGGTGATCCTGCCCAACGTCGAGATCGGCATGGGCTGCATCATTCGCGGCGCGATCGTGGACGAGGGCTGCGAGATCCCCGATGGCATGCAGATCGGTGTGGATCGCGCCGCCGATGCGCAGCGCTTCGACGTGACGGAGAAGGGCGTCGTTCTGGCGACTCCGGACATGCTGCGCAGGTTGCAGGCAGCGGCGCCGTGAGCTCACAGGGAAGAATGCCGGTCGTGCTCCTGTGGCATATGCATCAGCCACAGTACCGCGACGCGCTGACCGGACAGTACGTCCTCCCGTGGACGTACCTCCACGCCATCAAGGACTACACGGACATGGCCGCGCATCTGGAGGCCAATCCGGCTGCGCGTGCGGTAGTGAACTTCACGCCGGTTCTCCTCGAGCAGCTCGATGAGCTGGCGCGCCGTATCCAGGAGCATCTGCACAAGGGCACGCCGCTCCCCGATCCGGTGCTCAACGTCCTCGGCCCGGACCCCGTGCCGCAGGAGCCGGCGCAGCGGCTCGAACTGCTGCAGTCGTGCCTGCGTGCGCAGCGCAAGCAGATGATCGAGCGTTTCGGCCCCTACCTGGAGCTGGCGACCATCGCGGAGATGCTGGCGACGCCGGAAAGAGTGCGTTACGCCTCGGCGCAGCTGATTCACGATCTGGGCGTCTGGTACCACCTCGCATGGCTCGGTGACACCGTGCGCAGGACGCATCCTCTGGTCAGCGCTCTCACCGACCAGGGGCGCGGTTTCACTCCGACGCAGCGGCGGCAGTTGCTCTCGCTGATCGGCGATCTGATGAGCGCGGTGATTCCGCGCTTTCGCCGCCTGGCCGACAACGGCCAATGCGAGCTGTCGATGACGCCCTACGCGCATCCGATCGTGCCGTTGCTCTTCGACTTCCAGTGTGCGCGCGATGCGGTGCCGAGCATGCATTTGCCGCAGCACAGCTTCTACCCGGGAGGAGCCGAGCGTGCCGCATGGCACATCCAGGAAGGACTGCGAGTGTTCACCTCCGCATTCGGTGTCCGCCCGGTCGGCTGCTGGCCCTCCGAAGGAGCCGTCAGTCGCGCGACCCTGGAGCTGCTGGAGACTTCCGGCTTCCGCTGGACCGCGACCAGCGCCAGCGTGCTGCGCAACAGCCTGGCGCCGCAGACCGCCGAGCAGCCGCTCGCCTACAACCAACCTTATGCCCTGCCTCAGTCCAAGCTGAGCGGCTTCTTTCGCGACGACACCCTATCGGACCTGATCGGCTTCACCTACGCTACCTGGCATGGCGACGATGCCGCTCACAATCTCATCAACGAGCTCGTCCAGCTGACGCAGCGCTACGCGGACTCACCGAATCACGCCGTTCTCATCGCGCTCGACGGTGAGAATGCGTGGGAGCACTATCCCTTCAACGGTTACTATTTCCTGCGTGCGCTGTATGCCGACCTCACCACGCACCCGCAGCTCGAGCTGATGACACTCTCGGAGTGCCTCGCGCGCGGTATCCAACCGACACCTCTGCAACGCGTGACGGCGGGCAGTTGGGTGCACGGGACCTTGGCGACATGGATGGGGGACCCGGCGAAGAACAGGGCGTGGGATCTATTGTGCGACGCCAAGGTCGAATTCGATCGAGTGATGAGCTCCGGCACACGCAGCCGCGAAGAGACCGTGGCCCTCGAGCGTCAGCTCGCGCTGTGCGAGAGCTCCGATTGGTTCTGGTGGTTCGGCGATTACAATCCACAGGATGCCGTGAGTCAGTTCGACCGGCTCTTTCGCCGCCAACTGATGAATCTGTACAGCCTGCTGGGAATGCCGGCTCCGGAGACGCTTTCCGAGCCCATTTCCGTAGGCCGCGGTGCGCCGGAACACGGCGGGACCATGCGCCGCGCGATCTGATCTCATGAGACTGGGGGTATTCGACCGGCGCCGCGCGGGAGTGCTCCTGCACCTGGGCTCGCTCGAGGCGCCGCTGGGTCGCGGCGGACGTGCCTGCATCGACTGGCTCGCAGAGGCCGGCTTCACCGTTTGGCAAACGCTACCCCTGGGTCCGCCGGGGGTCGATGGCTCGCCCTATTGGGTCCGCTCGGACTTCGCCGGCAATGCGGCGTTGTTGGATTCCCAGGAGTGGCCCGAGTGCAGCGGCGGGGACTTCGAGTCGTTCCTCCGCGATGCGCAGCACTGGCTTGGCGACTACGCTTTGTATCAAGCCCTCAGTCAGCGTTACGGCGGTGCGCCGTGGTGGACCTGGCCTGCGGAGCTGCGTGATCGCGACCGTCAGGTCATTGAGCGTGCGAGCGCCGAGCTGCACGAACAGCTCTGGCAAGTGAAGCGCGAGCAGTTTGCTTTCGCTGTGCAATGGCGCAGGTTGCGCCAACACGCGCATCACCGCGGTGTTCGCTTGTTCGGTGATCTTCCTTTCTATGTCGCTCCCGATTCGGCAGAGACCTGGGCGCATCGCGGCCAGTTCCAGCTTGCTCAGGACGGCCGTCCGCGCGCGGTGGCCGGAGTGCCGCCCGATTACTTCTCCGAGACCGGGCAGCTGTGGGGCAATCCCCTGTACGAGTGGCCCCTGATGCTGGGCGACGGCTTCCATTTCTGGCGTGCGCGCACCCGCCAGCAGCTGGAGCGTTTCGACCTGCTGCGACTCGATCACTTCAGAGCCCTGGCCGCGCACTGGGCGGTTCCCGCCTCGGCTCCGGATGCGCGCTCGGGGCAGTGGCAGCACACGCCCGGGAAGGAGCTGCTGCGGATGCTGCAGGACGAGTTCGGCGAGCTGCCGCTGGTCGCGGAGGACCTCGGCGTCATCACCGAAGACGTAGAGGCGCTGCGCAGGCGTTTCCACCTTCCGGGAATGCGCGTGCTGCAGTTTGCTTTCAGCGGCGAAGGCGACAACCCGCATCTGCCGCACATGCACGAGCGCGACAGCGTCGTCTACACAGGAACGCACGACAACGATACGAGCCTCGGTTGGTTTACCTCCCTCGAGGCAGGGGCGCGGCGCTGGGTGGAGCTGTTCCTGCGCTACACGCCCGGCTGCATGCCGGATGCGCTGATTCGCGAGGCGCTCGGATCCGTGGGCAAGCTCGCGATACTGCCGGTGCAGGACATTCTTCATCTCGGCTCGGAAGCGCGACTGAACACGCCCGGTACGGCCGTCGGGAACTGGACCTGGAAGATGCCCTCCGGTGCGCTCACCTCCGAGCTTGCCCGCCACTACGCGACGCTCAATAGAATGTACGGCCGTAGCTGACCGGCGACACTTCGCACCCCCCCGCCGCAGCCATCGGCGGGATCGCGGAGCGTCGCCAGGGGGCTGTCGCCCAAGCTGCGACCGAATGCCGCAGGGCATCGGCGGGAAGCGAAGCGTCGACAATCGGCGGCAGCGGCGTCGAGGTTTGTTACGATCCCGGGCATGCGTCGGCTCAGCTACACCGCCACATTCCTGATGGCAGCCCTGCTGGGCGGCTGCTCCCTGTTCGTGCCGAAGCTCTCCGCGCCGACCCTTTCCATCGTCAACGTGGAGCTGCTCAAGAGCGATCTATGGGAGCAGCACCTGAAAGTGCGCCTGCGCGTGCAGAATCCCAACGACCGTACTTTGCCGGTGAAGGGCATCTCGTACACCATCGATGTGTCGGGACAGCAGTTCGCGAGCGGTGTCTCGGGCGCCAGCTTCGTCGTTCCTGCCAACGGTGAAGCGGAGTTCGACATGAGCGTCACGGCCAACATGGCCGGAGCGTTGTTCAAGATGCTCGGGCGCGGCGGGTCCGAAGCAATCGACTACCGTATCGCCGGCAAGGTGTCCTTGTCCGAAGGGTTGTTGCGCACCGTGCCGTTCGAGCAGCACGGCACGTTCAAGCTGCAGTAGCCGGCAGAGCTGTCGCGAACGTCGTGACCGAGCCGCGCCTCAGGCGAGCAGCTTCTCGTAAAGATCCACGTACAGCCCACCCTGCCGCGGCCAGGAGAAGTCGCGGCTCATTCCGTTGCGGACCATGCGCTGCCAGTGCTCGGGCTCAGCATACAGATCGAGCGCACTGTTCAGCGCCCACTCGAGCCCTTCTGAGTTGTAGTCGTCGAACACCACCCCGGTCCCCAGGCCGGTGTGCGGGTCGTAGTGCTCTACCGAATCCGCCAACCCGCCGGTGCGGCGGACGATCGGCACCGTGCCGTAGCGCAAGCTGTACATCTGGTTCAGTCCGCACGGCTCGTACAGCGAGGGCATCAGGAACATGTCGCTGGCCGCTTCGATCCAGTGGGCGAATTCCTCGTCGTAACCCTTGCGGAAGAGCACGCGGCGCGGAAATCGCTCCTGCAGGCCGCTCAGGAAACGCTCGTACTGAGAATCACCCGCTCCCAGTGCGACCAAGCTCAGGGCGCGCCATTGCAGCACTTCCGGGAGCGAGTCGAACATCAGGTCGATGCCCTTCTGCGAGGCCAGGCGGCTGACAATGCCGGCGAGGGGGACGGCCGGGTCGTAGTCGAGGCCGAGGCGCGCCAG
>Ga0105238_10004197_pt1 | contig 14306 bp, 13 predicted proteins | sample KBSC34metaG_FD_81526 | JGI IMG/M metagenome (GOLD analysis project Ga0105238, IMG submission 81526) | Corn rhizosphere microbial communities from Kellogg Biological Station, Michigan, USA - KBS C3-4 metaG | ecosystem: Host-associated > Plants > Roots > Rhizosphere > Soil | place: Michigan, USA... | reverse complement strand
TCCAGCACCAGTATCGCGGTGCGCGAAATCTTCAGCGCGTTGTGGTCGATCAGGTCCAGCAGCCGTCCCGGCGTGGCGATCACGATATCGGCGCCGCCGCGCAGGGCCATCATCTGCGGATTGATCGACACGCCGCCAAATACGATGGACACCTTGACCTGCATCGGCAGATGGGCCACCAGCTTGCGGATCGACTCGCCCACGTCGTCGATCCGCAAGCTGAAGGCGGCTCCGGGGAAGAACATCCTCACCGACGGGAGCCACCAGCTGGTGCACACCCTGATCGCCAACGATCTCGTCGACGAGCTCCACCTGCTGATCTATCCGCTGATCCTAGGCAGCGGCAAGAAGCTGCTACCAGAGGGGACCCGCGCGGCCTTCAAGCTGATCTCGGCCAAGCCGTATCCGAGCGGGGTGGTAGACCTGCACTACGCTCGCGCGTGAGAGCGGTCTTTCAGGGGACCCCGATCGTCAACGTCAAGTCGCGGTGGCGGCGCCGTGCCCCGACTTGTCGCAGCTTCAGGCGAAGCCCTTGCCCACCAGGAAGATCTCGAAGCTCTGCGCGCGCGAGCTCTCCGGCTTGATGATCTTCACGTCCGAGAAGCGCGCCGCCATGCGCTTGCGGATGGCTTCGAAGTCGGGTCCCTGGAACAGCTTGCCCACGAACGCGCCGCCCGGGGCCAGCAGTCGCTCGGCCCGCGTCAGGGCCTCCTCGAACAGGGCCGCCGACCGCGCCTGATCGACCGAACGCACGCCCGTCGTGTCCGGGGCCATGTCGGACAGGACCACGTCGAAGGCCTTCAGCTCTCCCAGCAGCTCGGCATCCGGCGTGGTGAAGATGTCACCCACCAGGGCCCTCGCGCCCGCCACGCCGCGGGGCAGGGGGTTGCGGTCGATCCCGACGACGCGGCCGTGCGGGCCCACCACGCCGGCGGCGTATTGCAGCCACGATCCGGGACAGCAGCCGAGGTCGAGGACCCGGTCGCCGGCGCGCAGCAGGCGCGCGCGTCGATCGATCTCATCCAGCTTGTAGACCGAGCGCGCCGCGAAGCCGGCCGCGCGCGCCTTCGTGAAGAAGGCGTCGTGCCGCACGCGCGGATCGTTGAAGGGACCCTTGTGCTTGGCCACCAGCGCGGGCCGCCCGCGGCCCCCTTCGGGCTGCTACTTCTTGCCGCCGCCCTGCGGAGCGCCCTTTTTCGAAGCCTTCATCGGGTTCTTCGACTCGGCCTCCTTCACCTGGCGCGGCACGATGTACTTGCGGACGTCCTTGACGCTGCCCTTGACCAGCACCAGGCCGTTGGCCGGGCCGGGGATGGCGCCCTTGATGAGGACGACGTCCTTGTCGTCGAGGACCTTGACCACCACCAGGTCGGACGCGGTCGACTTCACGCCGCCCATGCGTCCCGACATGCGCTTGCCCTGGTGCACGCGGCCCGGGGTCAAGCGGCAGCCGATCGATCCGCCGTGGCGGAAGAACTCGTGGGTACCGTGGGTCATGGAGTCACCGGCCATGCGGTGCTTCTTCATGACGCCCTGATAGCCCTTGCCCTTGGTGGTGCCGACCACGTCGATGACGTCGCCCACCTTGAACACGTCGTTGGCGCGCAGCACCTTACCGACCTCGTAGCCGTCGAGGTCCTTCGGGTTCAGGCGCACCTCGCGCAGCACGCGCGGGGTCTTCTCGAGGCCGGCCTTCTTCGTCGCGCCCGCCTCGGGACGGGTCACCAGGCGCAGCGGGACCTCCTCGAAGCCGAGCTGGACGGCGGCGTAGCCGTGCTGCTCGGGGGTGCGCTTGCCGGTCACCACGCAGGGGCCGACCGACACGGCGGTCACGCCGAGAGCGGTCCCGTCCTCGTGAAACACCTGGGTCATCCCAATCTTGCGGCCCAGCAGGCCCATCTTCAGTGACATGGCGGCAGCAGCTCCTTCGGTGTGCGTCATACGCCGGGGACACGGAGCCCCGGGGAAAACGCGGCTTTATACGCGTCGCCGGAGCTCGAGTCAAGGTCTGTGAGGCGCAGCCGGCGGGGGTCGCCGCGCGGGCGAGCGGCCTCGGACTCTATTTGGCCGGAGGGGGCGTCGTGGTCGGCGGTTTCGCCGGCGGTTTCGCCGTCCCGGGCTTCGCCGCCCCCAGCTTGGCGGGGGGCGCCTTCTTCATCAACCAAACCGGGTGCAGACCCTCGAAGATCTTGTCCTTGGCCAGCGCCGGGTTGTTGCGCATGTCGATGCCCTTGACCCGCTCGAGGGTGTCACGGAGGAGCGCGATCCGGCTCCGGATGGCGTCGTCGCACGGGGGGACGCCGGGGACCGCCGGCCCGTTGCAGAGCTCCCAGGATCGAGTGGCGGCCGCGAAGGCGGGCGCGGACTCGAATCGATCGGCGTAGGCCACGGCGCGCCGCAAGTGGAGGCGGAAGTCGTCGGCGTGGGCCGGCAAGAGGTGTCCGACGGTGGCCAGGGTCCAGTCGGGGCGGTGCCCGTCCAGGAACAGATCGGCCAGCTCGAGGGAAGCCGCCACGTCGTCCGGCGCCCCCAGCAGGTGAGCCTGCAGCTCGGCCGCCCGCTCCCGCCGCTCCGGCACGAGCGGCAGCGCGGCCTTCACGGTGGCATCCGGCCGCGGCATCACGACCAGCGTCGCCAGCAGCAGGAGGACCAGGATGTCGAGGATGCGGGTGAGCCGCACGGCCGTCAGACACTAGCACACGCGAAAGCTCCGCCGCCGGCCGGCGAAGGCGCGTCAGAGTATCGTGAAGTCGTAGATCGACTGGCCAGTGAGCGAGAGGAAGTGAACGGCGACGGAGTCGGGCGTCACGTCGACGCGCTCCCAGCCGGAGTCCGACCAGGATGTGGTGTAGCCGGTCTGATCGGGCCCGAACATCCACGGAGCGCCCGCGCTTCCCGGGAGCGCGTAGTGGATTCCGTCCACCACCATGTCGGTGAACACGTGATCGTGACCGTAGAACATCGCCTGAACGCCGTACTGGCGCATGAGGGCATGCACGGTCGCCTGCTCGCCGACGTAGGCCGCCTGTCCTCCACCGCGGCCGTAGGCGCTGTCCGAGGGATCGCCGGCCGCTCCGCCCACGGGGTGGTGAATCAGCAGGAAGCGCCACTTCGAGGAGGCAGCCGCCAGCGTCTGCCGAAGCCAGTCGAGCTGAGCCGCACCGAGCGTCCAGTCGTCGGGCCGCCCCGGATTCGCGTCCAGCAGGTGCGGCGTCGGCGTGTACGTGTACACGTTCAGGACCACGAACAAGGCGTCCCCCCAGGTGAACGCGTAATAGTCCTCGAAGGCACTTCCCCCCTGCGGGTAGGTGGCGGGCTGCGGCCCCGGCGCGTACAGCAGGCGTTGGCTGCGCGACCTTTCGAGCTCCGCGGCCGTATAGAAGCCGTTCTCGCTGTCCCAGCCGCCGAGCACGCCAAAGTGCGGCGCGTGACCGGTCAGGTCACCCAGGGTCGTCCGATAGTTCAGGTACGCGAGCCGCGCGATCGAGCTGTCGGGAGGCGGATCGTTGAAGCCGTACTCGTGGAAGTCGAGGACGTCGCCCAGGTTCACGACGAAGTCCGGCGCGACGGCTTGAATCTGGGCGCTCACGCCCATCAGGGTGGCGGGGTCCCCCTGGTTCGAGTAGAGCGGCGAGGACCCGATGTGCGTATCGGACACGAGCGCGAAGCTGAACGGTGCCCCGGCCGGGCGGCCTGTCACGAAGGCGCCCTCGTAGAGCACGGTCGCCGATGCTTCCGGCCCCGCCGCGATCTGGTACTGGTAGCGGGCTCCCGTCGAGAGGCCGTCGACCTTCCACTCCGCGAGATCCAGGGCCCGCACCGTCGGGGTCTGAGGCTCACCCCACGCGGTCCCGCCGTCGGGCCGGACGCGCGCGCGCAGCGCAGCCGGATGGCCCTTCTCGAGCACGACACTGATGCCGCAGCCCTGCGAGCTCGGCGCGAACAGGAACGGGGCGCCGAGCAGGGCGGTGTCTGGCGAACCCGCGCCACCAGGACCGGACACGCCACCAGGACCGGACGCGCCGCCAGGACCGGACGCGCCGCCAGGGCCGGACGCGCCGCCGGCGCCTGACGCAGCCCCCGGTCCTGTCACGCCTCCGTCGACGGGCAGACAGACGGGCGTGGAGTCGCAAGCGCCCGCGCCCAGGGCGACGAGCACGGCCGTCGCGGCTGTCCAGCGGTGAGCAACAAAGCCATCAGCACGCGAACGCCGAGTCGGAGGCGCCATGGGAGGAGGCGAGTCTAGTCCACGTCCAGGCATCGGACGACTCCGAACGCCACCCGGAGAGGGTCTAAGCGCTTTCACGGGGTGATCCGCCGCGGGCGCGGGCGGCGCGGGTGTACTGGTCGTCGTAGCGCCGTGGGAACGGAAGGAAGTGGTGCTTGGCGGCGAACGGGGCGAGCTGGCGCATGACGTTGAACCCGCAGGCCGTGACGATGCGGGTGGCCCCGGCGAAGAGGGGGGTGGCGGGGTGGAGGTCGACCGTCGAGACTCCGGCGAGGGCCGATGACGGAGGGCCGGGCCGGCACACGAGCACGGGGTCGGGGGCCGCGTCGGGGGGGCGGCCGTCGCGCGCGGCGAGATCGCGCGCATACCCGACGAGCTCGGTGATCTCGACGTCGTCTCCCGCGTGGACGACCAGTGAGAAAGGGGCAGGCGGCGCCGGCGCCGGCGGGGCCGACGGCGAGGCGGGCGGATCTCGAAGGGCCAGAGGCTCGATCTTCGCGGCCACGAGCGCCGTGAACGCCGCGTGCTCGGGGTGCAGATCCTCGAGCACCAGGGCGCGCGCGAACCGAAGCGGCGAGCCGACCGCGAGGGGCGCGTAGGCCGACCACCGCAGCAGCCGCGCGACGTACGTGCTCGGTGGAGGCGCGCGCAATAGCCGGAGCTCGCCCAGCAGGCCGGCCGGGAAGGCGTCGACGATCAGCTCGCTCGGTTCGAGGCGCGTGATCGTGTCGACCACCCAGGCAGCCACGGCGGAGGTGTCGTCGCGAAGGGCCTCGGGGGGCCGGTGCACGGGGAGCTCACCCACCACGCGCGGGTCCAGGGCGTGGGGCGACGCCGACAGCACCGCGGCTCGCCGGTCGAGGCCCAGGGTGTACAGGACGGCGCGGGCTCGCACCAGGTGACCCAGCCCGCCGCCCAGGGCGTAGTAGAGGACCACGGGCGCCCTCGTCAGCGGGGCGTCATCCGCGTCGCGAGCTCGCCGAGGATGATCGCGCGTTCTCGCAACGGCATCCCTTGAAAGAGGAGCACACCGAGGAAGGCGGGCGGCAGATCCGTCGAGGTCCGGAACACCTCGGCGCCGGCGGCGTCTTCTCCCGTCACTTCGGTCGAGCCGGCCACCGCGCGGACCCGGCCGATGCTGCCCCCGTCGGGGGCCAGGACCGCGACTTCGTCCGGGCGCTTCGCCGATACGACGAAAGGCTGCCGGCCCCCTGGTCCGTCCTCTTCGTCGGCGGCGACCTTGATCTTCGTGGCCCCGGGCTTGACCTTCCAGAGGAGCTTGCCGTCGGGGCCCCGCAGCTTGAAGCCCGTGGCCAGGTCCCCGGGCTCCACATCTCCAGCCGCGCGCGGCTTCACTTCGATGACGGTCGCGCCCCCTTGGCTAGGCGCGTACTTGCGCTTGCCGTCGTCGCGCGGCTGCCCCGCGAGCGATTGGCCCTCCGCCACGACCGTGAGCATCTGGCCGCGCGCGACGATCTGCACCCAGGGCTTTCCCTGGGACCGGACGGTGATCTCCCGGGCGACCCTGGCTGTCCCCGGGGAGACGGGCGGCGCCGTCGGGGCTGCGACCGCGCTCGGCGGGGTGTTGCCCGGCTGGGCCGCTCCCGGGCGACCCCTGTCGCTCGATCGGCAGGCGCTGGCCAGAGCCAGGACCGTCCAGGTCCAGGTCGCGGCGATCCTGCGACTCGCGATCATCGACGTCGTTCGCTTGGTGGTCATGGGTGGCTGCTCCCTCTCCCGTGCACGCGGCTCGCTTCGTCGAGCAACGCGCGGTAGCGCTCGGTCTCCTGTCGTTCCTGGAAGCGCTCCGCCACCACCGCCTGCGCGGCGGCGCCCAGGCGCGCCAGCTCTTCATCGTCTACCTCCGCGGCGCGGACGACGGCCCGCCGGCAGGCGCGGCGGTCGCCCCGCGCGAAGAGAAACCCGCTCGCCGCCCCGACCACGTCGGTCATGCCGCCCGCGTCGGAGGCGAGCGGGGCGATGCCCAGCGCCGCCGCCTCCAGCAGCACGTTGGGCAGGCCGTCGTAGAACGAAGGCACCACCACCAGGTCGGCGGCGGCGTAGAGCGGCAGCAGCTCGTACCGATCGCGGAAGGGGAGCACGCTGTGGGCGATGGGCGGCTGGCGCGCCGTCAACCAGGTCTGGACGTCTTCCTCCAGATCGCCGGCGAACAGGAGGTGAAAGCGATCGGTCACCCCCGAGTCGGCCAGCGCTTCCAGGAAGAAAGCCGCGCCCTTCTTGCGCTTGAGCTGCCCGAAGAAGCCGAGCACCCGGCGCGCAGCCTGGACATTGTCGCGCCGCCAGGCGGCGCCCCGGGCGCGATCCTCGGGGAGCAGGCGCCAGCGCGAACAATCGATTCCATTCGGCGTCCAGACGACGCGACTCTCGGGGAGCCGAGGGTACAGCGCGCGGATCTTCTTGACCTGCTCGGTGGTGACGGCGCCGATGGCCGCGGCGGCGGCGAGCGCTTCACGCACCAGCGCGCCGCGCCCGGGCACGAACAGGCCGGTGTCGAAGTCGTTGCCACGCACGAGGGTCACGAGCGGCACGTCGAGCCAGGCCGAGAAGGGCGGGGCGGCGACGAGCGGCAGCAGGCCTCCGAACGCGACGACGTGCGTGTAAGGCGCCGCGTGGTGGCGTCGGTGGACTTCGTTCCACAGCACGGCCGTCGCGTGTCCGGGATCGCCAGACGCCGGACCGCGAAGCTCGACGCCGCCCTCACGCACCTCGGTCGTCCACTCGGCCGCCGGGGCGACGGCGCGTCCGAAGCAGGCGACGTCGACGATCACGCCCGAGCGGCGGAGGTTGCGTACGATCCGGTCGCAGGACCACGCCATCCCGCCGCGATCGGGCGGATAGTTCTCGGTCAGCCAAAGGGCCCGCAAGTCCATGGATGTGACCGCCTCGGCTGTCGTCAACTATCTTCGAGCCCGCCCGCGGGCACGATCTCGGTCTCGTCGTCGGCGGCGCGCTGCTCGAAGGAGCGGAGGTCGTAGTCGTCGTAGCCGGTGCCGACGGTTCCCCAGCTGACGGCGCGGTAGTGCTGGGTGGTGTAGTAGCGGTGGCGGCTGCGATAGAACCAGGCGTCGCCCTCCTCGTCGAACAACCGATCCTCGTCCGCGCGCGCCGCGCAGTCGACGCAGACGCCCAGGCCGCCGAGGTGTCGCCGGCAGGCGTGGCGCTGGCAGCGGGTGCACGTGGCGGCCGTCTCGGCGTCGCAGGGCCGCAGAGTGAAGAAGCCGCGCAGGCACTGGCAATGGTGGATGAAGGGGCTCATGTGGGCCTCCCTTTGGGGGGCGCCTTCAGCGTCGCGCCTCGATACGCCTCCGCTACGAGGTCGAGCAGGGGAAGGGGGTCGCGCGGCAGCACGTCCGCCTTCACGACGCGCGAGAGCTTGGCGGGGGCGCCCGTCGTCTTCGCCGCCGCGGCGTAGTGCTCGTCCGGCAGCTCGACGGCGGCCCGGTAGGTCCGCCAGAACCGCATCTTGATCTTCGTCTTGGTCTTGCCCCGCGGGTTGCGCCTCGTCTGCCGGCGCTTGCGCACGTCGTCGACGACCGCGAAGGCGAGCCGCGCGCCGTCGGCCAGGACGGCTCGTCCTGACAGCCACGGATCGCGATAGAGGGACTCGACGATCTTGCGCCCCCCGGGACCGTCGAGGTTCTTGAGATCGACCAGCTTCTCTGCGATGTCCGGGCGCCGCAGATCCAGGGTGAGGGTGAGCATGCTTCGGGGATCGCCCTCTTCTTCGAGCACCCGCAACAGCGGGAGCGCCACGTGGATGAGATTGTCGGAGAGATCCACCCGCCGCAGCGACCGCCAGGCGAGACCCAGGCCGATGCAGAGGATCAGGAGCCCGGCCGGGACGGCGAAGAAGGGCGCTGGTGCGGAGGCGGCGAGGCCGATCCAGCCGCTGGCCAGCGCGGCGACGCCGGCCGCGATCGCGCCGCCACCAACTTGCCGGCGGGCCTGGTTCCCGGCGGCGTCCAGCCGCCCGAGCGGCCTGAGCAGCGCGACGAGCTCTGCGATCGGCCGGGTGCCCTCGACCTTCTTGGCGGCCAGGACGCGCCGCTGCTCGGGGCCGAGGGCGCGGTGGAGCGACCACACCGACAACAGCTTCAGCACGCGATCCGCCTGGGTCCGAGGACCCCGTCGTAGAGCTGCGTGAGCCGTGTCAGGGCCGTCTCCCACCTGAAGCGGCGCGCGATCGTGCGGCGGGCTTCCTCGGTCAGACGCGCGCGCTCATCCGGATACTCGATGAGCAGGCGGACGGCCCGCGCCAGCTCGGCCGGGCGATTGGCGGGGACGAGCCTTCCGTCGACGCCGTCGGTGACGAGCTCGCGCGTGGAGCCGAGGTCCGACGCCACCACCGGCACGCCGGCCGCCATCGACTCGAGGATCTTGAGCGGCGCGCAGCCTTGCGAGACGTTGCGCGCGCACTCGGACAGCGGCGCCAGCGACGCCAGCGCGTGGGCGCGCCAGGGGGCGAGCTCCGTCTCGTCGAGGGCCACGCGCCACAGGGTGCGATCGGCGACGCCGAGCCGGGCGGCCAGGCGCTGCTGGGCTTCGAGCTGGCGACCAGCCTGAGAGGCGCACACGACCAGATGGAGGTCGGGGAAATCCGCGAGGCGCGCGAAGGCCCGGAGCAGGGTGCCCACGCCCTGCCACGGCTGGAGCGCGCCGAAATAGAGCAGGTACGAGCCGGGCGCGTCCACCGGTCGCGCGGGGGCGGGCCCCTCGCGCACGTCGGCCCCGTTCGGCACCACCGCGATCTTTTCGGGCGAGCAGCCGAGCCGGATCAGGGTGTGGCGAACGGTGGCGGCGGGGACCACCACCAGGTCCGCCTCCGTCCAGCAACGCCGCTCGTCGGCGCGCATCTTGGCCAGGGTCTCGTCGTCGAGGGCTGGGTAGGTGAGCGGAAGCTCGATCGAGGGCAGGCCGTTGACCTCGTAGACGCACGCATAGCCGTGGGGGCGCTCGAGGATGGGGACGCCCGTCCAGGGATCGCGGAAGTGGCAGATCTCGAGAGCCCCGCCGCCCTCGGCCTCGTCCAGGAGAGCCGCCAGCCTGGCCCGGTAGGCCACCACCCGCGCGAGGAAGTTCGGCACGCTCCGCGAGAACCGCACGATCTCGACGTTCCCCTCGCGCTGGTAGGCCGGCAACCCGTCGCCCCCCAGCACGTAGAGGAGCCCGCGGCCATCCAGGTGCGCGAACAGCGCGCGGGCGAACCGATCGATGTGGACGGCGGCCCCCTTGCGCGATGGAAACCGGTCGAAGGCGCCGTAGAAGGCGCGCGGTCGCAGGGCGAGGGGCATGCTGGAGCGCGAGCCTGGAGGTTCGTGCGCTTTCGATCAAGAGCCATTGCGACCGACAATTGCGTCTGGCGGGGCCCCGAAATGCGCGGAGGCGCAGATCGACGATCGTCGATCCGCGCCTCCGGAGTGACCGAGAAGGTTGGGACTGGTTCAGTTCGCGGGGGCGACCACCCACTCCTGGTTCTGGCCGCCGTTGAAGGTCCACTGGATGATGCCGTTCCCAGCGGCCGTCGAGTTGTTGGCGTTGTCGAGGCCCGAGGCGGAGTTGCTGGCGGGGCTGAACTTGTACGTGCCGTCGCTGTTACGGGTGAACGACCAGAGCTGGTTGGTGCCGCCGTTGGCCGTGTACAGGATGACCGGCGTGCCGTTGGCGGTGCTTCCGCCCTGGACGTCGAGGAGCTTGCCGCTCTTCTTGTTGATGAACTTGTACTTGCCGTTCGACTGCTGGACGATGTTCCAGCGCATGCTGGTCGACGACGACGAGTAGTAGTTCTGAACGATCGGCGTCCAGTCGGTGGTGCCGCCGTTCTTCGTGTCGAGGCACAGGCCGCTCTGCTTGTTGCAGACCTTGTACTCGAGGGCCGGGTCGAAGGCGGCCGTGGTGCCGGCGGTGTTGGTGCTGGTGTCCACGTTGCGCCACACGGTGACGACGTGGTTGAAGCCCTGGCAGGCCTTGTAGCCGTCGTTCTGGTTGGGGATGTCCTGCGGCGTGCAAGCGCTGCTGCAGTAACCCCGGCCCGTGTAGGGACCGGTCGTGCCGTTCGCGCCGATGCGGCCCTGGACCACGCCGGTCGCGAAGTCCTTGCCGTCGCAGTAGTACATCGTGGGCGGGCTGACGAAGATGTTCCCGAAGAAGGAGCCCTCCTGATACGGGTAACTCGAGCTCTGTCCCCAGCCGAGCTCAGCGGCGTCGAGCCACAGGGGGATGTGAACGCCGGCGGTGTTGACGTGGGCGAGGACGCAGGCGCTGATCGCCTGCTGGCAGTGCACGTCGCACGCGCCGTACTCCCAGCTCGCGGCCATGCCGAGCTGGCCCGGGAACGGGATGGCGTTGCCGGACAGGTCCTTCATGGTGATGCTGTGGCCAGCGGGAAGCGCGCAGCGCACGATGTACGAGAAGGTCTTCTGCCCCTCGGGGCTGATGAGGCCGTTGATGGAGGAGAGGCCGTTGATGGAGGAGAGGCCGTTGATCGAGGACAGGCCGTTGATGGAGGAGAGGCCGTTGATGGAAGACAGGCCGTTGATGGAGGACAGGCCGTTGATGGAGGAGAGGCCGTTCTCGGAGGCGGCGGCCGGGGCCGTGCTCTCTTGAACGGTCTCACTTCCGCTTCCCCCCTCGCCGGGCGCGGCGCATCCGGCCGCGAGCGTGGCGGCGGCGGCCGCCAGAAGTGATTTGAGCGTTTGACTGTAGGTCTTCATCGCGTCGTCGTCCTTTTTCGGCATGCACAGCCAGCTCTGAGAGCCCCGTCGGCTTTGCGTCGCCCGGTCGCCCGGGTTTTGCCTTTTCGAAAGGAGGCCCATTCCTCCGTTCACGCTGAGGAGACCAGCAGGGACCATGCCACCGTAAATAAGTAATCTGCGATACTAAAAATGGCTGATTCGACGGGCCCAGAGTCGGGAAAGGTTGTGAGAGGGACAACAGGCTGTTGCCTTCCCGTGTTGCGGCCCCGAAATGCGCGAAGGCGCGGATCGACCATCGTCGATCCGCGCCTTCGGTGTGTGAGTCGAGAAGCTGGGACTGGTTCAGTTGGCGGGGGCGACCACCCACTCCTGATTCAGGCCGCCGGTGAAGCTCCACTGGACGATGGGGTTGCCCGGCGCCGTCGAGTTGTTGGAGTTGTCGAGAGACATCGAGGCGCTGGTGCCGGGGCTGAACTTGTAGGCGCCGTCCGCGGTGCGGGTGAACGACCAGCTCTGGCTCGGGGTGCCGTCGGCCGTGTACAGGATGAGCGGACAGCCGTTGTAGGTAGCGCCGCCCTGGATGGCCATGACCTTGCCGCTCTTCTTGTTGATGAACTTGTACTTCCCGTAGCTGTCCTTGACGATGTTCCAGCGCATGCTGGTCGAGGTCGAGGAGTAGGGGTTCTGGACGATCGGCGTGCCGTTGGTGGTGCCGCCGCCCTTCGCGTCCACGCACTGGCCGCTCTGCTTGTTGCAGACCTTGTAGTCGAGAGCCGGGTCGAAGGCGGCGGCGGTGCCGGCGGTCGCGGTGCTGGTGTCCACGTTGCGCCAGACAGTCACGACGTGGTTGAAGCCCTGGCACGCCTTGTACCCGTCGTTCTGGTTGGGGATGTCCTGGGGCGTGCAAGCGTTGCGGCAGTAACCCCGGCCCGTGTAGGGCCCGGTCGTGCCGTTGGCGCCGATTCGGCCCTGGACGACGCCGGTCGCGAAGTCCTTGCCGTCGCAGTAATACATCGTGGGCGGGCTTGTGAAGATGTTCCCGAAGAACGAGCCCTCCTGTTAGGGGTAGGTGGTGCTCTGGCCCCAGCCGAGCTCCGCCGCGTCCAGCCACAGCGGGATGTGGACGCCCGCGGTGTTCACGTGCGCCAGGACGCAAGCGCTGATCGCCTGTTGGCAGTGTACGTCGCACGCGCCGTACTCCCAGCTGGGGGCCATGCCGAGCTGGCCCGGGAACGGCATCGGGTTGCCGGACAGGTCCTTCATGGTGATGGTGTGGCCGGCGGGGAGGGCGCAGCGGACGATGTAAGAGAACGTCTTCTGCCCGTCAGTGCTGATGAGCCCGTTGATGGAGGAGAGGCCGTTGATGGAGGAGAGCCCGTTGATGGAGGAGAGCCCGTTGATGGAGGAGAGCCCGTTGATGGAGGAGAGGCCGTTGATGGAGGAGAGGCCGTTGATGGAGGAGAGCCCGTTCTCGGAGGCGGCGGCCGCGGCGGTGCTCTCTTGAACAGTTTCACCGCCACCCTCGCTGGGCGCTGCGCACCCGGCGGCGGCCAGGGCGGCCGCCGAGGCCGCCAGAATCGATTTGAGCGTCTGACTGTAGGTCTTCATGGCGTCGTCCTTTTTCGGCATGCCCAGCCAGCTCTGAGAGCCCCGTCGGCTTTGCGTCGCCCGGTCGCCCGGGTTTTGCCTTTTCGAAAGGAGGCCTATTCCTCCGTTCACGCTGAGGAGACCAGCAGGGATCGTGCCACCGTAAATACGTAATGGTACTTACCAAAAAGACCAGATTCGATAGGTAGATCACCCGTGCGCGTTGTGCCGCGTACAACAACGCGTTGCCGTTCCGTCCACACGGAGATGCGGCGAGGCCACTCCTCGCCTGCCCGCGCCGATCTGTTGTCAGATTGACGGCTCTGCCGTCAGCGGGTCAACACGTCGGCCACCACGGCGGCGAGGAACACGACCGACACGTAACCGTTCAGATTGAAGAAGGCCATGTTCAGGCGCGACAGATCGTGGGGCTTGACGATGGCGTGCTCCCACACGAGCAGACCCGTGACCACCGAGACGCCGGCCAGATAGAAGCCGCCGAGCCCTGCGATCACCGCCAGCGTGAACAGCGCCCCGACGGTGATGAGATGCAGCACGGCGGAGGCCACGAGCGCTCCCCGGATCCCGAGCCTCGCCGGAATCGAGTGAAGGCCGGCGGCGCGATCGAAGTCGCGGTCGGCGAGCGCATAGAGAATGTCGAAGCCCCCGATCCAGGAGCCCACCGCCAGCATCAACAAGCCCGGGGTCAGCCCGAAGTCACCGCGCACGGCGATCCAGGCTCCGGCAGGGCCCGAGGCGATGGCGAGGCCCAGCACCAGGTGGCACAGCGCCGTGAAGCGCTTGGTGAGCGAATAGCCCCACAGGAAAACCAAGGCCACCGGCGCCAGCGCCAGACACAGCGGTCCGAGGAACGCCGCGGCCGCGACGAAGACGGCGGCGCTCGCCAAGGTGAGGAGCCAGGCCGCGCGCAGCGAGACGGCGCCGCGTGGGATCTCGCGGCCGGCGGTGCGCGGGTTCCGGGCGTCGAAGCCGCGATCCACGATGCGGTTGAAGCCCATGGCCGTCGTGCGCGCGCCCGCCATGGCCACGACGATGGCCAGCAGTCGGCTCGCGCCGAGCCCTACGCCGCGCGCGGCGAGGGCGGCCGCCGCCAGCGCGAAGGGCAACGCGAAGATGGTGTGGCTGAACTTGACCATGCGCCCGAACGTGACGATCGGGTTGGCGCGCGGCGCTGACGGCGACGAAGGCGGCGGCGGCATCGCGCCCGGTGCGGGTGGCGAGGACGGCGGCAGGGCAGATGTGCTCATGGCGAGAGGCTCGGGGAATAGGGGCCGGGCCAAGGGGCGACGACCGGCGAGGGGCCGGCGCTGGTAGGTGCGTGCGCGGACGGCTCCGCGCCGGCCAGGGCGAGCCACCGGATCGCCGACGGCTCCGCGTTCGCGATCAGGGCGCGCTCGGGTTGGGGTTCTCCGGGCGCGATCCGGGCGTCGACGCAGACCAGGCCCGGCCGGCGCCCGACGTCGAGCGCTCCCAGCGTCGATCCCAGACCGAGCGCCCGCGCCCCCCCGTCCGTCGCGGCCTCGAGCCAGCGCCGGGGAGGCACCTCGGGAAACGCAGCCGCCAGCGCGCGCATCTCGGCCCACAGCGAGAGATCGGGAGCGGACGCCAGGCTGTCGGTGCCGAGCGCCAGCGCGACGCCCTCCTCGATCAACGCCGCGACGTCGGGCAGGCGCCCTCCGATGTGCAGGTTCGAGCGCGGGCAGAGCACGACCGTCGCGCCGGCCTCGCGCGCGAGGCGGCGATCGGCGGCGTCCGCG
>Ga0105238_10004196_pt1 | contig 14307 bp, 10 predicted proteins | sample KBSC34metaG_FD_81526 | JGI IMG/M metagenome (GOLD analysis project Ga0105238, IMG submission 81526) | Corn rhizosphere microbial communities from Kellogg Biological Station, Michigan, USA - KBS C3-4 metaG | ecosystem: Host-associated > Plants > Roots > Rhizosphere > Soil | place: Michigan, USA... | reverse complement strand
GCCGACGTGGTGCTGGACGACGGCCGGGCGATCACCGCCCACTGCCCGAACCCGGGCGCCATGCTGGGCCTGAACACCCCGGGGCTGCCGGCCTGGGTCTCCCGCTCCGACGACCCCAAGCGCAAGCTCGCCCACACGCTGGAACTGGTCGAGGCCGACGGCGGACTGGTCGGGATCAACACACTGCATCCCAACCGCATCGTCGCCGAGGCGCTGGCCGCCGACGCCATCCCCGAGCTCACCGGCTACGATAGCCACCGCCGCGAGGTGCGCTATGGCGCCAACTCCCGGGTGGACTTCCTGTTGGAGCACGCCGACCGGGCGCCCTGCTGGCTGGAGATCAAGAACTGCCACCTGCGCCGCGCCGGCGCGCTGGCCGAGTTCCCCGACTGCGTCGCCGCCCGCTCGCTGAAGCACCTGAAGGAGCTCACCGCCATGGTCGAGGCGGGCCAGCGGGCGGTGATGCTGTTCGTGATCCAGCGCACCGACTGCGACGCCTTCGCCGCCTGCGCGGAGCTGGATCCGGCCTACGCCAAGGGCCTGGACGCCGCGGCGGCGGCCGGCGTCGAGGTACTGGCCTACGCCTGCGAGATCACGACGGCGAGCGTGACCCTCGGCGGGAGCATCCCTTGGACCGGCGCTATTTGATCGTGCCGGCGGCCAGGGCGTCGCGGTAGTACTTCAGCATCTCGCCCGTCGTGCCCACGACCGGCTTCGGCTCCTTGGCGCCGGCGCAGACGAATTTGATGACCGCCAGGCCCACCGTCTCCGGCGCGGCGAAGCGCCATTCGGTCTCGGCGGTCGGCGCGCCCACCATGCTGTTGTCGTCGGCGTAGGACATCCGCTGCAGGGTCAGCATGCGCTTCTGGTCGCAGTCGATCTGGTAGAAGGCCTTGCTGTACGAGACGCCCTTCGGCTGGGGCGGCGGGTAATAGCTGCTCATCCAGATGCGCTGGAAACCTTCCCGGGTCTCCAGGGTGTCGATGTCGAGCGCGGTCATCGAGCGGGTGTTGGCCTCGACGACGTGGTAGCGGGCCGCCGCCGCGGGGGCGGCCAGGGCGAGGGCTGCAGCTAGGGTCGCGGCCAGCGTGCGCATTCTCGCCACCTCCGAGTGTGTCGCCGTTCGTCCAACCTTGAGCGTGTGGGCGCCAGCGTCAAGCTCGCCCCGGGGCGTTCAGCGCGCCGCCGTCTCCGCGCTCATCCCAAGCTGGTCGAACAGGAACATCAGCTGGTCGGTCTGCTCTGCGATCCGGTCGTCCAGGGACGAGCCGATGCCGTGGCCGGACGTCTTCGAGGTCCGGAGCAGGATCGGCTTGTCCGAGGCCGTCGCCGCCTGCAGCGTGGCGGCGAACTTGCGCGAGTTCAGCGGATTGACCCGCCCGTCATTGGCGCCGGTCAGCATGAGCACCGCCGGATAGGACGTCCCCTTGGTCACGTGGTGCAGCGGCGAATAGGCGTAGAGCGCCTTGAACTGCGCCGGGTCCTTCACGCTGCCGAATTCGCTGACGTTGAAGGCCCCGTTGGGATCCAGCTCGAAGCGCATCATGTCGTAGATGCCGACCGCCGACACCACCGCGCGCGCCAGGCCCGGATGCTGGGTGATCTCGGCCCCCATCAGGAGGCCGCCGTTGGAGCCGCCGCGCAGGGCCAGCTTGTCGTGGCTGGTATAGTGGTTGGCCACCAGCCAGTCGGCGGCGGCTGCGAAATCGTCGAAGACATTCTGCTTGTGGGTCAGCGCCCCGTCGTTGTGCCAGCGCTCGCCGTACTCGCCGCCGCCGCGGATGTTGGCCTCCACATAGACCCCGCCGGCGTCCAGCCAGAGCCGGGTCATCGCGCCCAGGAAGTGGGGCGACTGGTTGATGCCGTAGCCGCCGTAGCCGTACAGCAGCGTGGGATTGCTCCCGTCCAGCTTCACGCCCTTCCGGGCGATGATGTTCAGCGGAACCTTCGTGCCATCCTTCGATGTGGCGAAGGCCCGGGTCACCGTCACGTCGTCGAACGAGATCGGCGAGGTCACAGCTAGGCCGGTCTTGGCGCTCTGTCCCGTCTTGGCGGTCCAGCGGGCGAAGTACGGCGGCTCCACATAGGTGGCCACGCCATAGAGCACGTCGCCGTTCGGCAGCGGATCCATCTCCAGCACGTCGGCGATCGGCGGGATCGACATCGGCGCGGCCTTGCCCGCGGCGTCGTAGGCGGTCAGCCGGCTGGGCCCGCCGGCGATGCGGTTGACGAACAGACGGCCGCCCTCGGCCTCCAGCGGCTTGCCGGACTCGCCGCCGTCGACGATCGCGGCGTCCTTCTGCTCGGCGACGAACAGCGCGGCCTTGGCGAAGCCGCCCGTGTAGGGCGCAGCCAGCTTCATCACCTTGCCCATCGGCGCGTTCAGCCGCGACAGGCCGTAGAGCACGCCCTCCCTGGTCATCGTCGCGGCGATGATGCGATCCTCATAGCGGGCGACCTTCAGCGCCGGCTGGCCGGGGCGCAGGACATAGACCTGCCACTGCCCGCCATCGCCCAGCTGCACGCAGGCCAGCGCCGCCGGCGCGGCCGAGTCGTTGTCGAGGAAGATCTCCGCCGTCCGCGGCAGGCCGTCGTCCTTGCCCAGCGCCAGCGTGTCCTTGGAAGCGTCGCTCCCCAGCTTGTGGAACCAGGCCTGCTGGTTGAAGTGGCGCTCGCCGTCCGGTCCGCTGGTCGGATAGCGCGTGTACCAGAAGCCGGCCCCGTCCGCGGTCCAGGCGAGGCTGCCGCCGGCGGTCGGGTACTGCACCTGGTCGATCGGGGCCTCGATCTCCTGGCCGCTGGCCACGTCGAAGACGTGCAGCGTGCCGTCCTCGCTGCCGTTCCGGGACAGCGACACCGCCACCTTGGAGCCGTCGGGCGAGGCCACGTACCAGTCGATCTCGGTGTGGCCGCTAGCGTCCAGGGCGTTGGGGTCCAGCACGTTGGCGCGGCTGGCCGGATCGCCCGCGGCGTTCATTCTGACCAGCGACGGCTGCTGCTTGGCCGGGTCGTTGTAGATGGCGAAGACGCTGGCGCCGCGCGCCTGCAGCCCCGCGTAGGACGGCGAGGCGGCCGAGATCAGCCGCTTCAGCCTGGCCGCGACGCCTGCGCGGCCCGGCAGGTTGTCGAGATAGGCCCGCGTGCGATCGTTCTCGGCGTCGCTCCACGCCTGCACCGCCGGATCGTCGCCGTTCTCCAGCGCCCGATAGGGGTCGGCCACCGGCACGCCCTGGATCACTTCGGTGGTCGGGCCGGGCGGAAAGGCGGGCGGGGCCGGCAGCGTCGCCGCCGACGCCGGCAGAGCCAGCCCACACAGGAGAAGTGCTGCTCGCAGGCGGTTCATGGGGTCGTCTCCCGGCCGGTCATGCTCAAGGTCCGTCCGGCTTAGCGCCATTCCCAGGCGCGCGCCAACCGCCCGTGCGCCGTCATGCCGCACGGCTCGGCGCGACCGGGACGGACGCCTGCGACGTTAGGGCAAGGAGCTGGAAAGGCCCGCTCGGCTAGGTTGTCGAACAGGGGGAAGTTGCAGATCATGCTCGCAGTGCAGACTCAGTTCGACGATGAGCGGTGGCGATCGAGCGCGCGGTTCGCGCGCCTGTCGCAGGCCGTGAAGGACCTGTCGGCGGCCCGCAGCCACGACGCCATCATCGACATCACCCGCGCCGCCGCCCGCGACATCTCCGGCGCCATGGGCGTGGCCATCGTCCTTCGCGACCACGACCGCTGCCACTACATCGCCGAGGATTCCGCCGTGCCCCTGTGGTCCGGCCAGAAGTTCCCGATCAACACCTGCATCTCCGGCTGGGCGATGCTGAACGCCCGCCAGGTGGTGATCCCCGACATCTACGTGGACGACCGCATCCCGCACGAGGCCTACCGGCCGACCGGCGTGCACAGCCTGATCATGACGCCGGTGGGCGAGCCCAAGCCGTTCGGCGCGCTCGGCGCCTACTGGAAAGAGGTGCGCCAGGCCGACGAGGACGAGATCGCCTCGATGGCGGCGCTGGCCAGCTGCATGGCCACCGCCCTGCAGAACATCGACCTGGTCAGCTCGCTTCGCGCCGAGGTCGACCACAACCAGCTCCTGGTCAACGAGCTGAACCATCGGGTCAAGAACACGATGGCCATCGTCCAGAGCCTCTCGGCCCAGACCCTGCGCGGCGATCGCCCCCTGCCCGCCGCCCGCGAGGACTTCGATTCGCGGCTGATGGCGCTGGCCGCCGCCCACGTGCTGATGACCGAGGCCGAATGGCGCTCGGTCCGGCTGGACGAGCTGATCCACCGGACGATCGAACCCTTCGCCGCCGGCGCCGGGGCCAGCCGCTTCCGCCTCAGCGGGCCCGACGCGACGCTGCCGCCGAAATCCGCCGTGGCCTTCGCGCTGGCCGTGCACGAGCTCTGCACCAACGCGGCCAAGTACGGCGCGCTTTCCTGCGACGGTGGCGCGGTCGATATCGACTGGAGCCTGGGCGAGCGCCTGCGCCTCACCTGGCGCGAGGTCGGCGGCCCGCCGGTGACGCCGCCGTCCACCCGCGGATTCGGTTCGCGCCTGCTGGAGCGCGGCCTGGCGGCCGAACTGGGCGGGTCGGTGAAGCTGCATTTCCCAGCCGAGGGCCTCGTCTGCGAGATCGACGCGCCCGCCCCCGTCGACGACCCCGAGGCCCTGTTCCCCCTGCCCCAGCGACGCACGGGTTGAACTTTTGTGCTAGGTTGCCGATGTAGGCGCCCGGAGCACCCATGACCGACATCCTCGAAGGCGAACACCGCACCGGCGCGATCAAGCTGCACGGCCCCGAAGGCTTCGAGGGCATGCGCAAGGCCGGCCGCCTGGCCGCCGAATGCCTCGACATGCTGACGCCCCACGTCGTCCCCGGCGTGGTGACCGAGAAGCTGGACGACCTGGCGCGCGAGTTCATCCTGGACCACGGCGCCCTGCCGGCCTGCCTGGGCTACCGCGGCTACACCAAGACCGTCTGCATTTCGCCCAACCACATCGTCTGCCACGGCATCCCCGGCGAGCGGATTCTGCGCGAGGGCGACATCGTCAACATCGACGTCACCGTCATCGTCGACGGCTGGCACGGCGACACGTCGCGGATGTACGGCGTCGGCGCCGTCTCGCCCCGCGCCAAGCGGCTGGTGGACGTCACCTACGAGAGCATCGAGCGCGGCCTGGCGGTCGTGAAGCCGGGCGCCACCACCGGCGACATCGGCCACGCCATCCAGTCCTATGTCGAGAGCATGCGCTGCTCGGTGGTCCGCGACTTCTGCGGCCACGGCCTGGGCAAGGTGTTCCACGACGCGCCCAACATCCTGCACTTCGGCCAGCGCGGCGCGCGCGAGGTGCTGAAGCCCGGGATGTTTTTCACCATCGAGCCGATGGTGAACCTGGGCAAGCCGCCGGTGAAGCTGCTGGCCGACGGCTGGACGGCGGTGACCCGCGACAAGTCGCTGTCGGCCCAGTGCGAGCACTCCGTAGGCGTCACTGAGACCGGCTTCGAGGTCTTCACCCTCTCGCCCACCGGCCAGTTCAAGCCGCCGATCCTTACGGCGTAGGGCCCCCCTTTCCTTCTGGAACAGGCGGCGCGATGCTCCGCGCCGGTTCGTGGGAGGATGGTCATGAAGTTCGTGCTGGCGCTGGGCGCCATGATGCTGCTGGCCGCCCCATCGGCCGTGGGCGAAGACATGACCGGCCTGGGGGTCGGCTACATCTGCGGGGCGGAGAAGCCCGACGCGCCGGTGGGCCCGCCGGGGACGATCATCGACGGGGTGGGCGCCGAGACCTTCGCGGTCGACACCGCCAATCCGCAGGCCCAGGCCTGGTTCAACCAGGGGATCCGCCTCTATCACGCCTTCTACCATGAGCCCGCCAAGCTGGCCTTCGCCAAGGCCGCCCAGCTGGATCCGACCTGCGCGCTTTGCGCCTGGGGCGTCACCCTGTCGGTCGGCCCGAACCTCAACAACGCGATCACACCCGCGGAGACGACGGCCGCCCTGGCCCTCGCCGACCACGCCGCGACCCTGGTCAAGCCCGGCGACGAGCGCGCCAAGGGCCTGATCGCGGCGCTGCAGCTGCGCTATGGGTCCACCGCGCCCAAGGAGGGCCGCGAGCAGGCCTATGGCCATGCCATGGACGCGCTCTACAAGCGCTTCCCGAACGACAACGAGATCGGCAACCTGACCGCCCACGCCCTGCTGACACCGGCGCGGCAGGACGACTTCTCCGGCGTCGCGCGGGGCGAGGAAATCCTGAAGACGGTGCTGGCCCGCAACCCGAACGATGCGGCCGCCATCCACTATTACATCCACGCCACCGAGTTCGCCCGCCACCCGGCCGAGGCCGTGCCCTACGCCAACCGCCTGGCCGGTCTGGCCCCCAACGCCAGCCACCTGGTGCACATGGCCGCCCACACCTTCATGCACGTGGGCCGCTACGAGGAGGTCGCCCTGGTCGACGCCGAGGCCCTGCACGTCGACGCCAACGAACAGCGTCGGCACGGCGGCAAGGGCCCGCTGAGCGGCGAGCGCTACTATTCGCACAACTACCAGTTCGGCCTCGCCGGCGCGTTGATGGCCGGCGACGGGCGGCTGGCGCTGAAGTACGCCGACCATGGCCCGGTGGCGTTCCCCGAGGGCGCAGGTTCCAACGTCCGCACCACAATGCTGGCCCGCCGCCTGGTCGCCTTTGGCCGCTTCGCCCCCGACCGGGCCCTGGCCACGCCTGACGCGGCCGGCGACCCGCGGCTGGTGAAGATCTACCGCCACTACGCCCGCGGCGAGGCCTACGCCGCCAAGGGCGATGCGGCCGGCGTGAGCCGCGAGGCCGCCGCCGTGGGCGACCTGCTGGCCGAGGCCGCCAAGGCCAGCGAGACCGGCAACATCTCGCTCGCCACCATCGCCCAGGAGGTGCTGACCGGCCGCGCCGCGCTCCTGAGCGGCCATCCGGCCGACGCGGCCCCGCACTTCGCCAAGGCCGCGACGCTGCAGGAGGCGGCGTTCCCGTTCGCCAAGAACTTCGACCCGCCGCCGTGGTGGTACCCGGTGCGCCGCAGCCTGGCGGCCGCCCACCTGCAGGCGGGCGACTACGCCGCCGCGGCGAAGGAGGCGCAGGCCAGCCTGGTCGACTGGCCGCGGGACGCGCTGGCGCTGCGGGTGCTGGGCGAGGCCGAGGCGAAACAGGGCCAGGCCGCCAGCGCCCGCACCCACAGCCAGCAGGCCGCTCGCGAGTGGCGCGGCGACCTTGCCAAGGTGCCGATCGCGCTTACCTGAGCGGCATGATCCTGCGCCGCTGGACGAGCCGCATCCGCACGGCCGACAAGACCGAGTACGCCGCCTACATCGCCGCCACCGGCGGCGAGGACTATCTGAAGACGCCCGGCAACCTGGGTTGGCAGATGGTCTTCCGCGATCTCGGCGAGGGCGTCAGCGAAGTGGCGACGCTCAGCTGGTGGACCGGCATGGACGCGATCCGCGCCTTCGCGGGGCCGCAGCCGCAGGTCGCCCGCTACTATCCCGACGATGACCGCTTCCTGCTGGACCGCCCGCCGAACGTCGACCACTTCGACGTCGCCGCCGGGACGGGGCCGAGGGGCTAGGGCCGGCGCAGCACGCCCTTCGCGCCGGAGTAGGTGGCGGTGTAGGCCAGCGTGCCGTCGGCGTTGGCCCGCAGGACTTCGCCGCCGCCGGGCTTGCAGACCGAGCGGTCGCTGGAGGCGTCGAAGTCGTCGACGTTGAACTCGGCGTTCCCGTCCGCAAGGCTGGCCAAGGTGAGCCGCCCGACGCACTTCGGCACGCGGATGGTCCCGCAGGGCGCGTTCAGGGCGCACCCCGGGGCGATCGTCAGCTGCACGGTGTAGGGCGCTTCCCCGGGGGCCTGCACCGACCCTAGCCACGACCCTGTCCAGGTGGATGGATCGGCCGCAGGGGCGCCGCCCGCTGGAGGCGGCGTAGCCGGGGCCGACCCCTGGCCCTGGGCAGAGGCGGGCGGGGCGGTGGTCGAATCGGCCTTCGGCGGCTGGTGCGACCACCAGTTGGTGGTCAGCGTCACGGCGCCCCCGATCACGGCCACGGCGATGGCGGCCAGGGCGGACCAGGCGGCGGGGCTCAGGCCCGGCTTGGGCGGTGTCGGCGTCTCGGACATGTCGCCCCCATGGCGCCACGAAGCGCGGCGCGCCGCAACCGCCGCCTGCCGCTTGAGCCCGCCATCGCGATGTCCTAGCCATGGCCCGATCCGTCGGGAGAGACGCCTTGGAAGGTCCGGAAGTCCACACGCCGCACACCCACGCGGGGGGCGGCGGCCACGGCGGGGGCCTGCCTCGCTGGCTGGAGCTCACGCTGGCGATCGCAGCGCTGGTCACCTCGGTCAGTTCGATCGCCATCGCTCTGCACCACGGCGAGACGATGGAGAAACTGGTCCAGGCCAACTCGATCCCGTACCTCGAGGCCAGCCCCAGCGACGCCACGGCTGAAGGCGTCGATCAGATCTCCATCGACCTGACCAACCGGGGCGTCGGCCCAGCCCACGAGCGGAGCCTGCGGATCAAGGCCGGCGACGCCTATGTCCGCAATGTCCAGGATCTGATCGTGAGCGCGGTGGGACCGGCGGACGCCCCCGCCGCGCTGCTGGCGCTGCGGTCCTATCGCAACACCCAGCGGGAGCGCTTCATTCCCGCCAACAGCAGCCAGTTCTTGTTCCGCGTCCGGAAGACGCCCGAGAACGCCGCCTACTGGGACCGCCTGGATTCGGCGGTCACCAACGTGCACATGGAGTACTGCTACTGCTCGGTCTTCGAGGAATGCTGGGCGGTCCACGACGAAGAGCACACGCGGGTCAAACAATGCACCCGCGACGAGGCCCATGAGTTCAACCCCTGACCGGGACGCGGGTGTCAGCCCTGACGTAACCCCGTCGTAGCAGCAGGTTACACATCCCTCACTTGCCGCTGGACGCCTCGCGGGGCAGCTTCCGGACCAGGGACGGGGTGGAAGTAAGAGAGACATGCTTTCGATCAAAGGCCTGACGCACGTCTATCCGAACGGAACGCGGGCGCTGGACGGCGTCGACCTGGAGGTCGGCAACGGCATGTTCGGCCTGCTGGGCCCCAACGGCGCCGGCAAGTCCACCCTGATGCGGGCCATCGCCACGCTGCAGACGCCCACCCACGGCGCCATCACCTTCGGCGACATCGACGTGATCGCCGAGCCGGAGAAGCTGCGCCGCACCCTGGGCTACCTGCCGCAGGACTTCGGGGTCTATCCGCGCGTCTCAGCCTACGACCTGCTGGACCACATGGCGGTGCTGAAGGGCGTCGCCGGCGCCGGCGAGCGCAAGGACACGGTCGAGACCCTGCTGCACCAGGTGAACCTGTGGGACGCGCGCAAAAAGGCCGTCGCCGGCTATTCCGGCGGCATGCGCCAGCGCTTCGGCATCGCCCAGGCCCTGATCGGCCGCCCCACCCTGATCATCGTCGACGAGCCCACCGCTGGCCTCGACCCCGAGGAGCGAAACCGGTTCCTGAACCTGCTGGCCGAGATCGGCGAGAACGTGGTGGTGATCCTCTCCACCCACATCGTCGACGACGTCTCGGACCTCTGCCCGCGCATGGCCGTGCTGGCCGGCGGCCGGATCTTGAAGGACGGCGCGCCCGCCGACCTGATCGGCGAGCTCTCGGGCCGCGTCTGGCGCAAGGTCATCGACCGCGGCGAGTTGGAGGACCAGCGTGATCGCCACCAGGTGATCGCCAGCCGCCTGGCCGCGGGACGCCTGGTCATCCACGTCCTCTCCGAGGCGCAGCCGGAGCCGGGCTTCGAACCCATCCAGGGCGGGCTGGAGGACGTCTACTTCTCCACCCTCGCCGCCTCGCGCCGCGCGGCCTGAGGCGCGCCGGGATGTTCGGCAAGATCGCCGCCTTCGAGCTGCGCTACCAGCTGCGACAGCCGCTGTTCTGGATCACGTCGCTGATCTTCTTCCTGCTGGTGTTCGGCTCGATCGTGGTCGACCAGATCACCATCGGGTCGGGCGGCAACATCCATAAGAACTCGCCCACCGCCATCGCCCGGATCAGCCTGATCATGGGCGTCTTCTTCATGTTCGCCTCCACGGCCTTCGTGGCGAACGCCATCGTGCGCGACGACGAGACCGGCTTCGGGCCGATCGTGCGCTCCACGCGGATCAGCAAGTTCGACTACCTGTTCGGCCGCTTCGCCGGCGCCTTCGCGGCCATCGCCATCGCCTATCTCTCGGTGCCGCTGGGCATCTTCATCGGCAGCCTCGCGCCCTGGGTGGACGCCGAGACGCTGGGGCCGAACCGCGTCGGCGACTACCTGTTCGCCTTCTTCTACCTGGCGCTGCCGGGCCTCTTCCTGACCGCGGCGATCTTCTTCACGCTCTCCACTGTCACCCGCTCGATGATGGGCACCTACCTGGGCGTCGCCGGGTTCCTGGTGGTCTACATCGTCCTGAACGCCCTGCTGCGCGACCCCGACCGCCTGAAGATCGGCGCCCTGGTCGACCCGTTCGGCTTGGCCGCCTACGGCCTGGCGACCCGCTATTTCACCGCCACCGACGCCAACACCACGATCCCGGCGATCCAGGGCCTCCTGCTGATCAACAAGCTGATCTGGATCCCCGTGGGCTTCGCCGCCCTGGCCGCCGCCTATTGGACCTACCACTTCGAGGCCAAGGCCGGCCGCGACCAGAAGAAGCCGGCGGTCGAGGCCACCGCGCCGCCGCCGGCCAAGCGCCTGCCCGCGCCGCGCCGTGGGTTCGGCGTCGCCTGGGCCCAGCTCACCAAGCGCACGCGCTTCGAGATGGGCCAGGTGTTCAAAAGCCCGGCCTTCGCGGTCCTGCTGATCATGGGCCTGTTCAACAGCCTGGGCGGGCTCCTGCTGGGGGCGCAGTTCGCCGGCGCCGCCCTCTACCCCGTCACCCGCTGGGTGATCGGCACGCTGAACGGCGCCTTCACCTTCCTGGTCGCCATCGTGGCCATCTACTACGCGGGCGAGCTGGTCTGGCGCGAGCGCGACCGCAAGACCCACGAGATCGTCGACGCCACCGCCGCGCCCGACTGGGCGTTCCTGCTGCCCAAGACCCTGGCCATCGCCCTGGTCCTGATCTCGATGCTGCTGGTCAGCGTCCTCGCCGGCATGGCCGTGCAGCTGGGCAAGGGCTACTTCGTCCTGCGGCCAGACGAATACCTCGCCTGGTACATCCTGCCGAACGCGGTGGACTTCACCCTGATCGCCGTCCTGGCGGTCTTCTTCCAGACCCTCTCGCCACACAAGTTCGTCGGCTGGGGCCTGATGGTGCTCTACCTGATCGTCACCCTGACGTTCCCGGCGATCGGCTGGGAGCACAACCTCTACATCTTCGGCGGCGGCCCGCCCGTGCCGCTCTCCGACATGAACGGCCAGGGCAAGTTCGCCGGCTACGCCGCCTGGTTCCGGGCCTACTGGAGCGCCTTCTCGCTGATCCTGCTGGTCGTGGCCTATGGCCTGTGGCGTCGCGGGACCGAGACCCGCTTCATGCCGCGCCTGCGCCGCCTGCCCCGCCGTCTGGCAGGTCCCGCGGGCCTGATCGGCGCGCTCGCGGTGATCGCCTGGGTCGGGCTCGGGGCCCAGATCTTCTACAACACCAACGTCGTCAACGAGTACCGGACCACCATCGAGGGCGAGAAGTGGCTGGCCGACTACGAGAAGGGGTTCCTCAAGTACGAGAAGCTTCCCCAGCCGTCGGTCACCGACGTCGAGCTGGACCTGGACCTCTATCCGCACAAACCCAAGCTGGTCGCCGAGGGCGTCTACCACCTGGTCAACGACACCGGCGCGCCGGTCACCGAGCTGCACGTGCGCCTGGACCGTGACACCAAGGCCCTGCAGATGACCGTGAACGGCGCCTCGAAGGTGAAGACCTTCGACCGCTTCAACTACCGCATCTTCACCTTCGACAAGCCGCTGATGCCCGGCGAGCGAACGGCGCTGTCGTTCGAGACCCTGATGGAACAGCGCGGGTTCAAGAACGCCCGCAACATCACCCGCATCGTCGACAACGGGACCTTCGTGAACAACTTCGAGTTCGCCCCCGTTGTTGGCATGGACCGCAACCAGCTGCTGCAGGACCGCACCAAGCGCAAGAAGTACGGCCTGCCGCCGCAGCTGCGGCCGCCGAAGCTGGAGGACCTCTCCGCCACCCGCCGCAACTACCTGGCCAACGCCAGCTGGGTGAACGCCGACATCAGCGTCACCACCGACGCCGACCAGACGCCGGTCGCGCCCGGCTACCGCATCTCCGACGTCACCAAGATGGGCCGGCGCACGGTGCGCTTCCGCACCGACGCCCCGGTGCTGAACTTCTTCTCGGTGCAGTCGGCCCGCTACGCGATCAAGCGCGAGGTCTACAAGGGCGTCGAGCTGGCGGTGTTCTACGACGCCCAGCACCCCTGGAACGTCGACCGGATGATCCGGGCGATGGAGAGGAGCCTGGACTACTACCAGGCCAACTTCAGCCCCTACCAGTTCCGCCAGGCCCGCATCCTGGAGTTCCCGGACTACGCCCAGTTCGCCCAGTCCTTCGCCAACACCGTGCCCTACTCCGAGGGCATCGGCTTCGTGGTCGACACGACCCAGAAGGACAAGATCGACTTCCCGACCTACGTCACCGCCCACGAGATCGCCCACCAGTGGTGGGCCCACCAGATCATCGGCGCCGACATGCAGGGCGACACGGCGCTCTCCGAGACGCTGGCCCAGTACTCGGCCCTGATCATCATGGAGAAGACCTACGGGCCCGACGGCATCCGCAAGTTCCTGAAGAACGAGCTGGACAACTACCTGCGCAGCCGCGGCGGCGAGCTGGTGGAGGAGCTGCCGCTGATCCGGGTGGAGAACCAGCCCTACATCCACTACCGCAAGGGCTCGCTGGTCATGTACCTGCTGCGCGACCGGATCGGCGAGGCCAAGGTCAACGCCGCCCTGCGCACGCTGCTGCAGAAGTACGCCTTCAAGGGCGCGCCCTACCCGCGCTCGCAGGACCTGGTCGACGCCCTGCGCGTCCAGGCCGGGAACGATCCCGCCGCCCAGCAGCTGATCACCGACCTCTTCGAGAAGATCACCGTCTACGACCTCAAGACCCGGACGGCCGAGGTGAAGAAGCGCGCCGACGGCCGCTATGACGTGGTCCTGACGATCGAAGCGAAGAAGGCCTATGCCGATGGCAAGGGCAAGGAGACCCCGGTCGCGATCCCGCCGACCGAACGCTTCGACGTGGGGGTGTTCGACGCCGAGCCCGGCAAGCCCACTTTCTCCGCGAAGAACGTGCTCGACTTCCACACCATCGCGCTCAGGTCGGGCGCGCAGACCGTGACCATCACGGTGGCCCGGCCGCCGAAGTGGGCGGGGATCGATCCCTACAACAAGGAGATCGACCGCAATTCCGACGATAACGCGATCAAGGTCACCGGCGGCTGACGCGCCTTACCGCGACTTAACTTGCTCCCGGCGGCGCGGACCCTGAGCTTCCAGTCATGCGCCCCTTGTCCTGCGCGGCCCTGGCCGCCGCCCTCGCCCTGCTCATCCCGCGGTTCGCGGTCGCCGCCGAGGCGGACTGCCACGTCGGGGCCTATCGCCTGGCGGACGGCCAGGTGGTGGACGTGGCGCCGTCTGACGGCGGGGCGCTGCGCTGGCGGCGCTGGGACGGGGTTACCGGCCTGCTGCGCAAGGGCGCCGACGGCGGCTGGACCAGCACCTACGGCTGGACGGACCGGCCCGACGGCGTGGCGGTCGGCCTCGGCGACTGCGCCGGCGGCGCGATCACCCTCGCGGGCCAGCCCGGGCGGCGCATCGCCTTCGACGTCACGGACACGCGCTTCCAGGGCCACGGCGTAGCCCTCGCCGGCCGGCTGCTGCTGCCCAGGGGCTCGGGCCGCGTGCCGGTCGTGGTGCTGGTCCACGGGGCCGAGCACGACTCGGCGATCCAGGACTACGCCCTGCAGCGCCTGTTCCCGGCCCAGGGCATCGGCGTCTTCGTCTACGACAAGCGCGGCACCGGCGCCTCAGGCGGCGCCTATTCCCAGGACTTCGACCTGCTGGCGGACGACGCGATGGCGGCGATGCGCGAGGCGCGGCGCCTGGCCGGCCCGCGCGCCGGGCGCGTCGGCTACCAGGGCGGCAGCCAGGGCGGCTGGGTGGCGCCGATCGCCGCCACCCGCGCGCCGGTGGATTTCGTGATCGTCAGCTTCGGCCTGGCGGTCAGCGTCATCGACGAGGACCAGCAGGAGGTCGCGCTGGAAATGCGGCTGAAGGGCCATTCCG
>Ga0105238_10004193_pt1 | contig 14309 bp, 18 predicted proteins | sample KBSC34metaG_FD_81526 | JGI IMG/M metagenome (GOLD analysis project Ga0105238, IMG submission 81526) | Corn rhizosphere microbial communities from Kellogg Biological Station, Michigan, USA - KBS C3-4 metaG | ecosystem: Host-associated > Plants > Roots > Rhizosphere > Soil | place: Michigan, USA... | reverse complement strand
TGCGGCCAGGTGCCGAAGTGGTGGAATTGGGCAGCCATCTCGGTGCGTTTTTAGAAATCGCGGAGACATGGGGCTGGAAACCGAGAGGTCTGGATGTCGGATATGAAACTAACGCCTTCGCGCGGCGCCAAGGCGGCTCGGTTAGGCAAGCTTCGCTCGATGACTATTCTTCCTCTAGCCGCCCGGACGCTGTTTTTATATGGAATTGCTTTGAGCAGCTCGATGATCCTTGGGCGACTCTGACGCGCACTCGTGGTCTATTGGCGCGTCACGGAGTCGTCGTTTTGCGAGTACCAAATGCGGAATTCTACCGGCAGCCAACTGGTGGTTCGTTCCAGAGGCTCCGTGCGTTGGGCTATAACAACTTGTTTGGTTTTCCCTATCTGAACGGCTATAACTTGGAAGCCCTAAAGCGGCTGCTAACATCAACGGGTTTTGAAACCATCGCAACCTTTGCGACAAACCTCTTGACACCACCATATCCCGAACTAGACGGAAGACTCCGCACGGAGTGGTCTCAGATTCGTGTTGCGACTGTACAACGCGGCGCCGCGAACAGCCCCTGGATAGAAATCGTAGGTCGATCAGTCCTCTCGTCCAGTGGTTCTTGAACAAGGAGTAACGAAATGAAAGCTGTGACTTGGCAAGGAAAACATGACGTTCAAGTAAAGGATGTCTCGGATCCAAAGATTAAGGACCCGCGCGACATTATTCTGCGCGTGACAACCACCGCGATCTGCGGTTCGGACCTTCACATCTACGACGGCTACATACCAACAATGAAGGAAGACGACATCCTCGGCCATGAATTCATGGGCGTCGTCGAGGAAGCAGGGTCAAGCCATCCTCTCAAAAAGGGTGACCGCGTTCTCATTCCATTCCAGATCTCCTGTGGCACCTGCCATTTTTGTAAGCGGATGGAAACTGCACTCTGTGACACCACCAATCCGGAGGGGGCCGAAAAAATGCAAAAGGCCTACGGGCAGGCGGCCGCTGGTCTTTTCGGTTACTCCCATCTCTACGGCGGTTATCCGGGCGGACAGGCGCAATATGTGCGCGTGCCATGCGCCGATTTTGGAGCCTTCAAGGTCCCTGAGAATTTATCCGACGAACAAGTTCTCTTCTTGACGGATATTTTTCCGACCGGCTTCATGGCAGCCGAGAATTGCAACATCGAAGCTGGGCAGACGGTCGCCGTCTGGGGTTGCGGCCCTGTAGGACAATTCGCCATTCGCAGCGCCTTTCTACTGGGAGCGGGGCGCGTGATCGCTCTCGACAATGTTCCGGAGCGGCTGGACTTGGCGCGAAAAGGCGGTGCGGAAACGCTGAACGATGAAGACAAAGACGTCCAGGAAAGGTTGTGCGCGATGACGTCCGGCCGCGGCCCCGATCATTGCATTGATGCGGTTGGGATGGAAGCGCATGGGGCGACACTCGATGCTCTTTACGACCGGATTAAGACCGCCGTGATGTTGGAGACTGATCGCTCTCACGCGTTGCGTGCCGCGATTTTTGCCTGCGCGAAGGGAGGCACAGTTTCTATCCCCGGTGTCTATGGAGGCTTCTTGGACAAGTTTCCCTTGGGTGGCGCGTTCGCAAAAGGGCTCACGCTAAAAATGGGACAGACAAATGTTCACCGCTACTTGCCTCGTCTGCTTGATTTCATCCAAGCCGGAAAAATCGATCCAAGCTTCGTGATTACTCACAGATTGCCGCTCGATCAGGCCGCCAATGGCTATAAGACATTTCACGAAAAGAAGGATGAGTGCATCAAAGTAGTTCTGAAACCGCACGGCCTCGCTGCCTGATAAAGAAAAGGGATCAAAATGGAAAGCACAACGAAAGGGTCTTTTGCGGTTGTAACTGGCGCCTCTAGTGGCATCGGCCTGGAACTAGCAAAACAATTCGCGCAGCACGGCTTCGATCTTCTAATCGTGGCGGATAGCTCGAAGATTCGCGACGCGGGGAACGCGCTCAAGAGCTATAACGTTTCGGTCTCGGAAGCGCGGATCGATCTCGCCAAATCGGGGGGCGTTGATGAGTTGTACAGGGTTATTCGCGACACCGGACGTCCGGTCGATGCCATCGCACTCAATGCGGGGGTGGGCGCAGGTGGCGATTTTGTACGAGAGACTGCCCTCGACGCGGACTTCAACGTGATCGATCTCAACATCAAATCAACGGTACACCTGGCGAAACTTGTCTTAAAAGACATGGTCGCGAGGGGACGAGGCCGAGTACTCTTCACCTCCTCCATTGCCGCGACGATGCCGGGCACATTTAACGCGATTTATAACGCCTCGAAGGCTTTTATTCAATCCTTCGCGCAAGCCATCCGCAACGAACTGAAGGACACCGGCGTTACCATCACGGCCTTGATGCCAGGCGCTACCGAAACCAACTTTTTTCACCGCGCTGGCATGGATGATACCAAGGTCGCCAGGAGTGACAAGGACGACCCGGCTGATGTGGCGAAGACCGGATTCGAGGCACTCATGGCTGGTGATGACCATGTGGTCGCCGGCTCCTTCAAGAACAAAGTTCAAGCAACAATGGCTCACGTGCTGCCGGATTCCATGACGGCAGACATGCACCGTAAGCAGGCCGAACCGGAACAAGAAAAACGCTAACTGGCCGTCAGAGAAGAAGGAGAGGAAAATGGCAACTCGAAAACCGACCTCGGGCTCGAAGGGAAAGAGAAAAATTCACAAGGTAATGGAGGAACACAAAGAAGGGAAGCTAAAATCCGGCAGCGGCAAAAAGGTAAAGAGCCGCAAGCAAGCCGTCGCGATCGCTCTAAGCGAAGCTCGCAAATCTGGGGCCAAGATTCCCAAAAAGAAAAGTAAGTAGCCTTACCTGTCTTCGGGCGTTCTGCCAATGAGGCCTGGATGAAAACGAAAGCGGAATCGAAGGCCGCTCCGCGAAAATGGAGCGCCACTGTTCAGACTGCGTCCACTTACCCGCCCAAAGGGCTTTTCACCAAAAGTGCGGCGGTTATCGCTCGAGCTCTGGCGACAAAAAGAGTTTCGCCTAAGGGGCCTTCATCAGGCATGCGGATGCTTACGTTCTATATCAATCGGGCCGGAAAAGAACTTCCAAAGAGTCGACAAAAGGAACTGGAGAAAGCCAAACGCCTCCTTTCTGAACGAATTCGGGGTCAGAAGAGAGAAAGTTAGGGTAGGTATGTACGGCCCGCGAAATGCGCTAGGACCACCTCAACATCACTCTGACGGTACATCGCTAAGCATTTTCTTCAGGATAGCCGCTTGCTCACGCTTGTTTCCGGCTTCCCGCAGGGATTTTTCACCCAGTTCCGATGCAAGACTCTCGGAAATATCGGCTGCTTCCTCCAAAGCAACCACCGATGACCAGAGCGACCGCTCTACAGTGTCGTGATGCTCATTCTCCATGGCGAGAGGCGTATATCGATGTCCGACCCGGCAACTATATTCGACAATTTTTCCCTGTTGTTCTCTCGAAAGCGGGCCCCGGCATTCCGGACAGGTCAATTGTGAAGGCGTCTTTTCCATCGGTTCTTCTCTCTCAATCCCTCGGCGTTCGCTGTGTGTGAGCTCTGTGACAAGGGCAGCGATTTGCGGTATGGGCGCGACATGGTCCACCTGAACGCACTTCAAAGCGTTGAGCGGCATGCTCGGATAGCGAGCCGTGTCGGGGTCTTCCACCATGGCGATACCACCTCGCCGCTTTATTTCGGCAAGTCCGGCAACACCGTCATCGAGCAAGCCCGTAAGAATCACCCCCGTTACCCGCGCTCCATAGGCAAGCGCGGCCGAACGGAAAAGGGGATTGATTGCGGGTCTTGTCCTGTTTTCCTTGGGTCCGTGGGAAAGATGCACGCGTTCGGGCTTGATCAACAGATGGCAATCCGGCGGCGCGACATAGATCGTTCCGCGCTTGATCGGCTCGCCGTCTTTCGGTCGTACTGCGGGAAGATGGCCAGCCTTCGACAGTATTTCGGGTAGATAGCTTAGTCCGTCTATTCCAACTCCAATGTGCAGCACGATGAAAACCGCGGCTTGCAGGTCGGCGGGTAGACCGGCCACTAACACCTGCAAGGCTTCTACGCCACCGGCGGAGGTTCCGACAACGACGATATCCTGCTTAGGCATAAGCGATGTTTTACCTCGGTGCGGCGGGCGGTTTCGTGGCGATCATATGGTCTTTTCGATACAGTGCGGAGTAGTTAACGTCATCACAATTTGCGAGCATGCCGTTAACCATTCTGCTATGTCGGTTGAATGGTGATCATGCGAGTGCCGAGGCCGATTGACGCAACAGCACATGATCATCGCCGGCCGCCTACGAAAAGGATGAGAATGGAAACGGAGCGGGAACGTGGCCATTGAAACCGCTGAAGAAGTTGCGGAAGCTGTTACGCAGGCTGGACAGCGGCCCCACGCCAGAGGAGGTTGACGATCTGCGAACCTACGCCCGCTGCGTGGAAGCGGCATTCCAGGCTCGTCGGCGAGCCTCCGGAAAACATCATGAAGCGCAAAACGGCCGAAACAGCGAAGCGGGCAGCATCCTCGAAACCGGTGGAGATCACCGTCCTCATTGAGACCCCGCACGGCAGCTGCAACAAGCTTAAATACGAATCTTCAAAGAATATGTAGAGCCTTTCGAAAGTCCTGCCCGAAGGCATGGTCTTTGCTTGCGATTTCGGTTTTGTGCCTGGTACCCGGGCCGAAAATGGTGACCCGCTTGATGTCTCGGTTCTTACTGATGAGCCACTCTTTCCCGGCTGCGTGGCTTCCTAATAATACGACGGCCAGCAACAAAACAGTTTTTGGAGTATTCATGATTGGTCCTTATGGCAACTTTCCCCTGTGACTTACCTCGGTGACAATCCTTAGAGCAATAGGTTGCGATTTTGTCGGGCAATTTGGAACACCAGATTCCAGGAAACAGGCACTCGGCTGGAAGGTCTAACGTGAGAATCAAACCAAACCTAAAAGGACAACGAACAACACCTATGGAACAAGAAACACTACAAGAACTATTGATCGACTGTCTCCGTGACATTTACGACGCCGAGAAGCAAATCGTAAAAGCTCTTCCTAAAATGATCAAAGCTGCGGAGAACGCTGATCTAAGAGACGGGCTAACCAATCACCTGGAGGAGACCAAGGAGCAGGTCTCGAGACTGGAAGAAGCCTTCCAAGCACTTGGTGAAAATGCAAAGAGCAAGCCATGCAAGGGCATGCGGGGCTTGCTGGAGGAAGGAAGTGAGGTACTAAGCGAGGAGGAGCCGGGAGTCATGATGGACCTCTCCATCATCGCCGCCGCTCAGAAGGTCGAGCACTATGAAATTTCTGCGTATGGCACTGCGAGAACCATCGCAGAGAAACTTGGCAACCAAACAGTCAGCAAACTTCTGCGCAAAACGGAGGACGAGGAAAAAGCAGCGGACGCTAAGTTGAATGAAGTCGCGTTTGAGCTTTACGATACTGAGGAAGCGACCGACCAAGAAGAGGAAGATGAAGAGAGCCAGACCGTTGGCGGTGGGGCGCGAAACGCCGGTGGCGGTAGGTCGTCCCGGAGGTAACGCTTTCGGCTGACACGGTCTTCGATTCGCAAGCCCACCGCCACGGTTACGAGATCTGGTTAGGTGGGCTTTTGCATTGTAAGGTTAAAATCGAATGCAAGGCCGACTTCGCTATATAGCTTCTCTGATATCGCAAACATTAAGGTGGCGGGAACACGGCTCGGCCGACTTAGGCGCAGCTTTGGCCTACTATACGGTGCTGTCCCTCGCTCCTTTGCTTATCATCGCAGTGGCGATCGCCCGGAGTTGCCTTCCGAAAAGAAACCGTTCAGAACGAGATTATTGGTCAGGTCATCGCCTTTATGGGCGAAGACGCGCACAGGCATTCCGAGCCATGCTTGCAAGCGCCCAGTCGCCAAAGCGGGGTTAATCGATTCGGCTGCCGGCATCGCGAACCCACCGTTATAGCCCGTATGCTCCCCGATTAAATTAACTCGGCCGGGAGCGAAGAACGTACGGGCTGAGGAATTGGAGGAGAGGCTCACCTGAATGTGATCCTCACGGGATTCGATATGCGAGATCAGCGTAGCATGTCTATCGCATCGCATTCCTCGTTGAAACAAATCTGCGGGACGAGGGTCCAACCACATGAGACGACTCGCGCTTTCTGAATTGAATGCGGGTTATGAGAAAGCGTGTTCACGAGTTTCTTACAAGCCGGTTTCGAGTGCTCGACTCATAAGATTAAAAATGGACGCAGATTAGATCTGGTGGCAGCGACATCCCATGATCGCTACCTGCGCCAGGACTACGAACGCATGGCGCAAATTGGCATGCGAACTGCACGGGAAGGAATCCGCTGGCATCTCATTGAGATGACTCCGGACAAATATGACTTCGCTACCGTGCTTCCGTTCATTGAGACGAGCAACCAGATGGGGATTCAGGTGATTTGGGACTTGGTCCATTTCGGCTGGCCGGATCATGTCGACGTCTTCACTGAGCGTTTCGTGAAACATCTCGCTACACTTGCTAGACAATTTGCGTCGCTGTTGCGCAAGGAAACTTCTGGTGTAACTTTTATCGCACCGGTAAATGAGATTTCGTTCCTATCCTGGGGCGGCGGCGAAGATGCGCACATTTTTCCTTTCGCGCGCAAAAGAGGCGCAGAGCTGAAACAGCGGTTGGTGCGTGCAGTAATTGCCGCATCGCAGGAAATCAAAGCGGAATTGCCGCAATGCCGGTTGGTGGCTCCCGAGCCTGTAATTCATATCGTTGGGGATTCCAAGCGGCCGCAGGATGTAATTGACGCCGAGCGGTACCGGACGTCAATGTTTGAAGCTTGGGATATGTTGGCGGGACGTCTGCACCCTGAGCTGGGCGGAGCCGAAAGCTATCTCGACGTAATTGGCATTAACTTCTACGACGCCAATCAATGGTGGAATCATGGCAAGACCATATTTCGCGGCGCACCTGAATACCGCCCATTCCGGCAGATCCTGCAAGAAGTTTATAGTCGCTATAAGCGGCCTATGTTCGTGTCCGAAACCGGAACCGAAGATGCGAAACGGCCGGCCTGGTTTGCTTACATTTGCGAGGAAGTCCGCGCCGCGCAGACTTCTGGCGTCGAATTACATGGAATTTGTCTGTATCCAATCCTCAACCATCCTGGTTGGAACGATGATCGTCATTGCTACAACGGCCTGTGGGATTACCCTTCACCCGAAGGTTCGCGGGAAATCTATCAGCCATTAGCAGACGAAATTCATAGACAGGAAAATCTTCGGAAAGGACGGGCGGAAATAATATGAATACGTATACGAATCAGCATGACCTACTGTGCTTCTCGCACTTGCGATGGAATTTCGTTTTTCAACGGCCACAACATCTGATGAGCCGGTTCGCCAACAATCGGCGGGTCTTTTTCATCGAGGAACCACTTTATGAAGCGAAAACCTGCGAGTACGTGCGGCATACGGTTTGTGAACGCACGGGTGTGAATGTATTGACTCCGATGCTCGCGGCCGACTCCGCGTCGAGGAATGTGCGCCGGGTGCTAGAAAGCTATCTGGAATCACAGGAATTGAACGATCCCATCGTGTGGTTCTACTCGCCGATGTGGCTCGACTCCTTCCCAGAAAACATCCGCGCTTCGGCCATCGTTTACGACTGTATGGATGAGCTATCGCTCTTTAAGGATGCGCCTTCAAACCTTAGCTCGAACGAAACACGATTGTTCAGGATGGCGGATCTAGTATTTACCGGCGGCGTCAGTCTTTTCGAGCATAAACAGCATTTGCACCCTAGAGTTTATCCCTTTCCGAGCGGTGTCGATGTGGCGCACTTTGCTCAAGCGCGGGTAATCTGCCAGGAACCCGAAGTACAGGCAGCGATTCCCCATCCAAGACTCGGCTTTGCCGGAGTCATAGATGAGAGAATGGATCTTCCTCTCATTGCAGAAGCGGCCAAACAGCGCCCCGACTGGCAGTTCGTCATGATCGGCCCCGTTGTGAAAATTCAGCGCTCGATTTTGCCCCGGGCGAATAATCTGCATTGGCTTGGGATGCAGGATTATCGTGACTTGCCGGCATTCTTCGCCGGGTGGGACGTGGCCATCATGCCCTTCGCGATAAACGATTCCACTCGCTTTATTAGCCCTACTAAGACGCCAGAATTTCTGTCCGCAGGGTTGCCTGTGGTCTCGACGCCCGTGCGCGATGTCGTGCGGCCCTACGGCGAACTCGGCTTAGCGCGTATCGCTTCTAGCGCTGACGAGTTTGTTTCCGCGATTTCAGAGGCGATGGCGTTCACCATGGGAATGAAATGGCGAGAACGCGCCGATGCCTTCCTTAAAACAATGTCGTGGGACGCGGTTTGGTCTTCCATGGATCAATTGGTCGGAGAAGTGCTTGATTCTCGTCGCGCCCGACCTGAAGCGGGTGGACACATGTTAGGAGAAGTCGCACGTGTTTGATTATTTGGTCGTAGGAGCAGGATTTGCCGGGTCGGTAGTGGCAGCGCAGATGGCCCGGAATTTTGGGAAGAAAGTGTTATTGATCGATCGCAGGGAACACATAGGCGGAAATGCCTACGATCATTTCAATCAGGATGGAATTCTCATACACCGGTACGGGCCGCATATCTTCCATACCAATTCTCGAGACGTCTTCGATTATCTTTCACAATTTACTCAATGGCGACGCTATGAGCACAGAGTGCGCGCCAGCGTTGACGGCAAGCTTGTCCCGATACCCATAAACGTGGATACGGTGAATAGCATTTACAGCCTGAACTTAACCGCTGACGATATGGAGCAATACTTGGAGTCGGTTTCGGAAAAACCGAGCGCCATACGAACATCCGAAGACGTCGTAGTGAGCCGGGTCGGGCGAGATTTGTATGAGAAGATGTTCCGAGGCTATACGCAAAAACAATGGGGCTTAGACCCATCACAGCTGGATGCTTCGGTCACTGCTCGAATTCCAGTACGGACTAACCACGACGATCGCTACTTTACCGACACTTATCAAGCGATGCCGCTTCACGGCTATACCAGAATGTTTGAAAATATGCTGGATCATCCGAACATTCGTATAGACCTCGGTGTCGATTACCACGACGTGATGCGCTCAATCCGATCGAAAGAGATTGTGTACACCGGTCCAGTAGACGAGTTTTTTGATTTTCGTTTCGGAAAGCTGCCTTACCGTTCTCTGCGCTTCCAGCACGAAACACTCGACATCGCGCAGTTGCAGCCGGTGGCTGTGGTCAACTACCCTGACCAACGTCTCTATACACGCGTCACCGAATTCAAACATCTTAGTGGCCAACAACACGCAAAAACGAGTATCGTTTACGAGTTTCCGTGCGATGGCGGCGACCCTTACTACCCCGTTCCCCGCGTCGAAAACGCCACACTCTACAAGCAGTATGAAGCTCTGGCGCAGTCCACACCCGGAGTTCACTTCGCAGGAAGACTTGCGACGTATAAGTACTACAACATGGATCAAGTCGTAGCGCAGGCTCTCACGCTTTGCGCGAAGCTTTCCGGAGCCACCCGGGGCGAACTGGTGCGTAAACCAGTTGCATTCCCGGCTGCGCTGGAGCCGGCTATTTCAACAGCGAATTGATCCGTTTAATTTGAAGCGGATCAAACTTGAGCCGGCGGTCGTAAGTCAAAAGCCCATTTACCTCTTGTTCGACGTCATAGAGCTGCGTGTAACAGACGCCGGCAATCTGAGGTATTTCGGCCACGGCCCGATACAGTCCAGCGATGCGCTCGAGTGCTGCGTCCGCAGTAGGCTCAACACCCGAATATCCCCATGAATTGTCGGGAACGGTTGCGCGATCCTCGATCTGGATGTAGCCGACGCCACCAAACTCGGATAAAAAAATGGGGCTTCCATTGTACTTTTGCCCTCCCACTAGATACATCTTTCCGTAGAGCGGCAGGGGTACTCCCCGGTTTGCAACATCATGAAAGCGGCGTGCGAATGTTGTTCCCGTCTCCGTGTAATCGTGTATCGCGAATAGATCCGTTACTTCCGTGTGTTCCCACCCGTCGTTATCGATCACCAGTCGCGTGTCATCCAGCGACTTGGTCAAGTAGTAAAGGCTGCGTAAATGCGCCTGTTGACGTGCGTCCGTCAGGTTTGGCACACCCCAGCTCTCGTTGACAGGCACCCAAATCACAATGCACGGATGATTATAGTCGCGCTGCACCACCTCAATCCACTCCCGGGTCATGCGGGCGACGGAATCATCGTTAAATAAATAGGCATTCGCCATTTCGGCGGAGACTAGAAGGCCCAGCCTATCGGCCCAATACAAATAGCGCGGATCTTCTACCTTTTGGTGCTTCCGCACACCGTTAAAGCCGAGCGCTTTGGCCTGCTTGATGTCGTCCTGGATCGCCTGGTCTGAGGGCGGCGTCAAATTGGACTCGGGCCAATATCCTTGATCGAGCACCGTCCTGAGATAGATGGGCTCGCCGTTGAGTAGGACTTTTCCGTCTTGGGTGGCTATAGAGCGAAATCCAAAGTAACTCTCCACTACGTCGAGTGTTCCTTTCTCCCCATGCAATTCGAAACGAAGGTCATAAAGATTTGGAGAGTCCGGCGACCACAATTGAGGCTCTGCGATGCGTACCGCAAGCGATGCTCGCGGCCCCTCGCTGAGACTCATGCCGGCCCCTAGGATCTGTCCGCGCCTCGAAACAGCGACGCTGACCGAATGGGCCGGATGAGGGTTTCGGATTTTAGCTTCGAAGAATACTGATCCGTCAACCCGCGGTGTGACGCGTATATTTTCGAGCGACCCCTGGGGCACCGGCTCCAGCCACACCGTTTGCCAGATACCAGTGGTGCGGGCATAAAAGATGCTCACCGCTTCTATTTCCCAATGTTGTTTCCCGCGAGGGATGTAGCGGTCCGTGGGCGGGTCCTCCGCGCGAACCACGATTCCATTTTCGTCCGATCGCAACGCGTCAGTAATATCGCAATGGAACGGAGTGTGGCCGCCTTCGTGGCTGCACACGACGACGCCATTTACCCAGACCGTAGCGCGGTAATCAACTGCGCCGAAATGCAGGAGGACGCGCTCACCGCGCCATTCCTCAGGAATCTTAAAGCGCCGATGGTACCAGACACAAGGGTGAAAAGAACGATCGCCTATTCCGCTCCGCTGGGATTCGAAAGAGAAAGGGACCATGATCCGGTCGGCGAAATCCAGCCCGTCGAACCAACGCTTTTCCAAACCAATATTAGCGTCATCAATCCGAAAATCCCAGACACCATTCAAGTTCATCCATTGATTCCGGACAAACTGGGGCCTCGGATATTCAGGCCGGGGTATGGCGGATTCCTGGTCAGAATCTTTTGGGAGGGCAATCACTGATTCGAATGGCTTGTTCAAAGGAAGAGACATAGAAGCACGAAGAAGGGATTAGTTGGAGCATAGTCGCCTCCGCGAACGGAATCCATTATCCATCCGCCCAATATCTCGTCAGACTTTACCCTAGAAAGTCATCGTCTAGCTGCTTTTGCGCTTTCCCTGACGTGACGAAATGTGACTGGCAGGAATGCAGGTGAACGACGCGCTACACGCGGTTGCCAAAAAACAAGTAGAGGATCAGAATCAGTAGCAGCAGTCCACCGATTCCGCCCCCTACGCGAGGTCCGCCATAGTAAAAACCTCCACCCCCACCCACAAGAAGTAACAAGACCAACACGATTAACATTGTGCTCATTTCACGCTCCGCATTTTATATGCAGGTTAAGGCCCAAAACCTTCACAAGCGGATCGAGCAACGTCTCGGTAATCGGCGGCATTTCGCCCTTCACGGTCCATCCGTACATTTCCAAATCCGCCAAATAGCAGCCAGCGATGGAGGCTATCGAACAGGGCCAGCGTGCTCGTTATTATGGTCTGCCCATTGTGGGGAGCCCGGGCTTCAAATTTGACAAGGATCATCACTTGAACCAGCGAGTTGATCCGGACAGGATTGACCGTGAGTGCGGTCCCGAAGACGAAGCGGTTCTCCGGGTATGGCTTCAAGTTCGCGAGGTGGCTGGGGGATCGAAGCGTCAGTCGACCCCGCACCTACCCCCGTTGAATGCGCGTGTCGGGAGGCTGCCCGAGGTGCAAGCATTATCAGTACCGTTATAAGGCGAGCGCCCTGCCTTGAGCGATGTGGTGAAATGGATTCGCATGATGCCTGCAATCTTTTTTGGTCATGGCAATCCGATGAACGCCGTACTGACCAACGCCTACACCGAAGCTTGGCATCGCTTGGGAAAAGAAACAGACAAGCCCAAAGCTATCCTCTCCATTTCCGCGCACTGGTATCTACCGGGAACCGGCGTCACGATCAGTACCTCTCCAAGGACAATTCACGATTTCGGCGGCTTTCCGCCCGAATTGTTCCAGGTGCAGTACCCCGCTCCTGGTGATCCTCAACTTGCACGTCGGGTGCAGCAACTGCTCGCGCCCTTGCCGGTCGGGCTCGACAATACTTGCGGGCTCGATCACGGGACTTGGTCGGTGCTCGTGCATGCCTATCCGAAGGCGGATATACCAGTCGTGCAATTGAGTATCAACGAATCCCAGCCCGCCTCGTTTCATTTCGAGCTCGGCAGAAAGCTTGCGCCGCTGCGGGATGAGGGCATCCTGATCGTGGGCAGCGGCAACCTAGTCCACAATCTACATACTTACGCCTGGGGTCGGCACATGCCTGAGCCCTACGACTGGGCAACCAAGTTCGAGCTGGAGGCAAGGCAGATGATGCTCAACGGTGATTTCGAGCCGCTGGTCGCCTATGAAAAGCTCGGCAAGGCGGCGATGCTTTGCATTCCGACGCCTGATCACTACCTACCGCTGCTCTATGTGATCGCGACCCGGCAACTAGGTGAAAACATCACGTTTCCTGTCGAAGGAGTCGATGGCGGTTCCATCTCAATGTTGTCAGTCCGATTAGGTTCAGAACGAAATAGAGGAACGTAGTGCGGTCAGCTTACAGGACAAAGATGGGGCAGTTGCGCGTGGATCAGAATTACGTTACGGTCTAAACGAATCGCCCCTCGCGGATAGAGGGTCAAGCGCCGTCAGAGCCGTGCAGCTTAACCATCTTGTTGTAGATACCCAATATAAGAAGCGTCGGAGCCCATTGCCCCACGAAATTAGCCGCTTCACCCTTCCCCAACATTCGAAGTGTCAGCGCGGCTCCGATCGAACCCACGGCAGACCATAGAAAAGCATCGGAAGGTATTTTGGCGGTCTGTTGTTCGATGGTGCGAGCAACCCGTCCTTCACGATGCTCAGCCTTGGGCCGCGTGCGCGGTTCAGTTACCGGATGTTCTATCGCCTCGCTCATTGCATCTTTCATATTGTCCATGCCTGGTGTTTCCGTTTTATTAGTCTCACGAATTAGACCCGCCTAGTGGTCTTTCGTTTCCCGATATCCTTTCCGAGTATTCGCTAGCATCTTCCTCCAGTTTCTCGCCGCCTCAATTTGGTATTGCAATTGCCTTTGAATTTTTGTGGAGGCCGTTCCAATCTCGGTCACCGCCCGAGAGAAGCGCAGCCAAGCATTCCGAATCGTGAGGAATTATGCCACGCCTCTTGGTCAATATACAGTTCGTAATCATGTGTTCGAGTGCATGTACGGCTGTCCTTGTAGAGGGCCAGACGGTCTATCTCGCCTATCAGAGTGGCGACGACTACAGCCGCGCTTTTTATGAGTGGCAGCTTCGTGCGCTCAATGCACCTTCCTCACAGTCTCAAACAGCTTCTAATGGACCGGTAGTTGTGTCTGCTGATGTATTACGCCATCCATTGTCATCGAAAGCCCGTCGTGAATTGGAAAACGCGAGGCATCAAATCGACTTAGGAAATCATGCGGCCGCGATTGAAGAGTTGCAAAAGACGATGGTTAAATATCCCGGAACCGCACCGTACGCTTATAACCTCTTGGGCCGCGAGTATATCGAAAACCGCGAATACGTCAAAGCTCAGGAATCGTTTGCGGAGGCGGCCAGGCTCATGCCCCACGAGGCCGCTCCACGGTCGAATCTTGGGCTATCGCTGGCAATCCTGGGCCAGTGGCAGCGCGCCGAGCAAGAAATACGCAAGGCGCTCCAACTTGATCGCGCAAACGTAAAGGCGAAGCAGATTCTGGAAATAATAAAAGTGTTGAAGTTGGGCAAGATCGCCAATACCACAACTGGCGTTCCGAACGTACAACAACGCGAATGACCGGCGAAACATTCTGCACTGGAGCGCAGTCATATAGAGCGCGGCAAAGAAT
>Ga0105238_10004190_pt1 | contig 14315 bp, 13 predicted proteins | sample KBSC34metaG_FD_81526 | JGI IMG/M metagenome (GOLD analysis project Ga0105238, IMG submission 81526) | Corn rhizosphere microbial communities from Kellogg Biological Station, Michigan, USA - KBS C3-4 metaG | ecosystem: Host-associated > Plants > Roots > Rhizosphere > Soil | place: Michigan, USA... | reverse complement strand
AGCAGATGCACGGTTCCTGTCAGTAGTCTGTTTCCCAAATCAGAATGCTCAGGTTGACCCCATTGTATCCCCAGGAGTCAAGCCGTCAGCACATCTACATACGTTCTACAGCGCACGTAATGTCACTGAGAACAGTACAGTACAAAGCCTAGAGGCCGGTGGTACTAGTTGTACCCGTGGTGCCTTTGCTGGTGCTCGTAATATGACGGCAGCCGAGGTTGCCGGTTCCACTGCAGGTATGTGGATACCGACAATGTATCTCAATGGTGTTGAAGTTAAGAACAGCGGCCTGTACATGGCCGACTATTGGAGTACGTCAGGATTGCCAAGCGGCGTGACAATCAGTAACTACCCGGAGGGCCTAGCTGTAGTTGCTGGTGACGCACACTCCACAGGCCCGCCACCTAAGCATGTGGTCTATTGGAATTGTGGTGGTGACAACACAGCACAGTATCCTTCACTCAATGTACCACGTAATGACTGTCCCGCTACAAAGACACTGCAGGCACACATCACACTGCCTGAGTGTTGGGATGGCAATGGCCTTACTACCAACGACGTAACATACGGCCCTGTGGCGAATGAAGGATTCCAGCAGGCACCTACGTTTGGTAAGTGCCCGGCTGCATTCCCAATTCAGCTACCGCATGTGCAGATGATTCTACACACTGGGCTATCCGGTAATGTCAGTGGTCTGTCATTTAGTAGTGGCCCTGCGTATACTCTGCATGGTGACTATTGGCAGACGTGGAAGCAGTCAACATTGCTTGCAGCCGAGAATTGGTTGCGGACTGGAAAACTACCATGAACATAAGTGAGCGGCAAATAATGACCGGTATGGTTATTATCGGACTACTACTAATCGCACTAGGTGCGATGGTAGCTACTAGCTAAGGAGAGGCATGAAGCGCATCATAACACTTGTTGTACTTGTGCTTGCGATGTTGGTTACAGCAGGCACGGCTCAGGCAGACCCAGGAGCCGCCATGAATTGCGGCACTTCCAACGTGCTCAATGAGGCTAAGCCTCTCAAACTGACACATGACGGTAATCCTAACACTTGGCATGTGGATATTAGCGTAGGTTGCGGGGGCAAGAACTGGTTGCTGGAACTTCAGCGAAGTACAGATGGTGGGCTGCATTGGGTAGATATGCCTGAAGTCTACACGTTTGGCAGTCCAGTGACCCATTTTACGTCCAGTGTTCCTGCAGGGACGTATAATAACTACCTCGGTGGGATTGGCGGCACTAGTGGCGATGGTTGCCATGTTGGATATGACTATCGTGCCACCATCTGGAACGTCAATGATGACCGATGGACGCAATCACTTTCGGGGGGTTGCTAGGTAGCATAGGTATGGGGGTGAGTGGCATACCCGCAAGGAGAGCGCGACGGCGACCACTCACCCCCAATCTGTTCTAGCGGTTACGCGCAGTCGGGGTGTAAGTAACCCCCTGCTTAGCCTGACCACGACCAATAGCGTACAGACCGCCAAGAACCGCCATAGCAATGACAACAAACTTGTTGTTGCCGTCCGGCATAAACTGCCATGCGCCGGTAAGCTGCAGCAGTGACACTACCTGTCCGAACAGCATCGTCCAGAATTCAGTAGTCTGAATACCAGGCTTAGTCTCCATATCTAAAAGTACCTCCTGTAATGATTGAAGTCACCACGATAATATACTTCTTCAAGGTTTGGCCCTGCTTCACTACCGTGGCTGATTACACGGCCATTACCGATGTATAACGCAACATGCGAAATCGGATGACCGTAGAATACAAGGCACCCAACCACAGGCGTGGAAATCTCCGTCCCGTGTTCAATCATGGTGCCTGTGAAACCGTACCCATTGTAACCGAATCCGTTAGGATCGGGTGCTCCCCCTGACTTATACGTCCACGTATCAAACCCGCTACAGTCAGTCCAATTGGGTACGTTTGGCGGCGGTGCGAAATCCTGCATACGCCGACCATCCTGTGTGTAGTGAATAACGTCGCGTTCATTGTAGCCAAGCATACCGGCTGCTACGACACCATGCACTACATGTGTTTTCTCAATGTTCTTTGCTGCCTCTGCATACAGATGACGAGCGGTACGACCAAAGTACGGCCACAAGTGCTTGTGTGTACCAGACCCATAGCCTAGCTCATGGACACCTGCATGTCGTTTGAATTCACCGACTTGATGCTTGGTAGCTCGACCGTACCTGCCAGTGGGCTTATGCTCGCGCATCTTTGCGTTACGTAGTGCAAGCTGCACAGCAGTAACGTCACGACCTTTCATACCCATACTGAGATGACGTGCTAGAGGGATCATTTAGAACGCCTCTTACGCGTAGGCTTTGGCTTTGGTGTAACTGACTTCGGCTCTAGCACACTAAGCTTTGCTTTCTCTGGCGGTCGCTGATTTTCTGCCTTGCGATCATCGTTGTCAGGAATAGGGTTACCATCGACCGGTACTTCATTCATGAAGTTGCCTTCATCCGGTGTAGGTAGTCTCTTCACCTTGACCAAGAGTTTATCGAAAAATCCCATTGCTCTCCTTATGCTGCTGGACACTTGTTAAAGTGTATATTAGCGATTGCATCGTTATAGAAATCTTGTGCCTTAGCTACCTCCTGTGGGTCGGTACCCGTCACCTCTGCTGTTGTCCGTACTCTCTTTTTCGCAAACTCAAGCAGATCCTTTAGAGACTGACGAGCATCATTTGACGTAGTGCACTGTACATGTGCAAATTGACGAGCTTGTTCCTGAAATCGTGCCTGCTGCATAGCAATGACCTTAGCTTGCACTGCTACACGTGCAGCCTGATCCTGAATTTCATTTTGCTGCTGTGTTACTTTATAGATAGCAATTGCACCTAGAAACATATCAAGCAAAAGCAGCGTGATGATAAAGATCACAATTCCTGTAGGATGCTCTTCTGCTATGTGTCGTGCTAGTGCTCGATGTGGCATATCAATATCCTGTCCAATATAGAAGACAAGTGCCTACAAATGATGCAAGGATCATTCCTGCTGTGAATGGATGACACCATAACCACAACAACTCTCTACCAGGCCATTTATTGGTATCCAAGTCTTCCCATCTTTTCTCAAAATAGTCGCGGTGCGCGAGCTTATGACCCATTTCCATTTCGCCTCCGAAGGTAGGCGTCAAGTAGCACAGCTATCGGTACTCCTGTAGCAAGTGAACCAAGAAGGAATAAGAGCCATACCCTGTCTGTCTGCACAAAGATAGATTCGTACACAATCAAGACAAGTGCTGTCAACGCGACGATCCTGGGCCACCACCTGTCGTATGTATTTCCGGGTGTCGCCATTAGAATACGTATATTGTCCCATTGATCTCATAGACGGTAGTTTGTGAAGGTGTACCGGCTACGTAATTGAGTGTCTTGTCCGTACCTATGAACAATTGCCCAAGTACCAAGTCACGTGTTCCCAATGATCCTTTGCCGTAAATAGGCGTGGTCGTCGTCTTGGCGTTCTCAAGCTGTTGTATCCTACTCTCCAAGAGGTTTATCTTGGTTTGCAACTCATGAACGATATCAAACGATGGAGTGCGATATTTATGCATTAGACTCAGTATGATCGTTAAAGGTGAATACGATCTGCTCATCACCCTGTGCGTTCAGATAGCCCTCTATTCCGGTGACTCTGTAAAAGTCATCTAATTGAACGTATGTAAGGTCTGCCATCACTTTCAACATGTCCCCTACATCGACTGATGTGTAAGCCAAATCGAAATCTTCTGGATAGACTGTCACCCACAAATCAAGATCAGGAACCGATGACTTGTCAAGCTGATGATCGGCTAACCGTTTAACACTACCGATATTGGGATTGTCTCCAAAGTCAACTACTTCATCGAGCCTTCTGTACGTTTGCTCAGAGGCATCGTCCCTCACACCGTACCCTAGCTTAGTGGACGATCCTGCGCCAGTCCCGAGAAGGTTGTTTCCGATTGGGCCATTATCACCGTAGTGAACAGACTTGATGTTACGTCCAAGTTCCAATGAGTAGTCATCAACTCGCTTACCCTTGGAAGGTACGTACATCTGAAAATTCTTGTCATTATCACAAACGAAATCGAATCCCGGTTGCTGTTGTGACAGTTCGCTAATCTTGTCGAAAAGCGTCGTAGAATCATTCGGATCAATTCTGTAGTTGGTTTTGATTCCTAGTTGCTGCCCATGTAGACCATAGTTGATGCCAAGTCCGTTTGTCATTGCTGCAGTTACGAGGTCAGTAACTACATCTCCAACATCAACATCGAACCATACTTGTCCTGTACCGGATTGGTCAGACCCCATAGCAAAGGGCCATGTACGTCGCTCAAGGTAATGCAGCCACCCCGCTCCGGCAACGTGAATCACACTGTCATCCATGTCTGCTGCCACAGCATTGTGTAGACCTGATAGAACCGTGATATCATCTTTCTTCAATGAAAAGTCTGTCCTGTATGCACCACAGTTACGATACGTAGCAGCAATGTGATTTAGGTCAATATCATAGTTGATGTATCCAGGCCGATTGAGATAGCGTCCCCATGAAAGCTGCTCAGGCGCAACCTCACATAGAGGTACGCCATCAATTGTATAATGAATGACCTTCCAGTCAGACACGTACTAGCACCTGTCCCTTACCGAAATCAAGCGCAGCGTTGAACCCAGAACCGCCGCTTGTATCTACCGGGATAGGTGAAGCTACGTTGATGTTAAGTGTAGTCGATGCTGTGAGGCCCGTGTTGTCAGTAGCCGTGACAGTGATGGTATGCTGACCCGGCGTAACCGGAATCGACTTAGTGAAACTACCGGATGAAAGCGTCAATGCTACAGGTGCAGATCCATCGTACGAATATGTCACCCCTGTGACCGTTCCATCCGAATCGGTAGCCTGTCCTGTCAACACCACTGTGGAAGTACCGACTGGGAAGTTATCACCATCTTGTGGTGTATTCACTGTCAATGCCGGTGCGTTATTAGACACCGGAGTCTGACGTGTCACTGTGTACGTTACTGACTTTGTATTACCTGCTGCATCCTTCGCTACAATCACAAACGAGTTGGAACCAACCACAAGTGGCAATGTTGTTGTGAACACCCCGCCACCACCCACAGTGACGGCAGTACCATTGATGGTAAGTGATGTAACACCTACGTTATCGGTTACCGTGCCTGATATAGCCTGAGTAGCAGTTGCATTCGATACCGATGACGCCACTGTGGAAGGTGATGTGACATTGATAGTTGGAGCAATTGTATCGGCACCGGGAATGTTCACGGTTACGCCGACGCTCACAACGGTCTGCGCCTGCTGAGTCGGTATCACAAAGTTGTCTGTCGCACGAACGGACAGGCCGTGAGCCTGCGACGTTCCTGCAGTGCCCGTCAGCGTGAGCGTGGCGACCCATGCGCTGCCTTGCTGAGTCATTGCTTGCCATGCTCCACCGTCTAGCTGGACTTCCATCTTAGAAATGCCATCATTATCGGAGGCAGATGCCGACACAGTGATTGTCGTCTGCTGTGTATACACTTGCCCAGGTACGGGGTTACTGACAGTAACGACGGGTGAATCCATGTTCACTGGATTCACTGTACTTGGTGAACCCATCTTTGCGTTAGCAGCACCGAATCTATAGAACCATGCTTCAATATTTGCAGCATTGGCAGGGCCAAGGTTTACGAAACTGACAGTAGCACCGGTAGGTGCAGAGAGTACATAGTTCTTACGTCGCAATGCACCGTTCACCCATACCTCATAACCTGAACCAGCGCCAGCGAGAAGATGACGTATCTCAACCAAGTCACCTTTACTCAATGCTGTGGTATCAGTCCAGTCAGTAGCTCCCGATGCATTCCATCGCACAAGTAACTGTTTGGATGCGTTGATGCGAAGTGACAGGTCACCATTGTTGGAACCACTGGAAGGCTGAGACAGAAGCAATGTAGTTACTGCCGATGGCACAGTGATATCGTCAAGTACGAATCGATACCATACGTCGCTGTTCCCTGCCGGAATCAACCGTCTGCCCACAGGGCCAGTAGCCAAGGTAGATACATTGATGGTATGTAGTTCACCACGGGGCGAGCCGCCATTTGATCCTGTCTGAGCATTCGCTATCAACGCTGGAATCAATGTGCCGTTAGTGAATGATACGTTAGCTGCTCCGCTTGTAGGATCTGACCACACAGCCGCATACGTTTCAAGAAACTGTACCTTGTAGGTATTCATGAAGTCTGTGGCTGTTTGAATGAAGTCGGCAGCAGGCATACCACGGGCACCACCGTAGCCAGGATCGTTAGCAGTCTGTACCCACATTAACGGTAGAGCCGGTGCTGTTAGGTTCAATGCCAATAACATCAAGTCAGCAGCAGACGCCGACCAATTGCGATATGTCCATGTGGACTTAGGTTGTGAGAAGTCCCCGCCAGGAGGCCAGATACGACCATCTGTACGTCCAGTCCAAAGCTTCGTCTTGAGAAACTGTACGTTACGAGTGAGGATATCTGTAGCACGTGTAGTGCCGTCAGAGAAAATCGATCCATAGGCTACTGAGCTATCAAAGTTAGCCTGTGCCATGTGGATCGCAATAGCCTTCATCCATGCACCATCACCAGGAGCGATAGAACCACCAAGAGTCACACCGGACATATTGTGGTACCAATTCGCCAACCATGTATCTTGCGCTGTTTGCGTATCTGCAGCAACACTAGCAGGCATATGATTCTTTGCTGATGCACGATTGACAGGCCCAACGTCAGTGATGATAGGCCAACCATTACTACCATTACCATACGTAACACCTGCAATGGTTTGAGGGATATCAAAGGATGCTGTGCCAGCACCCATACCCAACTGCATCTCCGACCCTACCTCAGTTGGTGCGGCTACTGGCACATGCATGATGTAATCGCCTCGCCTATTACCTCCACCTGTTGTTTGACCGAGATATGTATTCAACCATGCCATCAAGTTACCATAGTGGTACAAGTAAGCATCGTTGTATGTAAAGTCTGGATTCCAGAAGATCGGTACGTGACTAAGACGTGAACCACCATCATTAGAAGCCCAAATGATGAAGTCAGTGGCCTTATTGTTGTTAGCAGCGGCAGGCCCGCCAATCATCCACTTCGGTAATGTGGTACCGTCTACGTCCACTCCGCCGACAGGCGCATCAGCACCGCATAAAATACGTAGCCCAATACTAACTGGCCTACCAGCAGCTTTCTCTGCTGCGGCGTAGTCGATCAACGTATCAAGGCCAGAGAATGCAGTAGTATCGTATGCGTTCCATATTGTCGGCTGGATCTTCCACCAAGGTACCACAATGCCAATATATCCAGGCTTGGTGACACCGGCTGTTTTTTCTGCGACATATGCAGCATTGCTAACAACCGTACTGCGTACACCTGCACCCGACGGAGCAGCAGGCCCACCAGCGCCGGTACCTGATATGACTTCCATTACAGCGCCAGCACCTACACCGTTAGGCAAAATATCGAAACCGAACGGTGTTGCAGTCGGAGTATTGACACCGAAGTCCATGTCGAAAAATACGACTGCCGATGGGGGAGGCGTACCGCCACCCTGATCCACAGGCGTAAGTTTCATGATGTACGTGCCGCCACCATTCTGTACGATACATACGGTACCGTCAGAAAGTGCACACGCTGAATCGCCAGCAATCACCGCACCCTGGAATCCATCATCATGAATCGGTACGCCATCTTTAGTTAACGTTGCAGGATTGCTATTGATGCCAGGCATGAACACATACGTAGATCCGTCAAGGCCAACGAATGTAGTAGCAGCCGTTCTCGATAGCACAGTGCCACCGGCACCTTCTACCCAGCCACCGGATACGTTAGTACATGTCAGCATGGAGTCAGCGGACTGTGCAGCATCGAAATCGACGTTGTTGACCAGCACGTTTGTACCACCGGTCGCACGAATCGCGTTACCTACAGCATTCGTCTGACCACCGTTCATACCATTCTGTGCCGGATACCATGATGCGCCGCCATCACGTGTCTGCCAGCAACCTGCACGGCCAGCAATCACCACAGTGGCGTCGTCAAACGGATCTACTCGGATCATGGACACATCATGCGCTACACCGTTGAGCACATTGTTACGTGCAGCAAGCCAATATGCCCGACCTGTAGCAACAGCGCCATCACCAGTCTGAAACTCAACAAACTTCACTGCAGCACCACTAGCAGGCCACGACCACGTATTGGACGTATCGCGCTTAGCTACACTGTGGCCTGCAGTCTGCCCGGAAGAGCTATTGTCATACGGTGTTGCTCCACCGCCGCCGACTGTACCGGCAGTCTGCCCGGCGTACACGTTACCAGCAGCGTCCGCATCAACCGAACATACGAGGTTGTCAGTGAAAGTGCCACTGATCTTCGTCCACGTGAAATCAGTACCAGGGCCATTGAGCACCACTGTGTACACGCCATCATAGCCACATGCTGCATAGAGCACTCCATCCTTACCACGATGAATCTCATATACACGCGTGACTGGCGAGGGCAGTGACAGCAATGAAGCTGTCGTGTTAGCCGGTGTTGCTCCTGACCAGTTAGCAGCAGTCGTCTTGACAAGATACACATTCGTCGCCTGTGGGGCGGAAGGCGTAGCCGTATCATGATCGGCATTGATGACAACCATATGTGTTGCATCAAGCACTTCCACGAACAGACGGTTTTGATCGAGAATTTGAGCACTTGTCAGCAGGTTTACCGGCGTACTTGAAATAGCTGCCATCTTTGCTGTTACACCGATCGCAGTAGATGTGTTTGCGTACATGTGCAAACCACTACGTGTCAAGGTGAAGATGTATTCATTGTCGCCAGCCGCAAGGTAACTATCGATCAATTGACCACATGCGCGACGTGCCCAGTTGTTGGCATTGTTGCCCCCAGCCAGCCCAAGCGCAAAGTTAGTAGATCCGTCAAGCGTAAGTGCTCGTTGATCGCCAGGCAGGCCGTAGTACAAACCACCGCCTGTTTGGTTAGCACCGCAACCATAGAACCGTACACCGGCTGTACCAGCACGTTTGGAGAAGAAACACGCTCGCCCATGTTGTGGGTTGGTAGGCGCAGTAGACCCGGCAGTCATGCCACCCATTGCGCCCTTCCAGTTATTGCCCTTGTCAAATGTGACGCGAATACCCCATGTGTCACCACCCATTGCGTACTGACCACGGATCTGTGGATCGAGTGCAGTGCTCTCATTAAATCCACCACCGGTATCAGCACCATAACGACCGACATACACATCAACTGTGGTACCACCACCGCCCCCACCGCTCGCTGCAGGATCGTCAGACGCCGCCCACAGGAGGATTCCAGTACGAGCCGGAACAGTAATGGACGTGCTACCGACGTTAGATCCGTCGATGCGGTTATAGTCAGCGCGAGGGAGTGTATAGGTGATGCTGTTTGATGCTGTATTCAGCAATGCAAACCCACGCTTGTAGCGCCGACCATAGAGGTTACCCGATGTACCAGCAACGAGCTTGAAGTCGTTGATTAGTGTCGGTGGCGTTGTATCCATCGGCGTACTCAGGTTCTTAGCAAACGCTGTACCGTGGTTTGTGGCTGAGTCTTGGAAACAATTGAAGTCCCAATACAACTGACCAAGATCGAGAATGTAGTACGCAGCCGCTACGTACTCTCGCCATGCCTGCTCAGTAGCGCCACCGTGTGTAATACCGGTAGAGCCGGTGAGGATCTGTGTCAACGGAAAACAGTTCTTACCAGCTTTCTGTGTATCCATGATCCGCTGACCATGTGTAGTCCATTTAGACTGCAGTGTGGTCGATGAGTATGCAGCAAGTGTACCGTCAGTGGGCTGTCGCAATGCGTTCTCAAGCATTGCACCATCACCATAGTCATACGTGCCAGCGTTGGTAACCAATCCGTTCGGATCAACCTCAAAGCCTGCAGCATGGATGAACGTCTGTACCGTGGCATATGCTGTTTTCAGTTTAGCGAACCACGTGGTACTTGTTTCTACATTGTGCGATGTAGGATCAAGCTGACCGTTCAACGACTGAGTACCCAATGAATCAGCGAACGTGTTTGTGTACTCAGCGTGTGACTTAATGAGGTTTAGTAACCAATGCTTATGGAAGTCGATGAATCCAGCGTACGTAGCATTGACTGTACCAGCGTCACCACTTGTATCTTTCCACGATGACGTGGACTGCGGATTCATGATCCAGATAGTTGTACCAAATGTTGAGTTGACACGATTAGCCTTAGCGAATGGTACAGCACTATGTGTATACCAATCCTCCGGAAAATCCGTAGGCAGACCGTTATCAGTAGACGTACCCTGATACATGATGCCTTTAGCATACGGCCCAAAGTCACACGCCGGGTTTGCTGCTTTCATGCCAGTAAGGAACCCCGTAGGTGCTTGCCAGATGAAATCATTTGCTAATGCGAACGTATTGGCAGCCGCCTGTGTTGCAGGAGCAGTGTATTCCTGCATAGCAGCGCACCTACGAAGTAGTCCTTGCCCTGACGCTATATGCTGCATTTATCGAGCCAATCCAAAGATAGGTACTGGAAGCGAACCGGACGAAGCTGCTACTGCATCGGCGTAACCAAGAATCGTCTTTGTTGCTGGGAACGTTACACCACCGGACGATGACTGTAGGAAGATGTTGGGAATCGATACCTGATTACCTCTTGATCCGTTACCTGTCTCATCAATGTCACCGCTCATACCCCAGAAGTAGAACGGATTTACGTTAGCTGAGGTAGAGATACCAAACACGTTCCAGTAATAGCCGGGATCGAACACTGTGGATGGCATAGTGATTACATCATGGTTACGCGAGTTTGCAGTTACGCCAAGTGCCTGTGCGTTAGCATTGAAGATGACTCGACCGGATGCATCACAAACAGCGGCCATGTACTGTGATCCGGCAGCCAATGCGTTTGCATCAACACGGTAATTGAGAATCAACTTCGTTGCAGTGATTTGTCGATCAAGCCATACAAGACCTGCAGATTGCCGACCACTGTAGACACTGTATGGAACCGTACGAGCGCCCACAGGGATGCCAGGATGCGGCTGGAAGCACACAACGTCAGCAAAGGTGTCATTACCGACAACAAGCGGAGAAACACCACCCTTAGATGCAAACCTACGTCGGTCACGAATTACACCGGCAGACAGCGTTGACGCACCACCTGTAACGAGAATGTCGGCCAGTAGCAACAAACTCTTGGACGGTGGAGATGCCAGCGTTGTCAAGCTAGCTGCTGCAGCATCGCGGTTTTGGTTCAGATCGGCAGTAGCCTGTGGTACTCCTTCAAGTACCTCTAATCGACCCTCGGACAATCCAGATCCATCATGTGGATCATCAAACACTCGTAACACAACCTGATCGATACGACTGTTACCTGCCGGTGGCGCAGCATTCACAGTGATGTTATACGTAGCAGAGCTACCATATGCGTAATACATGCCTTGGTTGGTAACATTCTGTCCCTTGACGAATGCTTCACCGCCACTGATAGTGATACCCATACCAGCATTGAAGGCTACGGCGAAATCTGATCTACGTAGAACACCGGGTGCTCCATCTTCACCAGCACTAAGAGGCCGACGTGCTGATAGAGCATCGGGGATACCGTCTGCATTCATCCACAGAGGGTCAGGCGTGATTTTGACGAATGGGTTAGCCATGAGTCTCCTTACAACATATAAGCGTCATGCCAATAGAGTATTACGTTGCTTGGGGCAGACGCTCTATCTGCTGTGAATCGGAACGTATTATCCCCAGGCTCTAGTGTCCAGAATGATGAATCAGATGTGATGGTGCCATAAAAGTTACCACCTGCGCTACTTAGCGCCACTCGCTGTTTGAAGTCAACTGTTACGCTATCGCCACCGTTCAAGATCAAACCATCGAACCGTAGTGTTTCGTTCTTATCAAGGTTTGTCAGTCGTGGGTTAGTGACCGGCCCTGTTATGACAGCACGGGGGTACGTTGTAATGTTACCACTGTTGGTAGCAAGGCCGTCAGAGCCGGACGATGCAGAGAAGTCCACAGGGAACACAAGCGGGAACGGTGCCCCTGTGGTGACGGTCGGGGCGGGTAGCACTGCCGACCGTTGTGTGGCACTGTAGATAACCGGGTCAAACGATTTGAATGCCACCATGTAATCAGTGAGTGCATAATTTGGCACTGCCATAGGTAGTTCAGGGTATCCATCAAGAGTGCAGTATGACTGCAGTAGTGGGCCAATACCATCAAACTGCATGTCAAGTCGTAGTGGTGCACGAATCGCACTACGTGGCGGAATGATAAGTGCATTGTGTAGATCCAAACGACGTTGCATGTATGCACCAGCATTATCGCCCAGCAACTGCCCTTCTGCATGGAAAATACGACGACCGTAGTATGTGTTAGTTTCATACAATCCATGTTCAAGCGGACGCTCACGATCCTCACCACGCATGTCTACGTCCATTGTCCAAACTTGCATGGGACAATTATCATCATTGAACATGAATGATGCACCATTGATTACATTGACTACGTTTACTGAATTTATCATATGTTCCGGTGCTTGAGTCGGAAGTTAGCTTTAGCCATTGTAGTCTGCAGAGACTCGGAATGGTGGGCATTGATGGTCTGATTAATCGTCACCCCGCCGCCGCCAGCGCCCCGCTGGAAGCTTGCGAGGCCCGTGGGGGAGGTAACCCCTGGCATGGGGACAGTGAGGCCGTGAGCGCCCCGCTCCATGCCCAAGCGGAGGCCGTCGAGAATGTTCCGACCCTCTTGGGCGTACAGCTTTGACGGTGAGTGTGATTTGTTGTGCTTACGTGCATCGTGAATCAACGTATTCCACAGACGTTGGAAGTATCGAGTCAGTGCCGGTGCCTCTTGCTTTAGCCCTAGTAAAATACCTGCAGCTAGAGAACGACCATGTTCCGTCCACTTCATGCGCTGTTCATCGAATGCATCATGTGTAGCCTTATTTATATCTTTCTGTGACTTCTGATATAGCTTGAAGTATGCATTGAGTTGCTTCTTGGTCGCACCATTCATAGCAAGTAGCTCAGCGTTAGCTGATGGGCCAAGAGCACGTAGCTGATCGATCAATGCAGTAGGCGCACCCTTACGTGCAAGCATGTTGAGGTTATGATTGAATTGACGGAATTTATGTTCCTGATCTGCAAGATCCTTCGTCAAGTCATCGATATTGAGCTTAGCGCCCCAATCAAGCTTTGTCTGAATGGTGTCACCACTAAATAGGTCACCGAAGTTAGTCTGCGCTTGCTCCTTGGCTGTATCCCATGCATCCATCATAGTCTGTACAGCCGTATCCATTGCTTGCTTAAGTGCTGCCTTGACTTTTGTAGTGCCTGTGGCCTTACGAATCTCCTTGGCAATACCAGCAGGAATGTCAACATCTTTCCATCCCTTAAGTACACCGTCTGCCATCGGCTTACCAATTTCTTTGGCAGTCTTCTTAGAAGGCGATTTCACTTGTGCAGCAGACTTAGCTTGGTCGATAGCACGTAGCACGTCTGCACTCATCTGTGCTCCAAGTTGATCGCCTAGACCAGCAGCACCAAATAACACACCGGTCTTAGCAGCAGTGCCAAGTGTAGTAGCCTGTGCTGAAATACCAGCCTGATCCGGCTTAAACTGTGTGTTGATCTTAGGATGCGCTGTTATATTGCCAGTCTTACGTACAGCATCACCGGCTTGCTTGGCATGTTGAATAGCAGGCTTAGGATCAACGTCAATCTTAGCTTGCTGTGCTGTACCAATGCCCATAGCATGATGCAACTGTACTTTATCAGCACCGGACAAGCCCTTAGCCTCGACATTCAATTTTACAGTACGTTGATGTTTACCAATGTTCTCAACGTCACGATTGAATTGATGGACTTTCTTTGACGCATCATCAATCGACTTGCTATTGAGCAGAATCCTGATCTGCTTGGGTGTCAGCACCTTACCAAGAGACACCATCTTATTAGTGATAGCTTGAATTTGATCGGCAGTAGCTTTTGGAGCTACAGCTTTAATGTAATCACTGATAGCACCCTTTGTAGCGGCAAGCTGTTGTGAACCCTTTGTTAGATTTTGAATGGCCGTATTGACTTGATCGAGTGCATCCTTAGCTTTGAGCAAGTCCTGATAAGATGTAGCCGGTGTAGCATTCTCAATGAAACTCTGTAGACGTTGACGACGTGCCTCAAGCTGAGCACTGGATGAGGCAATATCTGCAGGGGTCTGTGCCAACGCCGCCGACGCACGGCCACGT
>Ga0105238_10004189_pt1 | contig 14315 bp, 8 predicted proteins | sample KBSC34metaG_FD_81526 | JGI IMG/M metagenome (GOLD analysis project Ga0105238, IMG submission 81526) | Corn rhizosphere microbial communities from Kellogg Biological Station, Michigan, USA - KBS C3-4 metaG | ecosystem: Host-associated > Plants > Roots > Rhizosphere > Soil | place: Michigan, USA... | reverse complement strand
GAAGACGATCCACGACACCCATCACGCGCATTTGATGATCTCGGTGTGGCCGAAGTTCTACCCGAGCACCGCCAACTACACGGCGCTCAACAACATGAACTTCGTCTACAAGCTGAACGTGACGGAGATGAAGAAGGACTTCGTCGGGTACGTGTTCACGTTCTACGATGCCTTCAGCGCGCCGGCGCGGTCCCTGTTCTGGTCACAGATGAACACCGCCCTCTTCTCGAAGGGGCTCGACGCCTGGTGGCTGGACGCCACCGAGCCCGACATCGTCGAGGGCCCGTTCGACAGCGCGGCCACGCAGATCAGCACCACCGAGACGCACATGAACCCGACGGCGATGGGGACCGGCGCGCGCATGCTCAACGCGTACTCGCTGGTGAACAGCCAGGGCATCTACGAGGGCCAGCGCGCCACCGCCCCGAACCAGCGCGTGTTCATCCTGACCCGCAACGGCTTCGCCGGGCAGCAGCGCTACGCGGCCGCCACGTGGTCGGGCGACATCTCGGCGACCTGGACCGCCATGCGCAAGCAGATCCCGGCGGGGCTCGGGTTCTCCGTGTCGGGCATGCCGTACTGGACGCTGGACAGCGGCGGATTCGCGGTGCCGCCGCGCTTCGCGGCCATGCCGCAGGCGGCCGCCGACCAGACCGAGTGGCGCGAGCTGGCCACGCGTTGGTTCGAGTGGGCGACGTTCCTGCCGCTCATGCGCGTCCACGGGCAAGCCCCGCCCCGCGAGATCTGGCAGTACGGCGGCGACACCAGCACGGCCTACGCGGCGATGCTGAAGTTCGATCGCCTGCGCTACCGGCTGCTGCCGTACATCTATTCCCTGGCGGGCATGGTCACGCAGCGGAGCGGAACGATCATGCGCCCGCTGGTGATGGACTTCCGCACCGACGCCATGGCGCGCACGATCGGCGACCAGTACATGTTCGGCCCCGCGTTCCTCGTCTCGCCCGTGACGACGTACAACGCGCGCATGCGGTCGGTGTACCTGCCCACCGCCGCCGGGTGGTACGACTTCTGGACCGGGTCGCGCAGCGCCGGCGGACAGATGGTGACGGCCAACGCCGCCTTCGACTCGATGCCGGTGCACGTGCGCGCCGGCTCCATCGTGCCGGTCGGTCCCGACCTGCAATACACGAGTGAGAAGGCGATGGATCCCATCACGCTCTACATCTACACGGGCGCCGACGGCACCTTCACGCTCTACGAGGACCAGGGCACGACGTACGACTACGAGAAGGGCGCGTTCTCGACCATCTCGCTCACCTGGAAGGACGCCACGAAGACGCTGACCATCGGCGCGCGCGACGGCTCCTTCACCGGCATGCCGGCCCAGCACATGTTCCAGATCGTGACGGTCTCGCCGACCAAGGCCGTCGGCTTCAGCTTCACCCCGACGGCCGACAAGACCGTCACGTACACGGGCGCGGCGATGGACGTGACGCTGAAGCGGTGGATTTAGCTACGGGCTGCGCTTCGCTCACTCTGTCCTTGGGGGCGTGAGCGAGAGGGGCGTGCCCTCCTCGCTCGGGTCCTCGCGGGCGGACCCGGAGCTGCTTCGCCAACGCCGTAGTCCGCTGCGGACTCGCTCTGAGGGCACGCCCCTCTCACTCACGCCGCTTGCGTTCGGCGTTCGCTCCGCTCCGCTCCGCGAGGAGGCTGCGCGCAGCCGAGGGGTGAGCGATCCCCGAACGTTCTCGAGGCCGAGATGAACGCAGCCTGCGCCCGAATTCGTTAGGTGCGATCGAGGGCGTTCTGGATGGCTTCGTGGAGGGCCGCCGCGGCGGAGGGGGGGCAGTGGAGGCGGCGGGCGAGCTCGCGGGGGGGCGCGCCGGCGCGGACGCGGCGAGCGAGGCGTTCGAGGACGTCGGCGCGGATGGCGAAGTCGTCGAGGACGGGGAAGCCGGCTGCCACGTAGGCGCGGGAGGGGATCTGGGGGCGCGCCATCTGGAACAGCTCGCCCCGGCGCGGCAGCGGCGCGGCGTGGGCCGGGCCGAAGTGGGCGCGGCCGAGGATCGCGCGGCGGCGCAGCGGCTCGTCCTCGAGCAGCGACGGCACGTACAGGGTCAAGGCGCCTCGCACGACGCCGAGGCGCGCGAGGGTCTCGTCGTCGCCGGCGTCGAGATCCGCGAGCTGAGCGCGCGCGTCCTCGGCAACCAGCGTCCCGAGTCCCTGCTCCAGCTGATAAACGAGACCTCGGACGCGGGGGCTCGCCGAGGGGGGCAGCTCCCCGAGAGGTGCCAGCAGGTGCGCGGCGACGTCGCGCGCGAACGCCAAAAGGCGGCGCAGGAGGCGCATGCGCGCGCCGGCCCCTATCTGGGCCTCACCGAGAGTCGAGGAGACCTCGGGGCGAAGCAGGTCCGGGCCGTGCACCAACCGCGCGAGGACCAGGCCGCCGTCGCGGAACCGGATCCGACCGTCGTCCTCGAGCGCGAAGGACTCGTGCGGCGCCTCGACGATCGCGTTGACGAGCGCATCGGGCAGACGGTCGGCGGGCGCGCGCGCCGGCGCCGATACGAGGGACGACGGGATTGGAAAGCCGAAGCCGCCGCCGGCCCCGACCGCGGCGCCCACGCCGACGCCGATGCCCAGCGCGGCGCGGAGCTGGGTCGCCAGCGAACCGTCGCCCGCGGCAGTCCACGAACGCCCGGTGGCGATCTCACCGCCCGTCACCGCCAGAGTCTGGGTCTGGGCCACCCGGGCGGCGCGGCGACGACCTTTGCGGCCCGCGCTGTCGACGAAGCGGCGAACCAGCTCCGCGTGAAGCGCGTCGCTCAGGCGGTCCTCGATGGCACGCGCCCTCTCCTGCCACTCCGCCGCGCGGGCGACCCAAGCCGGATGGTGCGCGACGTAGGTCCAGGTCCGGACCGACGCGAGGCGAGCGATCAGCGTCTCGACGTCGCCACGGCTCTGATCGAGGAGCGCGATGCGCTCGTTCAACCAGTCCTCGCCGAGCTGTCCGGAGCGGGCGAGCTGCAGGAAGATGTCAGCTTGCAGCCGGGCGTGGTCGTCGAACGCGAGCTGCCGGAAGTCGGGAATCTGACACACCTCCCACGCCATCCGGAGCCGGTCGCTGCCCGCGCTCTCACGCCCTTCCATCAGCGGCGCGATCTCGGCGTCCGCCCGCAGATGCAGGAACGCCCGCTCGTCGTCGGCCAGCGTCGCCAGCCGCAAGGCGGGGTGCGGCGAGCGCGCCCGCAGCGAGGCGAGCAGAGCGTCGGCCGACGAGAAGTCGAGCGCGCCGCTCCGCCAGTAGATCTGCTCGAGCCCAGGGAAGCGGTGGGTCTCGAGGGCGCGGACCGAGGACACCGGCAGCGGTGCGAGCGGCTCGAGGACGGCGAACTCGCCGTCGTGGCGGAAGCGCCCGGCGCGGCCGGCGATCTGGGCCAGCTCGGCGTCCTCCAGCGCCCTCACCTGCCGTCCGTCGAACTTCGCGAGATCGGCGAACGCCACCAGATCGACGTCCAGGTTGAGGCCCATCCCGATGGCGTCGGTCGCCACCAGGGTGTCGACCTCCCCGGACTGGTAGAGGGCCACCTGCGCGTTGCGGGCACGCGGCGACAGCGCCCCCAGCACCACGGCCGCGCCGCCGCGCCGGGCCCGCATGCGCTCGGCCAGCTCGTAGACCCGCTGCGCGGAGAAGGCCACGACCGCGGCGCGTGGCGGCAGGTCACGGAGCGAGAGGTGACCGGCGCTCCGCAAGGTCGAGAGGCGCGGGCGCCCTTCGATGTCGACGCCGGGCACCAGCTCGCGCACCAGCGGCCGCACGGTGTCGGCGCCGAGGAACCAGGTCTCGACCCGCCCGCGCGCCGACAGCAGGCGATCCGTGAAGACGTGCCCGCGCTCGCGATGGGCGCCGAGCTGGATCTCGTCGACTGCCAGGAATTCGACCGGCCGGTCGAGCGGCATCGCCTCGACCGTACAGATCCAGTAACGCGGCCGCGCCGGCACGCGCTTCTCCTCGCCGGTGATCAGCGCGACCGCGGCCTCGCCGAGGCGGGCGCTCACGCGGTCGTAGATCTCGCGCGCGAGCAGCCGCAGCGGCAGACCCATCATCCCCGTCGGGTGGGTGAGCATCCGCTCGACCGCGTGGTGCGTCTTGCCCGTGTTGGTGGGCCCGAGCATCGCGACGACCCGCGCCGGCGCCCCCGGCGGCGATGGACGCATGGGAGCAACCATAGCAGGCAGCGCCGCGCCGGACGCCGCCTCGACTTCCCAGGGGGGGTGCTCCATCATGAAGGCTCATGTCGCAACCCGTGCCTTCCCGGCACCGCTACACGTACGCCGAGTACCTGGCGTACGAGCGGGACAGCGGTCTCAAGCACGAATACGACAACGGCGAGATCCTCGCGATGGCGGGCGGCTCGCGTCGCCACAGCGCCCTCGCCTCGCGCATCAGCGCCGCGCTGGAGCAGGGCCGCAGACCCGATTGCGTCGCATTTCAAAGCGATCAGAAGGTGCGGGTGCTGGCGACGGGAAGGGCGACCTACCCCGACGCGACCGTCGTCTGTGGCGCCATAGAAGGCGATCCGGCCGATCCGACCGGCGCCACCATCACCAAGCCGACGGTGATCGTCGAAGTGCTTTCACCCTCGACGGAGCAAGAGGATCGCGGCGACAAATGGCAGCACTACCAGCTGATCCCGTCGCTTCAGGAATACGTCTTGGTGAGCCAGTCCGACGCACGCATCGAACGCTACCGGCGCCTCGCCTCCGGTTCTTGGGAATACAGCGACGTGACAGCCGGACAGCTCGCGCTGCAGAGCGGAGCGGTCATCGATCTGCCGAGCCTCTACGCGAGCTTGCCCGACTGAGCAGAGTGGTCAGCGGACGCGCGCGTAGAGCGCCGGCCAGGGGGCGTACACGAAGGTGAAGCTGTCCGGGCCGGAGGTGAACAAGGGGGCGTTCGTGGTCAGCCGACCACCCTCCACGACGAGCGCCGGCGTCGTCGTCCCTTTGGAGAAGTCGATCGTGAACGAGACGCGCGACGCCCACACCTGCTGGACCGAGCCATCGCTGGCGATCACCAGCGGGACGATCAAGTGGTCGCTCGTGAAGTCGAGCCCGTACTGCTCGCAGCTCAGCTCTCCCGCGCCCGCCGTGCGGACCCAACGTCCGACCGCCAGGGCGTCGAACTCGGAGAGGCTCGCGTAGCCGGGGCTGGCGTGCGTGTCGGGCGGGGGGGCCGTGGTGGGGCTCCCGGGCGGCGCGGGGAAGTACGGATTGCTGCCGCAGTTGCAGAGCAAGCCTGTGCCGCTCGGCCCGCAAGAGAACGAGACCCCGTCGGTGGGCATGGTCCAACCGTTCGTCGCGGAGGGCGCGCTGCCTCCCGCCCCGGCCGGCGCGCCGCCCGCGCCCGAGCTCCCGCCGTGCGCCGACGGCATCCCGCCGTTCGCGCTCGCGCCCCCGGCCCCACCGCCCGAGGTACCGGCGGTCCCCGAACCGTTTCCGTTTCCGTGGGCGGCCCCCGCGTGGCCCCCAGCCCCCTCGGGCGGCTCGACAGGCTTGCTGACCCCGCAGTTCAGCACGAGCAGGGAAATCGTCGAGATCCTGAAACTCGCGCTAGCCATCCGATGCACTGCCTTCAATTCCTCGGTTGATGAGTATGTCACGACGTGCCTCGGGGTCGCGTCGAGAAAGCGCCCACGCCCGTTCGTGTCTAGGGCTTGTACAGGCCCTGACGCTGGTCAGAAGCCCCGACGTGTCACCGAGGTACGCCGTTGCCGCGCTGCCGCCGATTCATGAACTCCGCAGAGAACCTCATAGCTGGATTCCCAAAGGAGAGCCTGACGGGAAGCTGGGCATCGCGCGCAACCGGACCGCCTTCAGGCCCGGGCGCCCCTCGAGCCTATCAACCGCTTCGAGGCCCTGCCCGGCGCTCTCGCCGCCCTCACTGAGTATCGGTCTGCTATTGACAGTCGGCCGGAGACCCGCGCAACAGTCACGACGAGGCGTTCGCCCCGAACTCGATATCAACAGTCGCCGGAACCATACATTCGAGGATGGGATAGCTCCGGGGATCTACGGTACAAACATATTGGCCGTAGAAAAATAAGGTGGACGCGAAGAGAAAATATTGGCTACCGGGTGGTAACAAACAAATTGACCGCAATTGGGCACGCCACCGTGCGTCTCAATCTGCGTTGCTATCATGTAAGTATTCGCGCTGCCCCCCGATAGAATGTCCATTTCATGAGGACCCCAGAAATACAGCGCAGGGTCAAGCCCGGCGGAGGTGACGAAAGGATCCACTTCGCTGCGGAGTGGGCAGTAGGTCGGGGAGTTCACCGGTCCAAATACCCCGTTCCAAGTCGTCTGTCCCTGCGAGCCCAGGTACGAATAATGTTCGCCATCGTCGGTGCTATACCAGACGAACGTTCGAAGATGCGTGTGGCCGCACACATTTGGCCATTGCCCACCATCAACCCTCTGCGACGGGACGCCACTGACGTGCTTACTATTGTCCAAGAACGGGTCCCAAACGCCTCTAATGACAACCTTGGCGGCGCTAGCGTTCCGAACCTCCGTGTAGAAAAACTGGCTGCACTCGTCGTCGTCGCGATATGGCAACTGCCCTGGGTTCACGTCGGGCTTCGCGTAGGCCCACCAGTTTGTCACATCACTGGTGTTATCCAGCTCATGCTCCACCGTCGGAATATTCGCTAACCACTTAACGGCCCAGCCGTTATCGGCGACCGAGTGCCAAGAAGTGACGCAGCTATGCACAGCCGCCGAATCCTGCGCCCGGGCGGTGCCAAAAACGCAGATGGAAATCACCCCGACAACTCCCACGATGCTCGTCCTCATACCCTTTTCCTTTCCGAGCCCGCCACCCCTCAAACGCCTTGCCTCGACGAACGCCCGAGGAGACAGCGGTGTAGCTATAATTCCAGGACGCCTCAGCTGTCAAGAGAGTTTGCGACTGAATGGCAGTTTACTTCGGTTGGCTAGTCGTTCAGAGACAAGTGGCTGACGAGCCTGCTGCTTGCCGGAAAGAACAAAAATGCCAGATCCCTGCAGCGTTCGCACCAACGGGAAGAAGCAGTTCAATCGATAGAGTGGTCCGCGTAAATAGAAGAAGCAGCGTATGCCTCTGGCGCGCAGGGGCACGCGCATTGATCGTGTTCGTCCAGTCGATTTCGTGGGCTCGTCCACGCCAGATGAGGTGAGCGAGTAAGATGACCCCGTAGCGTTGAGCGCGAACGTGGTCATCGAGTGCCAAGACCAACTTTCCTCGGCGACTACAAAGCTTGGTGATCCCGAGCCCGCACACGCTTTTGTCGGGGGCCAGCCGGCCCCGGCGCAACATTGGCGACGTCTACCCTGCGCGCCCCGCCGGGGCCGCGGTGCCATCGTACGCGAGCACCTGGTCAATGATGGGTTCTCGCGCGGATCAGGCGCGCGCCCGTGCCACCACTGCGGAACCCCGCCTGAGTGAGGATCCCGCGGCCGGAGAGCGGCCGAGGATGAGTGGCACCAGCAGCTGGTCTGCGAGGAGGCGCGAGCGCCAGCTGGTTCGATCGCCCCACCGCGCAAGCACCGCTCGACCTCGCATTGATCGAGGCGACGGTGGGGCTGCCGCGGACCCGCTCGCACGGCGGTGCCGCGCGCCAACCGCGGCGCGGCTACGACGAGGTCCCAACCTCCGGGGCGCTCCAGCCCGCCGAGGGCCCCCATTCTCAGTTCGCTTAGGGACGATTCGATGTCAGGTCACGCGATGGATCACGAGACGTCAGCTCGCGACTGGTCGCCGATTGCGTGGCTTTCTAGTCCCTCTGCAGATCAGCCGCCACCCCGGAGGTCAGGTGCGCGCCCTGAACCCCGGAGCGAAACCGCGCGCCGCCCGTGACTTTCAATCCGATCCAAGCCGGCCTCGACTGGCGCCATGAACGCCGTCGCCACCTGGCTCGAGGAGGTCTCAGCAAACGAGGATGAGGACGGACAATAGTTGGCAGTGGTAGTAGATCAACTCGCCGGCTCGGCCGGCAAGGCCGAGCTGCTGTCAAACCCGGCCCTGAAAAGCAACTACAGGGCCAATTCCATCGTACGAATGCTTCGAAAGAAGGAGAAGACATGCCCATCCTGAAGTCACGTCTCGAATGGCTCGCGATCGCAGGCGCGCTCGGCGCTATTCTGTTCGTGTCCCGCACCGCGGCTGCGTGTGAGGTCGACACAGACTGCCCCGATTCGGCCTGCGGCGGACAGGTCTGCAATTGGCCCGAGAAGACGTGCCAGCCGGCCGGTACTCGTGCTGCGGGAAGCGATGGCTGGTGCAATTCCACCGACGAATGCAAGTGCAAGAGCCTTGGGGCCACGTGTGACGTCGTCATCTGCACCTTCACCACGCCGCCCGGCGGTTCGGGCGGATCCTCCGGCTCGGGCGGCTCGAGCGCCTCGGGCGGGTCCTCCGGCTCCGGAGGCTCGAGCAGCTCCGGCGGCTCGTCTGGATCTGGCGGCACGACGGCCTCCGGGGGCTCGTCGGCCTCGGGGGGCTCGTCGGCCTCCGGCGGCTCGACAGGCTCGGGCGGGACTTCGAGCTCGGGCAGCGGCGGTTCGAGCAGCGGGCACGACGCGGGCTCCAACATGAGCAGCGGCGGCAGCGGTGGGTGCTCGGTGGGATCCTCGGCGCCCGCGTCGGCGCTCGGCGTGGCCATGGCTCTGGCAACGCTCGTCGGGATTCGCCGGCGCGCACGACGCCGCTCGTAGGAAGATGCTCTCCTCGCCGCCGGCGGCCGCAGCGCGGCTCGGCCGTCCTCCACTCCGTCGCCGCCGTCCCCTCGCCACGATCGCAGCATCTGCGATCGTGAGCGTGGCGGCGGCGGCCGCGCTCGGGGCCTCTGGCTGCGATGGTGACAGGCGCGCCGTCGGAGCCGGAGGCGCCGGCGGCAAGGGCGGAGGTGCCGGTGGAAGCACGGGCGGCGCCATTGCCTGGCAGTGGACCGTGTCGTGCCCGGGTGGCCGCGAGCGGACCTCGCCCATCGATTACGGGCGCTGCGCGATCGACCAGGCGCTGCTCGAACAACGGGCGTCGTCCCCGTCCCCCTCGGGCGCGGGAGGCGCGACCCCCGTCGGCCCGGCGATCACCGTCGCCACGGTCACCGATCGAGCCACGACCGCCGCGTTCCCGGACGCGTTGGCCCTCGTCGACGCCCGTCCCGAATCGTTCGTGATCGTTCCCGCCAGCGCCGGCCCGGGCGGGTTCGCCGGCGCCGCCGTCATCGGCCGCGACGAGGTGGGAGCCATGTACGGCGCGCTCGAGCTGGCCGAGCGGATTCGGCAGTCGGGCGTCGCCGCCGCGACTCCCTCGTCCGCGACGCGCGGCGCGCCCAGCGTCGCGTTCCGGGCGGCCAACCTGTTCTGGACGGTCCAGGACACCGCCGAGACCGAGTGGTGGTTCCACGACCTGTCGTTCTGGCGCCAGTACCTCGACCTGCTGGCGCACGCGCGCCTCGACGTGCTGGACCTCCACGCCATGTACGACCCGTCGACGACCGTGTTCCCCAACGCGCTCGTCTACCTGGCACGCTCCGCCTCCCATCCCGAGGTCGGTGTGCCGGCGGCCGATCGCGATCGCAACATGGCCACCCTCGACAAGGTGGTCACGATGGCCCGGGCGCGCGGCATCCGCGTGGGCCTGATGACCTACCAGGCCTCCACCAGACCCGACGGCAACTCCAAGGAGACGCTCGACGACGAAGCGCTGAAGGTCTACGACCGCGAAGCGGCCGCCGATTTGGCCGCGCGCGTGCCGGGCCTCGGCATGTTCGGGTTCCGCATCGGCGAGAGTGGCAAGCCCGCCACCTGGTACATCGACTCCATGGTCGCGGGCGCGCGGCAATCCAACCCCAGCCTCTCGCTCTACACGCGCACCTGGGTTTCGAACAAGAACGACATCTCCAAGCTCGCCGCCGCCATCGGGCCCAACGTCCTCGTCGAAGCGAAGTTCAACGGCGAACAGCTGGGTCCGCCCTATGCGGTGGCCGGCGGTTACTTCGGCACGACGTACGAGCCGTCCTACAGCTATCAGAACTATCTGACGCCGCCGTCGCCGTGGGCCTTCGTGTTCCAGGTGCGCGCCGCCGGTACGCATCGGATCTTCCGCCAGGTCTCTTACGAGCGCACCCGCCGCGCCGTCATGTCGCTGGGCGCCCTGTCACCGCGCATCACCGGCTTCACCGTAGAGGGAACGCACGCCTACGCGCAACAACGCGACGACTACCACGCCAAGGCCGAGGATCGCCTGTCGCCGTTCACCTTCCTGCGCGACGACCTGATGTACCTCCTGTGGGGGCGGCTCGGCTACGATCCGAACACGCCCGAGTCCGTGTTCCGCGCGATCGCCGCGCGCGAAGCGGGGACCGATCGCTTGTGGGACGCCATGCAGGCGGCCAGCGACATCGTGCCCTGGATCCAGACCGCGCACACCTGCGGGCCCGACCACCGGGACTTCGAGCCCGAGATGGAGCTGGGCGGCGACGTGGCCCAATGGGCCGAGCTGACTGCCAAGGCCAGTGACTGCAACACGCCGGGAGCGTTCGACCCGTTCGCCGTCGCCGTGTCGCGCGAGGCCGCCGCCGATCTGGTCGCCGGTCGGCCGACGAGCCGGGTCTCGCCCGCCGACGTCGCGGCCCAGGTGCTCGCCGACGCCGAGCGCGTCGAGATGACCCTGCGGGCGGCGGCCGCCGATGATCCGACCGCGGAGGTGCTGCGCGACGGCGTGCTGGCGCGCGACATCGCGCGCGAGAGCCAGGCGCTGGCGGACCTCGGGCGGCACTTCGGCCACAAGCTGCGCGCCGCCACGGCGCTGGCCGTCTATAGCCAGACGGGCACGCCCGCCTGGCTTACGAGCGCCCGGGCCGAGACGGCCATCGCCGATGCGGCTTGGCGCAAGCTGGCCGATGACACCGGCTACATCAAGCCGTTCCACGAGCGCCTCCGCATGTCCAGGCTCGGCTACGACCCGTTCCACTGGTCGAAGCTGGTCCCCGCGCTGGACGCCGACGGCAAGGCGCTGGATGCGATGGCCGCGCGGGTCGCCGCGTCGCCGCCGGCCCCCCCGGCCCGACCGCTGCCCAACCCCGACGCCTGGCTCGCGTCGCCGCGGCCCCCGGGACCGGGCCTGGCCTCGCTCGTGGTGACGCCCGCGATAGCCACCGCCACCACCTGGGACGTCGCGGTGAGGTTCGCCTCGCCCCTACCCGCAGAGGGAGCGGCGCCGGGGCCCAACCTGCAGAACGAGGTAAACGTCCTCTGGAAGCCCTTCGACAGCCACAGCGACTGGAGCTCGGTGCCCGCCTACCCCGGGGCGGACGGCACCTTCACGGCCACCGTGGCGGGCGGCGGCGAGGGCGCGCTGTTCGCGGTCGAGCTGCGCACGGCGGCGGGCGCCTGGCGGTATCCGGATCCCATGAGCGCGACGCCGTACGTGTCCGTGGCTCCCTAGGGCAACGCCGCGACCCAGGGCCTCGGGCCTCGGACCTCGGGCCTCGGGCTGCCTCGGGCTTCGGAATCACACGAACCTCGGTACAGACCGGGTACATGGGTGGCGTTCTGGACCGGGCACATAGGTGCAACTGCCGTCGGAGGACGGTTTTCCCGAGGCCCGAGGTCCGAGGCCCCCGAGGAGGCCCCGGGGCTCCGAGGCCGCCTTGAACACGCCCACCTCGTTGAGTAAAGTGCCGCCGCCTTGAACGACAAGCTCTTCTCCGTTCTCGCGTGCCCCAGCTGCCACCGCCCGTTCGCCAGCTCGAGCGAGCTGCGCTGCGCGTCCTGCCAGACGACGTACGCGATCCGGCAAGACATCCCGCGGTTCTGCGACGGGATCAAGGACCAGGACGAGAAGATGGCCGCCGAGTGGGAGGCGCAATCCAACGCCGGCCCCCACTACCTCAACCCGGTCATCATCATGAACCGCTGGGAAGAGGAGCAGGTCATGCCCCACATCCTCGGCAAGATCAGCGACGTCGAGGGGATCGTACTGGACGCCGGGTGCGGCGTCGGGCACATGGGCCAGCGCTTCGTCCGCGCGGGGCGCACCGGCATCGACCTGGTCGGCATGGACTTCCAGGAGGAGCTCCTCGCCAACGTGACCGTCGGCTACACGGGCGTGGTCCAGGGCGACATCCACAACCTGCCCTTCAAGGACGGCTCGTTCTCGGCCGTGCTGACCTCCAACGCGCTCCACCACTTCCCCGACCCGCGCCGGGCCATGGTCGAGATCGCACGCGTCCTGAAGCCCGGTGGGGTGTTCGTCTGCTACGACCCGCGCTACGTCACGCCGCTGGAGATGGTCAAGAAGGTCTTGCGCCGGAACGACAAGCTGTTCACCAAGGACCACAAGTCCTTCCGGGTGGACGAGTACCGGGAGCTCATCGGCTCGAGCGGCCTGCAAGTCACCGAGGTCCGCACGGTCGACACGCTGGGCCCGCTGGTCGCGACCGGGCTCGATTATTTGAAGGTCGGCAAGCTGGGCGTGGGGCCGCAGATCGCCAAGGCTCTGTCGACCGCCGATCGCATCATCGAAGGCCGCCGAGGCCAGTCGCCCCTGGGCCTGATGCTGGTCGGGCGGGCCGTGAAACCGGCGGCCTGAGGGGGGGTCCGGACGGCCTGCGCCATGGTGACCACCGGGCCATTCGCGCTATATTCGGCCAGATGCGACCTCGGATCGATCCCTTCGAAAAGCGAAGGAAAGAGCTGGCCCGGAAGGAATACCAACGGCAGAAAGCCGAGCGTAGAGACATCCGGGAGAAAGAGCGAGCGGAGCGCAAAACGGTCGACGGTGAGGATCCCGACATCGCTGGGATCGTCCCCGGACCGCAGCCCCCGCCCGACGAGAACGGTCCGGGAAACCCCTGACTGCCGGCCCCCCTTCCCGGCGGGCCGACGAACCGTTCCTTGACTTTCGGCGATCCTGCCCTCATTCATAGGGCGGACATACTTCCGTCCTTGCCTCAGCCGGCTCGCGCCGGCTGAGCGCGCCGAAACCGGTCGTGGGCTGCGTCAAAGCTGTCTGAACGGTTTGCACGGACAGACCTCGACAACCCACCGCGCACGAAGCTCGACCCACCATTCCTGCCCGCTCTTCGAGCGCGGGGATGAGGCGCCAGGTCAGCCCACCGGTCCACGAAAGCGATCCTGATGCACGCGATCCCCGCCCTGAACGGCAACACCAACCCGCAATCGAACCCACCGCTCAGCACCGATACCGGTGCCCCCACTCCGTCCGGATCGCCCGACCCGCAGCCGGCCTCCCCCGCCTCGTTCGCGGCCCTCGGCCTGTCACCGGCGCTGCTGCGCACGCTGGCCGAGGAGAAATACGAGCGCCCCACCCCCATCCAGACCCAGGCGATCCCGCACGTGCTCGCCGGACGCGATCTGCTCGGCTGTGCGCAGACCGGCACCGGGAAGACGGCGGCGTTCGCGCTGCCGATGTTGCAGCGCCTCTCGACCCCGCGCGACGGCGCGTCGACGACGGGCGCTGCCCCACGCCGCGCCGCCGGGCCGCGCGCGCTGATCCTGGTCCCCACCCGTGAGCTCGCCCTCCAGGTCGGGGAAAGCTTCGGCACCTATGGCCGCCACCTGCGCGTCTCGCGCGCCGTCATCTTCGGCGGCGTCGGCCAGGGTCCCCAGGTCGACGCCGTCCGCCGCGGCGCCGACGTGGTGGTCGCGACGCCCGGGCGCCTGCTCGACCTGATGGATCAAGGTCACGTGAACCTGAGCGCCGTCGAGATCTTCGTCCTCGACGAGGCGGACCGCATGCTGGACATGGGGTTCATCAAGCCCATCCGGCAGGTCATCGCCAAGCTGCCCGCCAAGCGGCAGAACCTGATGTTCTCGGCGACGATGCCACCCGACATCGCCCAGCTGGCCGATCAGATCCTGCGCCAGCCGGCCAAGGTGGCGGTCAACCCGGTGGCGAGCACCGCGCCAGCCATCCGCCAGTGGGTCCTGCACGTCGACAAGCAAGACAAGCGGCCGCTCTTGCGCGAGGTGCTGCGCGATCCGGCCATGACCCGGGTCCTGGTCTTCACGCGAACCAAGCACGGCGCCGACCGCGTGACGCGCGAGCTGGGCAAGGGCAGCGTCCGCGCCGAGGCCATCCACGGCAACAAGTCGCAGGGCGCGCGCCAGAAGGCGCTGGCGGCGTTCCGTGACGGCCGCATTCAGGTGCTGGTCGCGACCGACATCGCGGCGCGCGGCATCGACGTCGACGGCGTCAGCCACGTCATCAACTTCGAGCTGCCCAACGAGCCGGAGAGCTACGTCCACCGCATCGGCCGCACCGCGCGCGCCGGCGCCGGCGG
>Ga0105238_10004188_pt1 | contig 14317 bp, 17 predicted proteins | sample KBSC34metaG_FD_81526 | JGI IMG/M metagenome (GOLD analysis project Ga0105238, IMG submission 81526) | Corn rhizosphere microbial communities from Kellogg Biological Station, Michigan, USA - KBS C3-4 metaG | ecosystem: Host-associated > Plants > Roots > Rhizosphere > Soil | place: Michigan, USA... | reverse complement strand
TGTGTGGTATCGCGGGCATTATTTGCATGATGGCTCAGCGGCAAGTCTCGAGGAAATGTTTGACCCAGGCCGTTTGGAAGAGACCTATGTGCCGGGAGGATGGCTCCCTCCTGGCCAGAAGACCCGCGCAATCAAAGGACATACATTTGGGCTAAAATTGAATCCCACCGAAAGAGAGCAACTGATCGCATTTCTGCGCACGCTCTAGCCTTCGAGAGGTTCCGATGTGCCCTCGAACGGTGGCAGTACGAAGAGTTGTGGTCGAATCGTCAAACAGGAACCTACCCGATTTTCGTCAGAATCTTGCCTCACTTCCGGTTGGTCCACAACACAGGAACAACGAAAAGGAGTTGACTGTTAGCATTCGGAAATGCAGCGCGTGAGCGTTCCTAATTTCCCGGAAATAGTTCTCGAGTATGCCATTGAGAACGAGGCAGAGCTGGGACCATGCCCAGATTGCGGGCAGAAGACAAGACGAATCTGGGGTTACGTTTATCGATCAGACATTGCGACTGCAGCGTATTACGTAGAATGGACTCCGTCACATTCTCAACGGGGCGCAGCGTTCGATCTGATCATCGGCAAGTGGGGAGAAAATTCTGGTTCGAGTGATCGGCACGCTGTATCGGTGGCCTTCAGAGTGCTGGATACCGGACCCGCATTCATGGTTCAAGACGCTTCAGCGCGCGGGATTGGAGCGAGCCCACTGGTGTCCCGAGCACTAGACCGAACTGAAGTCGTCGGCCAGCCGATTGCGGCTGACGTATTCCAGATCTGCGACTCGATTTATCTGGCGGACCCAAGAATTGACGAGCTGCGAACCTGATTGCGGGCGGATTATCGAGCAAAATTGAGTAAGGAAGTGTGGTCCACAATTCGCCAGAAGCCGCTCTTCTGATCGTTCGATGTAGTGATTGCGCGGTTCGAGCACAGACTGGTGCAAGTCCTCCGAATATGAAGGTTCCGGTTGCGCGAATTCAATTGAAGCATTTCGCATCCAGGTGTCAAAGAGCAGGAGACCTGTGTACCCGAGGTTGGTAGCGTTTGCGCGCTAGTTAAATTACCGAGAGCCACCCTCGGCGCAATCAAATGTTTCGGCGGCGTTGGTATCTCCCTGGCCCTTGTACCGGGCAACGGCAGGGTAAGGGCAGAGCGGCCGGGTAATGCGGACTCCCTGGTTGCCGGATTTAGCATCAGCTCCAATTTTGCCCGTTCCGATAAGCTTTTCGGGCGCGACTCCTTCCGTGACCCAGCGGTCCAGGGCGAGGGTGATGTCGTGATCGGCGTCATCGGGAAAGTCTTTGCCTGCGGCCAACTCATCGTTGCCAAAGCTTGTTGGTCCTAGACCGCCGGTGCAATGCAGCATTCCGGGAATCATGAAGAGGCGATAAAAGGCGCGAATATCGGCGGGGCTTGACGACCTCGGATCTGGGTAGGACTTGAGAAACGTCTCGACCCCTTCGTAGAACGCGATGGAATCGCGGGGGGCGATGGCGGGGTCGCCCCAGCCGTGAAATTGGATGAGTTTGCCGCCGTGATCCCGGAAGCTGCGCAGATCGGGATTGTTGGAGTTCAAGATCGATGCCGTTTTCTCGTCCGCAAGTTCTACATCACGGACAAAGTCCATGGTTCGCCAATCCCACTTCGCCTGTTCGTGTACGGCCTGCCCGAAGAAGGAATTGCCGAACAGGGATTGCACAGAGTTCCCCACGATCCATATCGACCAGGCGCCAGGCTCAGCTTCCGTTCCCGGCTCGTAACCCGGATAGATCTGCTGACCGCTCTGCGGATCCTTCGGACCCTCATAGATCTTCTTCAGCGTGTCGATCTGGGGCTTCGTCAGGCATTCAGCATTCTCGGTTCCCTTGCACAACAGGACGGAAGGATCGAAGTGACATTGGCGAGGATCCTGGATGAGGCCGTCCTTCACACCGTCGCGAGCATCGCATTCGGCCAGGGCGGCCTTTTCAATTGCGGGAAGCTTCTCTTGCGGGAGTTTGCCTTCCGGTTTTCCGTTCAACGCGAACTCGTTCCAAAGGAAGCCGGCGAAGTGATGGATCCAGTGGCTGGCGGGTGCGCCGGCGATGATGCCGTCGAAATCCTCGGGATAACGCTCGGCTTCCATCAGCGCCTCGCGGCCTCCGTCGGAGCATCCGGAGAAGTACGCGCGTCCCGCGGCTTTTCCGTAATACGCCTGCAGGATGGTTTTGGACAGCCTTGCGGTTTCGTGCACGGCACGATACCCGAAGTCGATAAGCCTTTCCGGATGGCCGATGGCCCAGCTTGCGTCGGGCATCATGCCCTGGCCGCGGTGGCCGTCATCGGTTGCCGCCACTGCATATCCATGCATCAGGGGCGCGGCCAGCACGATCGGCTGGATCGAACCCGCCCATCCCCCATTGCCGCGCTGCATGTATTTGCCGTTCCAACTCTCGACAGGGGGCAGCCATAGGGCGAAGCCGATTTCGGAATCCGCTGTAGGTCGTGCGGCGCCGGTCACTTCGCAGTGACGCGGTACGGTCACATCGGGCACCGTGAATGGCATCCCGGAGGGCTGTTTGAGGGCACGGGGTTCTGTCGATACGGCGGTCTCGATGGTGGCGTGATCGAGCTTGAGATCCTTCAATGACTCGCACGCCTGCTCGGCTGCCGCGCTTCCCGAGAGGACGATGGTGAACGCAATCATGGCTGCGGAGAGTCCTGGGCGCAAAGACATAGAATTCCTTTCGGCAATTCAGATATCTCGGATCGCCTTGAGCGGAACTCAGCGATCTTCGAAATGGTTTCGCAGGGGCTCGGGAATTATTTCAAGACAGGGCTAAATGTACTTCGTCCAGACGCTTCTGACTAGCATCTCCTCGCAACCGTCAGCGGACAGTGAAATCCCTCTTCCGGGAGGTTGCAAAGCCCATCCACGTGTCCCCTCTTGGGTTCAGGCACAAAGGGCGCTTCGTACTCGCAGCCCCGACATTGATCGACCGGCAACTCTCAAATTACCGTCTATCCGTAAGTTACCGATCGGTTAAATACGGAAGGGTCCTCCTCAGCTGTTTACCGCAAGCGGCCAGCTGGGGAAGGGAATCGGGCCGTTAGGACGTTAGGACGCTAGCTAATCCATCCACGGAAGAGACAAATCACCCATAGCAGAGGTGCGATTGTGCCCAATTTGTGCCTGAAGATGTCGGTTGTGGCGATTCTAGCGATTCTGTCGATTGTTGAATCAATAACTTACGTATTCTCAATACCCGCCTGAGGTTCGCCCCCCTCCCGGCACCAGCCTTAAACATTAATACAATCAGCGATTTACAAAACCGGTGATTCCTTTGTGCCAAATTTGTGCCAGGAATGTGCCAGGATTGTGCCAGTGGTTTCCTTCACCATGATCTCTAGAGAGTAAACAGCACTAGCCTTGCAGTAATTCAGGCATAACTAAGCGCGCCGAAGGCCGTGGTCAAAAGTTTCGCGCGGTGATGCCAAATAACGCTCCGATTCTTCGTGAAATCTGACTATGCCAAAAGACCCTAGAGTAGATTTCACGCGAATCAAGCCACTGAGGAGGCACCCCTCATTGATTGATGCGGCATTTGCATTCGACATTCACGATAGATTGTAGAGTCTACTCGGACGTCGAAATATTTGAGCAGCCTTTTTCAGCACTGTCAGACCGGGACCGAGTGCGGCCGCAGCTTCATGACCTCTGATAAGACTTCGTTCTCCGAAGCAGAGTGACGAGGACTACAGACCGAGACCCGTTACAACCCAAGTTTCGACGCACCGTTTACAACGAACAATTCTCCTTTCCGGATGTATTTCCGCAACGTCGTCACGCTGCGGTGACCGGTCTGGCGCATGATGACCAGCTCCGGTACGCCGGCTCGCGCCGCGGTCGTTACATGGCCCGAGCGAAGGCTGTGACCGCTGACATCACCTTTGATTCCGGCACGGTGTGCTGCTTGGCGGATGATCCAGGCAATCGAGTCAGGCGACAGTGGATGATGCGAAATGCGGCCGCTTTTCCCGACTGACCTGAAGACCGGACCACAATCGATATGGCCGCGCTCTAACCAGGTCTTGAGGCTGCGAACAGGACAGGTTGATTCGTCTGCGCCGAACGGAATTCCAACCTCGCGGCCTTTGGCTTCCTGGTCTGTCTTTGAACGGCGAAGATCGATGACGAGACCTTCCGCCGTGAACTTAAGATCCGAGACTTCTAAAGCCGAAAGTTCAGATCTGCGAAACGCGCCAGCGAAGCCCACGAGAAGCAAAGCCCGGTCTCTCGCACCCCGCAATCCGCCGGGGCAATGCTCGATCATTTTGCGGATGTCAGAGGTGAGTAGAGCGTCTTTGCCATGTTGTGCGGTGCCGATGGTTCGGCGGATACCTTTCAGAGTTTCGCTGACGATGAAGTGATGGCTTGATGCCGGTGAATCCTTCGACCCAAAGGTCTGATGAGCTCTGGTGATTGCGGTGAGACGACGATTGAGGGTTGCGTTGGCGAGTGTGCTGGCGCGGTCCGTGATATAGAGACGTCGTCATGCGACCAAGGCTAATTCAAATTCGTGGTTTATCGGAACCACTGCCGAGATGCCGGAATGCCGAGAGGTCGCGAATGGGCACGTCACTCAGTGATCGACACTTATGTACAACGGGCCACGGTGAAGCGATCCAGCTTGACGTAGAGTCGCCATCTCGGACAAGTGGTTCCTGTCTCGAAAGCAGGCATGGTGATGGCTGCGATCTCGGGATACACCCTCTCCTAAGATTGAGTTCGGATGAACATGATGCGAGCGGCATATACTGGGACGCACTGGGAACCCCAAAAGGAAATCTGGTTGAGACTGCTTTTTCCAGAAGAGGATACCGCGATGTCGTCTGCCACGAAGAAGATCCCCGGGCCGTCTGCTGCTCAGCGTAAAGGCAGATCATCTGCACGAAGAGGGGCATCGTCATCTGCTGCGCGGGAACAGGCGATCACCGACGAAGTCATCGCTCGCTACTCCAAAACGACTGATCCGCGCATACGAGAGTTGATGACCGCGCTCATCAGGCATCTCCACGGCTTCGCGCGGGACGTTCGCCTGACGACTGACGAATGGGTCGGAGCCTGTAATTATCTGGCGATGGCTGGCGAGTTCTGCAAAGGCGGACGCCAGGAGTTCCTAGGCGTGTCGGCGCTCCTTGGATTCGAGACTCTGATTCACGAGATGTCGGTGCCCAAGCCCCCGGGCGCTACGCTGCCGACCGTCCTCGGGCCGTTCTACGTGCCGAACTCGCCCGAATTTCCGCATGGCGGAGATCTCTCGCAGGGCGCCGCCGGCGAGCCGCTTTTCGTCTCAGGACGGGTTGTCGACATGAAGGGAAAGCAGGTCGCCGACGCCAGTGTCGAAGCTTGGCATTCCGATGGCCGTGGCCTGTACGACGTTCAGTGCGGCGATATCGCTAAAGATGGCATGTGGTGCCGCGGTCAGCTCAAGACGGACTCAAAAGGGCGCTACTCATTCTGGTCGGTAACTCCTGTTCCATATCCGGCCCCGCTGGACGGCGGTATGGGCGCCATTTTCAAGCACACGTCGAACCACGAATGGCGGCCCGCCCACATGCATTTCATGGTCACGGGCAAGGGCTTCGCGCCGCTTATCACCGAGATATTTGTGCGCGGCAGCAAGTATCTTGAGGAAGATACTGCATTCGCTGTACGCGACGGCCTGATCGCAGACTTCAAGCACAACAACGCCGGCAAGGGCCCGGACGGCCGCGAGATGAGCAAGCCGTACAGGACGCTGAGCTATGACTTCGTGATGACGGGCGCATAGGATTGTTTGACCTTTATTGAGGGCCGTCGTAGAGATGATTTGGTATATCCGGAAGCAACTGAGCCCAGCGAGTACGTAGTCTGGAGACAACCTGTCTGAGGTCTCGCGGGAAGGGAGGGCTCGACGCGGCTCGGGGTTAGTTTCCTGCGAAGGACGTCCAGCAGGAACTCTTCGATGCATGGGGCGAATGGAAAGTTCTCGGAACGGAGGAGCAAGCATCTGCATTTCGCTCTTCCCACTCCGTTCTAGTGGAAAGCAGTCTTTCTTCCTGTGCCTGACGACAGTTCCTGACGACTAGTTTTGCTTGATCAAGAGGTAACAAAGTGAGCCCAAACGATCAAGCTTCCGCATTCACATCCTGGCGGATTGGATCGTACTTGGCTGGTCTCTCGGAGCCCAGCATGCCGCTACAAATAGGCGGACGGTCGTACCGAAGATTTAGGACGAAGCAGCACACGAGATACGGGCTTTTCTTTGCCGGACTTTCGCTCACTCCAAGCGATCCTTAGGCTTATTTAACCGATGAGTAAAGGAAGGGTAGGGGACCACACGCTCACGAGTCGATTTTCGCGTGCTATGTTCTGTCTCAATCGCGATCATGAGAGCGAAGATCCTTATCCGCGTTTTCTTGCTCTTCTTAGCAGGTTTAGCGAGCGCCGCTGTCTCCCTGCTAAGTCTGGGTGGCTTCTTTTTTTTCACTGACCTAGACCACTGGCCTGCCAAAGACATCTGGAGCAGCATTTTGCTTTGCGTGGGGTCGTTTCTCTCAGGGCCGGCATTTTTAGTGCTCTTAGTCTCGCCGAAGTGGCAGACTCGCATCATGTGGGTGATTGCTGGCGCGTCCTGGGTGATGAGTTGCATCTCCGTCACCCTTGCAAGGTCCACTGGGCAGTGGCCTTCCATACCCTACTATCTTAGGATGGCGTTTCTGCCGACTGTGCTCCCGCTTTTTCTGATCGCGCTGCTGGTCACCGTTTCGCATCTCCTCGGCCGTCAAATCACGTTTAGTGAGCAGTGATTTGTTGTACGTAAGGTCATTCGGAGCGGATTACCGCCTATACGGAAATGACTTGATTCAGAGAAAATTCAAGAGAACAAACGTGAAATCTAGGGAGCGCATCGAAGTATGGCCGAAATGACACCGTTCACCTACGGCGGATTCTACGACGTGCCCCGGTGTCCCACGCTTCACTACCATGGAAGTCGGTCTCTCCTTCAGAGCGCGTTTGATGAAGACCTTGATGAGTACCTCGCTGAATACTCAGGTGGTTGACCGCCTACCCTTCTTTGATCATCTGGTTAGATAAGTCTTGCCATTGACCTCTGTAGCTGGCGGGATTCGAAAGGTCACTTTTCCTAAAGACAGTCCAAGCCTTGTTTACCAAGAGATAGCCCACTCATGCCGTTACAGCCAGCTGATGATTGAATTCGCGGAAGTCACGTGCGAGATGAGATTGGTCCGTGTACCCAAAAAACGCAGCGATGTCTGCAATGCTTAGAGGCTCATCATCAGGTGGATCTTGCAGGTGGCTCAAAACTGAGCGGAACCGCCGAATCCGCATGTAAAGCTTCGGAGCAATTCCAACTTCACTAAGGAACAGGCGCTCCACTTGGCGGTCACTCAGACCGCACTCAGCCGCAAGCTCTCGCAGCCGCACATTTCCCTTTCTGAACTCAATAAGGGCAATCGCCATGCTCAGCACCGTTGAGCGGCGATCGTAGGAATGCGGCAGGGCTCGCAACAATGTCGATTCAAGGCGGTTCCGCCGTTCATCCATGTTCGAAGCTTCCAGCAATTCCTCGGCGCTCAAGCCATGAAAGTCCGGCACCGCCCTTGCGTTGTCCGTTAAATCTGAGATGTTGTCCTTGACGAATAGTGGAGCGCTTCCTGGACGGAATCGCACCCCGAAGTAAGGTACGCCGCTTTCAAGCTCATATGTGCTCGTCCGAGTCGTCGTCCCGAACAGGAGGGTGCGCGGAGCACGCTCTGAAAGAACGAAGCAAACGTCTACGGAACCATCCGGTACGATTTCAAACCGAGTTGAATCGACCGCAGGACTGTACCAGATGCATTCGGCGAACGGTCTAAGTTGCGAAATTGGGAGGAACTCTCTGCAGATATCCATGGCACTACAATCCTTAGCCTAAGGGCGCGATCTATTCCCGATCCGTCTCAAATCAGATTGCAGGGGAGGGCATAAGCGTGAGATGTATCCGTCCCGGCGCGGAGCGCAAAATATTTGTCAATGTCGGGTTTTTACAAGACCCCCGACCCCATCCCAATTGACACTTGTGCTCTGTCGAGCGTCGTTTCCCGACTCAGCAGACCTCAAGAGCACGTGTCCGCATGGGGTTGGCTCATGGATCAACGCTCGCCCTACGGCTATGGAGAACCATCGTGTCTATTCGGAAGATCGCTTTCGCAACAACAACCGTTTTCGCAGTCGGAATGTCTGTGTACTGCCTGGCAAATCTCAATCGAGCCTCTGCAGAATGCATAAGCCTACGTCTTGCAAATCGGCTAGGACTGCCCTATTTGCCTTTTAAGCTTGCCGACAAAACTGCGGAGGGCTGGAGCAACGATTTCCCAACCGATCTGCGAACGGATCTCAAAGGTTCAACAATCACCATCGCTTTGCCTGAAAACGCACCCGACGTGCGCTGGGACGACGAACTCATCGCGAAGTTCCATGAGTTGACTGGGATCCAAGTGAAAATCGTCAGACCGGGCAACGACACTACGGCCGTTCTATCGCGCTATCTCGCCGACTTTCAAAGCGGCGACCCCAAGGCAGACGTGTATGCCATCGATGTTGTCTGGCCCGCAATCCTTTCAGGCTTTGCTGAAGACCTGCGACCCACATTCGGAGACTTGCGGGGAATCGCGCCAGGATTGATTGGAAACGACACTGTCAGCGGCAAGATGGTAGCCATCCCTTATTTTGCTGAAGTCAGCCTCCTATACTACCGAACTGACTTACTGCGCAGATATCACTTTGCCGAACCTCCTCGCACCTGGAGCGGATTGGAGCAACAGGCTCGCGTGATTGAGGTCGGAGAACGCTCTGGCGGAGACCGTCAATTCTGGGGCTATTTATGGCAAGGCGCCGCTTCAGAAGCGCTCACTTGCAACGCTTACGAGTGGCAACTATCTCAAGGCGGAGGATCCCTGCTGACTCCTGATGGAGCTTTGAATGTGAAATCGGAACAAACTGCGAAAGCATGGGATCGAGCACGGCGCTGGATCGGTACGATATCGCCGCCTGAGGTGACTGATCAGTTGGAAGACGATTCTCTCCAACTCTGGACACATGGCCGTTCGGCTTTCATGCGCAACTGGCCTTACGCTTGGCGGGAAAGTATGCGAGGCGATTCCAAAGTGGAGGGAAAGGTAGGCGTGACGGTTCTACCCCGTGGCGAGGGGCCCGGGGGCCGGCACGCGGATGTACTTGGCGGTTTCCAGTTGATGGTTAATAACAGATCGACGCACAAAGAAGCCGCCATCGAACTCGTTCGGTACCTGACAAGTCCGCAGGTGCAACGCCTCAATGCGATCCAACGGGGATACCTTCCCACTCGGCTGGAACTCTACGATGATCCCGTTGTCCTCAGGGCAAATCCGTTCTTCGGATCGCTCAAAGGTGTTCTGCTGAACGGCGCAGTCGCCAGACCTTCCAATGTGGCTGGCCGGCGGTATGACGCAGTATCCCGAGCATACTTCACCGCCGCTCATCAAACCCTCACTGGCGAGAAGTCGGCGTCGAGGGCCGTGGAAGGCCTTAATGAAGACCTGCTGCGTATCCTTGCAAAGTGATAAAGGTGCCCGATCCGTAGATTTGCTCAGTTCCTTTCATCCGGCCTGCATTGCGAATCCGCGGGTCAGCTTTTGCTACGCCGATTCTGTTGACCGCCCATGCTTCCGTTACCAAGTTTGGTGCAAAATCGAGTTGGGGAAGGGTGGGCCACTACTCTACCGGTGGCAGGGAAATTGGCTCAGGCTTCGGCCATTTGCGCTGTCCCTTTACAGACGGCCACTCGAATCGACATCGGTCCGCGAGAACTTCGGCCGGTTCGCCGGTCGGGTTGTAGGTGATTTGGCCTGCGTGAGTAACTACGGCGATGTGATCGGGCGGCGCTACATTCCGAATGTCGGCGATTAGTTCAGCGAACTGGCCATACGAGACGTCTGGGTCGGTGATGACGAATATCGTGTCGTCCTGAATGTTGTCCCTTGCCTCTTTGATTCGCGAGAGCATGGTCTCCCGTAGAACCACATCTTCGCGTTTGCCCCCTGCGATCTTCCCATCCGATCGGAGATAGACCGTGAATCCATTGAATGCGCAGTTGGCCAAAGGAGTCTGGCGGACTCTCATCATAGGAACCCGAATTCCCACCGGAGGCGTCCGTTGGACCGGAAAAACACACACCAGCAGAATGAGGAAAAGACTCGCCAGCGGCAGAGCCAGCAACGTGCGAAGGCGTCCAAGGCCCATATCGTTATGGACAACTTATGGTTTGCAACTGTTCCCTCCTGTAATGCCGATCACAGCTCCTTCGGAGGTTCCGGGCTAACCACCGCGCATCCGGAACCAACGTGAGCCACATCACCATGCTTCCCAATTGGCCACGACCCAACCTGAACTAGGTTGCCGACTCGTTGTAGACTGATTTTCCGATGCCCAACAAAGATGAAAAGGCACGTCGCAAGGAGAGTGTTCACGCCCTGCGTGATCAACAAAGACAGAAGACCCAAGCGGGTTTTCCTGCTCCAATTCTCACGCTGAAAGGTCTATTCGATTTCCTTGACAAACAACTTTCGGTGAACGAGTGCGACGACACACTCCGTCTCACTCGTGAGTACAGTGGCCGAAGCAACATGGACGAACGTCTCACCGTTGAATGGTGTGAGCAGAACGGAGGGTTCTGCGACTGCGAAGTTCTAGACAACCTTGAACAACTTGTTGCGGAGGCGGTTCCAGGCTACGACCGAATCGGCGACGGGAACGGCACCGTGAACTGATGTTCCGTCGAAAAACCGTCTACACGTGCTTAACCAACCGGTAAAAGACGGGTGGCCCCACCACTCTCCCGCGATGCCAAAATCGAAGGCTCTACGTACAATCAAGTTGGTCTCGAATGGAGGAAGGGAGATGTTGCAACGGGCCAGTTTTGTTCGTGTACTGCTGGCGATAATGCTGTTTTCCGTCACGTCAATCTCACAGAGGTTGGATACGAAATCGTTGCGGGATATTCTCTCCAAACAAGGTTTCAGCGGGGAGTTACATGGCAAGGTTGGGTTTAGTCGTCTTGGAACGATCAAATGCAATGCTGAAGAACTTCAGGTTTTTTACTAAACATGGGAAGAATCAAACCCTCCGGGACGTGCCATCCACTTCAGTCAGCGCCTCATTTTTGTAGAGAAGCAAAACTATATCGGGCAATATGTGATCTCGGATCGTCCGGTTCTGGTCAAGCCGGACTTGCTGCGATTTCCAGTTTCTGAACAGGATGGGAACGCACTCGGGTGTGACCAGGGAAGCCGCAAGTTTGCCTTCGACCCCTGGGAAAGCGCAATTCAGAAATCCAAACGAAACTGCCCACCGAATCACGGCGAGGTTCTGCATGATAATAGTATCCTTGCGCCGCAGTAGATTGAACGTGCAGAGGGAGGGCGAATGTCATGCCTCCACAGCCCATTCTCATCGAGATCAAATCCGCCAACATCAACTCCACTTCCTGTTGCGGAATCAAGGATCCCAACCATCCAGGCTTAGCGGCTAAGCGCGCGTGGCTTCAAACGCATTTGAGTCTCGGTCTCAAGGCAAAAACACTCATTGATGAAGATGGTAGCCCATGCGGCTACATAGAGTACCTTCCCGGCGAGTATGCATGGCGCGGCGTGGAAGCGCGTGGTTATATGTTCATCCACTGCATCTGGAACCACTCGCAGCGCAACCGCGGCAAGGGCTGGGGAAGTGCGATGATCAATAGTTGTATAAGCGATGCGAGAGCCACAGGAATGAATGGTGTGGCCGTCATGACGCGTAAAGGACCATGGCTGGCCGGCGCTGAGCTCTTTCACGCAAACGACTTTCGACTTGTTGACACCGTCTCGCCCGACTACCAGTTGTGGGTGCGCAAGCTGAACCCAAACGTTCCCGATCCAGCATTCCGGAAGGATCATGCGTCGAAGGCCGCGTGTCTAAAAGACGAACTTACAATCGTTTGCTCGTCGCAATGTCCATACGTCGCGAAATTCACTGCTGAGATCAGTGAGGCGGCGCGACGGGACTACGGCATGACCCCCACAATTGTCGAACTGAAATCTCACCGCGATGCACAGGACGCTCCTACCCCATATGCAGTCTTCTCAATCCTTTCCTGCGGAAGGGTGCTGACCGATCACCAGATCAGCCGCACTCGCTTCCACAACATCATGCGCTCTGTCTGCGCAAAGACGCGGCGACCGTTCACGCCCTGAACTCACAGCGCAAGAGCTTCTGCACCATTCGCGTTGGCTCTGGAGCGCGGTCTGCGCCGGATATGAGAATTCGAATACATTGCCCTGCTCGGGTTCGCCCATTCTGAAGTTTGGCGCGATCAAGCACGGCGCGGAGACGTTCCAAAGTGCCCATCAGCTTCAGTGCTAGCGCATTCTATCCATTCCGAAAGATGGAAGCGCGAGTGGATGGAGATCCGGCAGCTCGAGGCGGATTGTTGATGCGACTGTTCGTCTTAACCGCGATCTCAGGCTAAGGCGCACCATTCAATGCGTGCAGCCCTCGATGCCCAGATCAATTGCGTTTTTTGGCCTTCTTTGAATCCGCAAACTTAGCAACCAGCTTTTCGAGGTCGGCCACCCGGTCTCTTAACTCCTGCACATTGTCGGCCTTAGGCTCGCTGGTGCTCGGCTGCATGGTTTCCGGCGATCTTCGGGAACTGGATGTGCGCTTTTCGGAATCGGCCTTTTCCGACGTACTTGTCCGGGCATTCTGCATGAACTCAAAGGGGTTCAACGGATTGGGCATCGCGCGATAGGCGTTCTGGTAGACGTCCATCATCGCCTTCATGTACTGCAATGCGCTTTCCTGACTGGCTCGACCGGAGGCAACGACCATCTGGCGCAACAGGTCGAGGGGGAAGTTCGACTCCGCTGTCTTGGCATCTTCGACAATGATTTGAGTGAGGATGAGCCGGGTAATGTCTTCGCCTGAGGACGCGTCGATGACCTGAACATCGTTCCCTTGCTGAAGAAGTTGCGCGACCTCCTCGAGGTTCACGTAGCGGCTGTTTGTCGTGTCATAGAGGCGCCGGTTCTCATACTTCTTAATGACAACGGTGTTTTGCGCCATAATCCTCCAATTCTACCCCTTGACATGCGATGAAAAGCGGCGCAGCATAGTGATGCTGCATTGCAGCATAATGTGCAGCACGGGGAACTGGGAAGGAGAGATTATGGAGAATGTTGAAGCGAAAGGGCCGGTTACGGAAGAGACGAAGGTCGATGTGATGGAATCGTTGACTGATCTTTATACGGCGGGCATTGAAAAGCTGGCCGAGGTACAGAAAAACGGGCTCGAGATCGCCGTGAAGCAAAACGCCGAAGTAGCGGGCGCCTGGAAGAAGCTCACACTTCCAATGCCCGGCCTGCTGATGCTCGATCTTAGTACCACGGCGTTTGAGCGCTTTGCGGAAACTCAAAAAGGCGCAATTGACCTGATGGTGGATCAAAGCCGCGCCTTTGCAAAGCTTGTGAAAGAGCGGAGGGTGAAGGCAACGGACACGCTGGAGGAAGGGAAAAAGAGGGCCAAGGAAGCGGTCGAACACAGTGTGGCTGCTCAGAAGACGGCGTTGGATTACACGGCCAAGCAGACCAAAGCAGTGTTTGAGACCGCGAAACAACAGCTGGGGTATGCGGGCACTCCGATGGGAGCGGCGGCCGAGTCGGTGGAGCGGGGAATGGACATCGTGATCGATGCGCAAAAGGAACTGCTCGACCTGGTTACGCACTAGCCCTCGAAGCGAAAACTCGACATGGGGGGCGAGGGCCAGCAGCAGCCCTCTCTTGTTGAAGGAAAAGCTGTGAGCTCTCGCCCCAATTCAGGTATATGCTTTGTGTGCAGTAACGCCGGGAGTTTGACATGGCTGGTGAAAAGAATGGCGCCACCGCCGATCCGTTCGAGGCTTTCCGAAAGGTAAGGGATACATATTTCGAAGGCATGTCGAAGGTGATGATCGATGCGGTTAACACCGAAGAGTATGCACAGGCAACCGGTACCTTGCTCAACAATTATCTGACTGCATCTGCTCCATTCCGCGAGGCAATGGATAAGGCCATGGTGACGGCGTTGGAGCAGCTATCACTGCCTTCGCGACAGCAGGTGATCGCACTGGCAGAGCGTTTTACAAATCTGGAAACTCGACTTGACGATCTGGATGCGAAGTTGGACCGCATTGTCGAGCTTGCATCCAGGTCGCCAGTGGCGACGACAGGTCCACCAGGG
>Ga0105238_10004185_pt1 | contig 14323 bp, 10 predicted proteins | sample KBSC34metaG_FD_81526 | JGI IMG/M metagenome (GOLD analysis project Ga0105238, IMG submission 81526) | Corn rhizosphere microbial communities from Kellogg Biological Station, Michigan, USA - KBS C3-4 metaG | ecosystem: Host-associated > Plants > Roots > Rhizosphere > Soil | place: Michigan, USA... | reverse complement strand
TTATATATGAGTCGCTACCTAGACATGGTTGACGCGCCCGAGCACGTCAAGAAACTCACCATCCCGCAACTCCAGGAACTCGCTGCCGACATCCGCACCGAGTTGATCGAGGGCCTCGCCAAGGGCGGCGGCCATCTCGGCCCGAACCTCGGCGTGGTGGAACTAACCATCGCCCTCCACAAGGTTTTCAGCACCCCAAAGGACAAATTTGTCTGGGACGTCAGCCATCAGGTCTATGTCCACAAGATTTTGACCGGCCGCAAAAACCGCTTCCGCACCATCCGCCAGACGGACGGCTTGAACGGCTTCGCGCTCCGCACCGAGAGCGAACATGATTGCTTTGGCGCCGGTCACGCCGGCACCGCCCTTTCCGCCGCCCTTGGCATGGCCGCCGCGCGCGACAAGCGCGGCACCGACGAACAGATCGTCTGCATCTTCGGTGACGCCGCCCTGACCAACGGCATTTCCTTCGAGGCGATGAATAACGTCGCGCATACGACCAAAAAATTCATCGGCATCCTCAATGACAACGAATGGAGCATCGCCAAGAACGTCGGCGCCATCTCGGGCTATCTCAACAAGCTCATCACCAGCCCGCGCTACAACCAGCTCGCGAAAGAGTTTGAAGGTTTCGTCCGCCGGCTGCCGAAAGGCGAACTCGCCCTCAAGCTGGCGCACCGCGCGGAAGGCGGTTTCAAAGGCGCGCTCACCGGTGTCGGCCTGAAGCAGAATGCCGCCCTCGTCGAGTCCGAAGGTCGCGGCGGCCACGGCTCGCCGGTGTTGTTCGAAGAAATGGGCATGCGTTATCTCGGGCCGATCGATGGCCACGACCTGCCGTTGCTCATCAGCACGCTGGAATTCGCCAAGCAGTGCGATCATCCGATCGTCATCCACATCCTCACGCAAAAGGGCAAGGGCTTTGAAGCCGCGCTCAAGTTTCCGGAAAAATTCCACGGCCTCGGCTCCTACAACGCCCAGACCGGCGAGACGCCCGCCGCCAAGCCCGGCACTCCGCCCGCTTATCAGGACGTCATGGGCCAGACGATGATCAAGCTTTGCAAGCGCAATGAAAACATCGTCGGCCTCACCGCCGCCATGCCCACCGGCACCGGCATGAAGCATCTGGAGAAGGCCATGCCCGAACGTTATTTCGACGTCGGCATTGCCGAGGAACACGGCGTCATCTTTGCCGCCGGCATGGCGACCATGGGTTACCGTCCGGTCGTGGCGATCTATTCCACCTTCCTGCAACGCGCCTACGATTGCATCCATCACGATGTCTGCCTGCAGAACCTGCCGGTGATCTTTGTCATGGACCGCGCCGGGCTTTCCGCCAACGACGGCCCCACGCACCACGGCCTGTTCGACATCTCGTACCTGCGCTGTTTCCCGAACGTCATCGCCATGGCCCCGGCCAACGAAGATGAACTCGCGGACATGATGCTCACCTGCACGACCATCAATCATCCGACGTTCATCCGCTACCCGCGCGGCACGGCGGAAGGCGTGCCGATGAAGCCCGAGCCACAGCTCATCGAAGTCGGCAAGGCGCAGATCGTCCAGACCTTCACCAACAACAAGAAGCCCAAGGTCGCCCTGTTCGGCCTCGGCCCGATGAACACCATTGCCCGCAAGGCTGCCGCCCAACTCGCCAACGAAGGCTTTGATTGCGCCGTCATCAACCCGCGCTTCACCAAGCCGATCGACGCCCTTGCGCACGAGACCTACGGCCACGAAGCCGACCTCGTCGTGACGCTAGAAGACCACGTCCTCATGGGCGGCTACGGCTCCGCGGTGCTGGAAGTGTTCAGCGAAAAGCATGTTGCCACACCGGTCATCCGCATCGGCTGGCCCGACCAGTTCATCGAACACGCCACCACGCAGGACGAACTCCGCTTAAAGTACGGCCTGTCTGTCGAAAACACGGTCGCCCGCGTCAAAGCGCATTTTGCCGAACCGGCTTTGACCAAAAAGCAGCTCGCCATCGCTTAAAGTAAAATTACGTCCGTCAAAAGCTCCATCGGCCTTCGCGCTGATGGAGTTTTGTTTACTGGCACCAGCTGGCGACGCCTTGCGCCGCTGGAACCGCGGCAAGCACCTTCACCACTGACGTCTGGCCCCGTAGTGTCAGGCCTCCCGGTCTGACGCAGAGGGCAGCATCCTGCCGTCTGGATGGAACCGTGGCCATCCGGGCGGCTACAATGCAGCACTTGACGGCAGAACCAGATTGCAGTTTATTTCCGCCATGACAGTCACTCTCACGGCCGAGCAGGAGCAGTTCATCGCCGAGCAATTGAAGTGCGGCCATTACCGTTCCGCCAATGATGTGATTGCCCAAAGCCTTGGCATGTTGCGCGCTCAGGAGGAATACATCCGCACAAACGCCGGGGAACTGCGCGAGAAAATCGCCACTGGCCTGGACCAAATCCGGCGTGGCGAAGTCGTTGACGGTAAAACCGCCAACCAAAACCTGCGGGACAAGCTGCATCAACGCGGGCATGGCGGGTAATGAGTCCCTACCGTTATTCGTCGGCCGCCCATTCCGACATTGAGGGAATCGCTCTCTACATTTTTGATCTGAATCCCGTCGCGGCTAGTCGCTTTCTTGACTCGTTGGATGCGACCTGCGAATTGCTGGCGGAGCATCCGCGCATAGGCCGTGCCCGTCCTGAACTGAGCGAAGAGTTACGATCCTTCCCTATCGGCAATTATCTGATTTTTTACATTCCGGCTGCGGATGGGATCGATGTTGTCCGCGTCATTTACGGCGGACGCGATTTACCAGGAATGTTTGGGGCGGCTTGAGGAATGGTTCCCCATTTCACCCCCCCCCGCCCGCTGCGCAAGATTTGCCCTATACAGTTCAATTCATGGCTGGTTTCTTTCCTTGATTTTCCGTGCGTCTGACGGTTTCATTTCCCTTTAACTAAAATACGAATCAAGGCATATGGCTTATACAACCTGCACTGTTCCCGCCGGTGGCAAAATCTCCATCAACGGCGGCAAACTCAACGTTCCTGAAAATCCCATCGTACCGTTCATCCGCGGTGACGGCACCGGCCCGGATATCTGGGCCTCCAGCGTCCGCGTCATGGACGCCGCGGTGGCCAAGGCTTACGGCGGCAAACGCAAGATCGCGTGGATGGAAGTGTTCGCGGGTGAGGAATCGTTCAAGAAATTCAACAACTGGCTGCCGGATGACACCGTGGATGCCTTCCGCGAATTTCTCGTCGGCATCAAGGGTCCGCTCACCACGCCCGTCGGCGGCGGCATCCGTTCGCTCAACGTCGCGCTGCGCCAGATGCTGGACCTCTACGTCTGCCTGCGCCCCGTCCAATGGTTCACCGGTGTCCCCTCGCCCGTAAAACATCCCGAGAAGGTGGACATGGTCATCTTCCGCGAAAACACCGAGGACATCTACGCTGGCATCGAATACGCAGGCGGTTCACCCGAGGCGCAAAAAGTTTTGGATTTCATCGCCAAGGAGTTCCCGAAGGATTTCAAAAAAATCCGCTTCGGCACCAAACCCGCCGCAGAAGATTTCTGGAAAGCGGTTGGCGCGGCGAATTTCCCGAGTGACGTGAAGGTGGGCGTCGGCATCAAGGCCGTCAGCTATAGCGGCACCGTGCGCCTGGCCCACAGCGCCATTTCCTACGCCATCAAGAACAAGCGCAAGAGTGTTACCATCGTCCACAAGGGCAACATCATGAAGTTCACCGAGGGCGGCTTCCGTGACTGGAGCTACCAGACCGCCAAGGAATTTTTCGGCGCCGTCGAAATCGATGGCGGCCCGTGGTGCAAGATTCCCGAGGGCAAACCCGGCGCCGGCCTCGTCATCAAGGACGCCATCGCCGACATCGCCCTCCAGCAGGTGCTCACCCGCCCGACGGATTTCGACGTCATCGCCACGCTCAACCTGAACGGCGATTATCTGAGCGACGCCCTCGCCGCGCAGGTCGGCGGTATCGGCATCGCGCCCGGTGGCAACATCAATTACATCACCGGCCACGCCATCTTTGAAGCCACGCACGGCACTGCGCCCAAGTACGCGAACAAGGACGTCGTGAACCCCGGCTCCGTCGTCCTTTCCGGCGAAATGATGCTGCGTTACATGGGCTGGACCGAGGCCGCCGACGCCATCGTCAAGGGCCTGAACGGCGCCATTGGCAGCAAACGCGTCACCTACGACTTCGCCCGCCTCATGGAAGGCGCCACCGAGATCAAATGCTCGCAATTCGGCGACAACATCATCTCGCACATGTAAGCGAAAATAACTCCCCACGAAACGGGCGAGCCAGACTGGTTCGCCCGTTTTGCTTTTTTCATGAACTGGATTCTGGCCACATTGCTGTCTGCGTTTTTTCTCGGACTATACGACCTGTGCACCAAGCACTCGGTCCGGCACAACGCGGTCACGCCGGTCTTCTTTTTCAGCACCCTGACCGGCGCGATGGTCTGGCTGGTTCTGCTGGCGGTCCAGGCCGTCCATCCCGGCCTGCTCCCGCCCTCGCTGGTGACCGATGCGCTCTCGCTCAAGCAGCACCTGCAATTGCTGCTCAAATCCACCATCGTCGCGGCGTCATGGATCGGCACGTACTACGCCATGAAACACCTGCCGCTCTCGCTCGGTGCCCCCATCCGCGCGACCAGTCCCCTGCTCATCCTTCTTGGAGCGGTCCTGTTTCTCGGGGAACGTCCAACCTGGCTGGAGACCGTTGGCATTCTCACCACATTGGCCTCCTTTGTCGGACTGTCCTTTGCGGGCCGGCGCGAAGGCATCCATTTTCATCGCGACAAGTGGTTTTGGTTCCTGATCGTCGGCAACCTTTTCGGAGCGACCAGTGCGCTCTATGACAAATATCTCTTCGGCGGCCTCAACTTCACCGTGCCCACGGTGCAATGCTGGTTTTCAATCTACCTGGTTGTCTTGTTTACCCCTTTCACGCTGGGCTGGAAATTGCGGCTCTGGCCGCGCAACGAATTCCGCTGGCGCTGGACCATCCCTTTCATTTCGCTCGCCTTGTTGGTGGCGGACTATTTCTACTTCTGGGCGCTGAAACAACCAGATTCACTGGTCAGCATCGTGATGAGCTTGCGCCGGGCAAGCACGCTGGTGGCCTTCGCCAGCGGGCTATATTTCTTTCACGAATTGAACGGTTGGAAGAAACTCCCCGCCGTCCTTGGCATCCTCGCTGGCATCATCCTCACCATCCTGGGCCGGCCAACGCACTGATTTTTATTTCCACAGGGAAACAATCTTCTTCACGACCGTGGCCACCGCATAGATGACGCCAAGCAAAACCACGTCCGTCGGTCCAACCGGCAGGTCCCACGCATAGGCGATCCAGAAACCGATGAACGCCGTCACTCCGCCGATGACCGACGCGAGGATGACAAACCATTTCATGTTGCGCGCGAAAATATGCGCCGCCAGCGCCGGCACCAGCAGGAACCCGAACGCGATCAGCGGCCCCACGCTCAACACCGCGATCGAAACGGTGAAGCCGATGAGCAGAAAGAGCAGCGCATCCCAAAACAAGGCGCTCTTGCCCAGCGTCGCCGCCATCGCGCGATCGAACGAGACGAACAGCAGCTCCTTGCTGAACAAGCCCAGCACCAGCAGCACAAAAGCCAGCGCAACCGCCGTCAGTTCCAGGTCAAAATTGGACACGGTGATGATCTCGCCCTTCAACAAATCAAGCCAGCCCATTTCCGCGAAACGATTTTTGGACAGCAACAAGATGCTCGCCGCCGCCGACACCACGTATGCCGCACCCAGCCGGCCTTCCGGCAGGCCGCGCCCGCGACGTTCCATGAGGGAGAGGATCAAAATCGCCGCCAGCGTGAACGCGCTGGAACCCACAAAGGCCAGCAGATGCTCGGTCTGTTCGCTGCTGGCATCCATCTTCAGGCCCAGCCACAACGGCAGCGACAACGCCAGCGCCACGCCTGTCGAGGAGATTTGCGGCAGGGCCACGCCCATGAACACCAGCCGGCGCAGCACCAGAAAAACCCCGACGAGCGGGCACGCAAAGCCGACCAGCACGCTGGTATAGACCGAATTTCGCAGCAGGAAGTCCGGCGAAAGGATTTCTTTGATCGTTTCCATATCAGCCAACCTCCATTTCAAAAATTTCCGCCATGCGTTCCGGCGTGAACAGTTCCGCCACGCTGCCGTGCAGCACCTCACCATTGTGCAGCCAGATGATCTGCTGCGCGTGCTTCCTGACCAGCGGCAGGTCATGGGTGACCAGCAGCACGGTGAGCTTCCGCTCCTCATGGATTTGCGAAATAAATTCAAGCAACGAGCGGGTCGCACTCACGTCCACGCCCGCGGTGGGCTCATCCAGCACAAGGAGGTCTGGCTTCGTCGCCAGGGCGCGGGCGATGAGCACCCGCTGTTTCTGTCCGCCGGACAGCTTGCTGAATTTTCTATCCGCAAACTCGTCCGCTGCCGTCGCCCGCAGACAGTCGTGAACAAAATCCTTCTCCGCCCGCGATGGAAATTTCATCGGACCGACGCGGCCGAATGTTCCCATCATCGCCACGTCAAAAGCGGTAAATGGATAAAGCGGGTCAAATTGGATCGCCTGCGGCACGTAGCCAAAAACGGGCCTCGCACCACCGTCGCCGATTTGAATCTTCCCGCCGACCGGCGGTTGCAGTCCCAGCAGCGTCTTGAGCAGCGTGGATTTGCCGGTGCCGTTCGCCCCGAGGATGGCGGTAAAACTGCCGCGGGCGATCGTCAGCGAAATGCCGGACAGAACCGCCTGGCCATCGTAACCGATGGCCAGGCTTTCGAGGGTGATGACAGGATTGTTCATTGTTTTTTAAGCGCCGCCGCTACCGTACGGACGATATAATCCATCTCGGCGATATAGGTGTCAGAGTCCGGCACGCCACCGGGCATGATGGGCAGTTTCACCAGCGTCGCGCCCGACTGCTTGGCGATGAGCGCGGGGACTTTTTCCGGAAACTGCGGCTCGCGTACGACCAGCGGGATATGCTCCGCCTTCATTCTGGAAACCAGTTCCTCGATGTGGCGCGGGGTCGGGTCAACACCGGGCTTCAATTCGATCGTCCCGGCATAGACCAGCCCAAACCGGTCGGCAAAATACGGCCAATGTTCATGATAGGAAACGAACTTCGTCCCCTTGAATGGCGCCAACGCTGCCTGCCATTCGCCGATCTTTGCGTCCAGTTTTGCCAGGTAGGCATCCCGGTTTTTGGTGAAGTCCGCCTCGTGTTCCGGCGCGGTGGCGACCAGTGCCGCATAAATATTCTGCACCGCGGTCTTGGCCAGCACCGGATCGAGCATGTAGTGCGGATTCCCATAGGGATGCACATCACCTTCCGAATGATCCGTGGATTTCGGCACATCCCGCGGCGTCACGCCCTTGGAGCAGTCCACGTAACCGGGCTTGCCCACCTGGATGTTCGGATTCTTGCTGGCATCCAGCAGTGCCGGCAGAAAAGCGTGCTCGCAATCGAACCCGACCAACACAACCAGGTCAGCCCGGTTGAGCAATGGCACAAAGCTTGGCTTCATCGGCACACCGTGGGTGTCCTCGATGCCGGTGGCCAGGCTGCGAACATCGACGAAATCGCCGCCGACGTTGCGGGTCAGATCAGCCAGGTCGGTAAGCGTGGCCACAACGCGGACTTTCGCCGCGTGAACCTGGGTTGCCGCCAGCGCGGTTGCCAGAAGCGTGGTCAAAAACATTTTTAATTTCATAAATAATTTTCCTTTCGGGTTTAGCGTTGTGTCCAACCGTGCGAATGCGCGCCGATGATCCATTGCCATTGCAGGTAAACGGCATCGTCCGGTTTCAGGCCGGAAATGGCGCTGCGGTCGGTATGGGTGTATTGCAGGCGGAGCTGGTTCCAGTGGCTCAGGGCAAAGGTGATGAACGGCGAATACGCAAACGTCTCGTCGTTGTGGTTTTGCGCGCTCTGGAGGTAATCGAACAGGAAGCCCGCGCTCCACTGCCGGCTCCATTTGTAGCTCACATACGAGTAGAGGCCGAGCGAGTTGACCGTGTGCTTGAATTCGTCGCCGGACAGACCGGGCGTAGGGTTGGCCGGATTCAAACTGCCATCCGGGTCGACCAGGAAACGGTCGCTGCTGAACAGGAGTTCCGTGCCCCACGTAAAACTGTTGAACTGGTTGTCACGCAGCGGAACGTAGCTCAACTTGAAATCCAGGCCCGCCAGCCGGCGCTCCTTTTCCGTGAGCGTGCTGTTGTCCGGTTGCACGAGCACGCCGCCACGGTCCTGTGTTTTCGGATTCCACAAGCCGGAGGCGCCCGCCTCGGCCTGCCAGTTGTCCGTGAGGTCAAAGCTCGTGGACGCGCGGCCCCAGAAATTCAATCCGCCCAGATTCCGCATGGTGCCGGGATTGTTCGGATTCGGGCTGTCGCCGCCGAACTGGTCACCCACGCCTGCCGTGAGGCTGATATAGTGTTCGACCGGCACCAGCCAGTTGATCTGCGCGCCGTCGCTCCGCGATTCGCCGCCTATGTAAGTATCCAGCGCCAGCGGGCGATTGACGAACGGAAGTTCATGGTCATGAATGTACGCCAGCCGGCCAAACTCGCCAAAGAACCGCCCCGCCGTCAACGTGAGGTTTCCCGGCAGCGAGGTCGTCTGCAACGCCGCCTCCTCGATGCCGAAGGTGGATTCACCCGTCGCGGAATCTGCCGAGGCGTTCGCCACGATCCAGCCCTTCGCAAACGGGTCCACCGAGGCCGCGACGTTCAATTCCACCGAACGCTGCCACACGTCGAACCCGCCCGGCCGGCTGCTGCCGGTCTGGTCCGATGGTTTGCTGTGATACGAGAAGATCGTCTCGCCCACCACGCCGATGGCCGGGTTGAATTCACCCGGCAACGTCTTCTTCTGCGCCTCCACCACCGAATCGACCTTGTCGTTCAATTCCTTGATGAGGTTTGGAACTTCCGCGCGATTCTCCGGCGCACCGGCAACCGCCGCCGGCGGCAGATTCGTCGTCCCGCCACCGATCTGCTTTTTTAGCGTCTCGATCTCCGCGTCCTGGGCGGCGATCTTTTTCTCGAACCGCGCCTCCATGTCGTGTTCGCGCTGTTCGAACATCTCCTGCATCTGCTTCATCCGCTGCTCGATGTCAGCGGGCTTGTTTGTCTCCTGCGCCCGGGCGATTCCGCATAGCGGGATGCTCAGGCAAAGGGCGGAAGACACGCCCATCAAAGCTTTCATTTTCATATTGTTTCTTAAATCCAAGCGCCACGCTTCGGGCATGAACGCAATTTTTCCAACGGTATATTTTCGGACGGAAAATCAACCAGCCGGAGCTGATCGATGACGATTAGGCTTGGGAAGAAACGGAAACCGGCGGGGCGCGGCCGGCCGGAAGATTCTCGATGGCCGGGGCAAAGACGGAAAATTCGAACTGCGCGGTTGTCTCGATCGAAACCAGCGGAGCAACCGCGGAAACTTCCACGCTGGCTGAATCCACCTGGCCGTGGGCGAACAGCGTGACCACGCATTGATGCTGGGAGGAACTTGCGTCCTGATGGATCAGTTCGTGCAGCGCAGGACAGGCCGCCATCGCGTCGAGTAGCAGGACAAGCGCAACCAGCAATGAGGCGATGACCGCCTTGCCGTGCAGCTTAAAATGACGCTTTTCTAGTTGCAAACGATTTGCTTTTAGCAAAGTACGTGCCGCTTACGCAAGCTATTTTGATGTTTTTCCACCTTATACCCCCACCAACGCCGCACCCAGCACACCCGCCGAATCACCCAGCTGGTGTTTCACAATGGGAGTTTCCAGTTCATCCGTGAACACACATTTCCGCACCGCGGCAATACCCTCGGTATAGACCGCCTTGAAATTGGAAACGCCGCCACCGAGGACGACGATGTCCGGGTCGAGGATGTCGATAAGGTTCGCGACAGCGCGGCCGAAGCGGTTGAAAAATTCCTGCATGAACTCCACCGACCGGGGTTCACCCGCGAAATAGGCGGCCTCCACTTCCTTGAGCGGACGGTGCTGGCCGTATTTTTCGGCGTACCGTTTTTCCAACCCGCCACCGCTGATATATGTTTCCGTGCAACCGCGCTGGCCGCAGTAGCAAAGCGGCCCTTGCGGATCGATGCTCATGTGTCCCCACTCGCCCGCGATGGCCTGGGCGCCGGTGAACACCTCGCCTTTGTACACGATGCCACCGCCGCAACCGGTGCCGATGATGACGCCAAAGACCAGCTTCTTTCCCCTGCCCGCCCCCATCAACGCCTCCGCCATCGCGAAACAGTTTGCGTCATTCTGGATTTCTATCTTCCGGCCGAGAAGTTTTTCGAGGTCAACTTTCACGGGCCGGCCGTTCATGCAGACGGTGTTGGAATTCTTCAGCAACCCGGTGCGCGGCGAAATCGCGCCCGGCGTACCGATGCCAAACGTCGTTGGTTGCCCGGGAACGGTGGCAACCAGTTCGTCGTGGATGGACTTCAGCCGGTTCAGGATGTGTTGGTACCCGTGCTCACGTTCCGTCGCGATGCGCTTGCGGATGACTTCTTTGCCGTCCGGGCCAAGGATGACGCCTTCGATTTTGGTTCCGCCAAGGTCGATGCCGATGCGATACATGGTAAAATCTATGCAGAATTTGATTCCATCACAGCTGATAGCGCCGCCAAAGTTACTTCCCGCAGCACTGTTTGTATTTCTTCCCGCTGCCGCACGGGCATGGGTCGTTGCGACCGACCTTGGGACCGGTCTTGACCGGCTTGGCCTTGGCCTGCGACTCCGCCGCCTCGGCGGCTTCGCTGACCATATCGCTGGCTTTTTTACCGCCCGCCGCCGGAGCCGCACCGCCGCCGAAGGCGCTCGTGTTCTGGTGCAGGGTCTGTTGCGGCGCGTTGCGGATGAAATTTTCAAACGCCATCATGGACGACGCGCTGCGGAAGACGTTGTGACAGATCTCCGTTTTGATGTTGGTCATCAATTCATCAAAAATCTTGAACGCCTCCGCCTTGTATTCCAGCAGCGGATCGCGCTGGCCGTGCGCGCGCAGGCCGATGCTCTGGCGCAGGCTGTCCATCTCGTAGAGATGTTCCTGCCACAATTTATCAATCGCCTGCAGGATCGTATAACGCTCGACCGTCGTGAGCTTTTCCGGATCCTCAAAGCTGACCTTCAACTTGTAGGCATCATGGATTTTTTCGCCAATGAAATTGCACACCGCGAACTGCGCCTCGCTCAAGCCACCGTACAGCGAGTCCGCCACCGGCCGTTCCTTGCCGGCATGCGCCGCCTTCACGATCTCGCCCTCGGGCATGCCGAGCGGGAAATTCAGGTTCACCCAGTCGGCGAGCTGGCGCACTTTCCATTCCGCCACGTCGGTATCGGCGGTCGAGAACTGTTCGACCTTCAAGATGACGACCTCCTCGATGATGTCCATGAGGCGATCGCGGACCTCGGAGCTGCTGATGATCTCGTTGCGGAAGCCATAAACGACTTCGCGCTGCTTGTTCATCACGTCGTCGTATTCGAGCGTGCGTTTGCGCTGCTGGAAATTATGCCCCTCGACACGTTTCTGCGCCTGCTGGATGGAACGGTTCAGGAGACCGTGCTTGAGCTCCTCGCCCTCCTCCAGGCCCATGCGCTCCATCAATTTGACGATGCGGTCGCTGCCGAACAGGCGCATCAGATCGTCTTCGAGCGAGATGAAAAAGTGCGATGAACCCGGATCGCCCTGGCGCGAGCAACGGCCGCGCAACTGCCGGTCGATGCGCCGCGATTCATGCCGCTCCGTGCCCAGCACGTGCAATCCGCCGATCTCCGGCACGCCCGGCCCCAGCTTGATGTCCGTGCCGCGTCCCGCCATGTTCGTGGCGATGGTGATGGCCCCGCGCTGGCCGGCGCGGGAAACGATGTCCGCTTCCTGCTGGTGATACTTCGCGTTGAGCACGGAGTGGATGAGCCCCTCCTTCTTCAACATCCGCGAGAGCATTTCACTGGTCTCGACCGAAACGGTGCCGACCAGCACCGGACGGCCCTGGCCGTGCAGCGTCTTGATCTCCGTGACCACCGCGTTGAATTTCTCGCGGCGCGTCTTGTACACCGAGTCGTCCGAGTCCTTGCGGACATTCGGGCGGTTCTGCGGGATCGTCATCACGCCGAGCTTGTAGATGTCGAAAAATTCCGTGGCCTCCGTCTCCGCGGTGCCCGTCATGCCCGCCAGCTTCGTGTAGAGGCGGAAATAATTCTGGATCGTGATCGTCGCCAGCGTCTGCGTCTCGCGCTCGATGGCCACGCCTTCCTTGGCCTCGACGGCCTGGTGCAAGCCATCGCTCCAGCGGCGGCCGGTCATCAGGCGGCCCGTGTTCTTGTCCACGATGATCACCTTGTTGTCCTGCACAACGTATTCGACATCGAGCTGGTACAGGCTGTAAGCCTTCAGCAATTGCGAGATGGCATGGATCTTCTGCGCCTTGGCCTCGAAATCCGACTGCAATTTGGCCTTCGCCTCCATCCGCTTGCGCGCGTCCGTTTCCGCGCTCGCGTCCACATCGTGAAGCTCCGTGGTCAGGTCCGGCAGCACAAAGGCATCCGGATCTTGCGGGCTGATATAACTGCGGCCCTTCTCGGTGAGGTCGGCCTCGTGGCTCTTCTCGTCCATGGCGAAGAGCAATTCTTCCTTCTCCTTGTAGAGCTCCTCTTTCTTCTGATCCTTGTGCAAAGACAGCTCGGCCTGGTTCATGATCCCCGCCAGTTGCGGATTTTCCAGGATCTTCATCAGCTCTTCCGAGCGTGGCTGCCCCGTCTTCACGCGGAACAATAGCAAACCGATCTGCCGCTCCAGCTCGCCGGCATTCTCGATCTTCTTGCCCTCCGCCGGCTCCAGCTTCTTGATGAGTTCCCCCGCCTCTCTCAGGAAACGGGCGCAAAGCTGGTGCTGGGCGCGGACCAGACCTTCCACCGTCGGCTTCCACTGGGCGTATTGTTCATCGAAGGTGCGCACCGCCGGGCCGCTGATGATCAGCGGCGTGCGGGCTTCATCGATGAGGATGGAGTCCACTTCGTCAACAATCGCAAAATAATGACCCCGCTGCACCTGCTCCTCGCGCCGGAGCGCCATGCCGTTATCGCGCAGGTAATCAAAACCGAACTCCGCGTTGGTGCCGTACGTGATGTCGCAGTTGTATTGCTCGCGACGGACGGACGGCGGCTGGTCATGCAGGATGCAACCGACCGTGAGACCGAGAAATTTATAGACCGCACCCATCCACTCGCTGTCGCGCGCCGCCAGGTAATCATTGACCGTCACCACGTGCACCCCGCGCCCCGTCAGGGCGTTCAGATAGACCGGCAGCGTGCCGACGAGCGTCTTGCCTTCGCCGGTGGCCATTTCCGAGATATGACCCGTATGGAGGGCGTAACCGCCGATCAACTGCACGTCAAAATGCACCATTTCCCAGCGCAAAGGATGCTCGCGCACGATGATATCCTGGCCGCACAGACGACGCGCGGCATTTTTGACAACGGCAAAAGCCTCCGGCAGGATTTCGGCAAGCTTGGCGGCGAGCTGTTCTTTGTCCTCGATCTTGGAAAGCTCTTCCTTCCACGCCGTGGTCTTGGCGCGCAACTGGTCATCGGACAGGGACTTGAGACCATTCTCAAGTTCATTGATGCGCGCGACGACCGGGCGGATCTTTTTGACTTCGCGATCATTCCGCGAGGGGAAAATGGACCTTAAAAAATTCATAATGAGCCGAAAAAAATTCATAATGAGCCGATACTGATACACATCTGACCAACCAATATAACGGTTAAAAAACGAGCGAACACGCTACGCGAGTAAAGCCAAAGCGTCAAAGCTAAAGGATGGGCAAACACCAACCCATCCTTCCCCCACCACGCCATCCCGTGGCAAAAGCAAAAATGAATCGTCCTCGTGCCCGTCCTCGTCCTCACGCCGCCTCGAATAAAAATTTCACCTTGATTCACCTTGATTGACATTAATTTGGCCAAATTGTACTGCGACCCGTGGCTGGTGGAGTCTGTCGCGCTGCGACCGACTCTGCCTGCGCAGCAGGCACTTTGTGGCTGGCGACCATCCCATGGCGACCGTCCGCAAGAATCCCCCCCGAGCTGGAATTTCGCGCGTTGCCCCCTGAACCAAGACGCCACTTTTTGCCAGGACGCGGCGAACGTTTCTCCCTCTCCCCAGCAACGGTGTTAGTTGGCAAGTTGGAATGCGTCATTTTTTAGGAGCTGGTTCATGAGGAGGACCCTTGGCGAAGGCGGGAGCGCCGGTCTCCGACCCGGCAAGTTTGCCCCCTCCATCCC
>Ga0105238_10004184_pt1 | contig 14323 bp, 9 predicted proteins | sample KBSC34metaG_FD_81526 | JGI IMG/M metagenome (GOLD analysis project Ga0105238, IMG submission 81526) | Corn rhizosphere microbial communities from Kellogg Biological Station, Michigan, USA - KBS C3-4 metaG | ecosystem: Host-associated > Plants > Roots > Rhizosphere > Soil | place: Michigan, USA... | reverse complement strand
TGTGCGGCGGCAGCCCCGGGAACGGCGTCTGTCCCGCGAGCAGCTCGTAGGCGACGCATCCGAACGCGTAGATGTCGGCGCGCAGATCGGTGGCGGGATCGCCCGCGGCCTGCTCGGGCGCCATGTAGGCAGGCGTGCCGATCGCGGTGCCGAGCTGCGTGAGCGTGGCGCCGGAGGGCAGATCGGATGCGGCCGCGATGGCTTTCGCGATGCCGAAGTCGGTGACGACCGCGGTGTGCCCGGAAAGGAGCACGTTGTCCGGCTTGATATCGCGGTGCACGACGCCGTGCTCGTGCGCGTACGCCAGCGCGCGCGAGATGTCGCGCAGGATGCTCACCGTCTCGGCTATCGACAGCGGCCCACGCCCCAGGCGCGCGCGAAGACTCTCGCCCTCCACGTACGGCATCGTGTAGTAGGGCAGCCCCTCGAGGTCGCCGGCCGCGAGCACGGGGACGATGTTCGCCTGCTGGAGCGAGGCGGCCACGCGGATCTCGCGCTCGAAGCGGGAGGCGGAGACCGCGGCCGAGAGCTCCGGCGAGAGGAGCTTCACGACCACGCGGCGTCCGAGGCGGTGCTCCTCGGCGACGAAGACGCGCGACATGCCGCCACCGCCGAGCTCGCGCTCGAGGGTATAGCTCCCGGAAAGCGACTCCTGAAGGCGCGATCGGAGGTCGGACAATGTCAGCGGCCCGCGTGAAGGTGGAGATCACGGCGAATCTAGGGCCCGGGAGCGCGGATAGCCAACACGGGCTGACGCGAGAGCGATCGCTGGGGGGCCATCGCCAGATGATCGGACCATCGGCGCGCCGTTGCAGCAGTCGAAGGCTCGCTGCACTGTGTATCCTATCACCCGGCCGACCCGACTCTCCTCACTCGATGCGGGAACATGAAAACGAAATTCTTGCAAGTCACCGCAGGTATGATGGTCCTGCTCTCATCCGTCGCGCCGGACAAGCCCCGGTATCTCTACGTCTGGGCCGGGGATGCCGACAAGAAGTCGAGCGATTTCCTGGCCGTGCTGGATGTCACTCCACAACACCCCACCTACGGACGCGTTCTCGCTTCGGTGGCGGCCGGCGCGGTCGGAACCGTTCCGCACCACACCGAGTACGCGCTTTCGCCGAGTGGTTTCCTGTTTGCGAACGGGTTCGAGTCCGGAAAATCGTTCATCTTCGACGTACGGGATCCGCTGCATCCCAGGCTCGCGCGAGCATTCGATGACGTTCAGGGCTACATGCATCCGCACTCCTTCGTGCGTCTGCCCAACGGTCATGTGCTGGCCAGCTTCCACATGCGGCAGGGCGAGCGGGGTGGCGGTCTCGTGGAGATGGACAACGATGGCCACGTCATGCGCACCGCCAGCGCCGTGGACTCGAGCGTTCCAGATGTCCTCATCCGACCGTACAGCATCGCCGTGCTCCCCAAGCTCGATCGGTTGTTGACGACCAGCTCGCCGATGCACTTTCTCGAGGGTGCGGGGATCGCTGTGCAGGTCTGGAGATTGTCCGATCTCAAGCTGTTGAAAACGATGCGCCTCTCACCCGGGCCACGAGGGTATGGCCACGAGGACCCGCAGGAGCCTCGCGTATTGGCGGACGGCAAGACGGTGCTCGTACAAACGCGTTCATGTGGCCTGCATCGCATCACCGGTCTCGATTCCGATCATCCCCGAGCCGAGCCGGTGTACACGTTCGAGGGAGGACTTTGCGGCATTCCGATCGTCGTCGGTCACTACTGGATCGAGGCCGTCCCCGCGATCAGTGGCGTGGTCGTGCTCGACGTCGCCAATTCCGGGAAGCCGGAAAAAGTGTCGCAACTGTCCCTTGGCACGGATCAATTCACGCACTGGCTCGCGTGGGACGATGTCGATAGCAGGATCATTGTGAATTCGGGAGGAACGGACAGCCGCTTGTTCATGCTCCGATTCGACCGCGGCACCGGCGCGGTCACGGTGGACAGCGAATTCCGGAATGCGGGATCCACCACGCCTGGATTCAGCTTGAGCAACATCGATTGGCCGCACGGATTCCACGGCTCGGGGCTCCCGCATGGTGCCGTGTTCTCGCGTTGACGCGGATGGAGCAGATGTCGCGCGAGGGTGAGCTCGCGCGTCCACGGGAGCCGCTCCGGCGCGCCTCAACGGGCTCGGCGGAGGTTGCCCAACTCCCGATTCTGCGCTACGTTGCGCGTTCCCGTGGAACCGCCGAGTTTCGCTGGGAGTAGTGTAGTTCGCGGTGTCGTTCCGCCGCGATTCGAGCAACTTGCCGGCATTTCGGGGCGTGGCGCAGCCCGGTTAGCGCGCCTGGTTCGGGACCAGGAGGTCGGTGGTTCAAATCCACTCGCCCCGACTGATAGCAACTGATCGCACGAGAGTCTCCTCGACCACCCGTCGAGGAGACTCTTTTTTTGCGCCCCTCCGCATCGCGATCGTGGTTGCGCATGTGAGCGCCCGGCGTTGATTCAACGCTGGAAACACGGCGCTTCCCCGCACCGTACGTAGCTGCACACCACTCCCCGGAGCTGCTCGATGGCGCTCACGATCACCGGTTTATCCAAGACCTACCCGAACGGCGTTCGCGCCCTCAAGAATCTCTCGCTCAGCGTGGGCAGCAGCATGTTCGGGCTGCTCGGTCCCAACGGCGCCGGCAAGAGCTCGCTCATGCGCACGATCGCCACACTCCAGGATCCCGACTCGGGCTCGATCACGCTCGACGGAATCGACGTCCTCACGCAGAAGGACGAGGTGCGCAGAGTGCTCGGCTACCTGCCGCAGGAGTTCGGTGTGTATCCGAAGATGTCCGCGGTCGACATGCTCTCGCATCTCGCGATTCTCAAGGGGATCGTGGTCGCGGGCGAGCGGAAGGAGATGGTGGAGGCGCTGCTGCAGCAGACGAATCTCTGGGATGTACGCAAGAAGTCGCTGTCGACGTACTCGGGCGGAATGAAGCAGCGCTTCGGAATCGCGCAGGCGCTGCTCGCGAGCCCTCGCCTGATCATCGTCGACGAGCCCACGGCCGGACTCGATCCTGCCGAGCGGAACAGGTTTCTGAACCTGCTGTCCTCGATCGGGCGTGACGTGACCGTGATTCTCTCGACGCACATCGTGGATGACGTTCGCGAGCTCTGCCCCCGCATGGCGATCATCGCGCAGGGAGAGGTGCTGCTCGAGGGCGCGCCGGCGGAAGCGATCGGATCGCTCGACGGGCAGATCTGGTCGCGTGTGCTCTCGAGCGACGACGAGCTGCGCGCGATCGAGGCCGAGCTCAAGGTGGTGAGCAGCCACCTCGTGGCGGGCCAGCACGAGATCCGCGTGTTCGCACCCTCGTCGCCGGGCGCCGGATTTCGCGCCGTGCCGTCGGGGCTGGAGGATGTGTACTTCCTGAACGTCTCGCGTCAGGCTCGCAATTGAGCGCGCCGCAGCGGATGAGCGCGATGTCCCAGTTCCGGGAGTTCTTCTCCTTCGAGCTGAAGTTCCGCGCGAAGAGCATCTCCACGTACGTCTATTTTCTCTGCTGGCTGGCGTTCTCGTTCTTCTGCGTGGCCTCGGAGAGCTTCGGGCCGGTCGGGAACTCGAACGGCAAGGTGCTGCTGAACGGGCCGTACGCCAACTCGTTCAACGACATCGGCGCGTGCCTGTTCGGCGTGATCATCATCGCCGCGATCTTCGGCACGTCGATCCTGCGCGACTTTCAGCGCGACACCTACCAGATGCTGTTCACGAAGCCGATCTCCAAGAGCGCCTACCTCGGCGGGCGGTGGGCGGGATCGTTCGTGACGACGGTGTTCGCCTTTTCGGGGATGATGGTCGGCACCTGGCTCGGCACGTTCGCGCCCTGGGCGGATCACGCGCGCATCGGTCCCAATCACCTGTGGTGGTACGTCCAGCCGTTCCTCTCCATCAACGTCATCCAGATCTTCTTTCTGGGCTCGCTGTTCTTCATGGTCGCCGCGCTCTCGCGAAAGATCTTCGTGGTGTACCTGCAGGGCGTTGCGCTCTTCATGATCTACCTGGTGGGGCTCACGGCGTATTTCGCCGCGCGGTCGCTCGAGCACTTCTGGTCCGGCATTCTCGATCCGATCGGGCTCGTGCTCTTCGACAACGTCTCCCGCTACTGGACGGTGATCGAGAAGAACACGCTGCTCGTGCCGTGGGACATGAGCGGCTACTCGCCGGGGGTGTTCCTCTATAACCGCATCCTGTGGACGCTGGTCGGCATGGCGTCGCTCGCGACGACGTGGGCGCTCTTTCCGATGTCGGTGGAGGCGCTCACTGCGAAATCGCAGGGCAAGCGCGCGGCCAGGGCGCGGCTGCTCGAGACCGAGGAGGCGCGGCCGATCCGTTCGCTGGTGGCCAGGAGCCTGCCGCGTGTGCAACAGATCTTCGGCGCGAGAACGACCTTCATCCAGTATCTCTCGCTCACGCGGCTGCGCGTGCGCACGATCCTTCGCGAGATACCGTTCTGGGCAATCGTCGGGCTGCTCATCGCGTTCGCGATCAACAACGGGCAGTTCGCCGGGCGAACGGGAGAAGTGAACGTGTGGCCCGTCACCTATCTCATGCTCCAGGCCGTCGAAGGCTCCGCGACGCTGTTCTTCTACATCGTCGCCACGCTCTATGCAGGTGAGCTGATCTGGCGCGAGCGGGATGCGCACTTCGATGGGATCCACGATGCCCTTCCGATGAGCGAGTCCGTGGACTGGCTCTCGAAGCTCACCGCGATCGCGGTCGTCGAGCTCATCCTGCTCACCGTCACGATGCTCGTGGGCATTGCGATGCAGACCTCGGCCGGCTACTACCACTACGAGCTCGGGCAGTACTTCAAGGAGCTGTACGTTCTCACCTTTCCGCAGCTGATCGGCTTCGCGCTGCTCGCCCTGTTCGTGCAGACCATGGTGTCGAACAAGTTCATCGGCCACGGGATCGTGATCGGCCTGGTCGTGCTGCAGCCGATCCTGTTCAACTTCGGCTGGTCGAACACGCTGTACCTCGTGGGACAGGTTCCGACGTACACGTATTCCGACATGAACGGCTACGGCCACTTCGTGCCGGCGCTCTTCTTCGCGGTGACGTACTGGGTGGCGATCTTCGCCGCGCTCGGCGTGATCTCGATCGCGTTCACGCGGCGCGGCGCCGAGACGTCGCTCCGCGCGCGCGCGTGGCTCGCGCGCGGGCGCGCGCCGCGGCTCATCCCCGCCTTCGCGCTTCTCCTCGCGATCGCGATCGGCGCCGGCTCCTGGTACTACTACAACGCGCACGTGCTGAACGAGTACCTGAATCCGCAGGATCTCCGCCACATCCAGGCCGGCTACGAGCGCGACTTCAAGAAATACGAGCTCTTCCCGCTGCCCAAGGTCACGGCGGTGGATGCGAGCGTCGACATCTATCCCGAGCGTCGCTCGTTCAGCGGCACCGGGAAAATGACGCTGCAGAACAAGTCGACGCAGCCGATGTCGCAGATCCACATCACGGACGAGCAGCAGGCGGTCTCGAACGTGAGCTTCGACAGGCCGTTTCACCTGGTGAGCCAGGCACCGCGCGATCTGTACTCGATCTATCAGCTCGAGCAGCCGCTCCAGCCCGGCGACGTGCTGACGATGACGTTTCGTGTCGGCCACACCACGAAGGGCTTCCGCGACGGCAACGAGCCCGCGCAGTTCGCGTACAACGGCACGTTCTTCGATGTGTCGTACTTCCCGCAGATCGGCTACGACGCCCAGTTCGAGGTGGATGATCCGCGACGGCGGCGGGAGGAGAAGCTGCCACCGCTCGTCGAGATGGCGCCGCGCGGCGATTCGGTGCACTCGCGCCGGAATCTGTTCACGCCGAACGCGGACTGGATCACCTTCCACACGGTGGTCAGCACCGTGCCCGATCAGATCGCGATCGCGCCCGGCTACCTGCAGCGCACCTGGACGAAGGACAACAGGCGCTACTTCGAGTACAGCATGGGCAGCACGCACACGCTCGACTTCTTCGCGTACCTCTCGGGCAGGTATCAGGTGCGGAAGGAGGTCTACACAGGCCCGAACGGCCCGGTGAATCTCGAGGTCTACTACGACCCTTCGCACACGTACGACATCGACGACATGCTCGCGAGCTCGCGTGCGGGGCTCGACTACTTCCAGGCGAGCTTCAGCCCGTACCAGTTCACGCAGTACCGGATTCTGGAGTTTCCCCGCTATCGCACGTTCGCGCAGTCGTTCCCGAACACGGTCCCGTTCTCCGAGGGGATCGGCTTCATCGCACGACTGGTCAAGCCCACCGATGTCGATCTCACGTATTTCGTCACGGCGCACGAGCTCGGGCACCAGTGGTGGGGACATCAGCTGATCGGCGGCGAGGTGCAGGGATCGAACATGATGTCCGAGACGCTCGCGCAGTACTCCGCGTACATGCTGATGGAGCACAAGTACGGGAAGGACTACATGCACCGCGTGCTGAAGCACTATCTCGATCGGTATCTGCGTGGCCGGTCCGGGGAGACGCGGCACGAGCCACCGCTGGCGCTGGTGCAGCGCGAGTCGTACGTGTGGTACGAGAAGGGCGGGCAGATCATGTACACCCTCGCGGACTACATCGGCGAGGACAAGGTGAATCTCGCCCTGCACAACTTCCTGATGCAGTACCGCTATGCGAACGCGCACAACCAGGTCGATGCGGCGGACAGCACGCGCGGGGGGAAGGCGCTGGACGGTGCCTATCCGGACACGCGCATGCTGGTGGATGCGCTGCGGGCGCAGACGCCCGCGGAATACCAGTACCTCATCGACGACGGCTTCAACCGCATCGTGCTTTACGATGACAAGGCGCTGTCGGCGACGTGGAAGAAGCTGCCCGGCGGCAAGTACGAAGTGACGCTCGATGTGCAGGCGAAGAAGTCGCAGTCCGACGGCAACGGCGTCGAGACACCGATGCCGCTCGCGGACTACATCGACATCGGCGTCTTCAAGGGGGCGAAGGACGAGGAGAAGCCGCTCTACATGAAACGGGAGAAGCTCACGCAGGAGCACCAGCGCTTCACGATCGTGGTCGACGAACAGCCGACGCGCGCCGGCATCGATCCCTACAACAAGCTCATCGACCGCATCGCAGACGACAACATGATCGATGTGACGAAGCAGTAGGCTCCGTCGGACTTGAATTTCCTCGGCTCCAGTTTCGACATTCGGAACTGGAGCCGAGTTGCATTCGAGCTCCTGGTGCGTCCGCCCGCGCGCACATCCTTCTCTTAAAGTCCTCTAATAAGAGAACGCCTTTGCGATCTCATTCGTAATAATGAAGGGACCTTCCGGTCGGCATCTCGCCGTCCGTCCGCAGCGCTGCCTCTTACCAACGGACATGTCGCAAGACTCGCTACTCGTTCCGCTGATCCGCCGACTTGCAGCGAGTGCCATCGCGGCCTTGTGCGCGCTCGCGATCACGGTCGGCGTGATGTCGTATCTCACCTGGCAATCGATGCTGTGGGTGCGCCACACGAATCAGGTGCAGGCCGCGGGAACCCGGACGCTCGATCTGGCGCTCAACCGCCAGGCGACCATCAGCGAGTATCTGATCGCGAACGACACGGCGGTGCTCGCGCACGAGCGACAGGCCAGACAGGCGATGGCGCGTGTTCTCGACACGCTCGCCCTCCTCACGATCGACAATCCCGACCAGCAGGACCGGATCGCGCGCATCAGAGCCGCGGTTCGCGAGTGGGACCGCACCTACATCGATCGCGTGCTCCATGCCAGGGATTCCGTGGAGCGACTGCGGATCGGCCAGGAGGAGAGAGCCGGCACCCCGACGTTCGGCGAGGTGCGCACGAGCCTCGAGTCGTTCCTCGCCGCGGAGGCGGTGCTCCACGCACGCCGGTCGCAACGCAACTCGATGTGGCGCGCCGGCGAGGTGTTGCTCGTCGCGTTCGAGGCACTCGTGATTCTGGCGGTGCTCATCTACATGCGCCGCGAGCTGCTCGCGCAGGCCGCGCGAACGCTCGAGCAGCAGACGTTGCTCGAGGAGCAGGCGGTCGAGCTGGAGGCACAGGCGGCCGAGCAGGAGATGCTGACGGCGGACCTCCAGGTGGCGAACCAGGAGCTGACCGATGCCGGCATGGAGCAGGAGGCGCTCACCGCCGACCTGGAGCTGGCGAACCACGAGCTCGTGGAGACCGCCCGCGCCGCGGAGAGCGCGCGCGACGAGGCCGTGCATCTCAAGGAGCGCTACAGGCTGCTGTTCGAGAGCAATCCGGTGCCCCTCTGGGTCTTCGACGCGAAGACACTTCGCTTCCTCGCGGTGAACGATGCCGCCATCGCGCAGTACGGCTACACCGAGCGCGAATTTCTGTCGATGACGATCGAGCAGATCCGGCCGCCGGAGGACGTGCCGAAGCTGAGATCCGCGCTCGCTACTCTCACGCCGGAGCTGATGCACAGCCGCGGCTGGCGTCACCTGCGAAAGGACGGAAGCGAGATTCAGACGGAGTCGCTCTCGAACCACATCGAGTTCGAGGGCCGGCCCGCGTTCATCGTGCTGTCGATGGATGTGACGGAGCGCATGGCCGCGGAATCGGCGCTCGAGGCGAGCAATACGATTCTCGGCGCCGTGGTCGACGACTCCCCGCTCGCGATCGTGATCACGGACCCGGACCTGACGATCAATCGCTGGAACGACGCCGCGGTGAAGCAGTTCGGGTGGACGGCGGACGAGGCGATCGGCCAATCGCTGATGATGCTGATCCCGGAGGAGCATCGGCAGGAGTTTCTCGAGCAGCGACGGCGGCTCGAGGAGGGAGCGATCGTCACGAACTTCGAGACGCAGCGCGTCCGTCGAGACGGGAGCGTGCGCGACGTCAACATCTCGAAGTGCGCGCTGAAGAAGGATGGCAGGTTGAGCGGCCTGGTGAGCATCATCTCCGATTCGACGGACCGCAAGCGCCTCGAGGCGCAGTATCGGCAGGCGCAGAAGATGGAGGCCGTGGGACAGCTCGCCGGCGGAATCGCGCACGACTTCAACAACCTGCTGACGGTGATCATCAGCTACAGCCAGATGCTGCTGGCCGATATCGCCGAGGATGGGAGCTCGCGCGCGGACGTCATGGAGATCAAGCGGGCCGCCGAGCGCGCGGCACTGCTGACGAAGCAGCTGCTCGCATTCAGCCGGCAGCAGGTGCTGCGCCCGCAGAACCTCGATCTGAATCTCGTGATCGGTGAGCTGGAGCAGATGCTCCGCCGCCTGCTGCGCGAGGACATCAACATCGTGCTCACACTCGATCCCGAGCTGGGCGCCGTGGCTGCAGATCCCGGGCAGATCGAGCAGATCGTCATGAACCTGGTGGTCAACGCGCGCGACGCGATGCCGAGCGGCGGGCGCCTGTCGATCGAGACGGCGAACGTGAGCTTCGACAGTCCCTATCAGGTGCGCGCCTCCGAGGCGCAGCTCGACGCGGGCGCCTACGTCGTGATCGCGGTGAGCGACAACGGCTCCGGCATGTCGGCGCAGGTACAGGCGCGCATCTTCGAGCCGTTCTTCACCACGAAGCGCATGAACGAGGGCACCGGGCTCGGCCTCTCGACGGTGTACGGCATCGTGAAGCAGAGCGGTGGCTACATCACGGTGTACAGCGAGATCGGACACGGCACCACGTTCAAGATCTATCTGCCGCGCGTCGATTCGATGGCCGATGCTGCGGCGGCCGACGAGATCGCGACGATGCACACGACCAGCGGGGGCGAGTCGGTGCTCATCGTCGAGGATGACGATGCGCTTCGCACGGTGGCGTGCCGCGCGCTCCAGCAGTGCGGCTACGAGGTGCTCGTCTCCTCGAACGGCGCGGAGGCGCTGGAGCAGTGCTCGCGGCACGAGGGAGGGCTGCACCTCGTCGTGACCGACATGGTGATGCCCGAGATGAGCGGGATCGAGCTCGCCGAGAGCATCGCGCTCAGCTATCCCGAGATCAAGGTGCTGCTCATGTCGGGGTACACGCGCGATGAAGCCGCTCGACGCGGAATTGCGAGCGAGCGCTACGCGTTCCTCGAGAAGCCGTTCACTCCCACGAAGCTCGCGACGCGCGTGCGCGAGCTGCTCGACGGCCGCCCGCGCGTGGGGATGCAGCCCGCGTGAGCGCGCGCACTCACGCGGGCGACGCGAGCGAGAGCACCGTGCCCTCGTCGATGAGCGCTTTCCAGCGCGCGAGCTGGGCCTGTTTCGTGTAGCGAAAGGTCAGGGCGGTCTGCGGCGCACCGCCGTTCACGTCCAGCAATCGTTCCTCGACGCTCTCGACGGCAGCGTCGAATCCCGGCGGGCCGATCACACGCTGTTTCGCGCGCACGGTTCCGGAGATCACGGTTCCGCGCAGGATGAACAGCGAGCGTGTGACGAGAATGAAAATGCCGCGAACGAGAAAGGTCGCGGCAGGTGGAGCATCGGCGCGCGCATCCGGAGGCGTGGATGCGTCTGGTGCCATCAGGTGCGCCGCGCCTCGAGGATCTCCGCGCGCTGGCGAAAGGTCAGCTTCGCTCCGCACTGCGTGCACACGTAGTCGCCCGTGCGCACGCCCGATGCGTACTCCTTCGCCAACGCGGGATGATCGCAGGGCTTCTCACCCCAGGCTTCGCGAAGCGCGGCCGCCTTCTTTGCTTGCATGACTGAAAGCTAGCGACGCGGGTCACGTTCAGCTCGCCGGCCAGTCACCCGAACGGGAGAACTTCCGGAAGAGCCACACGACGGCGAGCACCGGCAGGACCACGAACACCAGCAGCTTGAGCGCCAGTATCGTGAACAGTCCGACCGCGACGAGCACGAGCAGCGGAATGCCGAAAATGGCGATCGAGAGCAGCGGGCGAAGGGCGATCAGGCGCAGCAGGGATCCGAGCATCAGCGGTGACTCCGGGAGGGACGCCATCACTACGGCAACATGGTCTCCATGGTTTCGCCCGCGCGGGCACGGCGCATTCGTGACGGTTACCTTGCGACGTGAGCCCGCCCCCGGAAATGGACGCCTCGAGTCCCCTCGCGTCCGCGAGTGTGCGACGAAGCATCGCGATCGTGGGCGCCGGAGCCGCCGGCCTCATGGCAGCGATCTTCGCCGCCCGGCTCGGCGCGGACGTCGTGCTGCTCGAGCGCACGGCCGACGGCGGACGAAAGATCCTCATCTCGGGCGGCGGCCGCTGCAACATTCTCCCCGCGCGGCTGGAAGAAACCCGTTTCGTCACCGATTCGTCGCCCAACACGCTGCGCAAGATCGTGCGCACGTGGCCGCTGGCGGAGCAGATCGACTTCTTCAACGACGAGCTGGGACTCTCGCTCGTGGAGGAGACCGAGTCCGCGAAGCTCTTTCCGGCCTCGAACCGTGCGCGCGATGTGCGCGATGGGCTGATCGCGCTCGCCACGCGCGACGGCGTGCGCTTCCGGGGCGGCACACGTGTCACGGGCGTGCGGCCGCTCGCGCCCCACCGCTGGCGAGTGACGCTGGAGGACGAGTCGTCACTCGATGTCGACGCGGTGATTCTCGCGAGCGGCGGCCTCTCCGTGCCGAAGACCGGGAGCGACGGATTCGGATTGCAGCTCGCTCGCAAGCTCGGCCACACGATTCACAAGACGTATCCCGCGCTCACACCGCTGACCTCGGCATCACCCGCGTACACCGAGCTCGCGGGAGTCTCGCTCGCCGTGACGCTCACCGCCGAGTCGGCGGAGCGTTCGGCCAGGGCATCCGGTGGATTTCTCTTCACACATCGCGGCTATAGCGGACCAGCCGTGCTGGACGTGTCGCACGTCGCCGTGCGCTCCAGGGCCCACGACACCGAGCCCGCTCGTCTCACGGTGCGCTGGAGCGCTCTGAGCGCCGATGACTGGCTCCGCGCACTCAGACGGTCCGGAAACCGCAGCGTGGTGGGAGTGCTGCGCGAGGCCATTCCCGATCGGCTGGCCTCCGTTCTCCTCTGGACAGCCGGCATCGACCCCACGGGAACGATCGCGGAGCTCAGACGCGAAGAGCGCACGACGCTCATCGAGATCCTGACGAGTGGCGCCCTTCCCTGGAGCGGCGACGAAGGCTACGCCAGAGCCGAAGTGACCGGCGGCGGCGTGGCTCTCGCCGAAATCGATCCGCGCACCATGCAATCTCGTTTACACCGGAACCTTTTCCTGTGCGGCGAGCTATTGGATGCATTCGGCCCGATCGGGGGCTACAATTTTCTCTGGGCGTGGGCTACGGGCCGCGCTGCAGGTATCGGAGCGGCACATGCGAATGAGTGAGAACGGCGAATCGCCGTTCGACGACGATGACGGTCCCGAGCTGGACGAAGAGTTTCCGCTCGGCGATGGCACGGCGGACAGCGAAGCGACCGTGAGCTGTCCCTATTGCGGAGAGGCCGTCGAGATCGCGCTCGACCCCGGCGGCGGCGCGCATCAGGATTACGTGGAGGACTGCGAGGTGTGCTGCCAGCCGTGGCGCGTCTCGGTGCAGTACGGAATCGACGGAGGAGCGGAAGTCGAGGTCACCGCGCTCGGAGAGTGAGCCCGCGCGCGATCACGGTCCGTCACCGAAGCCGCGTCGCCCACCGCCTGGAGTCCTGATCCGTTCGGGCACCTTCGCCCATTGCTCGGGCGTGAGGATCGCGTGCGCCTCCTCCAGCACCTCTCGCGACATCGCACGTCCCTTCATGAGCTGCGGGCGCATCGCGGCGAAAATGCGCGGAGGATCGGCGTTCGCTCCGACCTTCGCCACCGCTGCGCGCATCGAGTCCGCGATGCCCGCGTATTGCGCCGCAGCCGAGTCGCGCAATGCGGTGAGCTTCACCACCTGCGTGTCCGTGAGCGCGAGCGAGTCCTTGAGCTCGAGAATCTGCGCCGCGGGATTCGGCAGCATGCGCTGCAGCCGGTCCGCGAGATCCTCGCTGTTCGCGGCGGCGCCTTCGCCCGGAGCACCGGCGCCATTCCGGCCGCCGCGCCCGCCACCGAACAGGCCGCGCATCCGCTCCGCGTTCTGATCCGGTCCGATCACGTAGCGGGCTTGCAGCGCCAGCTGAAACGGAACGCGGAAGGCGTTCGCGGAACCGCGAGTCGAGCCGAATCGCTCGTTCACGGCGTACGTGAAGCGCTGCGACACGGGGTCGAAGCCGCGCACGAACAGCAGCGTCGGATCGGGTCTCGTGTATCCTCCCCAGCCGTGCAGGTCGTTGTTGCCATGCAGCAGCTGGTCGAGCCCGGCGAGCATGTTGACGGTCGACACCATGATCGTCATGCGCCGGTCGAGTCCCCACCACGCCGGACGGAAGTTCAGCTGCAGATCCGCCGAGGGCTGCCAGCTCCCGGTGCACGAGTTCCGGTTGGCGACGGACCCCGTCTGGCTCAGAAGGCAGGAGCGCACGTTCGACGGTGCCGACGCGAGCAGCCGCGACATCCCGTTCGCCACGGCGGTATCGCCCGAGCTGGGCGAAAAAATAAACGACCGGTCGTTCGCCACACCATCGCCGTTGATGTCGCCGCTCACCATCGGTGTGTAGGGCGTGCCCGACATCAGACGCGTCACCGTCGTGAGCTCGACGCTCTGCGAGATCGCGTAGCTCGCGGTGAGCAGAATCGAGTGCCGCCGCTCGTAATCGCTCGTCGCCCAGCCGAGCACGTTCGGATTTCCCGCAGTGGTCGCATCCGCGAAGCCCTGGATCGCCGAGCAGCAGGAGAACGACGACTGATCGCGCGAGCGCATGTACGTGTACGACGCCTGGAAGGTGAAGCCGCTCACCGTCACCCCGTTCACGCCGAGCGTGATCTGCTTGTTGTCGGATTGCAGATTCGACCCGATCTCGATCACGTGCCCGAGCGACGGCACGGCGCGCGACTGCGAGAAGTCGACGGCGCCGGTGCCGGGCACGATGGAGCTCGTCGGCACGTAGACCGGGCGGTCGTTCTCGTTTGCCAGGGTGAAGCTGGGTTGCGACACGAGATTCACATCCTGGAATCCGTACAGATTCACCCCGCGCGCATAGCTCGCATCGAGACTCACGCCGAAGCGATCGAGAATGCGCCGCTGAACGCCGAGCGAGGCGCGCCAGGCACGCGGGGCGCCGAAGTTCGAGTTGAACGCCGCGACGTTGGGAAGCGCCATTGTCGGTGCGAGTGGGTTGGCCGACGCGCACGAGGTGGGGATCGCGGACGGATCCTGCGCGTACGCGCTCCAATCCGGAACCGGCACGGCGCTCCCGATGCACACGAGCTGCGACTCCGAGCGGTCGACGCCGGTCGCGCCCTCCGCCGCCGAGAAGAGCGCGGATGGAGTGAGGCTCCGGAACTCGCCGGCGCCGCCGCGGATGATGGTCGCCGGCGCGCCGAAGCCTCCCT
>Ga0105238_10004183_pt1 | contig 14327 bp, 15 predicted proteins | sample KBSC34metaG_FD_81526 | JGI IMG/M metagenome (GOLD analysis project Ga0105238, IMG submission 81526) | Corn rhizosphere microbial communities from Kellogg Biological Station, Michigan, USA - KBS C3-4 metaG | ecosystem: Host-associated > Plants > Roots > Rhizosphere > Soil | place: Michigan, USA... | reverse complement strand
GCATGAAAGCCGCGGTCCGGAAGATGCGCAAGATCGTGAACGCGCACGATCCGGCGTTGGCGGATTTGGCGGTTTAAGTTCCGCGGAAGTATTTTAAAAAGGCTTCCCGTCTAATGGTGCATGAAAATGAAAATTTTCGCGATTAGCTTCCCTTTGTTGACTCTTGCGATTGCGTGCCTTTTGAACGTCTTAATCGATACGGGCTGCGCCACCAAGCCCACGCATAAGACCTCGACCTTAAAATTGGATGGGCTGGATGGAGCCGTAGGCAAATATTACGACACGCCGATTATCTACTGATTTTAGAGTTCTAGGAAATGCTCTCGGGTGATTTTTCCATTGCCGGGCGGATTCCGCTCCGCCGATACTTCGCGCATGGCACAAATTAAATTTGGCACGGATGGCTGGCGCGCGGTAATTGGGGAGGATTTCACGTTCGCGAACGTGGCGCGCGTGGCGCAGGCGGCGACAGATTATTGGAAGGAAGAATGTAGAAAGAAGAAGGCAGAAAGGAAAGTGGTCATCGGATACGATCGGCGGTTTTTTTCCGATCGGTTCGCACAGACTTCCGCCGAAGTCCTGGCGGGAAATGATTTTCAGATCGTTTTGACCCCGGAGCCGACGCCGACGCCATCGGTTTCGTTCGCGGTGAAGGATCACGGCGCGATTGGCGGCGTGATGATCACGGCGAGCCATAATCCACCGATTTTCAACGGGTTCAAATTGAAATCGGATTATGGCGGGTCCAGCAGTTCGGAAGAGTGCCAGGCGATTGAAGGCTATCTGGATCGCAATCCGGTTCGGTCAAAGAATCTCAACGAAGCGATTAAATCGAAGCAGGTTGTGGTGAAAGATGTGCGTCCGGCGCATTACGCAGCGCTGAAGCGCTTGGTGGACTTCAAGCTCATCGCCAAATCAAAATTGCGTTTCGCGCACGAGGCTTTGTTTGGCGTGGGCGCGGGTTGCTTCGAACAATTGCTCGCGGGCACGACCTGCAAGGTGACGACGTTGGACGCGAAACATGACGTGCTGTTCGGAGGCATCAATCCGGAGCCGATTGCGAGCAATTACGTCAAGAGCGCGGCCTATCTTAAAAAACATCCGCACGATATTTGCCTCGTCACGGATGGGGATGCCGATCGCGTGGGCGGCATGGATGGTCGCGGAAATCTGCTTACCACCCATCAAATCATTTGTCTGTTGCTGCGTCATTTCGTCGTGAACCGCAAAGGCGAAGGCCGCGTCGTGAAAGCGCTGACGACGACATCGATGGTGGACAAGATGTGCGCGGAGTACGGCTTGGAACTTGTCGAAACGGGCGTGGGCTTCAAATACGTGTGCGCGGAAATGCTCAAGGGCGGCGTCTTGCTCGGGGCGGAAGAAAGCGGCGGCATTGGGTTCCCCGGCCACATCCCCGAGCGCGATGGCATTGCCGCCGGGTTGATGTTGCTCGAAATTCTGGCGACGGAGCGCGTGTCAATAAACCAGCTCGCCGCGAAATTGGAAAAGCAATTTGGTCCGCATCGTTATGGGCGCATTGATACGCATTTCCCGTTGGAGAAACGTGGCGCGTTGATGGAGTTTCTTAAGAAAAATCCGCCAACTAAATTGCTGCGCTCGCCTTTGGCGGAAGTGAAATCATACGACGGCGTGAAGTTCGTGGCCGAGGACAGCTCGTGGCTGATGCTGCGCGGTTCCGGTACGGAGCCGATTCTCAGGATTTACTCCGAGGCGAAGTCCGATGCGGACGTGCAGAAGCTTTTGAAACTGGGGGTTTCGTTGACGAAACAAGTCTGATTTCCCAATCCTGCACCTCGCCGCGAATGAGGCGAAAAATCGGGTGCGGCTCCGGGGAGGAAACTTTCTGGTGCGCGGCCAGCACTTGCGGGGCGCGCGTCTTCAGTTTTCGGCACAAGTGTTCCCATTCGTAACGCAATTGCCCTTCGGTTTCCTCCAACACGATGGTTTCGCGGCACTCGGCGATTTTTGAACCATCGAAGGTATAGCCCCGGCGTGTCGCTTCTTCGTGGACGGCCTTGAGAAATGCCCCGACCGCAGCAACGGGTTTGGCGTGCGCCTGGAATCGGATTAGTTGCGGATGGTGCCGATAGCCTTTGGTCTGACCGCGCAAGACCTTTTGCGCCAGCAAAGCCTCGCGCCAAAGCGCAACGAGCCCTTTGGCGTCGAGATATTTTGGATGTACAGTCCAGAGTCGCACTGCTGAAAAGCTAACGTAGAGCGCATTTCAGCGCGAGCGGCAAAGGCAGCACAACGAGTTTTTTTCGAGGGCACACGGTTGACACGGCACGTTAGAGCGGCAAATATCGCGAAACGCGCCGGTCCGAGGCCGGTCGAAATACCATGGGAAAACTCAAGCTCATCATCGCCCTCATCGTGATTGCTGTCACTGGCTTGATTCTGGGATGGCAATACGCCGGGAACGCAAGTTTGCGCGAGGGCAATGATCGCCTACGACAAAACTTGGCGGGGTTGAAGCAGTTTGCGGACGTTGCCGAGCCGGCGGCAATCGGTGAACGGCTAACAGACGAACAAAACAGCGAATTGGTAAAACTGCGCGATGAAGCGACTCAGTTGCGCGCCCAAACGAATCAGATTGCGGTGCTGGTCGACGCCAATCAGAAGCTGCGTGCGTCGTTAAGCGAGGCGCGCGCTCCTCGTCAGACGGACGGTCCTCAAAGGAAGCGGCCAGAAGACGCCTTGCCCCAGGACATTCATCCGCGAAAATCCTGGGCTTTTCGAGGTTATGCCAGCCCTGAAGCGACAGTCGAAACATTGTTTTGGGCCCAAGTGAATGGAGACAACGCGGCGCTCATGCAGGCTTTCTCTCCGGAGATGCGCCCCGATCTGGAAAAGCTATTCGAGCAAAGGAATCTTTCGGAAGACTGGAGCAAAACTAAAACGACCGGTTTTCGCATTGTGGAACGGAAGGCTTTATCGGATGACCAGATCGCCCTTACTCTTTACACAGACCGTCCAAATGACGAGGGGAAGGTTCGGTTCGATTCTTTTAACCCTACGGTATTGCAGCGAATCGGCGGCGAATGGAAAATCACCGACAAGCAAGCTCCCTAAGAACGAAAGAGCATCCCAAAACTTGAATTGAATCCTTCATCTCATAAACTGGGCGCATGGCCGGACGCAGAGTTTTCTTTGGCGCAGCGTTGATCGTCGCATTGGCGGTCATGGCGGCGCTTTGGGGAATGCAGTTGGAGGCGAACCGCCATTTGCGCGAGCAGGCGGATGCGTCGCGCCAGTTGCTTTCGCGATTGGCTGTTCTGGAAGTGGATAACAATCGGCTTTCCAATATCGTTGCGCAGGCCAACACGCCCCTGGCGGAGGTGCAATTGGCTGAGCTTGGGAAATTGCGCGATGAAGTGCGGCGGCTCCGGAACCGCACGAACGACCTGCAATCGATGCGCGTGGAAATGCGCCGTCTTCGCGCGCAATTATCCGCGGCGCGGAGCACCATGGCCAGCAATGCGCCGCCAGATGTGCCGCCCGGTGATATTTACCCGCGTGATTCCTGGAAGTTCGCCGGGTTTGATACGCCCGAAGACGCCGTAGAATCGGTAACCTGGGCTATCAGCCAGGGCGACGAGGATAGTTACTATGAAAGTCTCGCGCCGGATTTGCAGGATGAAATGGAATCAGCGTTGGTTGATGGGAGCTTCGCCGATGTTGGCCCGTTGGAAATGAAGGATGCGACCGGATTTCGGATCGTGGATCGCGAATCAGTTTCCGAGCACGAACGAATCATTTGGATATACGTCGACGGCCAGGCTCAGGAAACGCCATTGTATCTTGTGGAAACTCCGGACGGCTGGAAGGTTGCGGGGCAAAACTCCACCACTCCGCCGGGTGATCAAGGCCCGACTCCCAGCACGCGATAGAATCGGTTGCTGACCGAAAGGGGAATGCTGGCGCTCGTCTGGCTCGTAGTCGTGATGCCGGACCACGAACTTGCCGGAAAAGAATCCGCCTGCTGCACCACGTAAGGCGGCGAACCTCCCATCCAACTCAGATTCGCGCTTGTGCCATTGATGGAAAGACTCAGCCCGATGCCGTTGGTGACCGTAATCACCACGGCGTCATAGGCCACTGCGTGCACTGAGTCATCCGCGCTCAACATCAATGTGTAAACGCCCGGCGCAGTAAAACTCACGCTGGTGTTGGTCTGTGAGGTGTTGGAAAAGTTCGCCGCTCCCGGTCCAGAATAAAGCTTCCAGGAAACCACTGGCGGAGTGTTGCTGTACGTGACAACGCCAGGCAATGGCACAGTGCTTCCGACCGACACGTTTTGGTCCGGGCCGGCATAGGCGATGGGAGCGCCAGGCGAGCGAGGGCCTTCGTTCGGGCCCGTGGTGTCAACGACCTCGAAGTTGGTAATGCCGATTTGCGCGTTGGCAATATCCGCGAAGGCATTGCCCCAGCGATTATCCGGCGTGATGGAGATGGAAAAAAATGAGCTGCTGTTGTCCGAGACCATCGCGCCGTATTTCTTCAGGCCCAACGCGAGCGCTTTCTCTTCCTTTGTCCAATTCGCGGGAATCACGAAGCTCGCCTTGAGGCGCAGACGCTGGCCCATGGCGGGATAATTGGTTTGCGAGGCATCGACAGACCCGGCGTCGTGCGTGGCGGGATAAATGTGTTCGGAGCGGGAATGCACCACAACCAGTCGGCAGGCGTGCTCCACCATGCCGCGTTGGCATTCGTCGTAACGCACCAGCGCGGGGAACATCGGAAAGCCGGCCGCGTCACCTGAGGTTAACCCGTCTTCTCGGAGTGCGTTTGAGTTCAGGTTGAAAATGGCGCCGTTGGCGGCCTGCCAATTGGTGCCTTTGCGCAACGCTTTCCACGTTTCGTAAAGTAATCCTTTGCCCGGTTGAACGATGATGGAATGGCGGTCATCGGCGTTGTTGTTGGTCTGCCATTGCAGCAAGGTTTGTGAGCCGGTGCCGGTGGGCCATTCCTCGATCGGCATATTCGTCGGCGTCGGATAGAGGCCGTAGGGGTAAATGCCGCCGTTCAAATCGGAATCGCCGGCATAGGTGACAAACTTGTTGGACACGAGCGTCTGCGTGTCGGGCACGAGCACGAAATTCATCTCCTGAAATAATTCGAGTCCGCGATGGGAGGAACCGACGTCGGAATTGATTTGCGCGATCATCGCGTCGGAATTCGGCAACAGCGGCCGGCGCGAAATATCTTCATTCCACGGATTGGTCACCGGAAAGATTTGCATGTTCGAGACCACCGCATCGGCGTAATTGGTGTTAAACAAAATGGCGTTTGTGACGGTGGATACGGGACCAAGGATGCGGCCTTCCTGATTGATGCGTTCCGCGCGCGCGGCACCGGGAACGAGGAGAAGCAGCGCGATGAATTTTAGAAAAGGTTTCACAACTTGCCTGTTTGGTTTCGCAGTTATTAGCAGAAACAGAGCCAGCGCAAACGCTTCAGTAAACCGTTTTTTTCATTTACAACGTTCCCGAATGGGACAGCGGTGACTCAGTTTTGATGCGACGAATTTCTGCCGGATTTTCCTTTAACGTTTGCAAGCGTTGTTCCAAAAACATCGCAGGTTTTTGCGCCTGAGCAATGGGGTGTCGGATGTCGGACTGGATTCGCCTGGGCGGGACGCCCGTGCCACAAGGGGCTTGAGTCTTGGGCGCGGCATGGTATCACTTTGGCACGGAAGAATAACTCACTTATCAACACTATGAAATGGACCATTTCTTTATTCGTCATGTTGGCTGCGATGTCACTTCAAGCGCAATCCGTGCTCAAAGGGGACATCAAATTGAAATATTCGGAATCCATGTTTGCGGAAGATGCGTTCAAAAAAGAATTCGGGAATGTGGTGAAGGCAACGACCGATTGGCATGCCGGTGATTTCTTCGGCAGCGAAACAGTCTTCGCGGGTGTGAAGGTCAAGAACACCGGCGCCAAGCCGATGTTTATTCGCTACTACGTGGCATTTTTTGACAAAGACAAAAATCTGATTGGCTCGGCCGGGCAAGGATCGTTTGGGGATGAAGGCATGAAGCCGGGTGAGGAGACGCAATTAGGCTCATGCCTGATTGAGTTGCCGAAAGATAAGTACAAGGACATTGCCTCGTTTCAGGCGATCATTTACGAGACGGATACGGCTCCGAAGAAGCAATAGCTTTAATCGAGACCCAAAATCTTCCGGCCTTGTTCGGAAATCATGGAATGATGCCATGGCGGATCCCACACTATCTCGACGAGCGCTTCTTCCACGCCGGGTAGCGCTTGAATCTTTTGTTGCGCATCCCCGGCGATCACGGTTCCCATACCGCAACCGGGGGCCGTCAGAGTCATTTTAACTGCGACTGAACTGCGACCGTTCGGCAGTGGAGTCACCTTCATGTCGTAAACGAGGCCAAGGTCGACAATGTTGACTGGAATTTCGGGGTCAAAACAGGTGCGCAAAGCCGACCAAATCAATTCTTCGTTCAGCTCACCGGCGAGCAGGGCCGTTTCAGGCGTCGGATCGGAAGCGGCTTCAAGTCCGAGCGCGTCGGCGTCTTTGGCGGCGATACGAAACAATCCGCCCTGGGCGTGCACGGTGTAGGTGCCGCCGAGCGTTTGAGTGATGTCCACCGGCGTGCCGGCTGGCAGGATGACGGTGTCGCCGGCGGGAATCCGCACGGCGTCGCAATCTCGGGTTAGCTCGACGGTGGTGACGTTTTGCATCTGCCAAAACGTGCCACGGTTTCTCTGGTTTTGCACGGAGGAAATGGGGAGGGGGATGTGGGGGTTGGGAGTTAGGAAATAGAAGATAGGAGACTGAAATCCGAAATCCGAGGGCCGATATCCGAAAGAAGTCCGAATTCCGAAGAACCAACGGACTGGAGCTTCCTTCGGATTTCTCGCTTTGGACTTTGGACTTTGGACTTTGGACTTTGGACTTTGGCCTTCGGTTCCGCTTTTCCACTTGGAAGCCCATTCCGCACCTCGTAAACTGTTTACATGGCGAACGAGTATCCATTGGTCAGCGTGATCATTCCTGTGCATCCGGCGAAAACGGAAGCACGCTCGGCTGCCGCCAGCAAACTGTTGGATTACCCCCGCGAAAAACTGGAAATCATCGTCGTGCGCAGCACGGACCTGGCGACTTTTCCCTCCATGAAACGCAACGCGGCCATCCGCGCCGCGAAGGGTGAGTTGATTTATTTTTTGGATGACGATTCCGTGCCGCTGCCAGGGAATTTGAAGCGCGCGGTGGCTTACTTCTCCGATCCAAAAGTGCAAATGGTCGGAGGCCCGAATATTTGCCCCGACGACGCGCCGACGATTGAGAGAACGTTCGCGAATGTCATGGGAAGCTGGCTGGCATTCGGTCCGAGTTGTGCGCGGTATCGTTCCGTCGGAAAATTGCGTGAATCGAACGAGAAGGAGTTGATCTCGTGTAATCTGGTGTCGCGTCGCAATGTGTTGCTGGAATCCGGCGGGTTCAATGAATCGCTCTATCCGAATGAAGAAAACGCGCTGATGGAAGCGGTGCAAAAACACGGCAAGCTGCTTTACGATCCGGAGATGATCGTGCATCGGCGACCACGCTCGAATCTCAAGTCATTTGCGAGGATGTTGTATTCGTACGGCGGCGGGCGGGCGCAGCAGTTTCGGCTGAATCCCACCATGGGATCGTTTATCAATTTCGTGCCGCCGACATTTTGTTTGTATTTGGTGGCGCTGTTAATTTTCTCTTTTATTTTGCCGCCTTTGTGGTCGCTCGCGCTGTCGATTCCATTGTCGCTGTATTTGTTGGCAGTTTTGGTCCAATCATTCGCCGTGATGGCGCGAACTAGTTTTATGGCCGGCCTGCGCGCGCTGCCGTTGTTGGCGCTAACGAATATTTTTTACGGCGCGGGAGTGTTGCGCGGCTTCTTCAGCAAGATTGCGCAAGTGAAACCCGGCGGTGCGACGGATATTCGGTTGGAGATGGTGCCGGTTTAAGCTCAGGCGGCAGACTTCAAGCTTGACCGTGTCGCGTTGAACCAATAACAAGCAGCATTTAGTTCGTCAGAATTAACGATGAAAGTTGCAATTCTATGCGGGGGCCGCGGCACGCGCTTCCGCGAAGTCAGTGATGTGATTCCCAAGCCGATGGCGCCGATTGGCAATCGCCCCATCCTTTGGCACATCATGAAAATTTACAGCCATTACGGCTTCAATGATTTCGTGCTGCTGCTCGGTTACAAGGGCGATTACATCCGGAATTTTTTCCTCAACTTCGCTTCGCTAACGAATGATATTACCATCGACATGGCGAAGAACGGCGCGGACCGCATCACCTTCCACAGCCAGACCCAGGAACCGTGGCGCGTGACCTGCGTGGATACCGGCGAAGACGCCATGACCGGCGCGCGCATTTTCCGGGCGAGAAAATATCTCGAAGGGGAGGGCGCGTTCATGGCCACTTACGGCGACGGTGTGGCAAACCTCGATATCCCGGCGCTGGTCAAATTCCACAAGGCCCACGGCAAAGTGGCGACGCTCACCGGCGCGCATCCGCCGGGCCGTTTCGGCGAACTGTCGCTCAAGGGCGACAACGTCATGAAGTTCAACGAAAAACCGGACTTTAGTTTTGGCGGTTATTTGAACGGCGGATTTTTCGTGTTCAACGATGCCATTTTCGATCGTTATCTGAACGACAGGGAAAACCTCATCCTCGAACGCGAACCCATGCAAGGCATGGCCGCCGATGAACAATTGATGATTTACCGTCACGACGGTTATTGGCATCACATGGACACGTCGTATGAATTTGACGTGCTCAATGCCGCCTGGAAAAGCGGCAAGGCTCCCTGGAAACTTTGGAAATGAAAGCAACTGAAAATAAATTTTGGCAGGATCGCCGCGTCTTTGTGACAGGCGCCACCGGCATGGTGGGATTTTGGCTCGTAAAAGATTTACTCGCGGCCGGCGCGCGGGTGATTGCTCTTGTGCGCGATCCGGATCCGCAATCAGGCTTTTACCGCTCCGGCGATTACCGTCAAGTTTCGCTCGTGCAGGGGAACATCGAGGATTTCGCGAGCCTGGAGCGCGCACTGAATGATCACGAAGTGGACACGGTGTTTCACCTTGCCGCTCAGCCCATCGTCAGCGTGGCGCATCGGTATCCACTGCCGACGTTCGAAGCGAACATTCGCGGCACCTACAATCTGCTCGAAGCCTGCCGGGTGCACTCCAGTTTGGTTAAGCGCGTGGTGATTGCGTCCAGCGATAAAGCGTACGGCCCGCACGATGAATTGCCGTACACCGAGACGATGGCGCTCCAAGGCAAGCATCCGTATGAGGTTTCCAAGAGTTGCGCGGATCTGATCGCGCAAGCGTATCATCACACCTACGGTTTGCCCGTGGCAATTTTGCGCTGCGGAAATATTTACGGTGGCGGCGATTTGAACTGGAGCCGCATCGTGCCTTACGCGATTCGCTGTTTCCTTGAGAACAAGCGGCCGGTAATTCGCAGCGATGGAAAGTTTGTTCGCGATTACATTTACGTGAAAGACGTGAGCCGTTCGTATATGACCACGGCGGAGCATTTATCGGAAAAGAAGATTCAAGGTGAAGCGTTCAATTTCAGTTTGGAACGTCCAGTGACGGTGTTGGAATTGGTTGGGGTCATTCAGGATTTGATGAAGGCGCGGCATCTGGAGCCGGACGTGCAGAACAACGCTTCCGGTGAAATTCGCGAGCAATATCTGACCGCCGAAAAAGCGCATCGCGTTTTGGGCTGGCAACCGGAGTTTACGTTGGAAAAAGGTCTGGGTGAGACGATTGAGTGGTATAAGGATTACCTCGCGAAGCACAAAGAATAAGCGCCACCGCCTGCGCTGAGATTTCAATGCGAACTTGTCGGCGGGACGCCGGCGCTCCCGGGTTGGCGTTGCCGATTTGCCTCGTAGAGAAACACCGCGGCGGCGGCGGCCACATTTAACGAATCCACCTTCGGAGGCATCGGTATGGCGACGAGGTCGTCGCACGCGGCGCGCACTTCCGGCGAAATACCATCACCTTCGCTGCCGAAAACCAGGCAACAATCTGCGCGAAAATCCGCTTGTGAAAGAATGCGTTGATCAGTGTGCGGATGCGCGGCGATGCAGCGAATGCCGCGCGCGCGAAATTCCTTCAGGCATTCAACGAGCGTCATCGCGGTGGTGTGTGACGTGAAATTTCTTGGGTGCCACTGACCGAGCCGCGCAAGTTCGATTACCGGCAATTGCAAAATCGTGCCCATGGAATTGCGCACTGCCCGGCGCAAAAATGGGCTGCTCGACGTCTCCCCAACGATCAACGCCTGCGCTCCAAACGCCACGCAATTCCGCGCGAGCGCGCCGAGGTTTTCCGCGTTGGTAAGCGCATCCACCGCCACGAACAATTGCGGATGCGGGCTGCCCGTAAGGATTTTTTCGAATGAAACCGGCGCGGGAATTTGTCCCACGGCGAGCACGCCCTGGAACAACGGAAACCCCGTCAACGATTCGAGCAGCTTCTTTTCGGCGACGTATACGATGACGTCTTCGGGCCTTTTTTCGAGGAGTGGTTGAAATTCCATCAGCCAATGCTCCGGCACAACCATCGAGATGACGGTGAAATTGCTCTCCAGCAGCCGTTGCACGACTTTTATGCCCTCCGCGACGAAGATGCCTTTCTGCTCATGCTCGCGCGAGCGGCGCATCGTGGCATAAGGGTAGAGTTCAGGCGAATCGAACGATCCGATTTTGCGAACGTGAAACATAGTCAGCTTACCATTCGAGCGCGACATAAGCGCCCGGCTGTATTTGTTCCACAGCGGATTCAATTTCGGCAGTGTGCGATTGGATTTTCGGCCAATTGGTTGTTGGAAGGACGAGAATTGCTATGCGGCGTCCTTTTAAGTTTTGCTGGTATTGCAGGTTTTGATCGGTAGTGATGAACAAGTCGAATTCATGCTCTGCCTTGGCGAGAAGATCGCCATTCATCAAAGTCGACCAACCTTTCTCGAATGCAGTCGCGATAATGTGTTTTGAGAGGCTCCGCTTTAAAGGGAGGGGAGTTCCTTGATCGAAAAGTATTTTCACGCGCGTGAATCAGTTCACGGCCAAACTCGCTTCTGCAAATTCCAATACAGCTTCGACTTGATCTCGCTCTACGCCTGGAAACCATTCGAGAAAATCGTTGATAGTGGCGCCACCTTCGAGGTTTTCAAAAAGCGCGCGAACGGGAACGCGAGTGTCTTTAAAAACCCACGCTCCACTGACTTTTTCCGGATTCCGTTCTACGGCGCGGCAATTGTTCCAGTCGAGCATGGAATTATGATACGGCAGTGTTGGTCTGGGAGCAAGATTACAGGCTCAACGTGGGGCAGGGGACATCCTGCGAAGTCAGCGCAAGGGCCACGTGCGTGGCGCCGATTTTCTGTAGGCGCTCGTTGACGACGCGATGGGCGATTTCCGGGCGATTGCATTCGCGGCTCAGGTGGCCGAGATACAGATTCCGCAATTCGGCGGACATGATCTCCGCCACGCAATCGGCTGCTGCTTCATTCGAGAGATGTCCGTGTCGACCCAGGATCCGTTGCTTGAGGCTCCAGGGACGACGCGGGCATTCCTGTAGCAGCTTGATGTCGTGGTTCGCTTCGAGCACCAGCGCGTTCGCGTTGCGAATGCGATCGATCACCAGCTTCGTGACATGGCCCAGGTCGGTGGCAAAACCAATCTTTACTCCGTTCGCGCGCAGCAGAAATCCAACCGGGTCCTGCGCATCGTGCGGAATGGAAAACGTTTCCACGATCACATCGTTCAATTCAAAACTGTCGCCGGTGCGGAACAGTCGCCAGTCGAGGCTCGCCTTCGTGGTGGAGTTGCCGAATCCCGGCAGCGCCGGGTTTTTTTTGCTGCTCCATTTGGATTGAAACGCCCAAAGCGTGGCTTCCTGTGTCTCGCGATTGCAGTAAACCGGCAGCTTCAATTTTTCAGCCAACGCCAGCAGCCCGCAAATGTGATCCGAGTGCTCGTGCGTGATGAGAACGCCGGTGAGATTTTCCGGTGTGCGCCCGATGGTGGCGAGGCGCTGGCGAATTTGGCGCGCACTAAAGCCCGCGTCCACGAGGATGCGGGCCTCGTCGGTCTCCACGTAAGCGCAATTGCCGGAGGAACCGCTGCCAAGAATCGTCAAGCGAACAGCCACGGCTGAGATTAGCCATGAGCAGTAAAACCGGCAAAGAAAAAAGCTCCGAATTCCGAGTTCCAAGCTCCCGCTAAAATCGAATATCCAAAATCCGGCCGACGAAAAATTGGTTTCAGAATCAATGATGTTCCGGGTGAAAATGTGAAGCTCCCGTTATGGGAGAAACACCCCATTTTGGTGGCAGGTATCGTTGTTATTCTGGTGAAAACTTTAACCCATGAATAAAACTTCAGTACTACTCGTTGACGATCACACTGTGGTTCGCCAAGGCCTTCGCGCCCTGCTAAAATCAGAAGAAGACATCGAAGTCATCGGCGAAGCCGAGAACGGTCGCCTGGCGGTGCAATTAGCCCGCAAAACACCCCCGGACGTGGTCGTAATGGACGTCGCCATGCCGCTCATGAACGGTCTCGAAGCCACCCGGCAGATTTTGAAAGCGCTTCCCAATACGCGCATTCTCGTTTTGACGTCTTACAGTGACGACGATTGCGTTCAACAGCTTACTGAAGCCGGTGTTTCCGGCTATCTCATCAAGCAAACCGCCTCGAACGACCTGGTAAAGGCCATTCGCGAGGTCAAAAAGGGCAATGCGTTCTTCAGCCCGACAATTGCCAAGCGATTGCGCGATCAATGCCGCGAAGCGTTTGCCAACGGCCAGCCGGTCAAGAAGAGCGTTGAACTCACTTCCCGTGAGGCCGAAGTGTTGCAGCTCATTGCGGAAGGCTTTTCCAATAAACAAATTGCAGCGGAATTGTGCATCAGCATCAAGACCGTTGAAAAGCATCGTCAGCAGGTGATGAACAAGCTGAATATTCACGATGTCGCGGGTCTGACTCGGTATGCCATTTCCAAGGGCTTGATCGACCGGGGAATTCCTGCCGGTGTGGTGAATTAAGGCCTCTCCCGGGGCGCTTCGAGCGCCTCGTCCGTAATTTTTGGAAGTGTCTAATCCGTAATTATTTGCGCTTTCAAAGCGTAAGCCGTGCCAACTTTTGCTTGTGAATCGTCCGGTGATGGTTATCATGGGGAACAACGATGGCACCTGGCTTACAATTATCGCAACGGCTGACGCAGTCGCTGGTATTGGCGCCCCAACTCCAGCAATCCCTTGCGCTGCTTCAGGCTCCCACGCTCGAACTGAAGGCCCTCGTTGAGCAGGAACTTCAGCAAAACCCGGTTCTCGAGGAAACCGCCGTCACCGAAACTGACCTTCAGGAACAACGGTTGAACTCAGAGGGCGAAGCCCCGGCGGAAGTTGTGGATTTGGCTGAACCCCCGGCGGACGTCAATTTTGATCCTGCTACGGATAAAGCCGAAGTGCCGGAAACCCCCGCGGCGGACGATTTCCAGGCGGAATTCGACAAGCTCGTTCAACTTGACCAGGAATGGCGCGATCATTTTTCGCAAACGAACTCGCCCATTCGTGCCTCAGCCGAAGACGAGGAACGCCGTCAATTCATGTTCGATTCGATCGTGGCGCCGACGTCGCTGCAGGAAATGCTGCTCGAACAGGTCCGCGAATCGAATTTGTCGGAGGAGCAATATCCCATCGCGGAGCTATTGATCGGCAATATCGACGATTACGGTTATCTCAAGGCTTCGCTCGAAGAACTCTCCGTCACGGCCAACCTGCCGGTGGATAAAATCCAGCCCGTGTTGAGCGTGATTCAGACTTTTGACCCTGCCGGCGTGGGCGCGCGGGATTTGCGCGAATGCCTCATGCTGCAATTGGAACGCGGCAAGCAGGAAAACACGCTCGAATATCGCATCGTGCGCGATTACATGGAGGCGCTTGGCAAACGGCGCATCCCGGAAATTTCCCGTGGCACGGCCTGCGAACTGGATGAAGTGCAGGAAGCGCTGGAGCGCATCGCGCGCCTTGAGCCGCGTCCCGGTCGTGCGTTCCTGCCGGACAACGATCAATACGTGCTGCCGGAAGTATTTGTACAGCGCCTTGGCAGCGAATTTGTTGTTACCAATAACAACGAGCACATCCCGCATTTGCGCATCAGCAACACCTACAAGGACCTGATGTCGCAGGGCGAAAACTCCGCGGAAGTGCGGAATTACATCCGCGAAAAAATTCGCGCGGGAAAATTTCTCATCAAGAG
>Ga0105238_10004181_pt1 | contig 14329 bp, 8 predicted proteins | sample KBSC34metaG_FD_81526 | JGI IMG/M metagenome (GOLD analysis project Ga0105238, IMG submission 81526) | Corn rhizosphere microbial communities from Kellogg Biological Station, Michigan, USA - KBS C3-4 metaG | ecosystem: Host-associated > Plants > Roots > Rhizosphere > Soil | place: Michigan, USA... | reverse complement strand
TACGCCATCCCCTTCGTTTTGGATTTCCGAGTCTGGTCGATTTTCACCAAGCTCGCGGCGCTCTCGCTGGTCTTCCTGCCGCTCACGTTCTGCTGGGCCATCATTCGTTACCGGCTGATGGATACAGACCTGATCTTCAAGCGCGGCGTGGCTTACACGCTTGCGACTGGGCTGATTCTGGGAGCGTACTTCGGCGTTATCGCGCTCATCGCGGAAATTGTCCACCAGCGCTCGTCAGAAGCCATCCGCGAGTGGGCCTTGATCGCCGCGATCCTGGGGACGGCAGCGGTCTTTGATCCGTTGAAGCGGCGGATTCAGAGCTGGGTAGACAAGACGTTCGACCGCCAGAAGTACGACTATCGCAAGGCACTCATCGAGTTCGGCCGGAGCCTCAGTTCCGAAACCGACCCCGATGCCCTGCTCAACTCGATCGTCGAGCGGCTGCCGCGCACCCTGCTGGTCTCGCGTGTTGCCGTGTTCCTTGCTCAGGGTTCTGGAGGGTTGCGGCTGGCCGCATCTCATGGCCTGCTTTCTGCGGCAACGGATCGCAAGCTGTCGCTGGGATTCCTCGACTTCGATCGTGCCGCGCTGGACCACTCACACATTTTTCTTGAGAACGCACAACAGGCGCTTCACCTGCCGCCTGACCAGCAGTTGACGGCAGCGCTGCTCGATCTGAACTACTACCTGCCGTGCCGGGTGCAGGACGGGACCACCAGCCGCACGATCGCGGTGATCGGGCTTGGCCGCACCATCGGTGGCGACTTCCTGTCGAGCGAAGATGTAGAGCTGTTGGAATCCCTGGCCAGCTACATCGGGATCGCACTGCAGAACGCCAGCCTCTATTCGCGGCTGCAAGATAAGATTACGGAGTTCGAGCGCCTGAAGGAGTTCAACGAGAACATCGTCGAATCCATCAACGTAGGCATTCTGGCGCTGGATCTCGAGGACCGCATCGAGAGCTGGAACACGCAGATGGAGGCGATGTACGCGGTGAGCCGCGCGGAGGCAGTTGGCCAGAAACTCAGCGACGTGCTCCCCGACGAATTTGTTTCGGCTATCGAGGGCTTCCGCAACGAACCCGGCATTCACAATCTGTATAAGTTTCCACTCACAACCAAAGCCGGAGAACAGCGGACAGTCAATGTTGCAATCGCACCATTGCTCTCGCGCGACTTTGTGATCGTTGGGCGCATCGTTCTCGTGGACGATATCACGGAGCGCATCTCGCTTGAGACGCAGCTCGCACAGGCAGACAAGCTCAGCTCGATCGGACTTCTCGCCGCGGGCGTTGCTCACGAGATCAATACGCCCCTTGCGGTCATCTCGTCGTATGCGCAAATGCTGCAGAAGCAGATGCGCGCCGACCCGCGGCTTGGCCCGGTGCTCGAGAAAATTACGCAACAAAGCTTCCGGGCTTCGGAGATTGCGAACGGGCTGCTGAATTTCTCGCGGACTTCCACTACCGAGTTCCGCGAAACCAATTTGAACCAGGTTATTCGCGATACGCTTTCTCTGCTTGAACATCAGTTCAAGACGGCGCAGGTGGTTGTGGATGCGGAATTGGCAGACGATCTGCCGAGCATTCACGGCAACCCGGGCAAGTTGCAGCAGGTTTTTCTGAATCTGTTGCTAAATGCCAAGGAATCGATGCCGCGGGGTGGCCATTTGCGGGTCTCCACGTTGGCGAATGGGCATGTTGAGGCCATGGTCTCGGATTCCGGATCTGGAATCGCGCCCGAGAATTTGAAACGCATCTATGATCCGTTCTTCACGACAAAGACTACGCCCCGCCCTGGCGAACGGCGTGGCACAGGTCTTGGACTTTCCGTTTCCTACGGGATTATTCAGGAGCATGCAGGCAAGATTCATGTCGAAAGCGCCGTCGGCGCCGGCACAACCTTCCACCTTGAATTCCCGCTTTTGAGGAAATCGGTACATGTCTGAAGTTGACCAGTCTTTGAACCTAGCTGGAGCAGGTTCTGTTTTCTCTTCCAGTTCTGCGAGCGGCACGATTCTCGTAATCGATGACGAGGCCGGAATTCGCGAGTCGCTCGAGGTGCTGCTTTCGCTGGAAGGCTATTCCATCAAGACAGCGATCGATGGCGAGCAAGGCCTCCGAATGCTCGAGATGGAGACCTTCGATCTGGTTCTGCTTGATCTTGCGCTGCCTGGCCAGAGCGGCCTTGACCTCCTGCCCCAGATCAAGGAACGGCAACCGGAAACGCCTGTCATCATGATCACGGCATACGGCACCGTGGAGAACGTGGTTGAGGCGATTCGTGCCGGCGCTGAGAACTTCGTCCAGAAGCCGTGGGACAACGAGAAGCTGCTTGCGGATATCCGCTCCGCCGTCGCGCGTTACAAGGCGGAAGAAGAGAACGTTCAGCTCAAGCGCACGCTGAGGCAGCGCTATAACTTTGCGAATATTGTCGGCAAAAGCGAGATCATGCTGCGCGTCTTCGATCTTGTCGCGCAGGTAGCGCCAAGCCGTTCTACCGTACTGGTTCAAGGGGAGAGCGGTACGGGTAAGGAATTGATCGCGAAGGCGATTCATGCGAACTCGCCGCGCCGGGACAAGCCTTTTGTTCCTATCAACACAGGGGCAATGCCGACGGAGCTGCTGGAATCCACTCTATTCGGCCATGTCAAGGGTGCATTTACGTCGGCAGTGGCCTCGAAGAAGGGCCTGTTTGAGGTCGCCAATGGGGGGACGCTTTTCCTCGACGAGATTGCGACGATGGGCATGGATACGCAGGCAAAAATTCTGCGAGTTCTGCAGGATCGACGCTTTATGCATCTGGGCGGCATTCAAGAAATCCAGGTCGATGTCCGCATCATCGCGGCAACGAACATTGATCTCCGCCAGGCTGTTCGGGACGGACGTTTCCGCGAGGATCTCTTCTATCGCTTGAACGTCATCACCATCGATCTGCCGCCGTTGCGCTCGCGGCGCGAAGATATTCCGCTGCTTGTGAATCACTTCCTTGAGTTCTATGTGAATGAGAACGGGCTCGGACCGCGGAGACTCTCTGCTGATGCCCTGCGCGCGCTGGTCGATTACGAGTGGCCGGGCAATGTACGTGAGCTTGAAAATTGCATCGAACGCGGCGTTGTGCTTTCGTCTGGTCCCGTGATTGGCTCGGAGTTGCTGCCTGGCCACATTACTGGGCGAAACTTTCAGGATGCGCTGCTTGAGCACAACCCGAATGCATCGCTCTTCGACATCCTTGAAGATATCGAACGCAGAATCATTATCGAGAAGCTGGAGCGCTGCAACTGGAATCAGACGGACGCCGCTGAGCAGTTCCACATCCCGCTCTCGACTCTTAATCAGAAAATCAAACGTCTGAATATTGAGATTCGCAAGCGCAACCGCGAGTAACCGTACCGAGCTTAGACAAACGTCTGATCAAGTCAGGCGGACCACAAGCGCATCTTCAGACGGCCGGTGATCGGGTACATGCAGCAGAAGTCCATCTGGCGTCCATTGCCACTCGAGTTCCCCGTCCGTACCCAACAAGTGAGCTTTCCTCAACGATCCCGTGGGGAGCGCGGTATCCCGCTTAACAGACGAAACCAGCACTGTTTTCCGCGGAGATCCCATAACGTGCACATAGAGAGCATTGCCGCGCGTCGTGAATCTCAGATCGTGTGCGGTGAAGTCGACATTGTGATCAGCTACGTACATGCCCTCTTTTACTCGGGTTGGTCCCTCTCCGAATCTCTGCTCCCATGGACGAGTGCTGTAGATACCTTCGCCGTTTATGCTCAGCCATGATCCGATTGCGCGCAGGCGTGCGACAACTTCGTCGGGAATAGTTCCGTCGGGCCGTGGACCGACATCGAGAAGCAGGTTGCCGTTTTTTGAAACTACGTCAATGAGTTGGTGAATAACACGACCAGCGCTTTTGTAATTTGGTTTACGCAGGTAGGCCCACGAGTCCCAATCGAGCACATCGTCCGTTTGCCAAACGAAGCTCGCTTTCTCGGCCAGTTGTCCGGCCTCGTGGTCAGGCAGACCTGAGCCGGGCGCAAAATCATGTTCCTTGTAGGTAATGATCGTCTCGCGGCCGGCAGCTGCACTGTTGTTGTAGTAGTGCGCAAGCATCTCGATACGATAGCGCTCGGGAATGATGAAGCAGCGAGTATCGAAGTAAATGATGTCCGGGTGGTAGCGATCGATAACCTCGACAATTTTGTCGCGCCACATGCGGCAGAACGCTTCAGTTGGCGGCGGATCGGGATGAGCGTAGTTGAACGCTCCCGGGCGATCCACGGCGTAATCCTTTGCCTCGCTAGGTGAGCCCAGCGTGTACTTCTGCGGCCAGTAGAGGTCGGCGTATTTCGAGCTGTATATATCGGCATTCGAGACTGGACTGGAATACCATCCCCAAAGCCACTGATGGTGGAAGCTGGTGTAGAACTTCAACCCTTGTCGGCGGACCGCGCGTTCCAGTTCGCCAACAATGTCACGCTTTGGACCGAGGCGGGCCGCATTCCAGCGGTTCACGCGGCTGTTCCACATCGAGAATCCGTCGGCATGTTCAGCGACGGGCCCTACGTAACGCGCTCCGCACTCGTGGAACAGCTTCACCCATGTATCGGCGTCGAAGCGCTCGGCCGTAAATTGCGGGGCGAAATCTTTGTATCCGAAGCGGTCAAGGGAGCCGTAGGTGGCAAGGTGATGTTCATACTCGGGACGGCCTGGAAGATACATCCAGTGGGGGTACCATTCATTCCCGAAGGCTGGAACGGAATACAGGCCCCAATGAAAGTAGATGCCGAACTTCGCGTCTCTGTACCAGTCGGGACACCTGTGCTGGCTCAACGAGTCCCAGTTCGCTTGAAAAGGACCATCGTGGGGCGCGATGATCGCTGCCTGGCCGGTGCGCGCCAGCTTTACCGCTGCGCCCGCTGCAATGCCTTTGAGGGCATGTCTGCGTGAAAGCTCCATGCATGAGCTCCGAAGCGACTTAATTTCAGTTTAAACATATACGAGTGTAAGACAGAGTACGGGCAGCTATCCCTGGGCGGCGTGACTTGAGATGCCATCCGATGCGTTCTCGATATGCCTAAGCCCGGACGATGTCCCCCACTCTCCAGTTGTGGCGTTGAGCCACCGTTTTAGAAACCATCGCAACTCTTCCGGAGGCTTCAGCCAGATCTCGGCGGACGTGTCACGCAATGCGCGTCGCACCAGCACAGTGACATGAGGATTCTCTGTCCGGTTAACCCATCGAAAGGCGGATTCGTCTGTCAGATCGTCCCCGAGGAAAGCCACCGGAGTGTGGGGACCGACCTGGTCGACGATCGCTCGAGCTGCTCCGCCTTTGTCGCGTCCCACGCGCAGCTCAATGCCCGATTCGAACGGAAGAAGAGACAGGCCCTTGACACGGGAAGCCGGCTCGAACAGGCCGCGGGTTTTCTGTTCAATCACGCGGGATCTCTGGGGAGAATGTCCACGCCAGTGCATCACGACTGCGTTCGGCTTGTCTTCAAACAGCCCGCCGAAAGCATCCTGACGCAGCAAGGTGCGCAATTCTTCAAGTTTTTGGGTAGCTTCCGGGGGTGCTTTCTGGAGTTCGCGGCGACCATCGGTATACAAGCGCTCGGCACCGTGAAGCCCCCAGACCTCCACCAGAACTGGAAGTTGCAGGAGAGGGTTGATCTCGCCTGCTGGGCGCCCGGTAATCACGCGCAGTTGCGTCCTGTTGTCTTTTTGGATTTCCGTGAGGAGTTCCCGGACGCCGGCCCATGGGCGTGCGGTAAAGCGGTCAATGCGGAAGTCTGCCAGCGTGCCGTCATAGTCCAGCAGCAGCAGTGGAGTTGGAGCACGGTGTAAAGAAGAAAAGAACGTTTCGAGCTTTTCTGCGTCTGTTCGGATCAATACTCCTCGCCTTTCTATGCCATTTTGCGGTAGGGATCGATGGGAATCGGCTCGGCCAAAGGCCCCGCGTTCTCCGAATCGAAATACTCGAGCCGGACGTCGCGGAGATCGCCCAGAACCATGGCCGCCCAACGATAGATATTGTGTTCCATTACCTGCTTGCGCATTTGTTGCATACGGACTTTGCGTTCATCGCGCGGCATCTCGAGTGCGCGATGGATCGCCTCAGCTACCTCGGCGGTGTCATATGGATTCACGAGCAGCGCATCGCGAAGTTCGACGGCGGCACCGGTGAACTTGCTGAGAACGAGTACACCATCCTCATCGTCACGGGATGCCGCGAATTCCTTGGCGACCAGGTTCATTCCATCGTGCAGAGACGTCACCAGGCACACGTCGGCGATGCGGTACCAGCGATTCACCTCTTCGTGATTGCATTGTCGCTCAATCAGCACAATCGGCTTCCACTTCGAAGTCTGGAATCGATGGTTGATGCGGCGCACCTCTTCGTCGACACGACGGTGAAGCTCGACATAGCTGGGAATCCGGGTCCGGCTGGGGGCCGCGATCTGGACCATGGTCAACCGTTCCTTGTGCCATGGATGCTCGGCGAGGAGTTCCTCGATAGCCAGCAGTCGCTCCACGATTCCCTTGGTGTAGTCGAGCCGGTCAACTCCGACCGCGATCGATTCGGCATGTACTCCGAATTCCGAGAGCAATTCGCGACGTTCTTCTTCTCTATCTTCTTCGCGCCCGGTGACGATGGCCTGAAGAGCGCTTGGAATGCCACCGTTGAATGCAACGCTCACGGGGTATGGCTTTACTGCTGTCGTGTGTCCGCCGCGGCGGACGGTCATGTGTTCGCGGTCTGTACGCGATTCAAGGGCGCGGTCAACCGTGTCGAGAAAATTGTTGCAATGCAGCGGAATATGAAAGCCGATCAGGTCGGCTCCGAGCAGCCCATCCAGCAATTCTGCCTGCCAGGGACAGATTCCAAATGCCTCCGGGTTTGGCCACGGGATATGCCAGAAGATTGCTACGCGAGCATCGGGCCGGGCCGTCTTCAACAATCTTGGCAGGAGCGCAAAATGGTAGTCCTGCACGAACACGAGCGGCTCGGCGCTGTCCTTCATTTCGTCCAGCAGTGCGGCTGCAAACTTCTCATTGACACGTTGATAGGCGTCCCAATCGCCTGCACGGAAAATTGGCCGGGTGTGTGCTATGTGGCACAGAGGCCAGATCCCCTCGTTTGCGAACCCGTCGTAGTAGCGCGACTCCTCTTCTGCTGAAAGCCAGACTCGACGAAGGGTGTACTTCGGGTCATTTGGTGGCACGCGGAGCCGGTCGAACTCGTCCACGTTCTCCTTGTCAGCGCTTCCGTTCCCGGTTGCCACCCAGACACCATCGCAGGCCTGCAATACCGGCTCGATGGCCGTGACCAGCCCGCTGGGCGGCACCACGCAGACTGTCTTGCGCCCTTCGCGCACATGCATGTAGGGTTCGCGATTCGAAACAGCGAAAATTCGGCCGCTCGCTTTGTTCCTCATATGCACTGCGAGCCGCTCCGGAGTCCAGAAGTGCTCCCCCGCATCCCTCAGTCGGGCTTCGGCAGCCGCAGCCGCGCGTGCGGCGATCAGGCTTTCGGCCATTGTCTCGACTTCGCGGGCCAAAGGACTGAACATGCTGAGTTCGCTGGCGCCGGCTCCCAGACCTTTTTCGAAATGCCCCATGCGCAGACGTCGTAGGCGATCCGCTACCCGAGTGAGGGGCCGCATGAGGAACCAGCGGACCATGACAAACGTGACGCCCACGATGAGCAACACTGTGGCGACGATCCACCAGAAACTTCTGCGCCAAAGGTCATAGCTCTGGTCGCGTATATATCCAGCGTCGATCAGAACCACCAGCGCGCCGACCAGTTTGTTTCCGTCGTGGAGGGGAAAGACTTCCTCGAGCCACTGCATTTTGCCGGTGTGCCCGAAGGCGTTGATCTGGGCGCCTTTCTGAAGTGACTGCTCTACGCGTGTCCGGGAAAGGGATTTGACCCCGGTTTTCGCCAGAGATTCGAATGGCGAATGCTCCAGCGCCTGGAAGACCGGAGGCGCACCAGTTTCTGTGAGCAGATGTCCCTGTGGATCGTAGATACCGATTCCGAGGGCCCCGGTCTGGTCTTTTGCGTTCGCCACGAGGGAGCGCAAGCCGGCCTGGTCGCCCTGCACCAGCGCCTCGCGCATCTGCGGCTTGAGGCTATTGCCAATCCAGGTGGAGCGCCATTCAAGTTCCTGGCGAAGAATGTGTTTATGTTCAAGGACTTCGAAATAGGTTGAGGCGATAGACACAATCGTTACGCCCGCAATTAGCGCAAGGATCAGTCGCAAGCGAAACGAATGCATTCAGCCCCCTTCCTGGAGTCTTTTTCTGGCATTAGGACGTTAGATGCGCAACTTGTGGTTCGCGTCCGGGGGTCCCAAGTGGAGAAATACTAATCCGATGAGGAACTTACGCTCTCTTCCAACGACTAGCCGCGAGCTTCTTTCGTTCGGTGCGTGTAAATCTTGCACGGTGCCGGGATGCGGAAGCGGTCGAGCCGCGCAGTGGATAGGCTATCCTGTGCAGGACGGGGATTCGTAGACCTCATCCCGCAACTTACGGTGCAACAACCAGATGGCCTTCCAATCGATCGAGAATACCGCTAAGAACATCGTGGGCACCGTCCAGGACTATTCCCTGTTTGCCTGGCGAGGAGCCACAAATCTCTTTCGCCCGCCCATCTATTGGCCCGATTTCCTGATCCAGGCCGATATCATCGGCGTGGGTTCAGCCTCCATTGTACTTCTTTCCGGCTTTTTCACCGGCGGCGTGCTCGCGCTTCAATCGGCGGCTACCCTTTCTCAATTCGGCGCCACCGCAGTTACGGGGCGGTTTGTGAGTACCTCAATGATTCGCGAGCTCGGGCCTGTACTTACGGGGATCATGGTTTCCGGGCGCAATGCCTCGTCGATGGCCAGCGAACTGGGCTCGATGGTGGTAACCGAACAAATCGATGCGATGCGGGCGCTCGGGGTCGACCCAATGCGCAAGCTGGTGACGCCGCGCATTTTCGCCTGTGTCACGATGCTGTTCTTCCTCAGCATTGTGGCGAATTTCTTTGGCATTCTTGGCGGCGCCGCGGTCACGGTGTTCATGAACCACCAGAACGGTACCCAGTACTTCTCCATGGCGTACGAGTACCTGCGCCTCGGCGATATTATGCAGGGGCTCATCAAGCCGCTCTTCTCCGGGTTCATCATTGCAAGCATCGGATGTTTCTACGGCCTGAGGACGACGGGCGGCACAGAAGGCGTCGGCCGTTCAACCATCAAGGCAGTGGTGGTCTCTTCTGTGCTGATCATTTTTGTTGATTTCCTGCTTACGCAGGTGATGCTCACGATCTTCGGCTGATGACTACATCTACCATCACGGTCGAATCCGGGCGACCCGGTGCAAACCTGCACCCTGTGCTGGAGTTTCGTAACGCATCGATTTCATTCCCCGGTAACTCAGTCCTTGAGGACATCACGTTCAAGGTCGCGCCGAAGGAGACGCGCGTTCTTCTTGGTCCGGCGGGAGTGGGGAAAAGCGTGCTGCTCAAGCTCGGTAACGGCCTGCTTCGTCCTGACAGCGGTTCCATTTTCTTATTCGGCAATGAGATCTCTGATATGGCGGAAAGTGATCTCTTCGCGTTGCGCACCCGCACTGGGTTTGTGTTTCAGGAAGGTGCATTGTTCGACTCACTGACAGTGCGTGACAACGTTGCCTACCAGTTGATTCAGGAGGAAATTGCCGACGATGAGATCGATGTTCGTGTGCGCGAGTCTCTTCGATTTGTCGGTCTGGAACAAACGTTCAGCCTGTATCCGGGAAGCCTGTCCGGCGGTATGCGTCGGCGCGTGGCAATTGCGCGTGCGCTGATCCACACGCCGGAACTTCTTCTTTATGATTCGCCGACCGGGGGCCTCGACCCGGTTACCTCAACAACGATCATCGAGCTGATCGTGAAGCAGCGCGACGTATACCGAACTCCGTCCGTTCTTGTCACGCATCGTCTGCAGGATGCATTCACGATGTGTACCCATCGCTTTGAGCCGGCAGAGGATCGCATGGTCCCTCTGCCTAAAGGTGAGTTCGATGCCAATACCACCTTTCTGATGCTCTCGGAAGGTCGCCTCATCTTCGACGGGTCTCTTCATGATCTGGTGAATAGCGAAAACCCGCTGGTTCGCGAATTTATCGAGTAGATTCAGGCATTTTTACACGCCGCGTTTCCGGCCCGCTCGTGCCGCTCGTTACAATGACCCATGCTGCATGGGTGAGTACGGCACTCAGCGGCAAGCACTGGAGAAGAATGAAACGCGGACGATCGGCATTTATTGCAGCAGTAGTACTCATCCTCGCGCTGCTGTGCCCGAGTCGCCTCCATGCATATTCATTGCTGACCCACGAGCAGCTGATCGATCTTACGTGGCAGGACTCGATCGTGCCGCTGCTCCTGAGCCGATATCCAAATCTCAGCCAGGCCGATTTGAATCGAGCGCGCGCTTATGCATATGGCGGTTGTGTGATCCAGGACATCGGTTATTACCCATTTGGCGACCGCTCCTTCTCAAACCTTACGCACTACGTGCGCTCAGGCGATTTTGTGGTCAATCTTTTTCGGAATGCGCATGATGCGAACGAGCTGGCGTTCGCGATTGGCGCTCTTTCGCACTACATCGGCGACTCGATTGGCCACGCTGAAGCCACCAACATCGCGGTGCCCATTGAGTTCCCGAAGCTCCGCGCGAAATACGGCAATTCCGTGAGTTATGCAGAAGGCAAACATGAGCACGTTCAGACGGAGTTTGCCTTCGACATCAACGAAATTGCTCATCACCGCGTTGCGCCGCTAAGCTATCTCCGACACATCGGCTTCAAGGTATCGATGAAGCAACTGGCTCTCGCGTACTACCAAACTTATGGGCTGACGGAGACCTTCAGGGGCCGGCGCAGAATCAATGCGCGTGATTATCGTTTCGCTGCTCGCACCTTTATTCCCCGGATCGCGTATGCGGTCACGCTATTGCACCGCAAACACGAACCTGCCGACCCCACCACGCCGGATGTCATCGAACTGGAGAAAGAAACCGCGGAGGTGGCCAGGGTCAATCACTGGGACGCGTATCGCCACAAGCCCGGGATCGAGACTCACCTGCTGGCCGTGCTGCTGTTCATCCTTCCCAAGGTCGGCCCCCTCGCCATGGTGAATGTGAAGGGTCCCAATGAGCAGACGGAAGCCGATTACGCGCATAGCGTGGCTGTCTCGACCACCTCGTTGCGCAGAATCCTGACTCGCTTTACGCCGGAAGCAGCAAGGTACAAGGGACCAATCCCTCCGCTTGCCAGCCTGACGCACCCGTATAGCACTTCTCCACGACGCCGCGATCCGAACCATCCGTTGCCAAACCGCGATCTGGATACAGGGAGGATAGTGCAGCCGGGCGGGTATGCTCTGACCGACGTGACCTACGCTGACCTTCTGCACAAGCTGGTACAGAATCCCGGGCAGCCGATACCGCCGGGAATCAAGGAAGATATTCAGAGCTATTATTCCAATCTCGAACTGCCTATCGCCACAAAGAAAGACCCCGATCGGTGGAAGCAAGTGCTGGCGGAGCTGAACACCCTCACCGGGATGCCTACAAGTACCCGGCTCGCTCCCTATCCCACGTATGGAGCCGACGAAGGGGACGAGTAGCCCTTCTGGTGGGCGTACCTGCGCGCCTTTACTCAGGCGGGGCTTTCAGCATCCAAGGTGTCAGGAATGCCTGAGCCGGTGCGGTCGTTCAGGCCAAGGGCCCATGTCAACAACGGAAATTGTTCTCGATCCAGTCGAATCGTCCAAACTAGCCGGCCTTCGCTACGTCACCGATGCAATCCCGGGCATCACGCGCCGGCGCAGGGGTAAGAGCTTCCAGTATTTCGATCCGGATGGGAAGCCTATCCGGGACAAGGACGTGCTCGCCCGGATCAAATCCCTGGTAATACCACCAGCATGGACGAACGTCTGGATTTGCCCGCGTGCGAATGGACACCTTCAGGCAACCGGGCGGGATGCAAAGGGGCGCAAGCAGAGCCGGTATCATCCGCGCTGGCGTGAAGTACGGGACGAAACCAAATACGAGCGTATGAAGCTTTTCGGCGAGGCGCTGCCATTGATTCGCGAGCGTGTCGAACAAGATCTAGCCCTTCCAGGACTACCTAAAGAAAAAGTGCTCGCCACGCTAGTGCGCCTGCTCGAGACGACTTTCATTCGCATCGGAAACGAAGAGTATGCGAAAGAGAACCACTCGTATGGTTTGACAACGCTGCGCAACAAACATGTGGATGTGGACGGGGCGACGGTCCGGTTCAAGTTCAAAGGAAAAAGCGGTAAGCAGCACGCCATCGATCTGAACGATCGCCGGCTCGCGCGCATCGTAAAGAAATGCCTGGATCTGCCCGGTTATGAACTGTTCCAGTACATCGATGAGGACGGATCCCTGCACACGGTCGACTCCTCTGACGTAAACGAATATTTGCGCAGCATCACCGAGCAGCCTTTTACGGCCAAGGACTTTCGTACCTGGGCAGGAACAGTGCTCGCGTGCCTCGCATTGCGCGAATTCGAAGCATGCGAATCCATGACCCAGGCAAAGAAGAATATGGTCGAGGCCATTAAGAAGGTCGCCGAGCAGCTCGGAAACACTCCGGCAGTCTGCCGCAAGTGCTATGTTCACCCGACTGTATTGGAGACGTACATGACAGGAGAACTTCTTAAGACCCTTGAAGCCGCCGAGAAGAGGATGGCAAACAGCAAGCACTCGCTGCGGGAGGAGGAAGTACAAGTCATGTTCCTCCTGGAGACACGGCTCAAGGCTGCGGCCTGACGCGCATCATCAATTGACGCGGGCTCGTTTTGCGAGCCCTCACAGCCAAGCTGCGGCACTACGTTCTATACTTCGTGCTTCGAAAAGATGAGTAGAACGGGAGAGTCGAATGATCTCTATTCGCAGTTGGGGAGCTGTGCTGGCATCGGCGATGCTGGGCTTTGCGTTGATTGCGCCGGCTCAGGAATCTGGTATCACCATCGGCAAGCGCGAGAGCATTCAGTCCAAGGTCCTCGGTGAGAAGCGTGACATTCTTTTGTCTGTGCCGCGCCAGACAGAGCCGAATATGCCACTGCTCATCGTTCTGGATGGCGAATGGAACTTCACGAAGGTCGCGGTGATCGTGGATCACCTCACGGGCAATGGCCGCCTGCCACCGATGGTGGTTGCCGGCGTTGTGAATACAAATCGCGGCCGGGATTTGTCACCGACCTTTGAAGGTGCTGAATTTGCTGCCGGTCCTTCGGACAAATTCCTTTCGTTTTTAGCTGACGAGTTGATTCCGCAGCTCACGTCGGAGTATTCACTCGGCAAGTACCATATCCTCGCTGGGCACTCGAATGCAGGGATGTTCTCGCTATACGCGTTCATCCGTCGTCCGGAGGTCTTCCAGGCCAATATCGCGCTGAGCCCGAGCTTCGGGCTTGATGATCGCTTTGTGGCGCTGCTTGGGCGTGCAATTGCGAAGGCGAAATCTGGACAACGTTTCATATTCATTGGTGCCGGTGGCGATGAGGAAGCGGATATTTCGGTCGGCGCTCTGCGTTTTGCCAAGACCTTTGAGGGAAGTCCGAATGCAGATGTTGAGTGGCATTACGAGGTCTTTCCCGGGGAAACTCACGGCACGGTCGGGCTTCGCGCTTTCTATCGAGGGCTGGAGTTGCTGGCTGAGGCTGATCCTCACATTTCTTACGGCGCGGCGCGCTACCTCACAGAAGCGCAGCGCCGCCGTCACGCCTGGGTTCGGCGATTCGGTTCAGCGTATGCGGAGGACAAGCTGCCGCTATATTCTGCCGCGCTCCCGATGCTGGATTCGCTTTCGGCAGGCGATACGAACCTTTCCGCATCTTGGAATCAGTTGAAATCCGAGTATGGCGGAGATTTCCGCTTCGATCCGATTGAGCGCCAGAATCTAATTGCTTCCCTGACAGCAGGCGGACGGAAGGATGATGTTGCGCGGCTTCGTGCCATTGCTGACTTTGCCCCCGATGCAGGAGCGTCGAACAACTACGGATCGGGAATCGACCTGAACGCTGGACTCGTCGCTCTTCTTCCGCTGCACGGTTCGGCGATAGACGTTTGCCATCCGGACGCGAAGGCCCAGGTTCATGGAGCCGCACCTGCAGCGGATCGTCACGGTCGAGCCAACATGGCGTACAGTTTCAGCGGCTCCGGTGCATACATCGAGTTCCCCAAGAGTGCGGATCACGACAATGCGGGTTCGATTTCCGTGACCGCGTGGGTGAAGCCGCACAAACCAGCTGCCTACTCCGCG
>Ga0105238_10004177_pt1 | contig 14332 bp, 10 predicted proteins | sample KBSC34metaG_FD_81526 | JGI IMG/M metagenome (GOLD analysis project Ga0105238, IMG submission 81526) | Corn rhizosphere microbial communities from Kellogg Biological Station, Michigan, USA - KBS C3-4 metaG | ecosystem: Host-associated > Plants > Roots > Rhizosphere > Soil | place: Michigan, USA... | reverse complement strand
TGCTCACAGGAATCATGGTCTCAGGCCGGAACGCTTCCTCGATGGCCAGCGAACTCGGATCGATGGTCGTGACCGAGCAGATCGATGCCATGCGTGCGCTGGGTGTTGACCCGATGCGCAAGCTGGTCACTCCCCGCATCTTCGCCTGCGTCTCCATGTTGTTCTTCCTCTCAATCGTCGCGAATTTCTTCGGAATCCTGGGTGGTGCCGCCGTAACGGTGTTCATGAACCACCAGAACGGCACGCAGTATTTCTCCATGGCCTACGAGTACCTGCGGCTCGGCGACATCATGCAGGGCCTGATCAAGCCGCTCTTCTCCGGGTTCATCATCGCCAGCATCGGATGCTTCTACGGACTGAGAACCACAGGCGGAACCGAGGGCGTTGGCCGATCCACCATCAAGGCCGTAGTCGTCTCATCGGTGCTAATCATCTTCGTCGACTTCCTCCTCACGCAGGTCATGCTGACGGTGGTTCCGTAATGGCTTCAGCCGCCACCGCTGATCCGAGCCGCAGCCTGAACTCGACTACCGAACCGGTACTGGACTTTAGCAGCGTCTCAATCTCCTTTCCCGGCAACGCGGTTCTCGAGGACGTGACGTTCCAGGTCGCTCCCCGTGAGACACGAGTTCTTCTCGGCCCGGCGGGCGTTGGAAAAAGTGTCCTGCTGAAACTCGCCAACGGGCTGCTCCGCCCGGATATCGGATCGATTCACCTCTTCGGGCACGAAATTTCCGAGATGCCAGAACGGGAGCTCTTCCCTCTTCGCACGCGGACCGGATTTGTTTTTCAGGAAGGCGCGCTGTTCGACTCACTGACGGTTCGAGATAACGTGGCCTATCAATTGATACAGGAAGAAGTCGCAGAAGAAGAAATCGATGTTCGCGTTCGCGAGTCTCTTCGCTTCGTCGGGCTTGAGCAGACGTTCAGCCTGTATCCGGGAAGCCTCTCAGGCGGCATGAAGCGACGCGTGGCAATTGCACGAGCCTTGATTAACACTCCGCATCTATTGCTCTACGACTCTCCTACAGGCGGCCTCGATCCGGTAACCTCGACCACGATCATCGAACTGATCGTCAAGCAGAGAGATGTGTATCGAACCCCATCCGTATTAGTGACCCACCGGCTGCAGGACGCCTTCACGATGTGCACGCATCGATTTGAGCCGGCCGAGGATCGGATGGTTCCTCTTCCTAAAGATCAGTTCGACATCAATACCACGTTTTTGATGTTGTCGGAAGGACGCCTGATCTTCGATGGAGCTCTCCATGACCTGGTGACAAGCGAGAATCCGCTTGTTCGCGAGTTTATCGAGTAGATCGCAGCTCGGGTAAACCTCTGCACTGGAGAACAATGAATCGCACGCGGTCCGCCATATTCGCAGCAGCTGCGCTGATATGGATGCTGCTCTGTCCGCAGACAGTCGATGCATATTCCTTGCTTACTCACGAGCAACTGATCGACCTGACCTGGCAGGATTCGATCGTTCCTCTCCTTCTCAGCCGATATCCAAATCTCACTAAAGCCGACCTCGATCAGGCACATGCCTATGCCTACGGCGGCTGTGTGATTCAGGACATCGGATACTACCCTTTCGGGGATCGCTCGTTCTCGAACCTGACTCACTACGTCCGCTCCGGTGATTTTGTAGTCAACCTGTTTCGCAATGCGCATAACGCGAACGAGCTAGCATTCGCCATCGGCGCCCTGTCACACTACATCGGCGACTCCGTCGGCCATGCCGAGGCCACCAATCTCGCCGTACCCATCGAGTTCCCAAAGCTCGCCGCTAAATATGGGAAGTCCGTCAGCTACGCACAGGGAAAGCGCGAGCACGTTCAGACTGAGTTTGCTTTCGACATCAATGAGATCGCGCACCATCGCGTTGCGCCGCTTCACTACCTGCGTCACATCGGATTCCGCGTCTCGATGCGGCAGCTTGCGCTTGCCTTCTACCAGACGTATGGCTTGACCCAGAACTTCAAAGGCCGGCGAAGAATCAACGTCCGCGACTACCGCTTCGCCGCGCGGACATTCATACCGCGAATCGCCTATGCGGTGACGCTCTTACATCGAAGCCATGAACCACCTGATCCAAACACGCCAGAGGTGGCCAATCTCAAGAAGGAGACCGCAGCAGTGGCGAAAGAGGCTAACTGGGATGCCCACCGCCGAAAGGCAGGAATCGGAACCCACCTGCTGGCTGCTTTTCTGTTCATCATGCCGAAAGTCGGCCCCCTCGCCATGGTTGACGTGAAAGGACCCACGGTTCAGACAGAGGCCGATTACGCCCACAGTGTGACTGTCTCAATCGCCTCACTGCGCCGAATCCTAACGAGGTACACACCGGAATCGGCGAGGTTTAGAGGGCCGCTTCCACCGCTGCCCAGTGTCACGCGCCCATACGCCGGCGAGCCCGGGCGCCGCGATCCCAATCATCCCTTGCCAAACCGCGATTTGGATACAGGAAAGGTGGTTCGCGCAGGTGGATATCCATTGACCGATTCAACCTACGCCGACCTGTTGCACAGGCTTGTAGAGAATCCGGCCCAGCCGATCCCGCCGGGAATTAAGGAAGATATTCAGAAGTACTATTCGAATCTCGACTTGCCCATCACCACCAAGCAACATCCCGACCAGTGGAAGCAAGTACTCGCCGATCTCAACACCATCGCTGGGATGCCCACAAGCACCCGCCCGTCTCCCCTCCCCGAGTTTGGATCGGATGAAGGCGACGAATAGTCTTGCGATCGCGTCCTTGCAAAAGCAGCATCCAATCCTGTCGGAAACAGAGAATGTAAGTTCCTCTCGGGGCCAGGGCCATGTCTACAACAACCGAAATCGTCCTCGATCCAGTCGAAGCTTCCAAACTAGCAGGCTTACGTTACGTCACAGATTCCGGTCCCGGCATCACGCGGCGCCGCAGGGGCAAAAGCTTCCAGTATTTCGATTCAGAGGGAAGGGCCGTTCGCGACAAGGAGATCCTTGGGCGTATCAAGTCCCTGGTCATCCCGCCGGCGTGGAACGACGTATGGATCTGTCCCCGGGCAAATGGCCACCTGCAGGCAACGGGTCGAGACGCAAGAGGCCGCAAGCAAAGCCGGTACCACCCGCGCTGGCGCGAAGTGCGCGACGAAAACAAGTACGAGCGCATGAAACTGTTTGGAGAGACTCTCCCAGTGATCCGCGAGCGCGTCGAGCAGGATCTTGGGCTTCCCGGTTTGCCAAAGGAAAAGGTGCTGGCGACGATCGTGCGCCTGCTCGAGACCACTTTCATCCGCATCGGCAATGAAGAATACGCAAAAGAGAACAAGTCTTACGGGCTTACGACCATGCGCAACAAGCATGTTGACGTGGAAGGAACAACCGTCCGGTTCAAGTTCAAAGGTAAAAGCGGCAAGCAGCATGTAATCGACTTGAACGATCGCCGCCTGGCTACGATCGTGAAGAAATGCCTCGACCTGCCCGGCTACGAGTTGTTCCAGTACATCGACGAGGAAGGGTCGCTGCATACCGTGGACTCGTCCGACGTGAACGAGTACCTGCGGACCATCACCGAGCAGGCGTTTACCGCCAAAGACTTTCGCACCTGGGCCGGAACCGTGCTTGCCTGTCTTGCATTGCGTGAGTGCGAAGAATGCGAGACGCAGACTCAGTTAAAGAAGAATGTAGTGGAGGCGATCAAGAAGGTCGCCGAGCGGCTCGGAAATACTCCGGCGGTTTGCCGGAAATGCTACGTACACCCCACGGTGCTCGAAACCTACATGACCGGTGAGCTGGTCAAGACTCTCGAAGCCGCTGAAAAGAAGATGCGGAAGAGCCAGCATTCCCTGCGAGACGAGGAAGTCCAGCTCATGTTCCTGCTGGAAGCCCGCCTGAAGGCAGCAGCCTGATCACTCAAGGCTCCGCGAAAACAAGCTGACCTCACAGTCAGCGAGAGGGGCCGCAGTCTATACTTCGGGCTTCGAATTCATGATTCGAACTGGAGCGACTGAATGATCTCACCCCGCGTTTGTGATGTCGTGTTCGCGGCTGCAGTACTTAGCTTCTCGGCAATTGCGCCGGCGCAGGATCCCGCCATCAGCCTGGGCAAGCGCGAAAGCATTCAGTCCAAGATTCTCGGCGAGAAGCGCGAGATCCTCGTCTCCGTGCCGAAGCAGACAAAGCCCAACATGCCGCTGTTGATCGTACTGGATGGCGAATGGACCTTTAGCAACGCCGCTGTCATCGTGAATCACCTCACAGGAAATGGCAGGCTTCCACCAATGGTCGTTGCCGGCGTGGTCAATACAAACCGAGGGCGCGATCTCATGCCCACCTTTGAAGGCGCTGGATTCGCGGACGGTCCTTCGGACAAGTTCCTTGCGTTTCTCGCCGACGAATTGATCCCGCAGCTCACGTCCGAGTACTCGCTGGGCAAGTACCGCATTCTCCTCGGCCATTCGAATGCCGGCATGTTCTCGCTGTACGCATTCATTCGGCGGCCCGAGGTATTCCAGGCGAACCTTGCCATGAGTCCCAGCTACGGGCTAGACGACCGCTTCGTCGCGCTGCTTGGCAAGGCAATCGCAAAACCTGCGCCGAAGCCGCGTTTTGTGTTTATTGGCGCTGGCGGGGATGAAGAAGCTGATATTTCCGTTGGCGCGCTGCGTTTTGCCAAAACGTTTGAAAGCAGCCCGAACGCAGACGTGGAATATCACTACGAAGTGTTTCCTGGCGAGACGCACGGCACCGTCGGATTGCGCGCGTTCTATCGCGGGCTGGAATTCCTGGCCGACCCTGAGGCGCACGTCTCCTACGGCCCGGCGCGCTATCTCACCGAAGCGCAGCGTCGTCGCCATGCATGGTTGAGGCGCTTCGGGTCGGCATATTCAGACGACAAGCTTCCGCAATATTCCGCCGCTCGGCCGATGCTCGACGCCCTGAACGCGGGTAATGACGACCTCGCCACCTTTTGGGAGGAATTGCAGGCCGAGTACGCCGACGACTTTCGCTTCGACGCTATCGAACGGCAGAATCTCGTCGCATCCCTTGAAGGCGCAGAACGCAAACAGGACGTGGCGCGCCTGCGTGCGATCCCGAATTTTTCTTCAGACGCAGGAGTGCCCAACAACTACCGATCGAACGTCGAACTGAATGCCGGACTTGTTGCTCTTCTTCCGCTGCAGGGCTCCGCGGTGGACCTCTGTCATCCCGAGGTGAAAGCAGATATTCACGGCGCTACCTCCGCATCGGATCGCCATGGCCATGCAAACATGGCGTACAGTTTCAGCGGCAAAGGTACTTACATTGAATTCCCGAAGACACCCGGCTACGACAACGCCGGATCGATCTCGGTCACCGCCTGGGTGAAGCCGCACAAACCGGAAGCCTATTCGGCATGGGTATCGCAGATGGGACCGCGCTGGGGATCGCAGTGGCGTCTCGGCTTCGGCCCCAATCCCACCGCTCAATGGGGTGCGACCACGTTTGGCACTCGCTGGACGGACTACTGGGTAAACGGCGAAGGTCTGCCCGTCGACATCTGGGTCCACACCGCCGCGGTCTTCGATCAGACGCTCGGAACCCTACGCATGTACGTCAACGGACGCGAAGTTCAGCGTCAGGACGACCTGGTGCCATGGGGATCGAGCAAGGGGCCCATCCTGATCGGCGCTCAGCGTGACGACGGCCTGTTCTTCAATGGCGACGTAGGTGAAGTTCGAGTTTATCGACGCGCTTTGAACGGTGCCGAGATCGAAGCGATTAGCAGGATCGAAACCGAACCGGCTTCCTGTAAGTAGCCGTCTGGATCAGCATACGTCTGGTCTGTTAGCCTTCGAGTTTTGAGCAGGACAGAAATGGCAAGGTGCAATCATGGCATTCAAATTTCAGGGTGTTGACTTTCTTCATCTCGACGCAGGCTTCAGCGAAGACGAACTGCTTGTCAGGCGCACTGCGCGTGACTTCGTCGAAGACAATGTCATCCCCATCATCGAGGAGTGCTATCGAACCGAGCGCTTCCCCCGCGAACTCGTCCCCGTTATGGGCGAGCTGGGCTTTTTCGGCGCGACCATCGACGGCTACGGCTGCGCGGGCATGTCGAACGTCGAGTACGGCCTCGTCACCCAGGAAATGGAGCGCGGAGACTCCGGTCTGCGCAGCTTCGTGAGCGTACAGTCCGCCCTCTGCATGTATCCCATCTACACCTTCGGCTCCGACGAGCAGAAGAACACTTGGCTGCCCGCGATGGCCAAAGGAAAAAAGCTGGGGTGCTTCGGGCTCACGGAGCCAGGATTCGGATCGAACCCCGGCGGCATGACGACCGTTGCGCGCAAGTCCGGCGATGAGTTCATACTCAACGGCGAGAAGATGTGGATCACGTCAGGCAATATCGCCGATGTCGCCGTGATCTGGGCCAAAATTGAAGACAAGGATCATAAGGTGCGCGGGTTCCTCGTCGAAACAGACCGCCCCGGCTTCCGCGCCTACGAAGTTCATGGCAAGTGGTCGCTGCGTGCCTCTGTCACTAGCGGCCTGTCATTGCAGGACGTCCATATTCCAGCCACAAATCTTCTGCCCGGCACCGGTGGCTTGAAGAGCCCGCTGATGTGCCTGAACCAGGCCCGCTATGGCATCAGTTGGGGAGCGATCGGCGCGGCAATGTCGTGCTACGACACGGCCCTGCAGTACGCGAAGGCTCGCAAGCAGTTTCACAATCAGCCCATCGCAAGCCACCAGCTGATTCAGGACAAGCTGGTCTGGATGGTGACCGAGATCTCCAAAGCGCAGCTGCTCTCGCTTCAGGTCGGCCGCCTGAAAGACGCGGGCACCGTCGGCCATCAGCACATCTCCATGGCCAAGCGCAACAACGTGTGGATGGCGCTGGAGTGCGCGCGAATCTCGCGAGACATCCTCGGCGCAAACGGAATTACCGAGGACTACCCGATCATGCGCCACATGATGAATCTTGAATCCGTCAAGACATACGAAGGCACGCACGACATCCATGCCCTCATCATCGGACAGCACATCACTGGTTCCGGAGCCTACTGAATTGAATTGTGAGCCGGCTCAGCCGTGATGCTCGTGTGAGCCATTGTGTTCGTGTTGATTGTCCGCATGTGCTTCAACAGCAGACTGCTGGGGAAGAAGATCCTTGAGGACATCGACCAGCTTTTCGAGCCTGGCATCGCGGGCGAGAAGAGTTTCGATCTGGATACGAAGGTCCGCACGTTCCTTGCCGGCTTGCTCGTGCGCAAGTGCGTAGTAGTCGTTCTGAGTCATGCTTTGTTTGGTGTCCTTTGGCGGATCATAACATCGATTCGTAAAGAACCTCATGAGTGGCGCGATGAATGCTTGTAGAAAACAAATGAGTACAAATTCTTGATCGCCGCCGGCCGCGCTCGCGGTTGTATATTCAAATCCGTATCGGAGAGAGCATGCGTATTTTTAGCTGGTTACTGTTGCTGTGCATGATGTCGATGCCGTGCCTATCGATTGCTCAACAATCGCAACCGCAATCGCCCATCGTGCTGCATGCGGCCCGATTGCTGCAAGTGGACACCGGAACCTTGCTTCAACCCGGCGAGGTACTGGTCGAGGGCAACCGCATCAAGGCTGTTGGCAAGAGCGTCGAGCATCCTACGGGCGCGAAGGTCATTGACCTTGGCGCCGCGACCCTGATGCCGGGCCTGATTGACGCGCATATTCATCTCTTCCTACATCCCGGCGCCGAAGATCTCCAGACCGTGGAGGAATCGGTGCCGTGGCGCGTGATTCTCGCAGAGCAAGCCGCAAAGGATGACGTAATGGCAGGCTACACCGCCGAGCGCGACATGGGCACCGAGGGCGCGGGATCTGCGGACACAGCCATTCGCGAGGCCATCAACAAAGGAATCATTCCGGGTCCGCGCCTTCGGCTCAGCGGAAATGCGATCGACATCCTCGGCGGTCATGAGGACGCCAACAAATACAATCCGGCGCAGCATGTGCTGTCGAATGCCGACTACGCAAACTCGGCGGATCAACTCGTCGAGGTGATGCGCGAGCAGCACAAGGAAGGATCCGACTTCGCCAAGATCTACGAAACCGGCAAAGACAAGATGATCGATGGCGTTCTGCGTACGCCCTTTCAATACACGGCGGCCCAATTGACTGCGGCCGTGGAAGAGGCTCGCCGCATGGGAACGACTGTTGGAGTTCATGCAATGGGGGAACCGGGAACCCTCTATGCAGCGCAGGCCGGCGTAGCTTCAATCGACCACGCAACACAGCTCAGCGACGAGACGATCCGCCTGATGAAGGAGAAAGGAATCTTCTCCGTTCCGACTTTCACCATCTTCGACTACTTCGCAAAGCACCGCGAGTCGCAGGATCAGGCCGCTGCGGAAGCGGAGATGCTGCAGTACAAAATCAAGGAATTCAAAAAGCAGGTCGCTGCTGGAGTCCAATTCGCCGTCGGATCGGACGTAGGGCCTTTCCCGCATGGAACCCAGGCTCGTGAGATGACGCTGATGGTTGAGTACGGAATGAAAGCCGCTGCCGTCCTGCAAGCCGACCTGATCAACGGGGCAAAGCTATTGGGATGGGGCGGCCAAATCGGCGAGCTGAAGCCGGGCTACTTTGCGGACATCGTCGCGGTACCCGGTAATCCTCTGGAAGACATCTCAACGTGCGAGCATGTCAGCTTCGTCATGAAGGACGGGAAGGTGTTACGGCAGTAGAGGCCTGTTGTTTGGCTCGTCGCGCTTCAATTCTCCGCAGAGCCGTCCTAAATCTCTCCGGCTTCTCGTCCGAAAGCGAGTCCTCCACGGCCTTGCGATATCCGCCAAGATAGATCGAGTAGAGAATGGCGAGGGAACAGCCAATGCCCCACATGAAGCCGATGCAGAGACCGACAACCGCATAGAGGCTCAATTCACCCATACTTGCACTTTCCTAGCAGCCTACACCGCAACGGTGAAGGTGTCCTCGTTCCTGGTGACGGAGTGATACAGCGTGTCGCGTTCAACAGGAACGCGGCCCGCTTCCGTGATCAGGCGGCAGAGTTCCTTGCGCGTCATGCCCTGCGGGGTGGTAGCGCCGGCGTCGTGGTAAATCTTTTCTTCGACCACGGTGCCGTCCAGATCGTCGGCGCCGAAGCGAAGGGCAATCTGGGCGATCTTCGGCGTCATCATCTGCCAGTACGCCTTGATGTGCGGGAAGTTGTCGAGAAGCAGGCGGCTCACCGCGATCTGGCGGATATCCGTTAGGCCTGTCGTGACGGGAAGATGATCGAGCGGTGTGTTCTCCGGGTGAAACGCGAGCGGAATGAACGTCTGAAAACCGCCGGTCTCGTCCTGGACCTCACGAAGTTTCAGCAGATGGTCCACGCGGTCCTCATCGTTTTCGATGTGACCGTAGAGCATGGTGGCATTCGATTTAAATCCAAGCTTGTGGGCGAGCCGCGCGGTGTCCAGCCACTCACTCCCATCGATCTTGTGGTCGCAGATAATCGAGCGCACCCGTGAAGCAAAGATCTCGGCCCCGCCGCCGGGCATGGAGTCCACCCCCGCTTCGCGCATCTTGATAAGCGTGTCCTCAATTGACAGCTTCGCGCGCCGGGCCAGGTACGCAACCTCCACCATGGTGAACGCCTTGATGTGCACCTTAGGGAATCGCTGCTTGAGTCCTCGAACCAGATCGAGAAAGTATTCGAGCGGCAGATCGGGGTGAAGACCGCCGACGATGTGGAACTCCGTCACTGCCTCGCTGTATCCCGACGCCGCGGTCTGCCAGGCTTCTTCCAGAGCCATGGTGTAACCCGCGGGATCGCCCTTTTTGCGGCCGAAGGCGCAAAGCTTGCAGGCAGCGACGCATACGTTCGTCGGGTTGATGTGGCGGTTCACGTTGAAGTAGGTGATGTCCCCATGCATCCGCTCGCGCACGTAGTTGGCCAGCCACCCCACCGCGAGGACGTCCTTGGAGCGATAGAGGGTCAGGCCGTCGGCAGTGTCTAGGCGGTCTCCCGCCTGCACCTTGCCGGCAATGGGTTCAAGGAGTGGATCGTAGGTGCGAAAACCGGGAAGTTCCGCGACTGGGTGCATAGATAAATGATACCGGAGAGCCGGTTTCCGGTCAGTCTCTGCTAGCCGGGACCCAGCCTTCCCCGCTAGCCGCGCCCTTCCCTCGAATCCTGGGCAAAACGAACCCCCGGAAGCAGCTTTGCCTCCCGGGGGTTCGTTGGTGCTCGCTATTGCTGTACCTCTTAGCCTACGGCCCCATGCTCTCAGGCAGGCATGGGTTGAAGCCCAGCGACGACGACGAAGTGGGTTTTGGCGGTGTCGGCGGCGTGGACCACGGAACGGCGTTGAAGTCGAAGAACTCGAGCAGGTTTGGTTGTGCAGCATCACGGTTCGTCAGATGAGCCGACGGGCTGATGAAGCGGCTTTCCACAAACTTAATGATCGCGGTGTGGTCCATCGGAGTGTGCGAGACGTAGTGCCTCCGGGTGAACGGCGAGATGATCATGTTCGGCACGCGGAAGCCAAGCTGAGCTGCAAAGCCCTTCACGGCCGCGGCGTCTCCTGCGTGCGCACCAGGGCTGCTGGGGCGCAAATCGCAATGGAGAGTGAATTGGCCCGGGGTCGGCGGCAGGCAGGGGTTGAAGGCGTCCGGATTGACGGCGATCGACGAAATATCCGGTATCGGGCCAAGGGACGCGCTGGTGTTCTGGTTCGAGTGTCCCGGAACCGGCGGAACGTGATCGTACGGACCACCTCCCTCGTCATAGGCGAAGAAGAACACCGAGCTGCTCCAGGACGAGCTGGCCATCAGCTTGTTGATGATGTTCGACATCACCGATTGTCCCGACAGGACGGATTGATTCGATCCTGGATGCTCGTCGCTATCGCCCTGTTCGATGAACGAGAACGACGGAAGCGTGTTGTTCTGCAGGTCGGTGAAGTACTGCGACAACGGTGCAATGTGATTCGGATCGATGCAGAACGAGTTCGTCGAATCTCCGACTACGCTCGACGGCTGCGTGCTTCCCGTGCAAGAATTCACGGCCGTCTTTCCGTAGAGGAAACGGTTAGAGTAGCTGAATTCCAGGAACGTCGTTTGAGGAAAGCTGGAGACGGTTTTCGAGTAGTAGATTTTCCAGGAGACCCCTGCTTCAGTCAGCGCCTGGAAAATGGTCTTCGAGACCTCTGTGCCGACATGGTCGTCGCTACCGCGATCGTAAGCCAGGCCTTGCGTGGTCCCGCCGGCGTCGGTTGCGATGCGGTTAGGTACGCTCTTGCTCGAGATCGGCGAGAACCACCTGTCGGAGACAGCGAACTGCGATGCCATGTAGTAGTAGTAGTTCAGGAAGTCCTGATCGAAATACCCCATGGCACGCAGGCCTGTCACGTCGGTGTAGGCGCCGCTGCACTTGCCGGATGCGGCGCAGCTCTTCGCGAATCCCTCTCCTGTGTGCACAAAGCCATCCATCTTAATCGGCCTCGTGCTGGAGAAGTTGTAGCGGTTCACACTGCCATAACTTGCAAGCCAGTCGGAGCTGTCGTCGTCCATACACGTTGAACGGAATTTATAGAGATGGTAGACGTCGCCCTCATCATCCTGGTTGGTGATGGTGTTGAGCTTGTCGTCGATTCCGTCCACATCGTAGGTCTTGCCGTCATCGCCGATATTCCAGCCCTTCGACCTGCGATACGGGTTCAGCATTCCGAAGTAGCTGTCGAAGGAGCGGTTCTCTTGCATTTCGAAGATGACGTGTTTGATCTTGGTGAAATCGCCGCCGCCCGCTGTTCCCACCGTTACGGTTGTCTGCGCCGACGCTGTAGTACCGGAGGCGTTGCTTGCTTCAGCGGTGTAGGTGGTTGTCACGGTAGGAGTGACCGTCACCGTGCCGCCTGTCGAAGACAGCGGATAAGAACTGCCGTCCGATCCTGTCACGACAACGCTGGTCGCATTGGTGGCGGTAACAGTCAGCAAATCTGAGCTGCCCTGGCTGATCGAACTGTTCTGAGCGGAAATCGATACTGTCGGATTCTGTGCAGCCGATCCAACCGTGATCGTCACCATGGCAGAGCTGCTTCCGCTTGAGTTCGTAGCGGTCGCCGTGTAGGTCGTCGTGGAATTTGGCGTAACGGAAATCGTCCCGCCATTGAAAGGCAGCGAATACGAGGTTCCGTTGGAGCCCGTCACCTTCACAGAAGCTGTCTTGGTATCGGTGACGGTCAGCGTAACCGACTGGCCCGAGTTGATGCTCGTGGAGCTCGCACTGATCGACACCGTCGGCAGGTTGCTCGTTGTCACCGTGATGGTTGTGCTTGACGACGCGCTGGTGTTGGACGGCCCAGTAGCCTTTGCCGTGTACGTCGTTGTCGAAGATGGCGTGACCGTGATGGTGCCGCCCGTGATCGCCAGGCTGTACGACGACCCGTCGGTGCCCGTGACGCTGAGCGCGGTCGCATTGGAAGCGGTCACCGTCAGCGTGTCAGATGTCCCTGGACTGATCGAGCTCTTCGCCGCGGTTATCGAAACCGTCGGCGCGGGCGCACCGGCGATCACGTTAATTGTGGTCTGGGCGCTGGCGCTGCCGGTCGAGTTCGTTGCGGTCGCTGTGTAGGTCGTGGTCGAATTCGGCGCAACGGTGAGCGTTCCGCCGTTAAACGGCAAATTGTAGGAGGTGCCGTTCGATCCGGTCACATGGATCGAGCCAGCGTTTGTTTCAGTCACGGTGAGGGTGACCGTCTGTCCGGAGTTGATGCTGTTCGAGCTTGCTTTGATTGCTACGGTTGGAACTGCTGCTGATGCGCTGGTGGCCGATACTGAAATTGCAACCAAGGTCAAAAGAGATGCAAGGTAGGGGAAACGTTTCACGGGGGCCTGCCTTAATGGCTCTTGCGTTGTTCCAGATGGCGCTCTGGAGGGCGAGGTGTTTCCGGCGGGCTTTCAACCGTCGCTGCCGGATACGGATATTGGACGGATACAAGAGATTTTGATGCCTTGTCTATGTGGAAAGAAGGCATCTCGCGCGGTCGCATTGTGGTAACCACCTCCCACCAATGCGCGCTGCGAATGCGAAGTACTTTATCCGTCTAGGAAATGCCGAAACTGCTCAGACAAACGCTACGGCGCTGATGGTTACCATTTAGCGATCGTGCAATTTCTTGCGAAGTTAACAACCGCGCTTCCGGAGAAAACAATGACGGCGAAGTGACAATTTCCTGACATCCGATACACCCTGTCCCGTCTATCTTTGCCTCGCTGAGGCAGATGCTTTTTGCCGCGGCAATCGCGCTTCAGGCCTGACCTGATCCGCATGAGGAGTGCCTATGTTTAACATCCGTGATCGTCGCGGCGCTGCGCTTCCCCTGGCCGCGTTCGCCGGAGTGCTTGGGTTTGCCATCGCAGCACCCGCTCAGCAGCTTCAACACTACAAGCAGACCAATCTTGTTTCCGACACAACCACCGATCCCAACCTCGTCAATGGATGGGGCATGTCGCGCAGCTCGGGTTCACCATGGTGGATCTCCGACAATGGAACCGGAAAGACAACGCTGTATTCTGGCACCGGATCCATCGTGCCTCTTGTTGTGACCATTCCTTCCGGCGATCCGAAGAAGAATCCGACCGGCACTCCAACGGGCCAAGTCTTCAACGGCACCACCGACTTTGAGCTCGCGCCGACAAAGCCTGCCGTGTTCATCTTCGCAACAGAAGACGGCACCATCTCTGCGTGGAATCCCGGTGTTGCTCCCACGGATGCCGTCATCAAAGTGAACACAAAAGGATCGGCCGTATTTAAAGGCCTCGCCATGGCCACCATTCGTGACTCCAAAGGTGGTGGGATCGCCAACTTCCTTTACGCCGCCGACTTCAAACAAGGGCGCATCCGCGTCTACGACAAGTTCTTCAATCCCGTATCGCTGGGGGGAAGCGCCTTCCGCGATGACCACGTCCGCCACGGTTTTGCCCCGTTCAATATCCAGAACATCGGCGGAAACCTCTACGTCGCCTACGCGAAGCAGGACAGCCAGAAGCACGATGAAGTCGCAGGCATGGGCCTAGGCTACGTCGATGTCTACACGCCGTGGGGACAACTCATTCATCGCCTTCAACACGGCTGGTGGTTGAATGCTCCCTGGGGTCTGGCACAGGCTCCATCCGACTTCGGCGCATTTAGCCATGACATCCTCGTCGGCCAGTTCGGCACGGGCAAGATCGCGGTCTTTGATCCCGTCACCGGCGATTTTATTGGCCATCTCAATGACGCCAATAACAACCCGATCGCCATCGATGGCCTCTGGGCAATTGCGTTTGGAGGCGGCGGCACCTCAGGCCCGTCCAACACACTCTTCTT
>Ga0105238_10004176_pt1 | contig 14332 bp, 8 predicted proteins | sample KBSC34metaG_FD_81526 | JGI IMG/M metagenome (GOLD analysis project Ga0105238, IMG submission 81526) | Corn rhizosphere microbial communities from Kellogg Biological Station, Michigan, USA - KBS C3-4 metaG | ecosystem: Host-associated > Plants > Roots > Rhizosphere > Soil | place: Michigan, USA... | reverse complement strand
GTGGGCAAGGGGGACCCCCCCCCGTTGGCGCACCGGAACCCGGAACCCCGCGTGGAGAAAGAGAGGAAGAAGCACCGGAGCGCGCCCGGGGAGGGCCGCCGGGGGGGGGGGGGGGGGGGGCGGGGCCGCCTGCGGGGCGCGGGTGGGCGTCGATTCCGCGGCGGGCGCCGCCACGGCATTGCGGGCCTCAGCCATTCGCCACCATCCCGGGAGCCTGTGGTTCGGGACGCGGGCGCGTCGACTCGACGATGCGGATGGCGACCTCCAGGGTGCCGCGCGCCTCCTGCGCGGTCGGCGAGATCTTGGCGAACTTCACCAGGTCGCAGGCCTGCAGCCAGCGGCCGATCTCGGCGAGCACCAGCTCGTGCCCGGCGTGCCGCTGCAGCTCGGCCATCAGCTCGTCGGTGGTCAGCTCCAGCGAGTCGAAGCCGAACCGCCCGCCCAGGTAGTCGCGGATGATCTCGGACACGGCGAAGTAGAAGGGGCGGTTGTCGGCGTTCTCGAGGAAGCCGTACGAGCCCAGGCGATCCAGCCGCTCGAGCGCGATCTCGTGAGCGGGGCGGGGCGGCGGCCCTGGTCGCACGATCACGCGCTGGCGAAGCCGTCGCACGATCAGCCAGGTGATGAGCGCGCCCAGCGCGGCGGCCAGCAGTCCGCCCCCGATGTAGACCAGCTTCAGGTCCTGCTTCATGACGACGACCGGGCCGGCGTCCTCTTTCAGCTGCGGCTCGGGCTCGTTCGCGGTCAGGCTGGCGATCTTGATGTCGATGGGCTGGGTGCGGGTCTGCCGCACCTCACCGTTGCCGCCGATGTACGTGACCTCGATGGCGGGTACGGTCTGGGGACCTGGCTCGTAGGCGGCGATCTTCAGGGTGAATTCGCGCTTCACGCGGCCGTCGCCGAGATCCGTCTCGCTCTCGGCGCGGTCGAGCACCGAGAAGGGCTCGAGCTCGACGACGTTCGGCAGGTTGATGGGGACGCCCTTCTTGGCGACGGCGGTGACGGTCAGCCCGATGGCGTCGCCCACGTGCGCCGTATTGCGATCGAGCCGCGCCGCGACCGTCGGCGCGCCGGGGTCGGCGGGGGGAGCGGGGGCGGTAGGCGCGGGAGTAGGGGAGGGCGGCTGAGGAGCAGGTGAGGGCGCCGTCTGGGCCATGGCATGCCCCACGACCGTGAGAAGCGCCAAGGCAGCGACGGCCGAGGTCAGGCGGCGGAGCGTCGGAGGTCGCGTGGACCTGCTCGTTGAAAGCTCTCCGCCCCTCCGTCGGCCCCTCTCCCTGCCCTCTCCCCGCTCCGCGGGGCGAGGGTGAGAGTGGAATGCGGCGGGATCAAAAGCAGCAGCCCCCGTCTGCACCTCGCCCCGCGGAGCGGGGAGAGGTCGACGGCCGAAGGCCGGCGGGAGAGGGGCCGGACGCAAGCCCTCTCCCTCAGCGGACGCCCCCGTCCACACCTCGCCCCGCGGAGCGGGGAGAGGTCGACGGCCGAAGGCCGGCGGGAGAGGGGCCCGACGCAAGCCCTTTCCCTCAGCGGACGCCCCCGTCTGCACCTCGCCCCGCGGAGCGGGGAGAGGTCGCCGGCCGAAGGCCGGCGGGAGAGGGGCCCGACGCGAGCCCCCTCCCTCAGCGGACGCCCCCGTCTGCACCTCGCCCCGCGGAGCGGGGAGAGGTCGACGGCCGAAGGCCGGCGGGAGAGGGGCCGGACGCGAGCTCTCTCCCGTATCAGCCTCTCCGCTCCACACCTCGCCCCGCGGAGCGGGGAGAGGTCGCCGGCCGAAGGCCGGCGGGAGAGGGGCCCGACGCGAGCTTGCTTCTCTCCCGGCCCTCCCACGGTCCCCGCGCTGTTGCGCCCCATTCTTCAATGCCGCAGCCTCCGCGCCCGCGCCTCGAAGAACGCGCTCAGCGCCCGCAGATACGGCCGGTCCGTTCGCACGGCGATCGCGTCCATGTCCAGCCGCCGGAACAGCGCCTGCCGCGCGTCGGCCGCCTTCTTCGCCTCGCGCTCCGCGACCCGCGCCTCCGGGCCCGACGTGTCGAACACCACCAGGTCGCCGGTCTCGGGATCCTCCATCTCGACCAGGCCCACCGACGGCAACGCCTCTTCCAGCGGATCCGTCACCGCCACCGGGATGACGTCGTGCCGCCGCGACGTGATCCGCAGCGCGCGCTCGTAGCTCTCGATGGGCGACAGAAAGTCCGACACCAGAAAGGCCACCGTGCGTCGCCGCGCGATGCTCCCTAAAAACTCCAGCCCCGCCGAGATCTTCGTCCCCGTGTGCCGCGGCTGGAACGAAAGGATCTCGCTCACCACGCGCAGCACGTGCTTCTTCCCCTTCTTGGGCGGCACGAACTTCTCCACGCGATCCGTGAACACCACCAGCCCCACCCGGTCGTTGTTTCTGATGGCCGAAAACGCGATCACCGCCGCGATCTCCGCCGCCAGCTCCCGCTTCTCTTGCCCGGCCGAGCCGAAGCGCCCCGACGCCGACATGTCCACCAGCAAGAGCACGGTCATCTCGCGCTCTTCCGTGAACAGCTTGATGTACGCGTCGTTCATGCGCGCCGACACGTTCCAGTCGATGAGACGGATGTCGTCACCGGGCTGGTACTGCCGGACCTCGGAGAACGAGATCCCGCTGCCCTTGAACACCGAATGGTACTGGCCCGCCATGCGGTCCCGCACCAGGCGCTCGGTCACGATCTCGATCGTCCGGATCTTCCGGAGCGTCTCGCGGGTGAGGCTCACGGGACTTCGACGTGCTCGAACAGCTTGCGGATGACCGTCTCGGTGGTGACCTCCTCGGCCTCCGCCTCGTACGTCAGGATGACCCGGTGCCGCAGCACATCGACCCCGATGGCCTTGATGTCCTCCGGCGTCACGTACCCCCGATGCCGCAGGAACGCATGCGCCCGCGCCGCCAGGTTCAGGTAGATGGAAGCGCGCGGGCTGGCCCCGAACGCGATGAAGTCCGCCATCGACCCCAGCCCATGCGCCTTCGGCTCCCGCGTCGCATGCACCAGCGCCACGATGTAGTCCCGAATCTTCTCGTCGATGTAGACCTGCCCCACCACCGAGCGCGCCTCGGCGATCTCCTCCGGCGTGGCCACCGGCTCGGCGTTCAGGCGTATGCCCGACGTCATGCGGTCCATGATGGTCCGCTCGTCCTCGCGCGTGGGGTACCCGACCTTGATCATCAACATGAACCGGTCCAGCTGCGCTTCGGGCAGGGCGTAGGTGCCCTCCTGCTCGATCGGGTTCTGGGTGGCCATGACCAGGAACGGGCTGGGCAGCGGGTGGGTGGTGTCGCCGATGGTGACCTGCCGCTCCTGCATCGCCTCCAGCAGCGCCGACTGCACCTTCGCCGGGGCGCGGTTGATCTCGTCGGCCAGCACCAGGTTGGCGAAGATGGGTCCCTTCTTCGAGATGAACTCGCTGCGCGCCTGGTTGTAGATGACCGTGCCCACGATGTCGGCGGGCAGCAGGTCCGGCGTGAACTGCACACGCGAGAAGCGCATCTGCAGCGCGTCCGCCAGCGTTTTCACGGTCAGCGTCTTCGCCAGGCCCGGGACGCCCTCCAGCAGCACGTGCCCCCCCGTCAGCAGGCCGATGAGGATGCGCTCAATCATCGCCTTCTGACCGACGATGACTTTCCCGACCTCGGCGGTCAGCTTGTCCACGAACGCGGACTGCTTCTGCACCAGATCATTGATGACCCGAACATCCATGGGGAAGTTTCTCCTCCGATCTCGTCTAAAGGGGTGGGGGGCTGCGTGAGGGGCGGCGAGCTTACAACCGGGAGGGCGTGGGGGGTATTCCGGTCACTTTTGCCCCCGGAAGGTCGATCGAGCGGCGCAAACCGTGCGCCAGGCCACAGGGAGACGCATGACCACTTGCGCCTACCGTTGCGGGATCCACTAGTTCTCTGTAACTTTTTTTCGCGCCGCAGTTTGGGCTGTTCGAAATGGGAGGCGGTCGTTCGGCGGGTCGCCGGCCAGCAGCCATGAAATCGTTGCGGCTGGCGGCGGGGCGCTCTGACCGCCACCACGAGGTGGTTTTCCAAGACGGGATGCAACAGTCCCCCAGTTTCAGTGCAGAGCCTTTCATCGAGCGGCTGCGGTTGATCGCCGCAGAGTCCGCCACGCGACTGGCCATCGTCTATCCGCGGCCGGTGACCTACGGTGAACTGCTGACCGGCGCCACGCGGATCGCGCGCGGACTGCGGGCGCGCGGCATCGCTGCGGGTTCACCGGTGCCGGTCTGGATCGGCTGTCCGGTCGACAGCCTCACCGCCAGTCTGGGGATCGCGCTGGCGGGGGGCGCCTTCGTGCCGATCGACCCGCGTGCGCCGCTCGGCCGGGCGCGCTTCGTCGTCGAGGACTGCCAGTCGCGCGTCGCCATCGTGGACGGGGATCGCCGCGCTCTGCTGTTCGGCGAGGGCGCCGTCCAGGCGCTGACGACGGACGAGCTGACCAGCGCGGGCGGCCTGCCGCCCGGCGACGGGCCCGCCGCAGCGGCGATCACGGCGGAGCAGCCGGCTTGCGTGATCTACACCTCGGGCTCGACCGGCCAGCCGAAGGGGGTCGTCCTGACGCACGCCAACCTGGCCAACATGCTGGGGCTGCGCCGCGGGCTGCACGGCGCGGCGTCGCGCGTGCTGCCGATTCACCCCTGCTCGTTCGACGCGTTCCAGGGCGCGGCCCTGTGGTCCCTGTCCAGCGGCGGCGCGCTGGCCCTGCTGGAGGGCGAACAGATCCTCGATCCCGAGGCCATCGTCGAGGTCATCGAGCGCCATGGCATCACGACCATCAGCGCCGTGCCGTCGATGTATCAGGCGCTGCTGCGCTTGACCGATCCCGGGCGTCTGGCCTCGCTCCACACGGCCATCCTGGGCGGCGAGGTGATGACCCCCGAGCTGGCGTCGCTGCACTTCTCGCAGCTCCGCGGGGCCGCCCTGTTCAACGAGTACGGGCCGACCGAGTGCTCCGTCTTCAGCACCGCCTACCGGGTGCCGGAGTTCCCGCCCACCCCCATCCCCATCGGCAAGCCGGTCGGCGACGTGCGCTGCCAGGTCGTCGCGGCCGACGGCACGTCCTGCGGTCCTTACGAGGAAGGCGAGCTGTACATCGGTGGGGCGGGCGTGGCGCGCGGCTACTGGCACCAGGAGGCGCTGACCGCAGAGCGCTTCGTGACCCTGCCCGCGCTCGCGAACGGGACGCGCCTTTACCGGACCGGCGATCGGGTGCGCTGGAACCAGCGGGGCGAGCTGGAGTTCCTGGGGCGCGTCGACGATCAGATCAAGCTGCGCGGCAATCGCATCGAGCCGGCGGAGATCGAGAGAGCGATCGGCACGCTGCCCGGGGTCCTGTCCGCCGCGGTCGTTCTGCATGACGGCCAGACCGCCGCGCACGGCCAAGGCGGCCAGGAAGGTGTCGAGGAAGGTGGCGAGGAAGGCAGCCAGGAAGGTGACAAGAGCGGGCCCCGTCTGGTCGCGTTCTACGTCACCGAAGGCGGTGCGCCGCTGGTCGAGCCGCGGCGGCGGCTGGCCGATCAGCTTCCGTCCTACATGATGCCGTCGGTCTTCTCGCGACTGGACGCGATGCCCACCCTGTCGAACGGCAAGGTGGACCGGCGCGCGCTCGGCCGCTTGCCGCTCGGCCCCGAGACGCCGGGCAGCACCGCGGCGCCCGAGCTGACTGGAGTCGAGCACCAGGTGGCGGCGATCTGGGCCCGGGTCCTCGGCGTCCCCGTCGCGTCGATCGGTCGCGACGCCGACTTCTTCGGGCTGGGCGGGCACTCGCTGCTGGTGACGGCGGTGCGGGGGCTGCTGTCCCGCGAGCTGGGGCGGACGGCGCCGGAGGAGGTGTTCTTCGCGCGCAGCCGCCTCGGCGAGCTGGCGCAGGCGTTACTGCCCGTGGTGGCGGCCGACGAGAGCACCGCCACCAGCTCGGCGCCCGCGAGCGTGCTGCCGCTCGCCCCGCTGCAGGAGACCTTCTATTACCTGGCGCAGATCGAGCCAGACTCGGCCGCCTATGTCGTTCCCGCGACGCTGAAGCTCTCGGGGCCGCTCGATCGCTCGCGCCTGCGCGCGGCGGCGCTGGCCGTCGTGCGCGAGAACGAGCTGCTGCGCGCGCGGGTGGAGCGGCGCGGAGACGAGCCGATGCTGGTCATCGCGCCGCCGGACGACGAGGCGGCCTGGTTTCGCTGGGAAGAGCGGACGGTCGCGGCGGGCGAGTCGCCCGCGGCCCTGGTCGAGGCGTTCGAGGTGGCCCCCATCGCCATCGGCGGGCCCGCGCTGGCCCGGTTCCAGCTGCTGCGCGCGAGCGACGACGAGCACTACCTGACCCTGACCGCGCATCACATCGTGGTCGACGGCGCGTCGGTGGGGCTGATCGTCTCGGAGCTGCTGGCGCACTACCAGGCGCCCGCCGGGCGCCCGAGGCTGAAGGCGCCTTACGCGGCGTTCGTGGCAGCCAGCCGCGCCCGCCTGGCCGGCGAACGCCTCGAGCGGTTGCACGCGTTCTGGCGAGACCATCTGCGCGGCGCCGGCGCGCCGCCGATTCCCCCCGACTATGTCCCCGGCGAAGGTACGGCCAGCCGCCGGGCCAGCGCGCCCACCAGCGTGATTCGACCGCTGCCGGCGGCGCTGGCCAGCGCGGTGCATGCCTGCGCCCGCGCAGAGCGCGTGACCCCGTTCGTCACCGCGCTGGGCGCCGTGGGGGTGACCCTGGGGCGCTGGCTACCCGACCGGGACCTGGTGGTCGGCAGTCCGGTGTCGCTGCGCGGCCTCGGCCCTTTCGACGCGACGATAGGCTGCATGGTCAACTCGGTGGCGATCAAGCTGCCGCTCGGCTCGGGCCAGCAACCGTTCGCCGCCTTGCTGAGCGCGGTCCGCACGTCGGTGCTGGAATCGATGCGCCACGCCGAGCTGCCCATTGCCTGGCTTCATTCGGGGCGCGGTCGGGCGCGGGGCGACGCGGCCGTGCCGCTGTTCCGCATCTTCTTCAACTATCTGGATCGCGGCGCCGACCACCTGAGGGCGGGGGAGCTACGCCTCGAGCCGCTGTTCGCGCGCCGGCCCATCCCGAAGTTCGATCTCACGGTCTATCTCCACGACTGGGGCCAGCGCATGGACCTGGAGCTGGTCTACCCGCCCGAGCGTTATGACGAGCGGACGATGACGGCGCTGGCCGCTCAGATCGAGGAGGTGCTGGCGCAGGTCACGCGCACGCCCGAGCTCGCGCTCGACGAGATTCGACTGGAGCGGCACGCCGAGACGCCCGCGCCGCCGGCCACGCCCGCCGGCGAGACGGCGACCATTCACGCCGCGTTCGCCGCCATCGCCGCCGTCCGTGCCGCCGATCCGGCGGTGACGGACGAGCGCGGCGGGTTGACGTACCGCGAGCTGGCGGGACGTGCCGGCCAGGTCGCCGTCGCGCTGGAAGCGGCCGGGTTGCGGCCCGGCAGTCGGGTGGCGATCGTCGGCTCGCGCGACACCTGGTTCGTGGCCTGCGTCATCGGCGCGCTGGAGGCCGGCTGCACGTTCGCGGTGCTCGACCTCGGCGCGCCGGCGGCGGTCCGGCAGGCCGTTCTGGACGCGTTCCAGCCCGATCTGATCGTCGATCCGCACGACCGGCTCGAGGGGGTCGGGGCGACCCGCCAGTCCGGGACGGCGACCTACGCGCGGGCAGGACGCGCGCCGCGGCCGCTGGCCAATCTGTCCGCGCGCGGCGACGCCTACGTCCTGTTCACCTCCGGCACCAGCAGCCGCAAGAAGGGTATCCTGGGAACGCACCGCCCGGTGGTCAGGTTCCTCGACTGGCAGGCCCGCGCCTTCGGCCTCGGGGAGCAGGATCGGTTCGCGCTGCTGGCCGGGCTGGGCCACGATCCCATGCTGCGCGATCTGTTCGCGCCGCTGTCCGTCGGCGCGTCGCTGTACATCCCCACGCAGGAGACGCGGGACGATCCCCGCTTGCTGGCGGCGTTTCTGAACCGGAATCGCGTCTCGGTCCTGCACATCACGCCGCCGCTGGCCGCCAACCTGATCGCCGCGGGCGAGAAGCTCCCCTCCGTGCGTCTGATCTTCTGCGGCGGGGATCGCCTGTCGCCCGAGCAGGCGCAACGCCTGTTCGACGTGGCGCCGAACGCTCGCCTGGTCAACGGTTACGGCCTGACCGAGACGCCGCAGATCATCCTGTCCCACGAGGTGGAGCGCGGGGTTCCGCTGGCCAGCATCCCCGTGGGCGTGCCCATTCCGGGCGCGCGCATCGACGTCGAGCGGCGCGGGGGACGTCCCTGCGCGATCGGCGAGCTGGGGGAGATCGTGGTGTACGGCGACCACGTCGCCAAGGGCGTCCTCACGGGAGAAGGCGTCTCTCCGCTCGCCGACGAGCACGGCTTTCACAGCGGAGATCTCGCGCGGCGTGATGCCTGGGGCCGCATTCACTGCCTGGGCCGGCGCGACCGCGAGCGGAAGCTCCGCGGTTTCCGGGTGGCGCTCGACGAGGTCGAGGAAGCCCTGTGCGCGGTGGCCGGCGTGATGCGCGCGCGCGCGGTGGTCCGCGTCGAGGGAGGCTCGTCGCGGCTGTTCGCCTTCGTGGTGGCCGACCGCTCCCGGACCTCCGAGGCGCGCCTCCGCACGGCGCTGGCGGCGCGCGTGCAGGCCGCAGCCGTGCCCGATCAGGTGATCATCCTCGAAGCGCTACCGCTGTCGCCCAACGGCAAGGTGGACGACGTGGCGCTGGCGCAGTGGGACGTCAGCGGAGGGCCGAGCGGTCGCGCTCCGGCGCTGGAGGCGCGCACGCAGACCGAGGATCTGATCATCCGCGTCTGGCAGGAGATCCTGGCGATGCCCGGCGTCGGGATCGCCGACAACTTCTTCGACCTGGGGGGCGACTCGATCCGCGCGGTGGCGGCCCTGTCGCGGCTGAGCGGCGAGCTGGGCACGCCGCTGGCCGTCGAGATGCTGATGCGCAACCCCACCCCGGCCGCGCTGGCGAGCGCGCTGCTCTCTCAGTCGCGCCACCTGGAAGAGCCGCTGGTCATCAAGGTCAACGAATCGGGGTCGCGACCGCCGCTGTGGATGTTCCATCCCATCGGCGGGCACGTGCTGTTCATCCGCCGGTTGGGCGCCCAGCTGGGGCCCGATCAGCCGATCTTCGGGGTGCAGGCGCGCGGGCTCGACGGTGTGCAGCCGCCCCTCGACTCGATGGCCGACCTGGTGGCGCTGTACAGTGGCCTGGTCCGCCAGCATCAGAGCCATGGACCCTACTTTCTGGGTGGGCCATCGTTCGGGGGCCGCATCGCCTTCGAGGTGGCTCAGCAGCTGCGCCAAGCAGGCGAGCCGATAGCGATGATTGCCATGTTCGACAGCTATGCGCCCGGATTCCCCGTGCTGGCGCCGCACCAGCGCCTCTGGACGAAGCTCGAGAGGCACCGCCGGCGCTGGCCGTGGTTGTTCCCCGATCGTCCCCTGGCGGCCGTGCGCGACTGGCTGGGAGCGCGCCGTGCCGCGGAGGGGCAAGAGGCCGAAGGTGGGCCCGACTACCTCGATGACCTGGACCCCGGCCGCGGCACCCTGGAGCGCAACGTGCGCGAGGTGATCGCCGCCAACCAGCGCGCGGCCAAGAGCCGCCCCACCGCGTACTACCCGGGGCGCGTCACCCTGTTTCGCGCGGAGATCCAGCCGCTGGAGGACTTCAAGGCCGACTTCTCCGACGTGCGGAACGGCTGGGCCCAGTACGCGCGCGAGGTCACCGTCGACATCGTGAAGGGCACCCACCAGCGCATCATGGATTTCCCGGCGCTGACCCAGCTGGTGGCCCTGTTCAAGGCGCGGCTCGACGAGTGCCGCGCCTCGCGAGGGGGCTTTCAATGACTTCGCGCTGGCGAAAGCTGCGGCAAGAGGCGCGTACGGCGGTGACGGCCGGGCTGCAGGTAGGGCGGTCGTTGCTGGTGCCGCCGTTCCACCGCACCACCGTCTCGGCCGACACGGCCAAGGCGATCCAAGCGTGCGCAGGCTGGCTGGAGGGTTACCTCGGCCAGCCCCACGCCGAGCTGGGACGCAACGGCGAGATCTGTCCGTACATCAAGTCGGCGCTGCGCAAGGACCACGTCAGCTATCGCTGCTACGACGCCGCCACGACCCTGACGGCGCGCGAGATCAGCGACATCTTCCTGTTCGAGTGTCTGGCGCTCGAGCGGCTGCTGGAGCCCCAGGACGCGGACGCCGACATGACCGCCATCTGCGTCCTGTTTCCGAGGCTGCGCGAGGCGGACTACCCCCGCATGGCGGAGGCCCACGGGCGGGCCAAGGGGGCGCTGATGAGCCGCGGGGTGATGCTGGCGGTGTTCTATCCCGGGTACGAGAAGGAGGCCCTGTACAACCCCGCCTTCAAGCTGTACCAGTCGCCGTTCCCCGTGGCGGCGCTGCGGCCCATGGCGATCCGCGACATCCCGTTCCTGGAGTACAACCGCGAGGCGTTCGGCGAGTACCGCCGCCGTTTCGGTGAGGAGTTCGCGGCCGGGAAGGTGTCCAACAAGTTCGGGCACGTCGACCGGTTCCGGGAGGCCGAGAAGCGTTTTTCGGACTTGCGGTAAACGGGCTGTTTCTCGCTTGTAACGCCGAGGAGAATTCTTGCTGACGCGCCCTTGAACTTTGGCTTCGCGTACCTATGGTCAGCACGGTTTGTGGAGCCAATGCGTGGGAGAGCGGTGACGAGAGATGAAGGCGGCGCCAACCGGCGCCTCGTCGTCGATGGCAAGCGGCTGTCCGTCTCTCCCCGGTGGGGGCGCTCGTCGATTCGAGACGCGTCATGAACGGCGCGGCGCTGCTGGGGCGGACCGGCGCCCTCGTCCTCGGCGGAACTCTCTCCCTTGGCGTGGGAGGGGCTCTGCTGGTTCGTGAGGACGTGCCCCCGCGACAGCCGGCCGGCGGGGGGCGTCTGGAGACGCCCTCCGGCGGGGCGCCGCGGAGAGCCGGCATCGAGTACGAGGACGACGGGCTGGAAAGCCGCATCGCCATCTTGCTCCACGGCGCTTCCACCGCCCGCGCTCCGGCTCCCGCGCCAGAGGTCGATACGCTGGTCACCGAGCGCGGGCCCGCGCCGCGTACCAGCGCGCTCGTGGCCCGAACAACGCCCCGGCCCTCCGGGCTCCGCGCGCCCCCGGTTCCCGCTAAGCCGCCTCTCGCCGTCGCGCCGCCGTCCGCGAAGAAGCTCGCGACACAACCAGTTTCCGTCGCGCCGGTGAAGGAGAAGGCCCCCGATCCCGACTCGGTGCTGCCTCCCTCGGCGGGCCCCTGACCCCTCCGAACGGACCGCTCGTCCCCCTTTGTCTGCCTTTCGTTACAGCTAACTTTTCTCCATTGTTACAATGTTGACCATAATCGGTAAACTATCGGCCCCACGGGGCTTTCCCCCTGGACGATGCTCTCGGCCGATGCCAGAGATTGATCCGTTGTCGGAGTCAATCAGCAGCGTCGGGCGTCCCGGTCCACTCCTGCTGGTCGCTCTGGTGGGGGCTTTGATGGGCTGTGCGACGGTAGATTCCAAGCCGGTGGTCAGCGCGAAGGTGCTGCCCTCGCCTGTCGTCTCGCAGAACGAAGAGACCCTTGATCCGAAGCTGCTGGAGGCGGCTGTCGGTGAGGAAGACGGACAGCCGTACCACGTCGGCGCGGGAGACACCCTGCTGGTCGCGGTCTACAACCACCCCGAGTTGGCGATCGCCACCTACGCCGGCTCGATCGGCGCGACCGGGGGCTCGACCACGGGCCGAACCACCGGCCTTTACGTCGACAACGACGGCAGCATCCAGTTTCCGCTCATCGGGACCGTCCACGTCGCCGGGAAGACGTCCAACGAGCTTCGCCTGTTCCTCGAGGACGAGCTCGCTCGCTTCGTGAAGGACCCCAAGGTGACCGTGCAGGTCATCTTCAACGGCAGCATCCGCTACTACCTGCTGGGCCAGTTCGTGCAGCCGGGGTTGAAGTACGCCGACCGACCGATGCGCCTCATCGAGGCGCTCTCGCTGGGGGGGAGCGTCGTCATGGACCACGCCAGCCTGGCGGGGGCCTACGTGGCGCGAAACGGACGGCGGTTGCCGGTGAACTTCCGCCGCCTGCTCCGCGACGGGGACATGCGCCAGAACATCCGCCTGCGCTCGGGGGACACCATCATGGTCCCCGACAACCTCAGCGAGCAGGCCTTCGTGTTCGGCGGCGCCGCGGGCAGCAATTCTCGCGGGGGCGCCGTTCCTTTCGTGAACGGGCGCCTCGACATCCTGCAGGCGCTGGCCGCCGCCGGGATCGGCTTCCGCGAGCGCGCCCAGGGCCGCTTCTCGGAGGTGCGCATCATCCGCAGCGAGGCCGACCGCGGTCAGTTCTTCGTGGTCAACGTGGAGAAAGTGCTGCGCGGTGACGCCGCCTCCTTTCTGCTGTCCCCGGGAGACATAGTCTTCGTGCCGGAGACCACCATAACCAGCTGGAACGAAGCCATCCTGCAGATCTTGCCGACCCTCCAGACCATCTCGGGTCTGCTCACTCCCTTCGTGCAGATCAAGTACCTGTCGCAATGAGGTGTTCGTGATGTCAACACAAGGCGCTGACTCGACTGGTCCGGCAGCCGTCATCGGGACCGAAGCATTTCGTCGAGCGGATCGTCTGCCGGGCGGCTGGTCTCCAGCTGGCAACGCCATGTCCGACCGCATCGATCTGGGGCAGCTCGCGCACATCTTGCGAGAGCGGGCCCGCTTCATTCTCGCCTGCGCCGCGCTCTCCCTGGCGGCGGTCGTGGTCGTCACGATGGCGTCGCACATGCGCTTCAAGGCGCGGGGAAGCCTGTACCTCGGCGAGCTGCAGGCGAACAGCGCCCAGGCGCCGCAGCCCGACCAGTTCGACTTCCTGGGCGGCCGCAGCGGCGACGTCGGGACCGAGATGGAGATCCTGAAGAGTCGCGATCTGATCAAGCGCGCCATCCTCGAGTCGGGGCTGAACGTCCGGCTGTCGCCGGCGGGGTGGAGAGCACCGCGCTACTGGCGCTGGCGTCTCGGCCGCCGCGACCTCGAGCTCCTGGACGTGGGCAGCCGCGCATTGGTGCCCCGGAACGTGGCGCTGTCGAAGAACACGAACGTGGCCAGGACGTTCACCGTCACGGTGTTGAAGGACGGGAAGTATGCGCTGGCGCAGGACGGTCAGCCGCTCGGTTCCGCCGCCTTCGGCGTCGAGCTGTCGACGCCCAGGGTCAAGCTGACGCTGGCGCCGGGACGTGAAGGGCCGCCCGCGGAGGGTGCGCAGTACGAGATGTCCGTGACCCCGCTCGATCAGGTGGCCGACTCCGTCGAGGCCTTGCTGACCGTCGCCACGCCGAAGGGCGCGCTGCCGAACGAGGCGGTTAAGGTGGTGAACCTCGACTTCATCGATCAATCGCCGCGCGCCGCCGCTGCCTTCGTCTCCGACCTGATGGACTCCTATCTGGAGCGCCGGCAGTCCTGGAAGAGCGAGGAGGCCACGGCGGCCGAGGTGTTCGTCACCGGACAGGTCAAGTCGGTGAAGGACTCCCTCGATGCGGCCGAGCAGCAGCTGGCCGACTACAAGCGCGGCTCGACCGTGGTGATGTTGGGAGACGAGGCCAAGCAGATGATCGACCAGCTGGCGCGCTACGAGGAGCAGCGGATGGCCGCCCGGCTGCAACTGACGGCGTTCAACCAGGTCGACACGCTGCTGAAGAAGAACGAGACCGCTCCCATCGAGCAGTATCTGGTGGGAGAGGGCTCCGATCAGGTGCTGGCCGGGCTCAGCAGCAGCCTGGCCCAAGCGCAGCAAGAGCTGACCCGGATGGAGAGCCGCTTCACCGACGACGCGCCCGCCCTGCGCGAGCAGCGGACGCAGGTCGAGACGCAGCTGAAGATGGTCAAGAACTACATCGCGGGCCGCCGGGCGCGCGCCCAGGGCCAGCTCGACTCGCTGAACGAGATGATCGGGAAGTTCGAGGACAAGCTGAAGACGGTTCCGCACGCCGAGCAGGCGCTGGTGCAGCTGACACGGCACACGGAGGTGCTGAGCAAGATCTATTCGTTCCTGCTGGAGCGCCAGCAGCAGGTGGCGGTGGTGAAGGCCGCCACCGTCTCGAAGAACCACATCCTGGACGTCCCCGAGGTCCCCTATCGCGAGGACTCGCCGGCGCTGGGCATCAGGCTGGTGGCGGGCCTGCTCATCGGTCTGCTCATCGGCGTGGCCCTGGTCATCTCGCGCCGGCTGCTGGCCATGACCTTCCAGACCGAGAAGGAACTGCGCCGCGAGCTGGGCGAGATCCCGCTTTACGGCGCCGTCCCCGAGCGAAAG
>Ga0105238_10004175_pt1 | contig 14335 bp, 14 predicted proteins | sample KBSC34metaG_FD_81526 | JGI IMG/M metagenome (GOLD analysis project Ga0105238, IMG submission 81526) | Corn rhizosphere microbial communities from Kellogg Biological Station, Michigan, USA - KBS C3-4 metaG | ecosystem: Host-associated > Plants > Roots > Rhizosphere > Soil | place: Michigan, USA... | reverse complement strand
CTACCGCGCGCCGGCTTGGACTCCGCCGCCCGGGGTGACCCAGCCTACTTTTGTCTACGGTCCTTCGACTACCGAAAACAATCCCATGCGCAAGCTGGCTTTCTATGCCGGCTTGGCCATGCTGCTGAACACCTGCTGTATTCTTCCCGAACTACTCTTCGACATCACTCATACCGACACCTATCTGCTGTACCTGATCTATCCTCCGGCAGTTTTCGGCGCTTTCCTGACGGGCTCGATCAAGCGAACTTTCGATGCGCGGGCCGCCTGGTATTGGCTTTTCTTCTTCCTTTGGATGGTGGTGGCGGTTCCGTTCAGCAGTTGGCGAGGCCAGTCCTTCATGGACATCTATGGCTATGCGCGTATCAATATCCCGCTGCTGATCATCGTCGGCGGGTTGGCGACCACCTGGCAGGAAGTGCGTACGATGCTCTACACGATGGGCATCAGCGGTCTCATTACGGTCATCGCCTCGCGTAGCTTTACGACTAATGAGGGCGGTCGTGTGAGCATGGGTAACGGTTCCATCGGAAATCCCAACGATCTGGCGGCCCACCTGGTGATGTTCCTGCCGTTCATGGCGCTGATCGTGATCGATCCCAAGCGCAATATCGTTTTCCGGTTGGGAGTTTTGCTGCCCGCCATCGGCTACGGTCTGTATCTCATCCTGGGAACTGCTTCACGCGGCGGATTGCTGTCGCTCGTCGCCATGTTTCTGGTCATGCTGTGGGGCGCACCGGGCGCCAAACGAGTAATGGTTCTTGCCCTGGCGGCAATTCTTGCCCTTGCCCTGCCGGCTCTTCTCCCCGACTCGACCCGCCAGCGCCTGGCGTCCCTGATGGGCGCGGAGCACGAAGAGGCCAAGGAATCCCAGCAGTCGCGTGAGTACCTCTTCAAAAAGAGCGTCACTTACACTCTGGAACATCCGCTGGTGGGCGTCGGACCCAACCAGTTCGCCAACTACGAAGGCAAGCAGAGTATCTCGGAAGGAAAGATCGGCAACTGGCATGCGACCCACTGCGCGTTCACCCAGGTATCGAGCGAGTGCGGAGTTCCGGCGCTGCTGTTTTTCCTGCTGAGCATCGGTTCCGCCCTGGGGCTCGTCTTGAAGACGCACCGCCAGGCCCGGCGCCTGGGTTACAAGGAGATTCAGAACACCTGTCTCTGCTATATCGTTTCGCTCATCGGCTTCATGGTCTCGATCACGTTTCTCGCTAATGCCTACCGCTTCTACCTGCCGGTTATGGTGGGCGTAGCCATCGTGATGACGACAGTGGCCCGGAAGATCATGAATCCGGTGCCGGCTCCGGTCGCCGTTCCCACTGCCGCGCCGCGCCCGTTTGCGGTCCGGTAGCTGCGGCGCATGCGAATTCTTTACGTCCAAGCCAGCTTCGTGCCGCCGCCGGCCGACCCTCAGAACGACCGTTTCTTCCTGCTCTCGGAAAAGATCGAGGGGGACGTTCTGCAGCCCGTCTGGTTCAACACTCCGGAACAGGTGGAGGCCGTCTTCGGTCCGGGGTCGTACCCGGTTTATTCGGTGGGACGCTTCCGCTACCACTGGTATCTCTCGGCCCTCAACAGCAGCCCGCTGGGACGCTTGAGCATCTTCAAGTTCTATCTGCAGAAAGGCCTGCAGATCTGCCGCGAGCGCAAGCCGGACTGCATCATCTCCTACTCTCACATGACCACCAGCCTGGTGGCCGGACTGCTGAAGCTGCTGACCAGGGGACGGCTGATCATCGAAATCGCCACCTCGCCCAAGCAGGTCTACCTGACCATGCGGCCGCGTCCCACGCTGTCCGACCGGCTCATGCACCTGTACTCCGATATATCGCTGCACCTCTCCTCCTGGCTGGCCGACCGGGCGCACTTTCTTTGTCCGCAGCAACTCGCCGGTTATCCGCTGCTACGCCGGGTGCGCAATTCCGTTTTCCACGAGTTCGTGACCGTTTCGGCGATCGACCGGTCACCCGATAAGGATGAGAGCCACCCTTTCATCCTGCAGGTCGGAGCGCCCTGGTACCTGAAAGGCGCGGACGTGCTGATCAAAGCGTTCCTCAGGCTCTCCCCCGACTTTCCTCAGGTGAAGTTGAAGTTCCTGGGCTACTTTCCCGATGTGGCGAAACTGCAGGAGCTGATGCAAGGCTCGCCCATGATCGAAATTCTGGGAGCTGTGCCCAATCGGGAAGCCCTGCGCATCATGAGCCAGGCAGGGATCCTGGTTCTCGCCAGCCGCTGCGAGGGGATGGGCCGGGTGCTGATCGAAGGCATGGCAGCCGGGATTCCGGCCGTCGGCTCCAATGTGGGCGGTATCCCTCATCTCATCCGCGAAAACGAAAATGGCTTCCTTTTTCCAGTGGAGGACAGCGAGACGCTGGAAGCTCGTCTCCGGCAGTTGCTGTCGGATCGCGAGCTGCGCCGCCGCATGGGAGATCGCGGCTACGAGCGCGCTCACAAAGAGCTGGACGAGAAGGTCTATGTCCAGGAGTTTGCGCGCATGGTGGAAGTGACGGTCCGCGGGGGAGAATAACCACACGGACGGGGCGGCGCGGACAGACGGCAGCATATCACTTACGCACCGGACAGCCATCGATCGCTACCGCCACTATTGCAAAAATGCAATAATATGCAAGGGAATGGCATGGGTTGTGCGCTGCAAAGAGCCAAGGAGGTATAGGGTTCAATGAAACGCACGACTGTTGATGATCTCCACAAGAAGTGGATGAAGAATCCGAAATACCGTCGCGAATACCAAGCGCTCGAAGAGGAGTTTTCGCTTTCCGCCGCTATGATCGAAGCTCGCGCTCGCGCAGGGCTTACGCAAGAACAGGTCGCACAACGCATGCAGACCACGCAAGCCGTGATTGCGCGTCTGGAAGGTGGTGGCAGCAGGCCCTCGACGCGCACATTGGAGAAATACGCCAAGGCGACCGGGACGCAACTAAAAATCAGTTTTGAGCCGAAAGAGGCGCGGCACTGACATGGTGTTCTGCACCGCCATCGGGTTCGTTTTTCCGGTGGAGGATAGCGAGACACCAGAAGGCTGTCTGCGGCGAACGACGAGAAGGTCTATGTCCAGGAGTCTGTGCGCATGGTGGAAGTGACGGTCCGCAGGGGAGAATAACCACACTGGCGCCGGAAAAGTATACGATCAAAAGAAAGTAGGAGCCGGCATGACACGTTCCCTTGCCTTCGCCGCTTTCACCGTCGCTCTCGCCGCGCCGCCCGTTCGTCCGCAGACGCCTTCGTTCGAAGTGGCATCGGTCAAGCCGGTCACCGGAGGTGACCTGGAGACCCGGTTCAAGCGCTCCGGCGGCAGAGTCACCTGGACTACCGATTTCTGGTATCTGATCGGCTACGCGTACCATCTGCCGCTTGCGCGCATCTCGGGCGCGATTCCGGCAGAAGCGTCCATCTATCGCGTGGAGGCCAAGACCGCGCCCAGCGTCACCGATGCGCAACTCCGCCAGATGTTCCAATCGCTGCTGCGCGACCGGTTCCAATTGTCGGCTCACGTAACCACCCGGGAGGAGAACGGCTATGCTCTGTCGGTCGGCAAAAAGGGGCTCAAGATACATGCCGCCCAACCCGACGACCCGCCGCCTCCTTTACCGGAGTGGAGCCGGGGCACCGCGGCCGCAGACTTTGAAAGCCATATCTCCGCCACCTTGCCCGGCAAAGGCCTGGGGGCCATCACCGGCCGCCGGGTATCCTTCTCGCAGCTGGCCGAAACTCTGCAGATCGTACTACAGGCTCCCGTCTGGGACCGCACAGGCATTCCTGGCAATTACTATTTCGGCTTCAAGTATGCGGCGAAAGACGATCCGGAGGTCGACGCGCCCACACTAGCCGGAGCTCTGCAGGAATACCTGGGCCTAAAGCTGGAAAGGCAAAAGGGGCCGGTGGAGTTCCTGGTGGTCGATCATATCGACCGCGAAGCAGCGGAAAACTGACCGCTTTGGGGCGTGGCGCTCATCATGCGGGCAAACAGCGCTTCGTAGCGCTCCACTACGCGATCGGTGGAGTAGTTCTCCACCACACGCTGGCGGGCAGCGCTGCCCATCCGCTCCCGTAGCTGTGGATCGCGGAATAATTGGACGAACGCGCTGCCGATGGTCTGTTCGTCGTCGAAGGCAGCGGTCAATCCGTGGACGCCCTCATCGACCAGCTGCAGGTTGGCGGGAATGGCGCTCACCACCGATGACAAACCCACGGACATTCCCTCGAGCAGCGCGCAGGCGAATCCTTCACTGGGGGACGTGAGCGCGAAAACATCGCTGGCGCGCAGCCAGAACGGAATCTCTTTGGCGTCCACCCGGCCCACGAATCGGATCTGTTCCGGGCTCAATCCAAGCTCCTGCGCCAAGGCTTCCAGTTCGGGGCGCATCGCGCCGTCGCCCACCATCAACAGAAGCGCTTCCGGCGCCACCCGGACCGCCTGGGCAAATCCGCGGAGGAGTTCCCGCAAGCCCTTTTCTCGAGACATCCGACCGACATAGATCGCAACCGGCTTCTCGACCGGGATGCCATGACTTTTGCGCCACGATGCGGCCTCGCCGGCATGGGCCGGCCGGAACTCGTCGATATCCACCGGATTCGGCATCCACACCAGTTGCTCGCGCCGGAAGCCGTCCGCCAGGCCTTCTTCGACCATGCCGTCGTTGAGAATCATGACCGGGACCTGCCATTTCTGCATCCAGTCCAGTTCCCAGCGCCCCGCCCGGTGCCTGCGCATCTGCGGGATGACATTGCTGCCGGCGATCTTCACCGTCATCGGCTTACCCAGGAAACGGGCCACCGGCAGTCCGGCGGCCAGGTGCAGACCCTGCATCAGAAAATACACGACGTCGTAGCTGTTTCGGCGGCTCCACAGAGCCCAGGCGATCTCGCAGGCAAAGATGCGATCCTTCTGCACTCCACGGGAGCGGCGCGTCAGGATACTGACGGGCACCCCCATCGGATCCACCCAATCGCGCACGTCCGGCATCGGGGGCCCTCCGGCGCAGAGAACCTGCACCTGATGTCCGCGGCGAATCATGGCAGCGCTCACCCGCTGCGCCTCGATCTCGGATCCACCCAGGACCGGCGGATACGAATCGGAGATCAGCAGGACGCGGACCGGACCGGCGGAGGCCTTCATTGCTGGGACTCCAACGCGAGCGCTTCGAGTTCCCAGCCCTTGCCGACATGTCCCAGCACTTCCCAATTTTTCTCCAGGCGGCGGAAGAACGATACGTGATTACTGAGATCCTCTTCGAGAGTGCGGCCCACGATCCACATACCGCCCGGCTTGAGGCTGTCGAAAACGGTGCGCACGCCTTCCCGCAACTGCTCCTGGGAAAAGTAAGACGCGTTCAGGATGTTCATGGTACGGATGACATGGCAGGCGCCCGGCATGCGATCGAACACGGAGCGCACCTGGAAGCGAAACCCCGGATTGGTTCTGGCCAGCAACTGGGCTTCCGGGTGGACGCAGGAGATGCGGCCGACACGATAACCGGGGCCGCTCGCGGTCTTCATCCAGTCGGCGGGCAGAGGCAGCTGATCGAAACGTTTTTTAGCCTGGACGGAAACCCAGCGAAGCCGCGGATTGCGCCACGATTCGGGATGGTAGAGAGCCACCACATAAGGCGCATGAATATACTGCAAGGGCGTCCCATTGGGCTCCACGATGTAGGTCTCGCCGTTGTCGAGAGAGAGTTCCAGCAGTTCGGCCAGCAGGTCGGAAGCTTCGAATTGCGCGTGGGGAAAATTCTGCAGCAGGCCCTGCGCCCACTCATAGGATGTCAGGCCGCTCGAGACCGCACGATCCTGAACATACAGCGGAGCCGCGGGATCGAAGCTGCGCTCGATCCACTGCATGGCGGCGGCGTCGACGTCTTTGAAGCGGTTGCGGAAGGTGGTTCGAAAAGTTCCGTTCGAAGTGCGCAGGGTGATGCAGATATCTTCGAAGGTCCGGATCTCTTCCGGTGTGGGCTGTTCGCCGACGCGCAGCAGGTTGTAGGCAACCCGGGCGCCGGAGAAGCGTCTTTGCTCTCCCAGGCTCAGGTATTGAGCGCGGGTCAGGATTCCCAGATTGGCCATAGATGCGGCTACGCGGCCCCTTCGGCGGTGTTGCGGATTACGCGTGCCGGATTGCCCACCGCGACACAGTCGGAGGGGATGGCATAAGCGACTACCGAGCCGGCCCCGATCGTGGTCCGGCTACCTACTTCCGCCAGCACAATGGAGGCAGCGCCGATCCAGGAGTCGGATCCGATATTCACGGTTTCGAAAGTACCATGCTCCGCGCCGAGAATGCGCCCGTCCGCCCCCCGCGGATGCTGCCGTCCCCCGCTGAGGATCTGCACGGAAGAAGCGATCTGCGCCCGGTCCCCAATTCGCGTGCGGCCCAGAATACAGTAACTGCCGATGTAAACGTTGCGTCCCACCACGGCTTGCGAATGCGCGAAGTAGGACCCGAACTGGATCCGGCTGTCGAGCGAACATTCCTTAAGCGTCAAGCGGTAATAGGCGATACGCAGGTAATCGCCGGGCAGACCCGGGATCAGGGCGCACCACTGCGCAAACAGAACGAATACCACTTCCACCTGCCCGAAGCCCGACAACAGCGCCATGGGAAAGGCAAGTACCAGGAAGACGGAGTGGAGCAATCCTTTGAAAAGCAGTCTCAAATTTATATTGTATCGGTAACACGTTTTGGAGCCGAAGCCTGTACTAAGGTATACAGCCGGACAGATGAGATAATAACGCTCATAAGATGGAGCTTAAGCCTTTGATCTCCAACGCAGTGACGGTGCCGGAGGAGACTCATTTCAATCTCGATTCATGGGCTCAGGCGATCCTGATCCGATCGTTTGAAGAACGTCTGTTGAAGCTATTTTCCGAGGGAAAGCTTTTTGGTACGGTGCATACCTGTATCGGCCAGGAGTTTACCGGTGTAGCGGTCGCCGGGCACCTGCAGGATGGCGATCTGATCTTCAGCAATCATCGCTGCCATGGTCATTACCTGGCGCGCACCGGGGACGTAGATGGCCTGATGGCGGAGATCATGGGCCGCACTACCGGAATCTGCGGCGGGCGCGGAGGCAGCCAGCACATCTGTGCGCACGGGGTCTTCAGCAACGGGGTGCAGGGCGGCATCGCCCCGGTTTCCGCCGGACTCGCCCTGGCTCAGCAACTCACCGGAACCGGCAGCATCGCAGTGTGCTTCATCGGCGATGGAACGCTCGGCGAGGGCGTGCTGTACGAAACCCTGAACATCGCCGCCAAATGGCATCTGCCGCTGTTGTTCGTGCTCGAGAACAACGGCTATGCGCAAAGCACCATGCAGTCGGAGACCCTGGCCGGCGACATCGCGATGCGGGCGGAGAGCTTCGGGATCCAGACTTATCACAGCAACACCCGCACTCCCCAGTCTCTGTGTGAGGAGATGGGAGCCGCCATCGGCTATGTGCGCGGCCAGAGCCGTCCGGCCTTCTTCCGCGTAGATACCTTCCGGCTGATGGCCCACTCCAAGGGCGACGACAATCGCCCTCGCGAGGAAGTGGAACACGCCTGGGCGATGGATTCCCTGACGCGCTTTGCCGAGGAATCGCCGGTGGAATCCGCCCGGCTGCGCGAAGAAGCCGAGGAACGGGTATCCCGCGCCGTGGATGCCGCCCTGCAAGCCGCGTTTTCGGACAACGGCCGCCGCGGTTTCGCAGAGGACGCGCCGCCGGTATGGCAGCGCACCCGCATCGAAGGCAAAGAGCGCGGCGTTTCCCGCATCTACCTGGCATTGCGCGAACAGATGGAGCGCGACTCACGCACTTTTCTGCTGGGAGAAGACATCGAAGGACCTTATGGAGGAGCGTTCAAGGTCACCAAAGACCTGAGCCAGCTGTTTCCGGGACGGGTTCGCAACACTCCTATCAGCGAAGCGGCAGTGGTTGGGATCGCGAATGGCCTGGCCCTTGCCGGTATGCGTCCGGTGTGCGAAATCATGTTCGGGGATTTTCTTACCCTGGCAGCCGACCAGATCATCAATCACGCCGCCAAATTTCAATGGATGTACAACGGCCAGGTCACCATTCCGGTGGTCATCCGCACTCCCATGGGCGGTAAACGGGGCTATGGCGCCACTCACAGCCAGTGCCTGGAAAAACATTTTTTGGGGATTCCGGGGACCCGCGTCCTGACGCTGCATCATCGCTACGATCCGCATGCGCTCTATGAAAGCCTGTTCCAGCATCTCGACGTGCCTACCCTGGTGATCGAAAATAAACTCCTCTACGGCGAATACGTGACCCACCGGACCCTGGCCGGATTCTGGTGCGAGCACAGCGATGAGCCTTTCCCCACGACACGCATCCGCTCCAGCGCCCGGCCGGACATCACCATCGTCTGTTACGGCGGCTCGCTGCCCGATGTGGAGAAGGCGGTCGACCGGCTCTTCGAAGAGCACGAACTGGTGGCTGAGGTCATCTGCCCGACGCAGATCTATCCGCTGCGGCTGGCTCCTATCCTCGAATCCGCAGGAAAGTCCGGCAGGCTGCTGGTGGTGGAAGAAGGCCAGGGCTTCTGCGGCTTCGGCGCGGAGGTGCTGGCCGGTGTGTACGAGACGCCGCAGGAGCGACCCATCAAGGCCCGCCGTTTCAGTGCCGCGCCGCATCCGCTGCCCAGCTGCAAACCGGCCGAGCTGGAATGTTTACCCGGAGTAGAATCGATCGTGGAACGCTGCGTGGATATGGTTAAAAATGTCTGACCGGGTACTGGTAGCCATACCCCAGGACACGGTAAACGACGAGAGCGTCCGCATCCTCGCCTGGAAATTTGCCTCGGGCTCGGCCGTCGAAAGCGACGTTCTCATCTGCGAGGTGGAGACCAGTAAGGCTGTCATGGAGATCCATGCTCCGGCTGCCGGGACACTGGTGTACAGCGCCTCGGTCGGAGATGAGGTTCCCGTCGGTTCCACGATCTGCGAGATCCTGCCTCCCGGACAGACCGCGGCTGCTCCGGCCCCTGTACCTGCAGCGGTTCGGGAAACGGTGGCATCGACGAACGGTCATTACGATCTGGAGCCGCCGCCCGATGACGTGGGAGCCGCCCGCTTCACGCCTCTCGCCCTGAAAGTTGCCGCTGAGTTCGGCATCGATATCGCAGCCTTTCCCCCGGGGACTCTGGTACGGCGCAACGACGTCCTGCGCAAAGCCGGTAAGGCTCCTCTCGAAGAAACACCCGCTCCGCCGCCTGCAAAAGAAGCAGCCGCTGTGCGGGAGCCGGTGCGCGAACGGACCCCGGTAAAGAATCTTCCGGTGAGCGGCGTGCCCATTGAGTGGACGGACCTCCCGCGCCGCAAGATCGTAGAAGGCGGCATTCTGGCGGCGGGCCAAGCCAATGCGGTGCTCAGCTCCGTGACTACCACTTGCCGCTCTCCGCAACTGCGCGCACGCGCCGAAAAGCTGGGGCTCTCTTCGCTGAGCTTTAATGCGCTGATCCTGTTCGAGGTCTCGCGGCTGCTGCGAAAGTACCCGGTTTTCAATGCTGTCTACGATCGCCAGCGCATCGGCCAATACCGGCAGATCAACGTCGGGTGGGCTATCGACGGCGGGCAGAAGCTGGTAGTGCCGGTGGTCCCGCTGACCGACCAGAAGGGCGTCGCCGAGATCGCCGCGGTCATGCAGGAACAACTCGAAGCCTATCTGAGCGATACTCTGGCACCCGCCGCTTTTATGGGCGGAACCTTCACGGTCACCGACCTGTCGGGCGAAGGCATCAGCGTGTTTCAACCTCTGATCAGCCAGGGGCAGTCCGCCATTTTGGGGGTGGGCAGCGAGCGCTCAGGATCCGAGGAGCTTTTTTATCTCACCCTGGCTTTCGACCACCAGCTCACGGAAGGCCGTACCGCCGCCAAATTTCTTGGCGAGCTGCGGGAGCGGCTGGAAGCCCATTCCACCCTGGAGAGCGATGCGGCCGCGGGTCTCACTGTCCCGGCGCCGGATCCGTATTGCGTGCTTTGCCAGCGGGATAGCCAAGCCTTGGGCAGTGTCCGGGCCGTGCTGCTCAAATCCGAGATTCCGCCTGGGTTCGTTTGTTCATTGTGCGTGGCGGGATGGTTATGAGCCAGTCAAACTCGTTGCGGGAGGTGGTGGCGACACTGCTTCTGATGCCGGCCGAGCGGCTCGGGCCGGCGACCTCGCTAGCCGCACTCAACACCTCGCTGGGAGGCGCCCGGTTGGGCCTCGCGCTCAAGCGCGCCGGTCTGCAGCTGCCCGGCAGCACGATCCCGGCGACATTCGGAGAGCTCGAGGCGCGACTCAACGGCGCAGCGCCGGGGACCGAACCGGTGAAATCCGCCGCCGCGATTCCTGAGGTCGGCCCTCCGCCCGATCCGGCGGAAGGGTTGCAGGTCGGCCTGGATGTGCAGGAGATCGCAGCTCTGCCCAATCCCGCCGACTATTGGGAAGATGATTTCTATCGCGAGAACTTCGATAAATCCGAGATCGCCTACGCGGTAGTTCAACTCGATCCGCGCATTCACCTGGCCGGCTTCTGGTGCGCCAAGGAAGCACTGCGCAAATGCGATCCCCGGTTCGCCGGTACGCCGCCTGCTTCTACCGCAGTGGCGCACGATCCGGACGGAAAGCCCTACCTGCTGACGGTAACGAGCAGCGTCCGCTCCCGCCTGCCGCATGCAGTGAGCATTTCGCATAGCGGTCCGGTCGCGAGTGCCGTGGTGGCGATGGCTCCTCCCCCTGCTGCGCCGGCAACTCCGGCTCCCTCGCCTTCGGCGCCGGCAGCGCGGCCTGTGGTGGAAAGCGCAGCACCGTCGTCTGGGGGAATTCGCCTGCTGGCCGGGCTGCTGACCCTGATCGCCATCACCCTGCTCTATCTATCCGTGCATTTCTTCCGCTCCTAAATGGAAAGGACGATGAGCTGGCGTTGAAGGCGACGGAAACGTGACAGAGTAGGACATTTCCTTTAGGCTGAAGAAAGAGTCAAGCCGATGCATGTGAACTTCACCCCAGAGCTCGAGAAGAAGTTGAACGACCTCGCAGCCCGGAGCGGACGCGCCGCTGAAGAATTGGTGCAGGACGTTGTGGCCGTTTACGTCGATGAGTTGGCCGGAACCCGTGACATGCTAAATTCCCGTTACGACGACTTAAAAAGCGGAAGGGTCAAGCCCATTGATGGCGAGACGTTCTTTGCGACGCTCCGTCAGCGTGAAGACGAACTTCTCACACGTAAGCTCTAATGGAGCAAGGATTCCGTCTCCATCCCGAAGCAGCACTGGATATCACGGAAATTTGGGAATACATTGCCGCGGACAGTCCCGCAGCGGCGCGCCGCGTTCGTGAAGATATCCTAAAAACGATTCGCGCTCTTGTACCCCTCCCACATCAGGGACACAGGCGATCGGACCTCACCGATCGACCGCTTCGCTTCATCCGCGTACGTGATTACCTCATCGCCTATGCGCCGGAGGAGAAACCCTTATGGGTGATCGCTGTGATGCATGGGCACCGCAGCCCGCGCGTCATGGCTGCGATCCTGCGAGGCCGGGAACAGTAAGGGAACCTAGGGTAATCTCTTGCCAGCTGGCAGGAAGTGTACATGATCGGCTGGCGCTGTCCGTCGCGCGCACAGCCATTTCTTAGCTCCCGGCAGCTGACGATTAAGATGGAACTGTGGGCTTATTGCCGAGCCTCCACCGTATTTCCCGGCCAGTTCATGATTCATAACTATCTCCGCCGCCTTTACCGCACCATCATGCCGCTGCTGTATTCACGCAGCCGCTTCAAGCTGTTCCAGACAGCGGCTCTGGGCGATATTGAATTGCGCATGCTGGCCCTCGCCTCGACTACCGACTACTTCTCCGGGTTTGTGCGGCCCATCCCGATTCAAGCTCCTTTCGGCAAATCGATGCTGGTCGTGGCGCCTCATCAGGATGACGAGGCGATCGGCTGCGGCGGTGCGCTGGCGCTGCAGGTCCGCAGCGGACAGCGGGCGAGCATCGTCATGCTGCAATCCGGCGTGGGCGAGGATATCGCGGGGTTGACTCCGCAGCAGGTTATCGAGCTTCGCAACGAAGAGTCGCGCCGTTGTGCCGCCGTGCTCAACCTGGATCCGCCGGTATTTCTCAATCACCAGGATCTGGCGGCCGAGGCGTCACAGGCGTCCGAGGAAGTGCTCCACATCCTGCAGGAGAAGCGCGTGGATGCGGTGTTTGTGCCGTTCGTGCTCGACGGCCATCCCGATCACCGTACCGCCAATCGCATCCTGGCCGCGGCGCTGGCAAAGATCTCGTGGGATGTCCGGGTCTTCGGTTACGAGGTCTGGGGATTGTGCGTGCCCAACGTGATGGTGATTCTCGACGAGGTGATGGAGGACAAGCTGCGCATGATCGCCTGCTTTGAATTCGCCAACAAGGCCATCGATTACGTGCAGAGCACCAAGGGTCTCAACATGTTCCACTCGCGCATGCTGGGCGCCGGAGAATGCCGTTATGCGGAGCGCTTCTTCGAACTTCCCCGCAAGGAATATATCGAACTGGTAGAGCGGGTTCGCGCCGCCGAATCACGCACGCCCTAACCGGGCTTACTTGTGCGCGAAGGCCCACACCACGATGGGGAATCTGGGTTCGTTTTTGAGGCTGTGGAAGCCCGGACGGTAGAAGGTCCACTCGTTGTCGTCGGTCATGTCGGCGATGAGGCATTTCCGGTTGCCCCAGGAATCCACCGTCATGCGGGAGAACCCGGAGCGCGCCAGCAGACCTCGAATCCCGTCCGCCGTCCAGCGGGAAAAGTCGTAGGGACTGGGATGTCCCTTGATCATGAAGGGCGTGGTGATCAGCAGGACTCCGCCGGGGCGCAGCATCCGGTACATGTTGTCGACCGCCCGCTGCGGGTCCGGAACGTGCTCCAGCACCTGTTCGGCGATCACCACATCCCACTCACCCTCGAGCGGTGCGGTGCAGATATCGTAATCGGGGTACTCGGTGGTGCGGTAGGAGCGCCATTCGCGATTCTCCCAGCGTCCGCCTCCGCCGCTGATCTCCAGGCAGGCCAGGTTCCGGGTATCGAGACGGTCCACAAAGGCATCGCACTCCCGGCTCATCACCACCCGGCACCAGTGGATACCGGCCGGATTGACGATCTTCCGCATGTGGCGAACTACGGTGGACGGCAGCACCCGTTTGGCTTGCTCCCGCAGCGGACTAGGAATGCGCATGGGGTCCGCTCCTCCCGGCGCGAGACGCTTTGGGCCGCCCCAGAACGCATTGTGTCCACTGCGCGGCATTGGAGTGGAAATGTTCGTCGATCTCCAGGTATTCGGCAAGGTAGGCGTGCAGCTCGGCCATGCTCCATTCCCGCATGTGATGTGGATTGGCCGGCATGCCGTTTCCGGTTCCGGCCCGCATCAGGTTGCGGTCGGGAGTCGAAATGACGACGTAGCGGGGCTGGATGGCAAGGATGTATTCGAGCAGCGCGTCGGGATCGAGCAGGTGTTCGATGACGTCCGAAGCGATCACCAGCTGGGCCTGCGGGGGATGCGGATCGCTGAAATTGCTGATCGCCCAATGGCGCTCGGGATAGCGTCGGCGCAGGGTTTCGAAGGTCTCCGGCACATCGAGGCCGATGGTCTTGCAGTCCTTGAAATACTTCAACAGCTTGAAAGCCGAACCGCAGCCGATATCGATGACCGTGTCCAGGCGGTGGGCGTCGGCGATCTCCCGGGCGTACACATAGACTTCGTTCTGCCAGCCGTCCGAGTTGGACCGATCGTCGTAATAAGCGTACTGCGTGCGGTGGCGGTAGCCGTCATGGATGTAATAGTTCTCTCGCCGTCCGATCTCATGGAGTTCCGCATAGGACGGAAAGGAACCGCTTACCCGGGCGCTGCCTTCCAGGAAAGGAGAGTGTTTACGGCCCAGTTGTAACCCGAAAAAACCCAGGCACCCGTTGAGCAGGGACTTTGCAGCAAGTGCTACGGGGTTCGGACCGGGAGCGGCCCCACTCGAAAGGCCGCCCCCCGTACGCGGTTTCCCGGAAGCCATGCTCGTCGCAACGTCGGAGACGATCCTCATACAAGATGACCAATCGGCGCTCCCAGGAAAAACTTGAGGGAAACCGCAAGATATATTTTGTCGGGCCGGCACTACTGCTGGACCGGCTGCTTCCAATAGTCGAGTGCGGGCCGGCTGCCCATCGAGTACCCCAGCGCGCGCAGCTTTGCGACGGCCTCCCGAATCAGGCTCTCGAACCGCTCCATGCCCAGCTTCGATTCGGCAAACTGCCGCGAACAGCACGCCATCCGAATGCGTTCCCGCGGGTTCGAGGCCAGGTTTAGAATG
>Ga0105238_10004174_pt1 | contig 14337 bp, 4 predicted proteins | sample KBSC34metaG_FD_81526 | JGI IMG/M metagenome (GOLD analysis project Ga0105238, IMG submission 81526) | Corn rhizosphere microbial communities from Kellogg Biological Station, Michigan, USA - KBS C3-4 metaG | ecosystem: Host-associated > Plants > Roots > Rhizosphere > Soil | place: Michigan, USA... | reverse complement strand
CGTGCCCGGTGCATACGGCACGGAGAATACGGCCTTGAATTCCTGCTCGCGACCTGTCGGCTTCTCGCCAATCAGTTTGCCGTTCAGAAACAGCTGTACTTTCTCCGTGCCAGAATAGACCTCCACATCAAGCTGCTTTCCCTCCTGCCCGGGCCAGCTCCAACTGGGCAGCGTGGGATAGGTAGCCCACATGATGGCGATGATCTTCTTGCCTTCCGGCTCGGGCAGACGGACTGTGGTGTAAACGCGGTCCCCGCCATTCCAGATGATGTCGCGATAGTAGGACTGCGGCTTGCGAAAGCCTGTGAGATCAAGATCGCCACAAACCGCGGCGTGCCACGGATAAGGATGAAAGAAAAGCTCCATCATGGCCTTGGCATTTGGATCGGGGTTCTTGGCCATGTCTGCCATCGCGTCCTTGCCTTCCGCCATCCCCGTAAACAACTGGTCAATCATGGCTGTGCTTGCCATCATGCCGGCCATGCCCTCCGCCATTTTTGCCTGCTGCGGAGTGCCGTATTGCCACGCGCCGATGCCCGACTCACCCAGGTAATCCATCGCGGTCCAAGTAAGGTCGCCCAGCACGTATGGATTCTCCTGCGAAATCTTCCAGAGCGGAAACGCCTTCGTCGGCCAAGACTCAGTAGTCAGCATCAGGCGCGACGGCAACTGCTCATGGTCCTTTTGATAAGTGGGAAGAATGTTGTAGTTGTAACCCGTGATGTCGAGTTGCGAGAACACCGCCTCCGCTGTTGGCTTTGTTGTGGTGCCAGGAAACGCCAGCGTCAGCGGACGAGTCTGATCGAGCGCCCTCACCTGGTCGGCGATCTGCTTGGCAAGCGCGGCGCCGCGATCCACTTCGAGTTCTGGAATCTCATTTCCGATTCCCCAGATTACGATTGATGGATGATTGCGGTCTCGCATCACCATTGACGAAACATCCTTCTTCCACCACTCATCAAAGTCGCTGCCGTAATCAAACTTCACCTTGTGCGCCTTCCACACGTCGAATGGCTCATCGAGAACCAGCAGCCCGAGACGGTCGCACTCGTCAAGAAACGCTGACGACGGTGGATTGTGCGCTGTGCGCACTGCATTCATACCTGCAGCCTTCATCAGTTCAACCTTGCGCTCTTCGGCGCGATCGAAAGCGGCAGCGCCCAGAGGCCCATTGTCGTGATGAACGCTGCCGCCAGTCAGCTTGATCGGCTTGTCGTTCAACAGCAACCCCTTTTCTGCCGACCAGGCAAGCGAGCGTATTCCAAAGGAGGTTGTGGTCTCGTCGATAACCTTTCCACCCTGGCGAATCGTAGAAACTGCGCGGTACAGCGTGGGGGATGCCGGCTCCCAAAGAGCGGGGTTCGCCACGGCGATCTCCTGCGCAGCGTCTTCGCCCTTGCCCGCCGCTATACTCAGCGTGGATTGTGCGCTCCCAACTTTCTTTCCCATCTTGTCGAGCAGCGTCGTTTCCAGCGTAACTTGGGCATCATTAGAGGAATCATTTGCTACCCGCGTGAGAATGGCGACCTTGGCCTCTGTACTCTTCGCCTGAGGTGTACTTACGAAAACTCCCCATTGCGCGACGTGGGTCGGATCAGTCACCACCACGCGGACATGCCTGTAGATGCCTGAGCCGCTGTACCAACGGCTGTTCGGCTGGGCCGAGTTGTCAACGCGCACCGCCAGCACATTCGCTCCTGCAAAATTCAGATCTGGCGTCAGGTCAAAGCTGAATGCTGTGTAGCCGTAAGGATGCGTCCCGAGCTTGTGCCCATTCAGATAGACAGTTGAATCGCGGTAGATGCCATCAAACTCAACGCTCACACGCTTGCCTCTCCAATCGGCAGGCGCGCGGAACGTCTTGCGATACCATCCCACGCCGCCGGGAAAGAATCCTCCGCCTCCACCGCTCAGATTGTCCTTGCCGGGCTTGCTCTCGATACTCCAGTCATGCGGCAGATCAACAACGCGCCACGATGCATCCGCGAATGAAGATGCTTCTGCCCCGGCCTGATCGCCGAGGAAGAATTTCCACCCTGCGTCTGCGGCGAGTTCCTGTCGGGCCGATCTGGGGTTTGCAGCGTTCATTGAGACGGTTACGAAGCACGCGAGCATAACCGCTAAAAACATTGGCTTTGAGAACTGGAGTTTCATGATCACCTCTTTAAGGTTCGAGCTCTGCTGGAGATTCGCTTTTTCTGGATACGGCGCGAAGTCGCTTCGGGGGCAGGGGCGCGCAGTCCCAGCAGCACAACGCGGATGGTTTCGCGGAACAACCGATCGATGGTATTGCCGTATTCCTGCTCGATCTTGTTGCCCAGGGAGGCCAGGCGGCGCTGCGCCCCAATCACGCCGTTGATCACAGCGTGCATTGTGATATCTGGATGAAGGTCGCTTCGCAGTGAACCATCCATGATGCCCTCGCGAATCAGCTCGGCAAACCATCGAAAAGGCTGGGCATAGATTTGGGATTCCAGCGTGAGCAGCCGTTCCACCGGCCAGTCGCGCGCATACATCGCGTCAAACTGGGCCATGAATCGCACCCTCTCCCGCTCAGTCGCGAGCTCGTCTGCCATCAGTTCCAGCAGCGCTGTGATTCGTGCCAGCGCATTGGGAGCGCCTTTAAGCGTTTGCTTCGCGCGCTCGGCGGACTCCCGCATCAATTCGCCCACAATCGCCCAGACGATATCGTCCTTGTTAGAGAAGTACTGATAAATTGTGGACGGCTGAACCCCGCTGCCCGTCGTAATTTCGGCCATCGTGACGCGATCAATTCCCCGCTCGTTGAAGAGCTTCCAGGCAGCATCCAGTATCCGGCGTCTCTGCCGTTCGCGGTGTGCATGGTAGGCGTTCGCCGGTTTTTTAATTTTCTTCTTCGGCATGCATTAACAGCCCTAATCCGGAGGGGGGTCACAAATTCGAAATACTATTTCGTTTTTATACGCCGCTAACTGGCCGCGGTCTACAAAAATCTATTTCGTTCAAATCAAAGACCCGTTCATTATCCGCCTCCAGCGCGAAGCGATATGACCCGACTTTTGCGTCTCAACGCGCTGCAATCAATGCGCCTGTCTGCATAACGTGCGCCCTGTCGCAAAGAAAGCGATGTCTTTCAATTAGAATTGCGTCCGAGTCGCACCTTGCAAGAGAAGACGCTTCTAAGCGCCAGATCCCGGGGTGCGAGATTCAGGGAGAGAATGTGACGACATCGAGAAGAACTTTTCTGAAAACAACGGCGATTGCCGGTGCCACCGTGGCAGTGGATCCTCTTTCCGTTTTTGCCAAGCCGACCCGGGCGACCGGACCTAATTTGCAGAACACGATGAATGGGGCTTCATCTGGCATTGAGTACACCCGCGGTGTCGGCGTATATCCCGGGGAACCAGGTGCAGACTTTGGCCCAATTCTCGTGCCTGACACGACCAACTATCGCAATCTCGCTCTCTTGCGTCCGGCCTACCACTCCAGCAGTTACGACTACAACCTCACCGCGCAGCTCGTAACCGATGGCATCAAGTCGGAAAACCTGCCGAAATGGATCGTCGTATCGGAACCGACTCAAGGCCCAATCTCAAAAGAAAACCGCGAGGTGATTGTTGACCATGCGCCGATGAACGCCATGGAACTCCACGGGACGCCCGCGCAGGTTGATATCCAGTTTGGGGGCGGCGATTCGGCGCCAGAGATAGACCGCATCCAACTCTTTGTTGTCTCCCCATACCAGTCCTCGCCAGCTTCGCTAACGTTCACGGTGTACACCTCTGAGGACGGAAACACATGGCAGCCGGCAGGCAGCACCTCTGCCCCACAACCCGCCTCGACAGCGGGTTATCCGCCGGATTTCTGTCCGCCAAATCACTTTTTCACGCCGTTCATTTCGCTGAACTCTGCCAGCCAAAGCCGCTTCTATCGAATCGAATGCGCAGTCGGGTCTGGCAACGCCCACCCCACTGCAGCAATGTGGAAGCTGGGCCAGGTTGCATTCTTCAAAGGCAATCAGCGAATCGAAATTGGGGGACCTTACAGCTTCACCAGCGCGTGGATGAGTGCAGGATTGGGTGAAGAATGGGTGTACGTGGACCTGGGCTCCAGGTGTGAAATCGATCGCGTGAAGCTCTATTGGATCGCACGTGCCAGTCAAGGCTCCGTGCAAATCTCCGACGACGCGGAAAGCTGGCGCGATCTGCAGTCGCTGGCAGGCATGACGGGCGCGGTGGATGACCTCAAGCTGGCTCAGTCTGCAACCGGACGCTATGTGCGCGTGCTGATGACGCGGCCGAGTTCGCCGCACGGATACATACTGAGTGAAGTCGAAGTCTTCGGTCGCGGTGGATTCTCGGCCCGGCCAAAACCGGCTCCGCAACCAGGTTCAGATCGCAAGCAACTCCTTGCCGGCGGGGCATGGCGGCTCCAGCGGGCCAATTTCGTAAACGACACAGGTGAAATTCTCTCGAAGCCCGCTTTCCAAGACAAGGACTGGCTTGTAGCAACGGTGCCGGGCACAGTGCTGACTTCGTATGCAAACGTAGGCGCAATTCCTGATCCCAACTTCGGACAGAATCAATTGCATATATCGGACTCCTACTTCTACTCCGACTTTTGGTATCGCACCGAGTTCACCGCCCCACAGAAATCTCCGCAACAGTTCGCCTGGCTCAACTTCGATGGCATCAACTGGAAGGCGGAGGTATATCTGAATGGCGAGAAGCTGGGCCGCATTGAAGGCGGCTTCATGCGCGGCCAATTTGATGTGTCGCAAAAGATTCTCGCCGGCCAACTGAATGCCCTCGCTGTTCGCATTGAGAAAAATGCAACGCCCGGCAGTTGCAAGCAGAAGACATTTGAAGTCTGCGCGAAGAACGGTGGTGCCCTTGGATCCGACAATCCCACATATCACGCGAGCATTGGATGGGACTGGATACCGACCATGCGCGGGCGCGACATTGGGATCTGGGGAGACGTCTCCCTCACGGTCACCGAAGCCGTCACGATCGAAAACCAATTCGTTTCCGCTAGATTGCCGCTTCCAGAAACATCTTCAGCTGAGCTGACGGTGCAAACGGATCTCGTGAATCACCAGGCCCGTCCGTTCACGGGCACTCTACATTTCCGAATGGGAGAAATTCGAGTTCAACAACCCATTCAACTTGCTTCAGGTGAACGTAAGACGATCACCTTGAACCCATCATCAATCTCGGCGCTTCACTTGAAGGATCCGAAACTGTGGTGGCCCGTGGGGTATGGCGATCCGTATCTCTACGATGCGCAACTCTCCGTAGAGGCCAAAGGAAAGACGATTGATAAGAGATCCTTCAAAGCAGGCATTCGCCAGATGACCTACAGCGAAGATGGCGGGGATCTGCGCATCTGGATCAACGGACGCAGGTTTATCGCCCGCGGCGGCAACTGGGGTTTCGGCGAGTCGATGCTTCGCTATCGTGCGCGCGAATACGATGTCGCAGTGCGTTACCACCGCGAAATGAACTTCACTATGATCCGCAATTGGGTCGGCCAGATCGGCGATGACGCATTTTATGAAGCCTGCGACCGTCATGGCGTTGTGGTCTGGCAAGACTTCTGGCTTGCCAACCCCTGGGACGGCCCAGAGCCCGATGACAACGATCTCTTTTTGAAGAATGTAAAGGACCTTGTACTGCGTATTCGGAATCATCCATCTGTTGGTCTTTACTGCGGTCGCAATGAGGGATTCCCTCCTCCTCCGCTTGAGCAGGGAATTCGAAAGACACTTGGTGATCTGCATCCGGACCTTCACTACATTCCGAGTTCCGCAGATCAGGTGGTGAGCGGCCACGGGCCTTACTGGGCGAATCCGGCACGCTTTTACTTCAACGTCGCGGACAAAAAGCTGCACAGCGAAATCGGCGCACCAAATATTCCGTCTCTTGATAGCGTCCGGTTGATGATGCCTGAGAAAGCACTCTGGCCACAGGCGCTCGATTGGGGTCTGCATGACTTCTGCCTGCAGGGCGCAATGGGAGGTGCCGGATTTCGAACCATTATTGAAAACAGCTATGGCGGTGCCACCAATGTAGAGGAGTGGATCAGGCTGGCACAGTTCGTGAACTACGATACATACCGCGCCATGTTTGAAGCGCAGAGCAAGTACCGCATGGGCGTTCTGCTCTGGATGAGCCATTCATGCTGGCCGTCATTTGTCTGGCAGACGTACGACTACTATTTTGAGCCGACGGCAGCGTACTACGGGTGCAAAAAGGGGTCGGAGCCTCTGCACATCCAATGGAACTCCGCCGAGGAAACGATCGAGGTGGTGAATTACAACGCTGGAAAAGTTACCGGCCTCACCGCTTCCGTTGAGATTCTGGGCATGGATGGAAAGCGAGCGGATCTGAAGACCGCTCCATTGGACAGCGTTGAGGATTCAACAACAACCTGCTTCAACATGAAATATCCCACGAGCCTGTCACCGGTGCATTTCCTGCGGCTGTCGCTGAGCCGTGGGTCAGAGGTTCTATCTTCGAATTTCTATATGCGCGGGCTGCAGCAGAACGATTTTCGCGCGATCCGCCAGTTGCCTGCTCCGAAACTGACAGCAGACACCACGTCAGAACAAAAAGGTAATGGTTGGGTACTTTCTACAAAATTGCAGAACATCGGCGCATCGCCTGCCTTGATGGTGCGCGTAAAAGCGGTGCGACAGAAAACAGGAGATCGCATTCTTCCGGCGATCTACTCCGACAATTACATCGCTCTTATGCCGGGAGAGAGCCGCACGATTGTCACTGAGTTAAATGAGGCCGACACTCGCGGTGAGAAACCAACCATTGTGCTTGGCTAGGCGATGAGGTGGGTTTAGAAAAGCAGGGCCAATCGTTTTGCGACGATTGGCCCTTGATCATGCGAACGCGCTATGGTTCTCAGGTTCAAAAAGTAAATCGCCCACCAAACTGGAATTGACGAGGGCTATTCACGGTGTTTGTAATTTGGCCGAAGGCGGCAGCAACATCGGGCTGAGTGTATACATCGAAAATGCTCGGCACGCCTGGCATTCCCAGTTGCGCCCGGTTTGCAATATTGTAGGAGGAAATTTCAAACCGGAGAGCCCGCTCCCCGCCGAGAGAAAAGCTCTTATAGAGAGACAAATCGAAGTCTTGCGCGCCCATGGTGCGGACGTGGTCGAGGTATGCTGGTGCACTCCCGGCTACAAACGGGTTTGCGGTGGATAGATCCGTGGACCCTTGCGCTACACCCGGTATGGTGAAGCAAGAATAATTGAACCAGGTTTCTGCGGTGTGCGGCGCTCCTTTGCTCGGATCGCAGACCATATCGGCTCGTTGATTGAAATAGGATGGCGAGGTTCCTGAGACGGGCGAAGCAACCGGTATGCCGGTGCTCAGGTACGCGATGATATTCGCGGTCCATCCGCCAAGAATGGCATCTCCAACTCCGTTCAGATTGACAACTCTTCCCCTGCCTACGGGCAGATCATAGGACGCTTGCCCTGTGAACTGATATTTGACGTCCTGGGGGCTCACGGAATGCTCGAGGTTCAAGTTTCTCCAATCCTGCGCGGCTCCGCCATGCGATCCGACGAAGCCCAGGGGTGGATTTCCATCGTCCGTCATGAGCTTGGCCCAGGTGAAGCTCGCCAGTGCGGTGAAGTGATGAGTAAGTCTTTTCTGCACCTTTGTCTGAAGTGAGTTATAAGCGGAATCGCCCCCGGGATAAGCGCTCACGTTAACGCCATTACCGGCTCCATAGCTGCCATTGCCGAACTGCGGAAATTCCTGCAGCGAGACCCACAGAGGAACAGTGTCAGAACCATAATTGGAGTTCGTTGGCGGCAGGATCGACGCCCAGGTATTGGGAACCATTTCGCATGCCAGATCCGAGGTGTCCACACAAAGCGAAGCGCCGTATCTAGCTATTGTCTGCAAATCAAGCTGGTTCAGATCGACTCCCCCAAGCGGAAGGAACAGTCCACGGCTACCCACATATCCCGCACTTATCACAACCTCATGAGGAAGTTGATATTCCAGGCCGAAGTTATAGTTATAGGTGGTAGTTGTGCGCTGCGAATGGAGCATAGTCGCCAGCGAAGTGCCCAGGTTATTTGCGAGCCCCGGTGGAGGGGTGCTGAAAGTCGGAACCACGCCCTGCGGAAACGGATTGCTCAGAGAATAAATCCCGGTCACGCTTGGTGCCGGATCACCTGGGGATGCGTCCGCGCACGCTGACGTGCCATTGAAGACGGTATTTCCGTCAGCGTTGTAGCAGGTAGCGTCCCAGTTCGTTACCGAAGCGAAGCCGTCACTGTTGAGGGATGCGCTGCCGACCATCTGGGCGCTGGGGCCGTAATAGAAGCCGCCACCGCCGCGCACGACGAAGCGATCTATCGGCTGCCATGAGAAACCTAGTCGGGGTCCGAAGTTCTTGAAATTCGTTTCAAAAGGTGAACGGTTCTTGCCGTTCACGTAGACTTCTGCACCGGTGTAGGAAACGCCGTTGACGGTATTCGCAGCGCGGGGGTCGAAATATTCCAGGCGGTTATGACGCTCATTCCGCCCTCCAAAAACATCCCAGCGCAGACCTGCGGTGATGGTGAACGACCTGGTGGGGCGGAACGTATCTTCGATGAACGACGCATAGTAGGGATTGGACTCGGCAACAAACAGATCTTTGGTGAAGTTGTAGCTTTCGCTTCCCGGAGTGGTCCCCATTCCGATCAGGAACGATGCAAAATCGCTTCCGCCGCCTCCGCCTGAGACGGACTGGTCCGTTGCTGAAGTGTCGAATGCGTAAGCACCTGAAGAGGCAGGCGGCTGGCCGACATTCAAGAAGCGCTTCATGAACTCAAACCCGGCACTCACTTCGTGCTTGCCAATCAGCTTCGTGATCGTTGCGCTTACGTCGTTGTTCTCGCTTGCATATTGGAACGTATTCCAATTGGCCGTGCCCCCAATTCCGCCGCCCGCATCCCAGAAGTTGACGTAAGGCAGAGTCTTATACACCTGCTCTGCAGCCAGCGACGATGGGAATCCAAGACTGGTAATGTCAAACCCATTCTGGCGCGGATCACCGCTCTGGTTTTCGTGGTGGCGCGTGAACGAGTATCGCAGTTGCAAGGCCGTGGAAGAATTGATTGTGACATCATCGGCAAGAATGAAGTTCCGTCCGTTGGTCACGTTTTGCGCGTAGTTCAAATCCCACATGTTTCCGAACGCATTCACCAGAGACGAGAAAAGACGGTCAAAGGAAAATCTGCCGAAGATGCGCTGCTTTTCCCCTTGCATCCAGTCCATGCGGATATCAAATTTCTGCGCCGTTGAGGGATCGAGACCCGGAACGCGCAAGTTGTTCAACGCCCCGGTCGTATCCGAATCGCAGGTGCTGGCACTTGGATAATTGCACTTCGGAAATTGAGCGAGAAACTGCAACGCAATCGGATTGGGGTTGGAGATCACGTTGTTCGGAAATGGTTGACGCGTGCCATCCGGATTATCGGGAAGCAGCGGATCGTAGATCGTGAAATCATCTGCCGAGAAGTCTCCGGTCCGTTCTGCACTTGTTGGAACGGTGAAGATGTTTGAACCATCAAACTGCTTCTGCTGCGTCGCTTCATAGTCAGCAAAAAAGAAGAGCTTGCCGCGCTTGATGGGACCACCAATTGCACCGCCTTCCTGATAGCGATGGAATGCTGGAGCCTGGTTTGAGGATTCTTCTGCCAATTGCGTCTGCTTGTTAAAGTACTCGTTTGCCGCCATCACATTGGGCCTGAACACACCAAACAGGTCGCCGTGAAAGCGATCTGTCCCCGACTTGGAGACGATGCTGATAACTCCCGCACCGCCGCTTTGGTACGAGGCCGGTGTATTCTGCGTCTCAACGCGAGTCTCCTGCACGCCGTCTTCAGGAACATCAAGGGCCGGAATGATAGCACCAGCATTGTTCTCGGCGATGCCCAACGGACTGCCGTCGACCATGTAGTAGACCGAACCGATGATCGCCCCGTTGATGGTGTACGAGGAAACATCAACTCCCGGGCGGCCGCTGGTGATGCTTGAGATCTGCTGAGAACTGGAGGAATTGGGCGTGCCATTTGCCGGGGTAACCCCGGCACTGAGTTGCACGAGGTCGAAAACGTTGCGCGTAAGCAGCGGAACACGATCGATCGTATCTGCGGAAATCAGCTGACCCACCGTCGAGTTACTCGCTTCTACCAGAGATGTCGCCGCGTTAACGGTAACAACCTCGCTTACGCTGCCAATCTTGAGCGCGATGTTCACTGTCGATACTTGATCGACTGAAACGGTGACATTCTTTGTAACCACCGTTTCAAAGCCTTTTGCGCTTGCAGTCACCTGGTAGTTACCGGGAGCAAGCGAGACAAAGCTGTACAAGCCAGAAGCAGTGGATATGGTGGAGAGCTTCACTCCTGTAGCCTGACTTTGCGCCAAAACCTTGGCGTCTGGGATGATCGCCCCCGTAGGATCGGTGACCAGGCCGCTTATTGACCCTCTGCCCGCCTGTGCAAAGGCTCCCGAAGCAAAACCGATCAGCATGCAAATGATGAAAAAGGACAGCATCTCCGCTGCCCGCATACGTTGGACATTCATGGCTACTCCCGGGTCAAACGCCTTATTCAAACGTTTGAATCTCTTGACAGCCGAATGTAGAATCGTTTCTTCTGCCTGTCAAGCGGAAAGTCTTATGCCGGGTCAGAAACGAGTCGATTCCGGCGTCTTCAAAAAAGGCTGATGCGAGGCTGCACAATTACGCTGAGTCGCCCAACGTGAAATCCGAGGGGGCAAGATGGTACAACTCAAGTCCGGGCACGTAACACTCCTTGATATTGCAAAGGCTTGCGGATACTCCGTCTCGACCGTCTCTATTGTGCTGAGCGAGGCTCCCCTTTCGCAAAACGTCGCCGCCAGCACACGGGATCAGATCCGGAAAATGGCAAGTCAGCTCGGATATCATCCAGATGCTTATGCGCGTTCCCTTCGTCGCCGCCGCAGCCAAACCATAGCCGTGCTGGCCTACGACCTCTCAGATCCGTTCTGCATTCCCATTGTTCATGGGATTCAAGCGGGCCTTCATACGGTCGACTATCTTCCTCTTCTGGTCGACGCTCAAACCCAACGCAAACTCTTTGACAGCTACCTGCGGATGATTCTCGAACGACGAGCTGAGGCCGTTATTGTGATCGCCAGCTGGATTTTCCAGGAAACAAATCTGCTGGAAGATATCGAAAAGAATAAAGTTCCGATTGTCATCGTGGGACGCGACTTGACCGGTAAAAAAGTCAGTTCCCTGCTCGTAGATAACGACGCGGGCGGCGCTATGGCCATGCGCCACCTTATCGATCTCGGCCACCGCGACATCGCCATTGTTCGTGGTCCCGAGGAATTGTTTGATACAGAGCCGCGTTGGGCCGGAGTGCAGCGCGCAGCAAACGAGGCAGGAATTGACGTTGATCGCCGACTGGTATTTCAACTCCCCAACTTGGTGGACTCGATCTCTGGATTTGAAGGAGGGCTACGTTGTTCAAAGAAGATGCTTGCTTCTGGACGTCCTTTCACGGCCGTTCTGGCGTTTGACGATCTAACAGCGCTCGGCGTAATTCGCGGGCTCACGGAGGCAGGCTTGAAAGTACCCTGCGATTGTTCCGTGGTTGGTTTCGATGATGTACTGCCGGCTGCGGTATCAACCCCTGGCGTCACCACCATTCGTCAGCCTCTGAAGGAGATGGGCTTGATGGCCTCGAAGTGGACGTTACAGGCGATCAAGTCGCCTGAACATAGTAGGAAGCCGGCAAAGTTGTTCAAAGCACCGCCGGAACTTGTGGTGCGGATGTCAACAGCACCCCCTCCTACTGCACTTGCACCGCAAGCTTCGCACCAACGCCGGCCGCCAAAATCGCGATCGGCAACGTAACAGGTATAGGCAACATTCTCAATTCAGTCGAACGAATTCAGGATTCTCAAGTTCCGAACAAGCACGGGCTCCAGTTTAGAAATCAAGGTGACTATGAATTCCAAAAAGATGGCCATTTTTGTTTTCGGCCTCCTCTCAATGCCGCTCATGGCAGAGAAAAAGACTCCTCTACATGACGACTGGACATTGCAGTCCGCTTGCAAAGCAACCGAGACTGGGGATGCGATCTCCGCGCAGCAGTATTCCACCACTGGTTGGTTGAAGACCTCTGTGCCAAGTACCGTGCTTGCTGCGCAGGTAAAGGCAGGCGTCTTTCCCGACCCATACTTCGGAGACAATCTTCGCAAGATTCCAGGCACGACATATCCCGTCGGAAAAAATTTCGCAAACCTCCCCATGGACGCGAACAGTCCCTACGCGTGCGCCTGGTGGTATCGCAAAGAGTTCGCGGCGCCGGTGCTGTCTGCGAAGGGCAATCGTCTCTGGCTGCACTTTGGCGGCATCAACTATCGTGGCGAAGTCTGGATTAACAGCCATAAGATAGCCGATTCATCTGCAATAGCGGGTGCCTACCGCAACTACGACTTCGACATCACTGATGTCGTTGCTGCCGGAAAACCCAATGTTATCGCTGTCAAAACATTCGCCCCGACAGAAAAAGATCTCGGCATCAACTGGGTCGACTGGAACCCGTGCCCGCCCGATAAAGATATGGGGCTTTGGGGAGCCGTCGACTTAATTGAGTCTGGTCCTGTCACTGTCCGCTCGCCGCTTGTCGTTACTCATTTTGTTGACGGCTCATTGAGCCGAGCCGACCTCACCGTATACGCAGAGTTGCACAATGCGACGGACGCTCCCATCAAGGGCGTGGCCAGCGGGACAGCGGCAGGCGCTCACCTTGAGAAGGGCGTCGAACTGGCCCCGCACGAAGATCAAACCGTAGTATTTACCCCGGAGCAGTTCCCTTCTCTCCGGATCCAGAATCCGAAAACCTGGTGGCCTCGTCAGATGGGTGAGCCTCACCTTGAACAAGTCACCGTAAGTTTCAGCAGCCAGGGCCGCACCACCGACGAACAGGCCGCAACTTTCGGCATTCGTGAGATTACGTCAGAGCTCACACCAAGCGGCGCTCGCCTCTTCCGCGTCAACGGCAAACCAATCCTGATTCGCGGGGCCGGCTGGTCCCAGGACATGCTGCTGCGCACCGACGACAAGCGCCTTCGCGATCAATTTCAGCTGGTGCAGGACATGAATCTCAACACGATCCGCCTTGAGGGCAAGCTCGAGACGGATGACTTTTTCCGACTCGCTGATGAGCGTGGAATTCTTGTGATGCTTGGATGGTGCTGCTGCGATCACTGGGAGCATTGGAAAGACTGGAAGCCGGAAGACCTCACCATCGCGACAGCATCGCTGCGCTCACAGATGCTTCGTCTTCGTAGCCATGCCAGCCTGCTGGTCTGGCTTAATGGCAGCGATAACCCGCCGCCCGCCAACGTCGAAACTGCTTATCTTAAGGTTGAATCAGAAACACATTGGCCCAATCCGATTCTCTCTTCCGCCACAGGAACTCCGACAACCGTCACCGGCGAGAGCGGCGTAAAGATGACGGGGCCTTATGACTACGTCGCGCCGAGCTATTGGTACTTTGGAACGCATTACGGCGGCGCTATCGGCTATAACACCGAAACGAGCCCCGGGCCTGCAATTGCCTCCCTTGCAAGCCGGAGGCTTTTTTTGCCCGATCCTGAGGCTTGGCCTCCTTCGGCTACCTGGAGTCTTCATAACGGGGGCGGTGAATTTCAGAATCTGAAGGTATTCGACTCCGCCATGGAGGCCATGTATGCCAAACCTGACTCCGCAGCCAACTACGAGCGCATGGCGCAGACCATGGAGTACGACTCAGAGCGAGCCATGTTCGAGGCGTACAGCAGAAACAAGTACAACTCGACAGGCGTTATCCAGTGGATGTTGAACAACGCATGGCCATCCATGATCTGGCATCTCTACGACTATTATCTCGACACCGGCGGCGGCTACTTCGGAACCAAGAAGGCCTGCGAGCCCATGCACATTCAGTACGCTTACGATAGTCATTCAGTCGATGTCGTCAACAGCACGTATGCAGATGCAACGGATCTTCGCGCCAGCGTGCACGTTTATGGGCTAGCCTGGAACGAACTTTTCAGCGCGCAGAGTACCGTCGACTCGGCCGCGGACAGTGCCCAACGGGTTTTCACCGTCCCTTCAATTCTCTTCGCAGGCGCGGAAAGAATCTTCTTTATCGACCTGACTTTGGCTGACTCAACTGGACGCGTCGTAAGTCACAACTTTTACTGGGTACCGGGCACGCTTACCTCTTTCGATTGGGAAAACACTGATTACACCCACACCCCTGCCGCCCGGCACGAAGATCTTACG
>Ga0105238_10004171_pt1 | contig 14339 bp, 12 predicted proteins | sample KBSC34metaG_FD_81526 | JGI IMG/M metagenome (GOLD analysis project Ga0105238, IMG submission 81526) | Corn rhizosphere microbial communities from Kellogg Biological Station, Michigan, USA - KBS C3-4 metaG | ecosystem: Host-associated > Plants > Roots > Rhizosphere > Soil | place: Michigan, USA... | reverse complement strand
CTCAACTTGTTCGTGACCACGAGGTTGTTGATCACGGTCTCGAGGACCCGATCCGCCTCACCAGTCGGCGCCAGCAGCCCGATCGCTTCGAGCCGTTCGAGGACGTTGGCCTCGGCCTCTTGTTCCCAGCGGCGCTGGCTGAGCACGGGTGACAGCCGCGCGGCGCCTTCGCTCGTGTCGGCGACGTTGGGCTCGTCGATCCGGATCGTCGTCAGCGCGCCGGTCCGGTCGGCGGTCTGGGCCTGGTAGCCCCAGATCCGTGTCTGACTCTTGAACCGGACCACTTGCGCTTTCGACTTGGACGGCTTGGGAGACGGCGCGTTGTTCGAATCGATTTCTTCCGAGTAGATGTACGACGGCAGCCACACGCCGGGCGCGACGTTCACACGCCAGGCGTCCATGTGGAACGACAGGTCGCGTTTGAGGAAGCCCGACATCATCGCTTCCGAGCCGCGGTTGGCGCCGTTGAAGCGAACCAGGTTGAAGTCGCGATCCTCGATCCAGATCCGGCCGACGAAGCCGCCCTCTTTGCTGTCGCGCAGCGGCTTGACGTCGAAGACGAAGCAGCGCGATTCGCCGAGGAACTCCCGCCGCACGTAGGTGAAGTCGTATCGTTTCCGATCGAGCACCTGCCAGTCGGGCGCCACCATCGCCGCGAAGGCGTTTCCCATGCTGGGCGTGTTCGAGAGGATGTTCAGCCTCACCCCGCTGTTTGGCTTCTTCGGTTCCTTTTGTCCGAATCCTCGCAGCGTGGGGCCGTCGTCGGTCTGAAGCTGGCCGAGGAAGTAATCGTCGTCGACAGGTACCCAGCCGCGCGTTTCGTCCGGCGCCACGTTCTGGATGTAGACCTCCATCAACGGGTGCGATCGGCTCAACCGCTCGAGCAGCGCGCCTTCCGCCTTGCTCATCCGGTCGATGATGCCGTCGGCTTCCGCCTGACCGGCGCGGGCGGGCGTCGGTGCTTTTGCGCCTTTCTTGTCTTTGGCCTCTGCACGGCCGGTCGACATGGTGATGGCGAGCAGTGCAGCGAGCAGCAATGGGAGACGTGCGAGTCGCATGAGTGCCTCTGGCTAGGACAAGCGGAACGTGATGTGAACCGTGGCGCGGGAATCGACGGGCCGGTCGTCCGACTGCGCGGGCTTGAAACGAATGCGCAGCGCCGCCCGCTGTGCCGCTTCGTCGAGACCATGGCCGAGACCGCGCACGACGCGCAGCACGCGGACGTCGCCCGCGGCGGTGAATTCGAGCTCGAGCGACACCGTGCCTTCGATGCGGGCGGTGCGCGCGTCGTCCGTGTACTCCGGCGTCGGCTTGAAGACGATCTCCACCGGACGATCGACGGGCTTCGCGGCGGCCGTGGTCTGGCTGGGTGTGTTCGCCCGCTGATCGAATCCCGCCGTCTGGACTTCGCTGTTTGCGGCCCTGCGCTGCGCCGGCGCCGTACTGCCGAATCCGCCCGTCGCCACGACTCCGCTCGCCGCGTCGCGCGACGACGTCGCCGCATTTCCGAATCCGCCGGTGGTGACGGCAGCCTCGGCCTGGTTTGTTCGCGCGGCGTTCGTCCGCTCGAACATGCCGGTTTCGACAGGCCGCTGGACGATCGGCTTTTCGACCGGCCGTTCGGGCGCCGTCGATATCGGCGCAGGCGGTTCCGGCGCGGTGCGCTCGACCGGCTTGGTGACGATCGGGGCGACAGGAACCGGCTTCGGTATCTCCGCTTTCGCGACCTCGCGCACTGGCGGCGGTTCGGGAAGACGCGGCGTCACGACCGGCGCGGAGGGCAACGTCACCGGCGCGACGAACACGGTCAGCGGCCGCCCCCGCGGTGCAGGCGGCGTCCCTGGCCTCCCCATCGTGGCGGCGATCAGCGGCAGGACGATGACGTGGGCGCCGACACTGAGCCACAGGCCGCGGGTTGAACGGCCAGGCGGGCGTGTGCCCGATCGCGTGTCGTCGAACAGAACTGACATGTGTCGTACAGACCTGCATGCCGAAGCGTGCAACGAGCGCGGCGATGCGGTTCGGGGACCTCAGGGAGCAAGTGAAGTGCCGTCAGGCTGGCGGGAACGTGCGTTTCCTGGCGTTTCGCCGTTCTACTATCGGGGTCCTGCAGTCACGTTCACGGACAGGTTTGCCCTCGAGGAGATGTGCGATGGCCGTAGACAAAGTGATCGTCACGAATGTGGCGGCCCTGCGGGCGAAGTACGGAGACAAATTCGCGCGTGTGAAAGCCGCGATCGACGCGATGATCGCCGCCGATGCCGGCCGCAATCTCGTGACCAGGCTGATCGCCATCGACTCGCAGACCGACATGGCCCGGGTCGGCGCAAGGGCCGTCACCAGTGCAATCGATCAGGCCGGGGCCAAGGCGGCGGTCGACGCGATCTACCGGCACGATCGCCCCGACTACATCATGCTCCTGGGGTCGCGTGACGTCGTTCCGCACATCCACCTCGCCAATCCGATGCTCGATCTGGACAAAGAGGAAGACCCGGACGTGCCGAGCGATGTGCCATATGCGTGCGAGGCCCCTTTCAGCCGGCGCCCGGAGGATTTCCTCGGCCCGACACGCGTCGTTGGACGGCTGCCGGATCTCAACGGCGCCGACGAACCCTCGTATCTCGTGAAGGTGCTGGCCACCGCAGCCAAGTTCGTTTGTCGCGATCCAAAGGACTACTCGACACATTTCGCACTGACGAATCAGCTGTGGCGGCGATCTACCAGAAAGTCGGTGATCAAACTGTTCGGAGACGACTCGAGTCTATTCAGCTCGCCGCCGAACGGGCCGCGATGGACGGCCGCACAGCTCGCACCGCGCATTCACTTCATCAACTGTCACGGCGGCAGCGTGTCTCCGGATTTCTTCGGCGAGATTCCGAAGCGCTCGTTCCCGATTGCCCACAGCGCGCGACTGCTGCCGGCCAGGGTCACCAAGGGGTCGGTCGTCGCCGCCGAGTGCTGTTTTGGGGCCGAGCTCTATGCGCCGAGCAGCACGCACGGGCAGATGGCCATCTGCAACGCGTATCTCGGCGAGGGCGCCTACGGCTTCTTTGGAAGCACCGGCATTGCGTATGGTCCGTCCACCGGCCAGGGGCAAGCCGATTTGATCTGCCAGTTCTTCGTCGCCTCGGTTCTCGACGGCGCGTCGCTGGGGCGCGCGACGCTCGAAGCGAGGCAGCTTTTCGTGTCGAAATACTCACACACGGATCCATCCGACTTGAAGACCGCCGTGCAGTTCCTCCTGCTCGGCGATCCGTCGGTCCAGCCGGTGAAGGCGGAGCCACACGCGTTCTCGGGATCGAAGGTCGTGAAACGCGCAGTCAAAAGCGGCCTGCTCAAACCAGAGGCCCGGGAGTTCAGGCGCGAGCGTCTCGTTCGGACGGGCAGCAATCTGATCCGCACGGTTGGGTCTGCCGTTCCGTCGAAGATCCGCATGCCGGCGGCGACGCGACGATTCCTGCTGCGCGCCGCCAAGGAATCCCGCATTCAGCGGCCGACGTTCAAAAGCTTTCAGGTCAAGTTCCCTCGCACGGCGAAATTGCCCGAGCTGAAGAACGTACGGACCGACCGGACCGACCGATCGATACACATGGTGATCGGGACGCTGCGCCGAAAGGTCGCACGCGAGAGTCCGGAGCGCATCGTCACCGCTATCATCGTGACGATGGAGCGGCAGCAGATCGTGCACGTGCGGCGCGTGCACAGCCGGTAGATGGTTCTCGAGGGCGACGTCGTTCGCAAGCGCATCCACCTCGGCTCGAAGAGCGAGCACGACGCAGCCATGCTCGTGACGGCCGATGGCGAGTTCAAGCTGCGGGTGCAGGGCGGCAATCCATTTGTGGACCCTGAAGTAGAAGCGCTCGTGGGCAAACGCATTCGCGGCGAGGGCCTCGTGTCGGCCCGTCAGTTCATCATGGAGCGTTACGAAGTCCTCCGGGGCTGATTGCGGGCCAGACGGCGTGCAGTGCGTAGCCGACGCCCGACACGCCCACGAGAGCCGCCGCGGCGGCAAGCTCCGGTGCCGAGAGCGTCGAGAGCATCCACACGATGATCGCGGCCGCCGCGAGCGGCACCAGTGCTCCACCCGGCGCGGTGAACGGAGCGCTGTCTGCCGAAACCCGCCGGCTCCGCAATCGAAGCAGGCCGAGGCAGCAGATCAAGTAGACGACGGCCGAACCTGACGCGGACGCAATGGCAAGCTGGCGGAACGATCCCGTCGACGCGAGGATCGCGCACATCGAGACATACACCGTAATCGCGAGCGCCGGCGTCTTCAAGCGCGGGTGCACGGCTGAGAGGCGGCGCGGCAACTGGCCGCGTTCCGCCATGGCGTGGAAGATACGCGGCGACGACAGCAGGTCGGCGAAGAGATAGCCGGCGGTGGAGAGCACCGTGACGAGGACGAGCAGTCGCGCGCCCCATGTGCCGAAGAGAACGACCGCTAGCGCCACGAGCGGCGCGCCGTCGCCGGCCAGCGTCGCGCCGAGGACGCCCTGCGCGACGAGCTGCAGACCGATATAGAGCGCGGCCACGACCGAGAGCGCCAGCAGAATCGCGCGCGGCACCGTGCGCGTGGGATTCATGACCTCGCCGCTGGTGTTCAGACCGCCTTCCACGCCCATGAACGCGAAGAACAGCAGCACCGCCGTCTGGCCAATCCCCAGAGCGGGCGGAAACCCTGCCCAGCGCAGGTTCGACCTCTGGACGGCGAACACGCCGGCGAGCACGAGGAAGGCGAGCGGCGCGATCTTGAGGACCGCCAAAATCGATGACACCCGAGCGCTGGATCGTGTGCCGCGGATGATCGCGGCGGCCAGCATCGTGTAGATCGCGACGAGCGCCGCGATGCGAGGCACGCCTCGGGCGAGCGCCGGCTGCAACGTGCCGATGGTATCCATCAAGAGCGCGGCGACCGCCGCGCTGGGCGCGACCGAGTTCGCAGCCCACATCAACGTGCCGGCAATCCCTCCGACGATCGGGCCGAACGCGGCTGTGGCGTAGGCGTAGAGACCACCGGCGTCGTGCACCCGGCTGCCGCACTCGGCGAAACAGAGTCCGATGAGGCCGATCAGGACGGCGCAGACCGCATACGCGAGGATCGCCGCGGGCCCGAGCATGGCGGCGGCGAGGCCTGGCAAGCCGAAGATGCCTGATCCGACGATGCAGTTGACCGCGGTTGCTGCGAGCGCGCCGGTGCCGATGACGCGTTCGAGACGTGGCGGCGTGGCCTCTGGCTCGGGACCGACATCGGGCATCGCCGCACGCTATCACCGATGAGCTGGTTGACAACGTTTAGAAAGGCGCTGTCGGACCCGACACGCCGGCGCGTGCTGCAACTGCTCCGCGAGCGGCCGATGTCGGCGCACTTCGCCGTGCTGCAGGAGGCGGGTCTGATCGAATCGGAGAAGACGGGCCGCACCATCGTCTACCGCCTCGTGATGTCCGTGCTCGAAGAGGCGCTGTTCGGTTTTGCGCAGACGTTCGGGTGGGGCGTGGATTCGGCGCGCGGCGACGGACAAGGTCGTGAAGCGTGCAGTGAGAGGAGAAGCCTGACGTGGTTCCCAACTCGATGATGTCCAGGGTCGCAACGTCCTTGACGGCTGCCGGCATCGCGCTGGTGGCGGCCAACGGGGGTCGGCATCCGCCCGGCTCGCGCCGACGCGGCTGAAGCCGCAACTACAGCGCTAATGGTGGCAGCCATGGTCATGACGATCGCGCAGATCCTCCGCCTGCGCCGGCCGCGCAAGGCACAACCCGTTTGAGGCGCACAATGGGGGATGGCATTTCGACGTCTCAGTCCCCTGATGCTTGCCGCTGCCATGCTCGCGTCGGTGGCGGACGTGGACGCTCAGTGGATCTACCGCAACCCGAACGTGCCTCGAACCAACGACGGCAAGCAGGACATGAACGCGCCGGCCCCGCGCACGGCGTGGGGCACCGTTGATCTCTCAGGCGTCTGGCAGACCGACATCAAGTTCAACACGAACCTCGCCGCGGATTTGAAGCCGGGCGCCGTTCCCATGTTGCCGGCCGGACGCGCGCTGTTCGACGACCGGCAGGGGAACCTTGGCAAGAACGATCCGGAGGGCTACTGCCTACCGCCCGGCGTGCCACGAGTCAACGGTGTGCCCTTCCCGGAGAAGATCGTTCAGACTGCCGCGCTCGTGGTGATCCTGTACGAAACGCGAACGACCTTTCGGCAGATCTTCCTCGACGCGCAGCACACGCTGGCAGCCGATTCACAGCCTGCGTGGATGGGCTATTCGAAGGGTCACTGGGACGGCGACACGCTCGTCGTGGAGACGAGCGGCTTCAACGGCAACACGTGGCTCGACGACGACGGCCATCCGCAGTCGGAACGCGCCAAGGTGATCGAACGGATTCGCCGTCCGGATTTCTGGCATCTCTTCGACGAGATCACCATCGACGATCCCGCGATGTACGCGAAACCGTGGACGGTCACGCAGGAATTCCGTCTGGCGGCGGACGGCGAGTTGATCGAGTACGTCTGCGGCGAGAACAACCGCGACATACCGCATCTCGTCGGCAAGTAGCCAGAGTCAGGAACGTTTCTTCAGCGCGTCTCGCAGACTGTCGGCCAACGACCCCAGCGAGCGCGACGGCGCCGCGTCCTGCCTGGCCGTATATTCGCGAAGCTCCGCTTGCTCTCGCTGCTTCGCCACGGCCTTCTTGCTGACGCGTATGCGGCGGCCGCTGGGATCAGCCTCCAGCACCGCGACTTCCACCTCGCTCCCGACGGGAAACGCCTTCGCCACGTCCGCGCCGTGATCCAACCCTGTCTCGGACAACGGCATCAGGCCCGTCCGCCCAGGCGCCAGGAATACGAACACACCAAACCGTTCGTGACGCTCCACCTTGCCGGTGACGATGGACCCAGGTGCGAATGCGCCTTGGGCAGGCGTCGCGCTCGCTGCTCGCGAGGTGCCGTCCTGCACAAGAGCGACGCCGATGCGTTTCTGCGTGAGATCGATGCTGAGAATCTCGAATGCTCCGGTCGTCCCGACAGGCGCAGACGTCGCCCAGCCGCCGGGCCGGCCGGTGGGAGGAAACGTGGAAGCATGCGCCAGCCCTTCGATGCCAGGCTCCAGTTCGACGAAGGCGCCGAACTCCGCTACTCGCGTGACCCGTCCGCTCCGCACTTGGCCCACCTCGTAGGCCGCGCCAACGGTGCTCCACGGATCATCGGCCAGCTGTTTCAGCCCGAGTGCGATCTTGCCGGTCGCCTCGTCGACGCGCAGCACCTTGACCGTGATCTGATCCCCGGGGGCAACCACCGCGCCCGGTGTCGTGGCGCGCGACCAGCTCATTTCCGACACGTGAAGCAGCCCCTGAATGCCGCCACCCAGATCGACGAAGGCGCCATAGTCGGGCACCGATACCACGCGACCCGGAAGCACGGCTCCAGGCACGATCGCCTTGCGGATTGCCGCCGCGTTCGCCTGCTGTTCCTGTTCCAGCACTTTCCGCCGTGAGACGACGATGGACTTGCCGCCTTCCTTGTACTCGGTGATGCGGAACGTGTAGGTCTTGCCGACGTGCTGCGCGGGGTCGACGGTGCGGACGATGTCGATCTGCGAGAGTGGACAGAACGCACGTTCGCGCGCGAGGCGCACTTCGTAACCGCCTTTGTTGACGCCCTCGACCTTGCCTTCCACGGCGAGCCCGGCCTCGAACGCGTTCTCGAGGTCGCGCTGCGTCGCGGCGTTGCGCACGCCCTTGCGCGACAGCTTGACGCCGCCGCTGGTCGAGACGACGACCGCCTGGAGGCGATCGCCCACCGATACCTCGATGTCGCCGTCCTCGTCCTTCAGCTCGGCCAGATCGATCTGCGCCTCGCTCTTACCGCCGACGCTGACGAAGGCCACGTCCTGGCCGATGGCGACGATGGTTCCCTCGATGGTCTGGCCCCGTTCGAATCGACGCGCCTTGAGCGACGCCTCGAACATCGTTGCGAAATCTTCTTCCTGGTCGCTCACTGCCGTGCCCTCGGATCTGGTACTCCAGCGATTGTACAATTCGCCGCGTTCGGGCCGTCGGGAATGCCGAGGGGGAACAAGATGACACGAGGGACATACGCAGTACTGGTCGCCACCCTGCTCACGCTGCCGTTGCTCGTCGAGCGCGCCGCCGCGCACCACGGCGCCGGCCAATACGACATGCGGAAGAACGTGGAGCTCGAAGGCAAGCTGACACGGCTCGACTTCGTCAACCCGCATTCGTATGTGTATTTCGACGTCGCGGGCGCCGACGGCAAGGTCGTCGCGATGAAATGCGAGATGCGGTCGGCCACGGTGCTCCGGCGCTCGGGGTGGTCTCCGGAGATGTTCAAGGCGGGCATGATCATCAAAGTGGCCGGCCACCCGCATCGCGAGGATCCCACTGCGTGCACGGTCGAGACGGTTACCCTAGGCGACAAGCCGACGCTCGAGCGCTATCAGCAGCTGAGCGACGCGAAGCCCGTCGATCGTTCGAAACGGCCGTTCCGGCTGGCGAACGGCAAGCCGAACCTTGCCGGCGAATGGGCGCAGGAACAACAGGTCCTGGTCACGCCGCCCGGCGGACGGACCGCACTGGCGCCGATCAGTCAGATCGCCGCGATCAAGGCCGGCAAGATCCCGATGCCGAAAGGACCAGCCGGCTGGTTTGCGCCGCCCGTGGCGCTGACCGCCGCTGGAAAGACGGCACAAGAGGCGCTCAGCAAACGGACGACGGCCGAGAACCCGCGGCTCTCGTGCCAGCCCACGAGCATCCTGTTCGACTGGGTGTTCGACGGCGCGGTCGGCCGCATCACGCAGAGCCCGAATGCGATCAAGATGGAATACGGGGTAGGCCTGGTCCGCACCATCCATATGGACATGACGGCGCACCCGGCCAAGATCACGCCCAGCCGCGCCGGTCATTCGATTGGCCGCTGGGACGGCGATACGCTGGTCGTCGACACGGTCGGCTTCGCGCCCGGCAGCTTGTCAGGCAACTTCCCCCACAGCGACAAGCTTCACGTCGTCGAGCGCTTCACGTTGAACCCCACGACACTCGAGCTCACGCGCGGCATCGTCGCCGAAGATCCGCTCTACTTCGCGGAGAAGTACGTGGATTCCGACAGCGTGCTGCCGGCGGATGCACCGTTCAAGGTCGAGGCGTGCAAGGAACTGGCGCCGGAATATCAGCAGAGCGGAAAGAAGTAAGCGGCGAGCGAAGGATGGTACCGGTACGGGGATTCGAACCCCGGTCCCGTGGCTGAGAACCACGTGTCCTGACCCCTAGACGATACCGGCAGGTCGAGGAAGAACCTTAGAAGCGTACTACATCGCTCGCTGTACACAAAAAGCGGCGGGGCGGGCTCACCCTGCCGGATGAGACCCGACCCCGCCGTCCCTCTGCCGCTCCGCCGGAATGCCCGGCTGGCGCGGCTTCAGATCAGAGCGGTCCGAAGACCGCCCTCCACGCTTTACCGCGTCGCGTAACCAGTGCGGAAGCCGTCCTGGTAGCCGTCGCGGAAGCCGTCGCGATACGAGAACGTGTAGCGCTCACGCGACCCGAAGTCGCCGTTGTAGCCGGGCGCCGTGCCCTGCCGCACTTCCTTGAAGCGATCCGGATCGAAGCGCCGGTTGTTGCGCCGATCATCGACGCCCTTGCGGTAGCCGTCGCTGAACCCGCGCGCCTGTCCAGGGTTGCGGATCCCGCCGTTCCACCGATCGTCACGACCGTTGCGGTCGTCGCGATAGCCGTTGCGATAGCCCTCGGTGAAGCCGCGGCGGAAGTCGTCGCGATACAGATCGCGCGAGCCGTCGTTGCGGTCGTAGCCGGCATCGGCCTCGCGGTACTCGCGGTGCGTCTGCACGTTGAAAGCGCGCCCGCGGCGGGCGTCGTCTCCGCCAAGTCGCTCGCCCTCGCGGAACCCGCGCTGATACGCTTCGCCGCCAACACGGTTGTTCCAGCCGCCATCGTTGCGATCGCGGTACTGGGCCGACGCGTGTGCCGGAAGCGCGAGCGTCGAGCCCGCCACGGCGGCGGCAATGACGAGTCGAGTCAAAGATGCTGCGCGCATGATGAGTGCCTCCATAGCGCCCCTTATCCGTGGGCGCGTGATGCACCTTGTCAGTGCACGCGGCATGCCACTCAAAAACCGTTGAATGTGGCGTGAATCCGCCACTCTTTCCCGTCCGTAGAAGAAATTGGAGTCCCCCGCGGGGGACACGCGTTTCAACCACGGCAGCGCATCGCTCGTGCTAGCGTGCGCATGTGATCGATCGGATGAAGAGCTTGGAATATCACGTCGGTGGACAACCGGTGCGCGTGATCGTGGACGGCGTCCCTTCACCGCAAGGGCGCACGCAAGTGCAGAAAGCGGCATGGTTCGCACGCCACGCGGATCGCTATCGCAAAGGACTCGTGCTGGCGCCGCGCGGTCACGCCGACATGAGCGCCGTGCTCTTCACCGAGCCGTCGTCGGCGACGGCGCACGCCGGTCTCGTGTTCCTCGACGCCTCCGGTTGCCCGCGCTATGCGATGCCAGGGGTAGCCGCCGCGGCAGCCGCTGCGGTCGAGCACGGACTCATCTCCACCGGCGATGGAGGTACCGGCGCCACGCGCCTGATCCTAGACACGCCGGCCGGTGTCGTGACTGCCACCGTCGGCGCGGGCGACGAGCGACGCGGCCACGTGCGGGTGCGCGGCGTGCCGGCGTTCGTGTACGCCGCGGGGGTGCCGATCGCATTGCCAGGCCGCACCGTGCCGGTGGATCTGGCGTACAGCGGCGATTTCTACGCGCTCGTCGATGGCGAAGCTGCCGGCGTGCCGCTCGACGACACGCACGTCCCCGAGTTGCGACGCCTTGGCCAGGCGGTGTGCGTCGCGGTGAACCACGCTGTCGCCGCCGTGCATCCCGAGGACGGGACCATTGAAGGTGTCGCCGGGGTGCTCTTCACGGGGCCGCCGCGCGACGAGGGCGCGCATTTGCGATCGGTGCTCGCCACGTCGCAGGGCGCGGTGGACTGCTCGCCGGGCGGCAGCGCGACGGCGGCGGTGATGGCAGTGCTCGACGCGATGGGGCTGCTCGGCGAGGGAGCGTCCTTCATCCACGAGGGGCTGAGTGGCGCGCAGTTCACCGGTCTCGTGGCGTCACGGACGCAGGTGGCCGATCACCCGGCGCTGGTCGTGGATGTCGAGACGCGTGCATGGGCCACCGCGGAGGAGACGTGGATCCTCGACCACGACGATCCGTTCCATCAGGGGCTGCGGACCGCGGCCGCGGCGGGGTAGTGGATGCTCGCTGCTAAAATTTCCCGTTCATGAGCCGGTCGTCCCGAGGGATTCTCACGGCGGTTCTGGTTGCGATGTTGCTGGCGCTGCCGCGGCCAACGGCCGCGCACCCTTCACCCTTCAGCTATCTGGACGTCATCTTTCGCGACGGCGCCATCGAGGGCACCCTCGTCGTCCACGTGATCGACGCCGCGCACGAGCTCGGTATCACGCCGGCGGAGCGCCTGCTCGAGAACGACGTGGCCGAACGCACCCGGGAACAGCTCGGCGCCATTTTGAAGCCGCGCCTGATGTTGCGCAGCGATCATCGGCTGGACATCCAGTGGATCAGTCTCGAAGTGCTGCGCGACGACGCCGCGCTGCGCCTGAAATATCGCATTCCCAACGAGAGCCCCGGTGCTCTCACGGTGCTGACCAATCTCTTTCCGTACGATCCGCTGCACCAGACGTTCGTCAACATCTACGAGAAGGGCGAGCTGAAACAGCAGCTGATCTTCAACCAGGAAAGCAAGGAATACGTCTACTACGCTGGCACTACGCAGGGCGTGATGGAGGTGGTGCGCACGTTCACGACGTCGGGCGTGCACCACATCCTGATCGGGCCGGACCACATCCTGTTCCTGATCGGCCTGCTGCTGCTCGGCGGCCGGTGGACGGCGCTGCTGAAGATCGTGTCGTTCTTCACGATCGGGCACAGCATCACGCTGTCGCTCGCCGCGCTCAATCTGGTCACGCCGCCGCCGAGCATCATCGAGCCCGCCATCGCACTGAGCATCGTGTTCGTGGGGGCCGACAACCTCGTACGCGGCGACGGACGCGATCTACGCGCGTGGGTCGCGCTGGTGTTCGGGTTGGTGCACGGGTTCGGCTTCGCCAACGTGCTGCGCGAGTTCGGACTTCCGCGCGAGGCGCTCGGCTGGTCGCTGTTCTCGTTCAACCTCGGCGTCGAGATCGGCCAGCTTGCCATCGTGATCTTCGTCGCCACGCTGCTCGAGGCGCTGCGGCGGCGCAGCTCACTCGTCGGCGCGCGGGTGGCCACCGCCGGCTCGATCGTCGTGATTGCCGCCGGCAGCTACTGGTTCGTCCAGCGCGTGTTCTTCCCTGTCTAGAGGCCGAAGGCCAGAGGCAAGAGGCGCCTCAGAACCAGCGGCGCGCCCACACGACCGACGCCATCGCCTGATTCCCGTAGTCTTCCTGCGAGAACAGCCGTCGCGTGCGATAGCTGCCGCGTACGGTGACCTCGGGAGTGATACGGAAGCCCACCGTCGTCTCGACGCCGGAAAAGCTCTGACGCGGGCCCAGCGGTGTGGCGAAGAGCGGTGGCCCTTCCAGACGTTCCACGCGTCCGGCTGCGAACCAGCGCGGCGTCAGCGTCTGCTGCCCCTGGATGTACCACCCTGATTCGATCGCGTCGGCGCCGTTCGTCTCGAGCGTATCGCGCGTCCATTCACCCAGCAGCTTCGTGAAGCGGAAGGACCATTCGCCTTCCACGGTCACGATCGTGGCCATGCGATCCGACGGGCTGACCGGCGGCTCGTCGGCGCGCCGCCAGCCGCCGTGCGTGACAGACCCGCCGATGCGCAGGCCGACGATGGGCGTGACGCCGCCGCCGATCACGACGTTAGCGAATCGATACGGGTTCGACTCGCCGAAGGTGCGCCGTGTGCGAAGCGGCGAGGTGTCGATGACCGCGCCGCGGACATCCCAGTGCGTGCCGGAGACGGTGGTGCTCACGCCAAGCGGATACACGGCGCCGAGCAGCGTCACGCGCGGGCTGAACGGCTCGGGCGACGGCATTCCTTGGAAGAGCCCAGACGGTTGCGCGATGGTGGGATTGAGGTGCGGGCGCAGCGACAGGTTGGCCAGGCCGACGGGCGAGGTGATGAGCCCGCCTTCGACGCGCACGCCGATGGGTCCTTTGTGTTCGTAGCGGACGGTCGCCAGCCAGAGCTGCCAATTCCACTCGCCGTTGGTCTGGCGCTGGGTCCACGGGCGTGCGGCGATCTCGAGTCCGGGCGCAATGCGCGCGGCGATGTAGGCGTCGAAGATCGCGCCGCCGCTGGTCGCTCCGCTCTCGTCTACGGCACGGTCGACGTCGGCGGAGGTGTCGATCGTGAGCCACTGCGGCGCAGTGAGCCGCTGTGCGGCCGCGGGCCTGCCGTACGAGAACAGGACCAGGCCAACCGCGATGAGATGGCGGGTGCGCGTGCGCACCCGGTCAGCTTGCCACATCGCGCATCCCGCGCGTATCGGCGGGCACCGTGCGCAGCGCATCGTCGGCGTCGGCAACGTGCACGATGCGGGCGGCCATCGGGATGTCGGGACCGCGAAGGCCGAATGGATAGCCGTGTCCATCGGGCCGCTCGTGATGCAGCTCTACGATCGGCAGGTGCGGCTCGAGGAACGACACCTGCCGCAGGATGCGCGCGCCAAGCGCCGGATGGCGCTTGATCTGTTCGAACTCATCGGCGGTCAGCGGGTCCGCTTTCCGCAGGTTGTCGTCTGCCAGCCCGATCTTGCCGGTGTCGTGCAGCAGGGCGCCCAGGCAGATGACCGCCACTTCGGCTTCGGGCAGCTGCAGCTGGCGCGCGATGACAACGGACGTCTGGCTGACGCGCTCCGAATGGCCGGCGGTCTCCCCGCGCGCCACCGCGTCGATCGACGACAGCATATAGACGCGCACGGCACCGAGCGCCATCGTCGTTCGAACGGCGTACTCCTCGCCCCTGAGCGACATCGTCGTGCGCAGATCGCTGGCCGACGCGACGACGGCGCGGGTGAGCGCCTCGTCGACGGTGCCGGCCACCGCGACGTCATTGACGGCGATCACGATGCCAGCATCGGCCAGGCGCCCGAGATCCTCGGCGTACTTCCGGGTAGAGCTCTCGGACAGCGCGGTGATCGCCACCAGCTGATGTCGCTGCCGCTGCGCCTCGAAGCGCGAGAAGGCTCGTTCGCCGACCTGCAGCTTCTCGGTTTCCGCCGCCCGCACGCGATCGCGGGCGTCCACCAGCAGTACCGTGAACACCACCGACAAGATCACGGCGACCGTGAGG
>Ga0105238_10004166_pt1 | contig 14348 bp, 9 predicted proteins | sample KBSC34metaG_FD_81526 | JGI IMG/M metagenome (GOLD analysis project Ga0105238, IMG submission 81526) | Corn rhizosphere microbial communities from Kellogg Biological Station, Michigan, USA - KBS C3-4 metaG | ecosystem: Host-associated > Plants > Roots > Rhizosphere > Soil | place: Michigan, USA... | reverse complement strand
TAAAGCCACTGTTATTATTGACTCCGGAATCCCAACGATAAAAGATCCAGTAACAAATCAAATTACGAGTATAATTTCCGACGGTTCTATCGTTTTGATCAATGACATTGTAAATGCTTGCGTCAAAGCAATTTCTACAACTGAAGCTGGTTTTTCACAAGTTGGAATTCAAAAAGCAGATATAGATGAAGTTGTTTTTGTCTATAAAACAGATCAAAGATACGAAAAAGAAGGTGGAGTAACAGTAGTTGGAACTGCGGCATATTCTTCAGAAATTGCTGGTTTTTTGGGAATTAAAAGAAAACAAGTAGCAACAATTCGTTCAAAATACGCAAAAACAACTGTAGACTCTGGTGAACCACCAATTCATGAGCTTATTCATATTTTGAATAAGCAAGCAGGTCGTGGTTATGATGATGCTCATAGTGATACAAAATTGTGGGCAAAATTTGGACCAAATACCGCACAGGCAATTAGCGATACTTTATGGTTGAGCGGAAAAGAAAAAGAAAAATCTACGAAATAAATAACTTTTATAGAAGTTATGAGAATCATTTTTTGATTTTTTCGTCCGTTGAAGCTGCTGACGCATGTCCAATTAATGAATTTTATCGTGATTATAGAGCGCAATTAAATACTCTTGGTTGGTCACTACAATTAAAATCGCCAGTTTTTGATTATAAATTAGGCGAACCAATTTTTTTATTTGAAAAAGATTTTGGTGGCAATAACGTAGAAAAATATTGGCACATTATTACCAATGATAAAATTGGTTGGATAGTTGTCCGATCAGATACAAAATTAGAAAAAATAGAAAGATAACGAATGTCTACCAAGGAAAAATTCAAAGTATATTGTGATATGGATGGTGTTTTATGCGATTACATGCCGTCTGTTCTTGCTAGAATGAATGAATTTACTAAAACAATTGGTGAAAATAAGAACTTGTATTTTACAAAATATCCTGTTCTTTATAAAGCTGCTAAAAAAGCAATTATTGCTCAAGGTGGTAATTTAGACGAAGGTAATATTGGGTCTGAAATTCTTTACGAAGATGTTGGCAAAGAAACAAAGAAGCCGCACGTGAGAAGCCTAATGTATGCTTTGGTTTCTAATGATTACAAATTTTGGGCAAACCTTGCCTGGACACCAGATGGTAAGGATTTGTGGAATCATATTAAAAAGTATAATCCAACTGTTTTGTCCGGTCCGCAAGGTCCAAATTCTAAATTTGGAAAAATTGAATGGTGCAAAAGAGAACTTGGACTTGGAAAAGATAGAATTATCTTAACGCATACAAAACATGAAGAAATTCGTAATGTTCAAAAAGAAGGTCGAACAGCAATTTTAATTGACGATATGCCAAAATATGTTGTTCCTTGGCAAAATGCCGGCGGAATTGCTGTTTTTCACAAGTCTGCAAAGCAGTCGATAGAAGAATTTGAAAGTTTGATTACTAGTCTTTGACATCTTAATGCATTTCTTTGCAAAGCCACAAATCAAATTTTGTGGCTTTCCATATTTAAATGCATCCAAGACTGTAAAGACTAACTGTGGCTTCAATTGATGTAACAAAGCAACTAAATGATCTTCTAGAGGCGCAAAACAAACTCTACGACGAACAATCCGCTATGCTTAAGACGCAATTGAATACCATGCGTCAGATGGTTGATACTATTCGTCAGATGGATTTAGAGGGTGCGGGCCAAGGATTTGAAAGATTAAATTCTGCTGTTAATAGTGCCGGACAAGCTGCACAACAGCTTAGCACTGGTCAACAGACAATGAACAGTCTGTCCAATGCAATGAAACAAGCAGCGGATAATGGAGATGAACTTGGAGACTCAATTGAATCTTTTGCAAAAAAAGCTCTCAAGGCGTCCGCAGTTATTTCTGCATTTGAAGGTTTTGCGTCTGGATTGAATTTTTCTAAAAATGCAATGTCTGGATTGTTGGATACAACTTCCAGTCTTATAGGTTCATTTTTTCAATTAAGTGCTGCTATAATTTCTGCGCCTTTTAAAGTTCTTTATGGGCTAATGGGTATGGTCGGTGCTGGTAGCGCTGATTTGAGAAGAGAATTTGAAAAGGTAAGAGCAACTTTCGGTGATCTTTCTAAAAATGAGTCAAAAGCTGTTGTAGACGGGTTTAGGCACATTGATCATTTTGGAGGTCAATTAGCAGAAACCGGATTGAGAATTCGCCGTGTTATGGGTAACATGGCACAACAACTTGCTGCTGTAAGAGAAATAGCAGAGCAAATGGGGCCTCTGTTCCATAACTTCAGCCATGAACTGGCTGACGGTTTAGGAGCACAACGTATATTCGCTTATCAAAAAGGCTTACATCTAACCGAAGAAGGAATGAGAGCGGTCACTGAACAAGCATCACGAGCCGGAACAACTGTTCAAGAAGTTGGAAGAGATATAACATCAGTTGCATTTTCAATGGGTGATGCATTTGGTGTTAACGGAAGTTTGATTTCACGTGATATTGGAAATATGATAAATGATTTCGATCATTTTGGAAATCTTTCCACGAGACAGTTATCACAAGTGTCAGTGTATGCTCGACGCCTTGGTGTAGAAATTGAAAAATTGACTGGAGCACTAGATGCATTTGCTGACTTTGATAAGGCAGCAGAAAACGTATCGCAACTTTCTCAAGCATTTGGAATTCAACTTGATACTTTAGAATTGGTTCAAGAACAAGACCCGGCCGCAAATATAGAAAGATTAAGAAAATCTTTCTTTGCCGCAGGAAGAACTATAGAAAATATGACACGGCAAGAAAGAGCATTGCTTGCCTCAACGACTGGTCTTGATGAAAAGACTGCATCGCTTGTGTTTTCTACTGAAAATCAAGGATTGTCTTATGAACAAATTCAAAAACAAGGTGCCAATGCCGAGAAGCAACAACTTTCTCAAGCGGAAGCAATGGAAAAGCTTGCCAATTCAATTGAAAGATTGATACAGGATGGGTCTGCCTTGCAGGGTGGTTTCTTTGATATATTCTTGCAAGGATTCTTAAAAGGCATACGATTCACCAAGGAGTTCTTTGGGGTCATGCGGAATTTACGACAATCTATGAGAGCTACACTTTTCGCTGGTCGAGAAGTTGGCAGAATGTTTGTTCATGAATTTCCTGGAGTAAGTGATATTCTAAAAGGAATTGCGGAACTGTTTGATCCTACAAGATTTAGAAAAATGTTGAATGGAGTCAAAACAGCATTTAGAGATTTCTTTAGAGATATGACAACAAATCCACAAGTAGCTTTGCCGAGATTGCTTGATAGATTAAAAAAGGGTTTTACTGATTGGTTTAACAATGGAACTCCTGCTGGTCGGAAAATGTTAGAAGGAATCAGATCCTTTGCCAAGGCCGCAGTGCACATTTTTGCTGACTTGCTAAAAGAGGCGATAAAAGGAGTTACGGAAATTTTTGACGGAATCAAGAATTTTATTTCTGGTGGAATGTCAGGAACGCTCCGGCAATCTAGGGATGGAATATCTGGATTCTTGTTAGACATATTTGATCCGATCATAACATTCGTTAAAAGCAGTGAATTTAGAACTTTAGTTGGCAACCTTGCTGACTCATTTATGTCATTGTTATCAACAGCTTGGGATATAGTTTCTCCGGCTATTGGAAGATTTTTATCTAATCATTGGCCAGCAATTCTTGCGGTGCTATTTGGTCCAGCCGTAATTTCAGGTATTTCAAAAGGTTTAGCAACTGCTATTTTGTCTGGAATAACTGGTGGCGTTTCTTCTGGTTTTTCTAGAGGTGCTAGTGTTATTTCAAGCGCAGTTGGAACATTAGGACAAGCTGCTACCGGAGCCGATGTAGCAAACGGAGCTGCTGCTGCATCGAAAACAGAGGAAGGCGTACTTTCTACTAGAAATATTTTAAATGACACTAGAGGACTAAAATTGTCAGTTGCTGACATTGGAAGACTTGCATTGTTAGGTTCAGTCATCATTCTTGGTCTTGGTGCTATAGCAAGAGGAATGATTTATTTAGCTAGCATAATACAAGAACAAAAAATATCTCTAACAAGCATAGCTTCTATTAGCGCCTTAATGTTAGCATCTGGTGCAGTATTGTTAGAAGCGGCCGGAGTAATAAGAATATTGGCACCAGTTGGCGCAATACTATCGACTGGATTTACTGAAGTCCTAAAAGGTCTTGCAATAGTTGGAGTTGTTGCGGCTGCTATGGCATTATTCGCTCGTGCAGCAATTTGGGCATTTGGAGATATTCCACAAGAAAAAATTAATAACACCGTACAAGTATTAACTGCTGTTGGAGGATTCTTTGCAATTGCTGCGGGTGTGGCAGGCGCAGCCGCATTAATTGGATTGGCAATAACAGCTACTGCTGGCATTGGAGCTGTTGCTGTTTTGGCTGGTCTGGCTACCATTGGAGCTGTTGTTTTGGCAATGGTAGCTACTGCAAAGGGAATAATAGAATCATTCAATAGTGTTAGAATTGATAGCGGAACGCAACAAAGAATGCAGATATTTTCAACTATAATAACTGCTATTGGAGATTTTGCTGGAAATATTGCTTCTATAGTCGAAGCCACGGCTCCGTCATTTACAGACCTCATTCGTGGCGGCGAGCCGATGACCAAGAGACTTGGAATGGTTGCTGCTTTGATAACTCAATTTGGAACGTCAATGAATATGGTTATCCAAAATTTAGTTGCTCAAGCAGAAAGACTCGGAGGCGCCGCCGGAGAGGATAGTCCTGCTCTTAAAAATGCACAAGCACTTGCAGATATTCTTGGAACTTTTGGAACAGTGGCAGAACAATTACGTCCACCGGCAGAATTTACTGATGTTGGATTCTGGGATTCTTTAATGGGCGATACGGTTTCGTCTAGACTAGAACAATTGACAAATTACGTACAAACAATCGTTGGTTCAATGTCTGAATCAATAACGAGTTTAACGCATGAATTTGCATCTATTTCTAGTTCTGGTGGTTTTACAGCAGAAACAGTCAATGCAGCTAAAGCTGTCGGTGAAATAATTGGTTCAGTGGGATCTCTTGGAAGAATGATGACAATATTCATTTCCCGAGAATTTGCTACAACTGATCCTGGAGTTTTAAGAGCTCTAGCACCAGAATTGGGAAGTGTCATCAGTGCTATACTTGGAGCGATAATAGGTCCGGATGGTACTAATATTTTTACTAGAATGACATCGGTATTGCAAACTGTTGTTGATGGCGTAAAAGGTTTGAATAGAAGTCAATTAAATGCCGTTAAAACTGCATCACCAATAATTGAAGCCGTATTCACAGCCATCACTGCTGTTGCGGGATTGATAGGAAACATAGGAATAAGTAACATTATTAGTGGCACTCCGGAACAGATTAATCAACAAATGTCAAGTTTGACTGGTATTGTTGAAGCAATAACAACTGGCTTGAGTGGCTCTATAGCACAACTCATAAACTCTTTGGCTGCATCGTTTTCTGGATTGACTGGAACACAAACAAACTCTATAAAAACTGGCGGAGAAGCAATTCAACAGATATTTGATTCAGTTGGACCAATCGTTGACCATATAGGTGATTTTATCAAAAATGCAGCTAATGAAGATATTGGTGGGCTTGGAGAGCAACTTAGCAATGGCTTGAGTGCTATAAGAAACTTGATTTATAATCCAGGTGGTCATTTCACTCTTAATGATTTCGTAAGAAATATGGTTCCTGCATTTTCTGAAATAGGGTCACAATCTTCGACTTTGGGTGGGTCTGTATCTGGATTCCAAAACACGCTCGAATCCATTAAATCTGGTTTGGATACAGTTCATTCGTTTTTTACTGGTGACGCAATAACACAACTTTCACAGTTAGACACCGCAGCATTAGCTCCGGTTAAACTTGGCGTAGACGCATTCAATGCAAGATTAGTTGACATTGATCAAGCATTGAAAAATGTCAAAGGATTTGATGTAACAACAAGATTGCAAGAACTTAATGGAAGATTAGGACTTCGTTCGACCGGAAGATTGGACATTAGAGAAGAACCGATACAGTTTAATGTTAACTTTACTGTACAGATCGACGCTGAAGAACTTGAAGATGTTTTGATTGATAGACCAAATTCAAGATTTGCTAGAACTGGTGGAACCTGATAATGTCTGATAAACCTAACAATAACAAAAATTCAACAACATTTTTTGATAAAATGTTGGAAGATCCTTATTACCAAAATTTATTGAACAAACTTCCAAATGATGAAAAAGAAGTTGTTATTAAAGCATTGAGAGAAGTTTCAGAGCAATTTGAAAAGGGACTTTTAGAGCCTATACGAAAACTAAATAACAACTAGTTATTAGAAGTAGTTTTCAAAAATGCCTGATAGTAACAATACACCAAAAGATATCTTTTTAGAAAATACAGACCGTGCCAGTTCTGGTGGCGATCCGCTAGTTCATTTTAATGAAGATGATGTTAGCGCAAATACAAAGATTAAAATTGGTGAATATTTCAGACAAAATATTCAAGAAAGTAATGTCCAAACAAAAGCTGTAATAGCCGATGTTCCAGATTTGTCAACCTTTCAAGCAAATCCAGATTTAAATTCTGGAACCCATATGTCGAAACAGCCAGACATTGTTCGACAAAATTTTGAAAATATTGGTAATAGTGGTTTTTTTGATCAAAATATTATTCCTGGAAATGCTGGTGGAGTAAATTCCCAAACAGCTTTACAAGCTTCTATACTATTAGATACTTTGAATAACAATGTAGATGTCGTTGCATCAGAGGTAAGCAGAAAAATCCAAGAAAATGCAAACACTGGACCAGATAAATTATATGTAACGCCAGACAGACCTACAGAAGACGGTGCTGGAACTGGTTATCATATTTTACAAGGAAATTTTGGCGCTCATTCGCCAAGAAAATTTGGCGGGGATGTATCAACAAGTCAAATTTCAAGAGTTACGATACAGCAACTTAAAAATCTCGGAACACAAATTTTGATGGAAGCATCTGGCGAGATATATGTTCCAACCAATCCATCCGATCCAGGACAGGCTTTGGCTGCATCCGCAGCCTCTGGTGGTCCGGCAATTTCTAGATTGGGGTTTCGTGTTGATTCAAATAGATTTGGTGCTGAAGAGGTTTTAAATAAAATTGATGGCGTAACTCCTCGTCCTACTGTTGAAATTGCTTTACAGGGAAATACAAGAGGCAGTTACGGCAATGCAAATAACCCATTCGTTCCATTTTCCGCAATTTCCAGTGGCGCATCGAGCGTCGTTGTTGGTTCTTTGTTAATAGGAACATTTTCTGCTGCATTTACTGCACTGGCAGAATCTTTGAGTGGAATAGCTGGTACTGGTAATATAATACCTGCTAACATTTCTTCTGATGGAAGCACTGCTGCGGATATCTCTAGACGAAGATTAGGAAACTTCATTCCAAGATCACAAAATACGCAAAATCCAAATTTTGGATTAGCAATGTTACAATTACAACAACCTTTGTTGGTTAGAACAAATAATGATTATTCTGCGGCATTAAAAGAAGGAATAAAAGTATTCTTTGGCGTTGATTCAAACAGTATCGAAAGCGCTGTCACAAGTGCTGCATCTGTGTCCGCTACACGTTTAGTAGAAACTCCTGGTTATTACAATACAGTATTGAGAATGCTTGTAAGATCAGTTTCTGATCCTTTGGCTTCAATTGCGGGAAATATTTCTGGTTTGTTAGGACAAACAACTGGCAATTCGGATGTTGATGCACAAATAAGAGGACCAGCAGATTATAATCCTTTAATTGGTCCATCGTCCGATCCATTAACAATAATAGAATCAGTAAAACAGATTAAAGATTCCAGATTTTTGAAATTTATGAATATTTTGGCCACAATGGGAGATATCTCGTTGATGACCGCACAAGCAACATCCGCTAATACATCTGCAATTGATTCAGTTAATGACATTTTAGCAGTTCAAAGAGAAGGAGTCATATCTCCTGATCAAAATATAAATCCAGCATCTTTAATAAGAAAAAATAGACTTTCTGATCGTGTCAGTCCTGAATTTAGAAACTCTCTTGCCTGGGGCGCAAACACTTTGCCATCCATTTATATGATCAATGATCAATTGCAAGATGCTGAAGTATTATTTGGAAATAGTAACAACTATGCAGCACTTTCTGGTAAAAGAAACTTCGTAACTACCTCTAATAAAAGATTGTCAAAAGAACTTGTTCAACAGCTTGAAAAAGAACTTGATACGTATTACATGCCTTTCTATTTTCATGATATTAGAACAAATGAAATTATAGCATTCCATGCCTTTTTAGATAACGTATCTGATTCATTTCAAGCCGACTATACAGAATCAGAAGGCTATGGTCGTATTGGAAAAGTTTACACGTATAAAAACACCAACAGATCAATTTCTTTGAATTTTAAAGTCATTTCAGTGAATCATAATGATTTTGATGAAATGTGGCTCAAGTTAAACAAAGTTCTTATGATGCTTTATCCGCAATATACTCTTGGTAGAACTTTGAATTCTGGTGATAAAAAATTCGTTCAACCATTTTCACAGCTTCCAGGCGCATCACCTTTGATTCGTTTAAGAGTCGGAGATCTGATAAAATCCAATTTTAGCGAATTTGATCTGGCTCGATTGTTTGGATTGGGTGGTAGAGATTTCAATGTTTCGTCACAAATAGCAACACAAACTTCTGATAGAAGACAAAACATAAGAGATAACATTAGAAATATCAGTGAAAGACAGCGTTCCGGTAATTTTAATGCTGGTGAATCATTTTATTTTGCACAAGCAATAGAACAAATTGGTGATAACGCTAGTTCAAACAATTTGCTTTCAAGAGCAATAGATGTTTCCTCGACATCCGCCACTGCGGCTCGCCAAAGTGAACTTCGTGCATCACGTGCATCTTCTAGAAGTCGGGGTGTTCCAGCAGTTCCGGTTGGAGCAAAAGCCACAATAACGTCTGCCGATTTGGGTGGAAGAAAATACCATATTAGATTTGAAGGTGGTTTAGCAAATGAAGCTGCAAATGCAACTTATACAGTTGATTTTGGTGTTGCACAAGCATCGCCGGCATCTTACATAAGATTAGATTTGGCAAACATTACAAGTCAAGCTACGGCCGCAGTATCACAATCTGATTCAGACACTAGTGCATTTCAACAAACATCATCTGATGTTCAAAACTTTTTCAATCCAGATGATACTGGCGGTTCTGATTCCGGAGGAACGAGCGGCAATACATCGGCAGGTGGCACTTCTTCAACAGGAGGAAGTTCAACACCGTCTGCTGGCGGAAATCCTATATTCAAAGCTTTTGAATCAACTAGTGGAAAAGGCTTGGCTGGATTTATTAAATCAATTAAATTCAATTGGGAAGGAGCGCTCTGGGAAACAGAGGCAGCGAATTCAAAAGCACCAAAATGGTGCACGGTTGAAATGGAATTTGCACCAGTTCATGATTTGAATCCAGGTTTGGATTCAAATGGAAATATGATTGCACCTATATACAACATTGGTGGCATTCTACAACAAATGAAAGTCGAAAGAGCAAGTCGTAGTTCATCTGATGATGATAATACACGAATGGCTTCTGCTACATCCGCAGCAACAACGGTTCCAACATCTGAATCATCTGGTGTAGAGGGACAAATTTTAAGTACGTTTGGTACGTCAATAATTTGATAGGAAATTTATATGCCAGTTAGTCGTTATGAAAGAGCACCAATTTTTGGTTTAGGATATAGATATGGTACTTCATATGCAATACCAGCTATAAGAGAAAACATTAAAAATGGCAATATCAAATTTGATGAAATTACATTGACTGAAAATACTAGATTGGATATTCTTGCAGGCCAAGTATATGGTGATGGTCGACTCTATTGGGTCTTGGCCGCAGCAAGTAACTGTGGTTGGACTTTACAAGTACCACCTGGAACGCTTATTAGAATTCCAGACTTGCAGAGCGTATTAAAATATATTGGTTGATTTATTGGTCTTGGTTATCTTGATCGTCGCTTTTTGGGGCAGCTTTTCTAGAAACCAAATTTGTTGGATTCAACTTTACACGAACATACTGCATTAATTCAGGAGCAGCAGTTTCTGCGATATGAAAAACGAACGTGCTTAATGCACCAGCTAAGGCGTAATAAAGAACGCCTCCGACAAGTCCAGCACCAACAAATGGCGGAGCAAGTGGGGTTAAAATTAAACCAAATAATGCACCACCCAAAGTTAAATGAAGTGGTTGAGTTCTAATAAAAATTGATTTCCATAAAACTTTTTTTGCTGCTTCTGGATCATCTCCATTAACAACTTGCTTGGTTACGTCTCCAATTAATCCAAGTATTAAGGCAATTGCTAAAAACGACCAATTTGCTGTTATTATTGCTATAATTTTATCCCACATATTCTTTACCTTGTATATTAGTTAATTATAATCTATTTCTTCTTTTATTAAAGATTGAAAATTTTTGAAAAAATCTATTTATTGACAGATGCCAACTAGACAACAAAAATTAGCAAGAGCTACAAGACTCTTGGCAAAATACTACGGTTTATATACCGTTAGAGATTTGGCCGGTAGAATTGCATTAGATACTGTAACAAGTAACGATGCGAGTAGTTCTGCTGATAGTTCTGGTAATCCAAGTAGCGGAACAACTTATACAGTTCCGCAAATAAGCGAAGAAGCTGGCTTGTTGATAGAATCATTAATTGATACTTCTGAAGGTGGCTTATTTAGCAAAGATTTAGTTGAATTAATCAATAGAACTATTGATAATGCTTCAACTGATGCATCTGGAGGAACAGGTACAGATAGCATTAGAAATAGATTTGGAAGATTATTGCAAATGCATTATGCGGCAGCAAATGATGGAACAAATCTGAATTTCGTGGTGCCACCTTCTTCACCACCTGGCTCTGATGCACAGTCAACACCAGATCTACCAACTTCTGTTCACGTTGAAGGTCAAGAAGAAAATGTACCAGTTGAAAACGTAACAGTTTTGCAAATATTGGGTTATGGACCAGGAGAGACATTAATAAATGCTACTCCAAGTCAACCATCAAAACAGACGCCAGGTTTGTCTATATATTTGTCAAATTCTTCAAGGGTGACTTTGGAATCACAAAATGTCAATCCTGCTACGATTTTTTTAAATGGCATACCAAACATAGAATTACAAAGAGCGCTGCCATTCGTTAATGTTGAATTCTATTCTCCAAAACCGGACCCAGGAAATTTTGCTGGTCAACTTTCAAATCTATCTTTGAATAAATTTTTGGTCGGCGCTGTAAGACCCAGAGCAGGTTCTGCTTTGGAAATAATGACACTTGGAAATAGTATTACTGGCTCCGAGGTTGTAACACAACCTGGAACTGGTGAACATGCGGGTTCGGATTTTTACACCAGAGCAGGGATGGAGATATTCACTTCTCCACAAACACTAATAAATGCAGATGAAGACGGCGTGGATAGATCGGTCAGATCTAACGCAGTTTTAGATAAATTTAGACCTTTGATGACAATGCAAGAATTAACCTTGCAGACTGAGCCATCAAGAGGATTAATGAGCTTTAAACGTGGCTCAATGACGTTTATTTTACATGATAGATCAAGACTTCCAGAGGTTTCAGAATTTGTTCGTGCTGATTTGTATGGTACAAATGAAATAACAATTGAATATGGCTGGTCACATCCAGATGGCGAGAATGATAGCGCCGAAAATCCATATGGCGATTTGATCAATGGTATGAGAGTAAAAGAAAAATATATGGTTACAAATTCTTCTTTTAACTTTGATCCAACGGGACAAATAATAATAAAATTGGATATCGCAATGCGTGGTTCTTCCGAATTTAATACAGAATTAATGTCAAGTGATTCTGAACAATTCGGAAATATAATGGTAGAAATACAAAGATTGCAAACGCTAGTTGGACAGTTGCGTCAGCGTGCTTTTCCAACTGGAGATGCTGCTGCATCAGTTGAAATTAGAGGAAATCAAATTTTGGATGCTGCTGTTGATGCAATTAGTCATCCAATTCTTACAAGTGATTTACGTGAAGCATTGAGCGATTTCGAAAGAGCACAAAGAAACACTGCAAGTCCGAGTGCAAGAGAATTATTGAATGTTCTAACAAGGCTTTATGGACCAAACGTTTCCGCTAGACGCAGACAAGGTGCCGCAGCTTTAACACAAACATCTGGTCAACCAACTGTAATACAAGAATTAACAAGATCAATACAAAGAAGTATTCAAGATAAAATTAATCGTTTGAGAAATCAGACTGATCCATTTTTACCAACAGACCATTCATCAAGAAATGGAGCAATAAGATATATTGGTCCATCAACTCATTCCACAACAGAAGAAAGACAAGCGCAAAGAAGTTATACAGATATTTATAACGCAAATATTGGTACTAATTTTGCTTGTTCACTTGGTAAATTATTGTTGCATTTCGTTGGTGAACCATTAGCTAATACTGGAAAATACGACGAAGTTCAAATGATTTTTTATCCATTCAATGAATGGGCTGGACACGCCGCAGGTTTGAATATAGCAAACTTTGTTGTCGATGTAGACTTCTTTGCAGATGAACTATTCCGATACCGTTTGGAGCATCTTTCCAGAAGTTCTATAATGTCCTTAAGACAATTTATGGAATTCGTCGCAGACATTCTTGTCGATGATCCAATGGCTAGATCATATGGTCTTGCTGATCAAAATGGAGCCGGCTTTTATAGACCACAATATGATGGCGAAGGTTCATCAACTGTCAGACGTGCAGTTCCTGTTGATCAAAATCCTGCAAATTTTCAAGCTAGATTAGAACAAGCATTACAAGGAATTACGCCCGATTCTACGTTTAGACCACCACAAGTTGGAATATATATTGAATCAGTACCAGAGCGCCCAGGAACTGAAGACGGTTCTGATGTTACAGCTACAAATGGAAAAACAATTTTAAGATTGCATGTTTATGACCAGGTAAATACGTCGTATACAACTTTGGGCCAATTGATACAGGCGTCAAGAACAGCTCAAATACAGGCAATTGGGGGAATGCCCAATTTGACGTCAGGTAATCAGAACATAATTGCAAATCGACAAGAATTTGCTGCGGCAACTTTTGAAGCCGCAAGATCAATAGGATTGATAGAAACAATTCCAGCAAATCTAAATGCACAATCAATACAGCAATCAAATGAAGGTTCTGCGCAAGGTTCTACAGATATAGTTTATAGAATTGTTGGGTCTCCACAAAAATTGAAGGATTTTATTATGAGCAATACTCCATATATCATTTATGGAGCTGCTGGTACAACTGTCAAGAATGCACAGCTAACTTCTATGCAAAATTCAACTCTTGCAACCGTCAATTTAGTAAGAAGTTTTAGAAGAGAAAATCTTGTAACGCCAAATGGTGAAGATTTAGGTGGTATTCCAATGCAAATTATTCCAACACAACTTTCTGCGGAATGCATAGGAAATCCTCTCTTAAATTACATGCAAGCTTTCTTCGTTGATTTTCAAACCGGAACAACGGCGGATAATATTTACGTAGTTACTGGCGTAGAACACAAGTTTGTTGCCGGAGATTTCACTACGCAGGTGAGATTTACTCCACAAGATGCATGGGGAAGTTACCGTTCTCTTATTAGTACAGTTGGTGCAGCAATTGATACATTGCGAGATATAGATGCAGAACAAAACACTACCAATCCAAATGGAACTGGTACATAGAAATTTCTAGTCTTTCCTTTTATACTTCTTAAATGGAAAAAGACATTAGTGCATTGGATAGATCTGAAAAATCTCTTTTGCTTTTATATCAAAATGAAGATCACCGAGGGCCTGGAATGGTTGTTGGTAATCTCAAAAAAGGACTTAAAAAAATTGGAGTAGAAAACTTTTCAGTTTTTCATTCAAATTATTCCAAATATGTTGGAATTTTACAATTTTGCTATCCAGAATTGGTAAGTCAATATTCAAAAATAGAAAGAATTAAACCATTGGTTGGACCAAATTTGTTTGTATTGCCAACAGATAATCCGCAATTATGTCAATCATTTGAGAATTTTGTTGTTCCTTCCCAATGGGTTAAGGATCTTTATAATAAATTTGATTTAATGAAAAATAAAAATATATTTGTCTGGCCAGTTGGAATTGATACAGAAGAATGGATGTGCAAGAAAAATAAAAAAATAATGATTGTTTTATATATTTTAAAAATAAAAATGAAAAAAAATTAAAAATTGTAGAAGCTAATTGTAAAAAAAAAAATTTAAAAAAATAAAATAAT
>Ga0105238_10004165_pt1 | contig 14348 bp, 9 predicted proteins | sample KBSC34metaG_FD_81526 | JGI IMG/M metagenome (GOLD analysis project Ga0105238, IMG submission 81526) | Corn rhizosphere microbial communities from Kellogg Biological Station, Michigan, USA - KBS C3-4 metaG | ecosystem: Host-associated > Plants > Roots > Rhizosphere > Soil | place: Michigan, USA... | reverse complement strand
GATGCACGGCAGGCCGTGCAGCAGCCGCACGGGGATGCGTTGCCGCTGCGCGAGTGCGTGATGGGCCGGCAGCACGACCACGATCGGCTCTCGCAGCAGGTCCAGCGCTTCGAGACCGTCCGCTTCGAACGGCCCGCGGACGAAAGCCGCGTCCAGTGCGCCGGTGCGCAATCCGATGAGCGGGTCGACGGCGTACTTGCTGTGCAGAGTCAGGCGCAGGTGCGGCAGGCGTGTCGCCATCAGCGCGCGCAGGTTGGGCAGGATGCGCACGTCGGCTGCCGGGAACGTGCCCACCGACAGTTCACCCGCGCGTCCCTCGGCGGCGCGTTTCGCCAGCCGGCCGGCGTGCTCGATGCGGCCGAGAATGTCCTTCGTTTCTCGCAGGAAGATGCGCCCGGCATTCGTGAGCGAGACGTGATGGCGGCTCCGTTCGAGCAGCGGCACGCCGACGTGCCTCTCGAGCTGCCGGATCTGCTGGCTGAGCGACGGCTGCGACGTGTGGAGGCGTGCCGCCGCGCGCGTGAAGTTCAGCTCCTCGGCGACCGCCACAAAATACCGCAAATGCCGCAGTTCCACGCGCCCCAGAGTAGTCGCGCGCCGGCGGCGAGGGCAATCGCACGCCGGGTGGGGGCTGATATCCTAAGCGCCCCATGGATCGTCGACCCGTCCTCATTGCCGGCGGCGGCATTGGAGGTTTGTCCGTCGCGCTGACCCTCCACCAGATCGGCGTGCCGTGTCTCGTGCTCGAATCCGTCCGCAATCTGAAGCCGCTCGGCGTCGGCATCAACATCCAGCCAAATGCGGTCCGGGAGCTCTACGAGCTCGGCATCGGCTCGGAGGAGCTCGACGCAATCGGACTGCAGACCAGGGAATTCGTGTTCGTGGGGCTGAACGGCAAAGAGGTGTACGCCGAGCCGCGCGGGCTGCGCGCCGGCTACAACTGGCCGCAGTATTCGGTGCACCGCGGCGGTCTCCAGATGCTGCTCTACCGGACCGTGATCGAGCGGCTCGGTGCGAGCGCGATTCGCACCGGGATGGCGGTGACCGGCTACCGCAACACGGCCAGCGGCGGCGTCCACGCGCTGGTCGAGACTCGAGCCGGCGAGCGCCTCGAGATCGAAGGCTCGCTGCTGATCGGAGCCGACGGACTGCATTCCGCGGTCCGCGCCCAGATGCATCCGAGCCAGCCGCCGATTCAGTGGGGCGGCGCCATCATGTGGCGCGGGGTCACTCCTGGCGTCCCGATCCGGACTGGCGCGTCGTTCGTCGGTCTCGGCACGCATCGCCACCGCGTCGTGTTCTATCCGATCTCGAATCCCGATCCGGCAACCGGGCTGGCGGCCATCAACTGGATTGCGGAGATCACCGTCGACAATTCGGGAGGGTGGACGACCGGCGACTGGAACCGGCAGGTGGAGATCGAATCGTTCATCCACCATTTCGAGGATTGGGACTACGGCTGGCTGAATGTTCCGGCGATGCTTCGCGGTGCCGACGCGGTGTTCGAGTATCCGATGATCGATCGCGACCCCGTGCCCACCTGGGTGGACGGCAACGTCGCGCTGCTCGGCGACGCGGCACACGTGATGTATCCGACAGGCTCGAACGGGGCGAGCCAGGCCGTGATCGACGCGCGCGTGCTGGGCGCGGCCATGCTCGAGCACGGCGTGACCGCCGCGGCGCTCGCGGCCTACGACCAGAAACTCTGCGCCGAGATTTCCGCGGTCGTGTTACGGAATCGCGGCGCCGGCCCGTTCGGCCTGCTCAACCTGCTCGACGAGCGCTGCGGCGGCGTTTTCGACGACATCGATACGGTCATTCCCGCCGCGGAGCGCGAGGCCTTCATGAGCCGGTACAAGGCCGCGGCCGGTTTCGCCCGCGAAACGCTGAACGTCGCGCCGCCGATCGTTGCGCCCGGCGGACGGGTGCGCGGAGACTGAGCGATGCTGCGGCACTACGTGTTCGTGAAGTATCGCGACGGCACAAGTGACGGTCATGTCACCGCCTTCTGCGAGCGCCTGCTGCAACTGCGGGCCAGCATTGGGGAGATCGCGCATCTCGAGATCGGCCGCGACGAACTGCACGACGCGCGGAGCTGGGATCTGGTGCTGATCATGGAGTTCGCGTCGGTCGAGGCGCTCCGCGCGTATCAGCGCCATCCGCGGCACCGCGACGTCATGGCCTTCAACACGCCCTTCGTCGCGGATGTGGCGTCGGTGGACTTCACGCGCGCAGGGGATTCGCCATGGAGGGAGGAGCTGGGATGAGGCATGTGGTTCTGACGGCGGTTGTGAGCGCCACGCTGGGGATTGGAGCGCTCGCGCAGGGCACGGCGACAAAAGCGCTGCCGCTCGACAACCTGGGGCTGGAACATCTGGACATCGTCGTGCCCGACCCGGCCGCCTCCGCGAGGTTCTATTCGCGGATCTTCCGATCACCTCTTCATCAGCAACCCCTCCGCGACACGCTGCGCTACTTCGTCCTCCTCGGCGACCTGCCTGCGGATCGACAGGTGGGCTACATCGCCATCGGGGCCGCGGGTCAGCGGCGGCCATCGATCGGTCACTACTGCGTGTTGGCCACTGTCTACGACCGGGCGGGCATGGCGACCGCGCTGCAGGCGGGCGGCTTCGGCGTTGCGGCCGCGGGACCGACGGGGACGTGGCCCGATCCCGATGGTCTGCAGGTGCAGCTGTTTCAGCCGCCCGCCGGGCTGGTGACCGCGGCGGTGCCGTCCCCGCTCGAGGCCGAACGCGACGGGCTGCTTGCACCGCGCGGTGTCGATCACCTGCTGCTGCGTGTCAGCAGCCTCGCGAAGTCGTTGCCGTACTACCGGATGATGTACGGCACGGCGGCCGAACAGCCACGCGATGCCGCTGGACGTGTCTGGTTCCGGCTCGCACGAAATACCCGTCTCGGTCTCGAAGAGGCAGCGCCCGGCGAGGCGCCTGCCATCGCGCACTATGCGATCGCAGTCGCTCCGTTCGACCGCCGGGCCTTCGAGGCGCGGCTCCGCCAGCTGAACGCTCGCCTGATTCCTTCCCCCGACGAGCCCGACGTCATCCGGTTTGCCGATGACAACGGCATCGTCGTCGAGGTGAGAGCCGCGGGTTGAACGCCTACGGTTGAGGGAGCAGCGGCTCCCGGTCTGGCGGCAAGTGCTGATCCACCGCGTTGAGCAGCATCGCGGTCATGGTGTAGTCGCCCATGATCATGGTGATCTCCATCGTGCCTTCACGGCCGAACAGTCCGACCATTTTGGCGAACAGCGCCGACGGTACTTGATGGTTGCCTCGGAGCATCGCCCGGCCGAACTCGATGACCGTTGCTTCCTTCTCCGGCAGCCCGGCCACCGGCCGGTTGTGCTTGATGGCATCGATCACCGCGTCGCTCACGCCGGCTCGACGTGCGCCCAGTTCGTGGCCCGTCCACTCGTATTGCTGATTGAATTCCCTGGCCGGCACGAGCGTGCTGATCTCGAAGAACTGCGCGCCCACCGTATTCGTGCGCAGCAGCTGGTTCAACCGGTCGTACGGTTCCGATGCGGCCAGAGCGTACATCGAGTTGGCCGGCGGCCCCAGCCGGGGAAGGCTGGCATCCTTGCCGTTGATCGACTCGAACACGCGGCGCCCTTCAGGCCCGAGCGACGCCTTCGGGATGAGCGGCAGCCGCGAAAAGGACCGGGCGTCGATGTCCGGCGGCAACGTCCGCGTAGATTGGGCCGACACGGCAACGGCCGTCAGCAGAAAGGCGAGGACGGTGTGCTTCATGAGAAACCTTCATGGCAGTGCGAAGACGAAGAGGTTGTTGCCCGTACTCGGGCGTAGTTCCGGGGTGAGGGCACTGAGCCCGCTTTGCGTGAGCGAGACACCGGTCGACACCGCGACGTACTGTTTGCCGTCCACCCCGTAGGAAATAGGGTAGCCGGTCACGGGTGAGCCGAGGTTGATTTCCCAGAGCACTTTGCCCGAGCGCTGATCGAGCGCGCGGAAGCGGCCGTTCACGTCGCCGCCGAACAGCAGGCCGCCGCCCGTTGCGACGATGGACATCGTGCCGGCGCGCTGCTCGAACTTCCACGTGGTGGCGCCGGTCTCGGCGGAGATGGCGTAAATCGTGCCGACGTTGCCGCGGCTGTTCGGCGCGGCTTCAGCTTGCTTGTAGGCGACGCCGTACAGCGAGGTGTTCGTCTTGCGCGACTCGGGCACCGCGGTGCCTTGGGCGCAGGTGTTGCGCAGCGGCACGAACATCACGTTGGTCAGCGGGCTGTAGGCGCTGGCCTCCCAATTCTTGCCGCCGTTGGTGTTGGGGCAGACGAAGACGGTCTGGCCCGCCCGGGTGAACAGCGTGTCGGGATTCACCTCGACTTCGCCGGTCGCACCGTTGATCCGGCTGACGATGGTCTGAAGGACGGTGGGTCGCGCCCACAGGAATTCGCCCGTCTGACGGTCGAGGGTGTAGACCAGCCCCGTCTTGCCCGGCACGCCGGTGACGACCTTGCGCCGCTCGCCCGGTTTGATGCGCGGGTTGATCCATCGCACTTCGTTGGCGTTCGGCGTGACGGCCGTGTCGACGAGGAGCCGCTCGAACGGATGGTCGAGATCCCAGTGGTCCACGACGTGCTGGTAGTACCAGACGATTCTGCCGGTATCCGCGTCGATCGCCAGCGTGCAGTTGTGGTAGAGGTGCTTGTTGGCGACGCCGCCGATCAGGTACTTCGGCGCAGGCGATGTGACCGACGTGCCGATGTAGATCAGATTCAGCTCGGGGTCGTAGCTGGGCACCATCCAGGTACCGACGTGCAGACGCTCTTCATACGGTACGTCCCCCCACGTTTCGCTGCCGGGTTCTCCCGGCTTGGGAATCGTCCGCGTGCGCCAGAGTTCCTGGCCCGTGCGGGCGTCGTGAGCCGTGATGACGCACGCCTCCGGGCCGCCTTCGGGCTCACACCCGCGGCCGGAAATCACCTTGCCGTTCGCGACGATGGGGCCCGACGTCTGCTGCGCGCCGCGCTGGTAGTCCAGGATCTTCGTCTCCCACGCCAGCGCGCCGGTCTGCGCGTGCAAGGCGTAGACGAAGTCGTCGGCGCTGGTATCGATGATGAAGTTCCCGTAGATCGCCAGGTTGCGGTTGATGGCCGGTACGGGAAAGAACTTGGTGAGGTCCTCGGGCAGCTTGCGCCGGTACTGCCACTTGAGATCGCCGGTCTTCGCGTCCAGAGCTTCGACGAAATCGAGCGGGTTGGGGAAGTACATCACGCCGTCGTGCACGAGCGGCGTGCCCTCCTGGAGACCCGCGCCGAGCGCACGAGTCCACACCATGCGCAGCGAACGGACATTGTTCGGCGTGATTTCCTGCAGCGGGCTGTAGCCCCAGCTGTTCAGTGTCCGCCGCCACATCAACCAGTCGGCGGGCGGCGGATTCTGCAGCATGGCGTCGGTGACGGCCTGGAACGGCCGTGCCTGCTGCTGCCGCTGCTGCGCCGCGAGCCAGCCGGTCGCCAACGGCATTCCCGCAACCAATGCGCATGCGATGACCGGCACACCGACCGTGGACCATCGAGGCCTCGACATGCGCCTATTAGAGCTCAAAGCGTTACCATGTCGCGCCATGAAGCGATCGCGATTCTTTCTCGTCACGATGGCCGGAGCCGCGTTCACCGGCGCCATGTATCTCTCCCGCGTACTCAGTGCGCAGTCGCTCGCGACGCCGAACTTCACGGCGGCGCAGGCCACGCAGGGCAGAGCGGTGTATGAACGTACCTGCGCGTCGTGCCACGGCCCTAATCTCGACGACGGCGAGTTCGCGCCGCCGCTGAAAGGGGTGGAATTCCGGTTGCGGTTCGGAGGCAAGCCGCTCGATGCCCTGCACGACGACGTGATGCGCATGCCGCCGACGGCGCCGAACAGCCTCGGCGACGGCGTACGAGCGCAGCTCCTCGCGTATCTCGCGCAGGAGAACGGCGTCACCGCCAGCAGCCGTGAGCTGTCTCTGGACGTCGCCGCTCTGCGTGGTGCGGCCATTCCGGGGTTTGCGGGCGGACCGAGCGGTGGCCTCAGTACCGGCGTGCCGATTCCACCGCCGCCCGCACGGCTGAACCCACTCGATCGCATCACCGCCGTTACCGACCGGATGCTCACGAGCCCCGCCGACGGCGACTGGCTGACGTGGCGCCGATCCGCAGACAACATGGGCTTCAGCCCGCTCACGGCGATCGACAAGCAGAGCGTTGCCAATCTGCGACTCGCCTGGAGCTGGGCGCTGCCGAACGGGCCCAACGAGGTGCCGCCGCTCGTGCACGACGGCGTGATGTTCGTGCACGGCTTCGGCGACAAGGTGCAGGCGATCGATGCGGCGACCGGTGACCTGCTGTGGCAGTACTCGCGGCGGCTGGCTCGTGACCGGGCACCGACGGTCAAGCGTGGCCTCGCGCTCTACGCCGACAGGTTGTACGTCCCGACGTCGGACGCGCACCTGGTCGCACTCAATGTGAAGACCGGCGACGTCGTGTGGGATCATGCGATTGCCGATCCGGCGGCCGGCTACGGCATCACGGGCGGACCGCTGGCCGCCAACGGCAAGGTGATGATTGGCACGACCGGCCGGGCACCCGGCGGCAACTTCATCGTGGCGCTGAACGCGCAGACGGGAGCCGAGGCGTGGCGCTTCAACACCATCGCCAGACCCGGTGACCCCGGCGGCGCCAGCTGGAACGGGCTGGCGGTGAACCAGCGCAACGGGGCGTCCGTGTGGGTGCCGGCGAGCTACGACCAGACCCTCGATTTGGCGTTCTTTGGACCGGCGCAAACGTACGACACCGGTCCGCTGCGCATTCCGGCGGACGCCGAAGGCATCACCAACGACGGGCTCTACACGGACTCGACGCTGGCCATCAACGTGACGACCGGACGGCTCGTGTGGTTCTTCCAGCACCAGCCCAACGATCAGTGGGATTACGACTGGGCCTTCGAGCGGCAGGTGCTGCCGCTGGCGGTGAACGGGCGCACCAAACCGGTGGTCCTCACCGGCGGCAAGCAGGCGATCTTCGACGCGATGGAAGCCGACACTGGGAAGTACGTGTTCTCGTTCGATCTCGGCGTACAGAACGTGGTGAAAGCGGTCGACCCGGCGACCGGCGCCAAAACCATCGACGCGTCGCTCGTACCTGGCGACGGCACGACGAAGTTCACGTGCCCGCACGCCGGCGGCGCCAAGTCGTGGCTGCCGTCGTCGTACAACCCCCGCACCCGCATCCTCTACGTCACGCTCGTCGAGGCGTGCATGGATCTGACGCCGGTCGCGCCGGGCGGGCGCGGTAGCCTCTCCACCGGCGTCCGCTGGAGTCTGCGTCCGCGCCCCGACAGCGACGGCAAGTACGGACGCGTGCAAGCCATCAGCCTGGACACCCGCAAGACGGTGTGGATGGAGCGGCAGCGCGCGCCGCAATCCACGGGCGCGCTCGCGACCGCCGGCGGCGTCGTGTTCGCTGGCGCGCTCGACCGCTCGTTCATCGCCTACGACGACACGACCGGCAAGGAACTCTGGCGGACGCGTCTCGGCGACGTGCCGAGCAACGCGCCGATCACCTACGCCGTGAACGGCCGGCAGTACCTGGCCGTCGTGGTGGGAAACGGCGGCGCGCAGGCCAATACGTTTCCCGCGTTGGTCCCCGAAATCCGGAACCCGCCCGATCGCGGTGCGGCGGTGTTCGTGTTCGAGTTGCCGAACGGCGCGCGTCGATAGCGAGGGAGCATGCGGCGGACATTCACGTCTCTGATCTCGTTGTCGGTGATCGCGTGGGGTCTCGGGCAGATCCCGTTTCCTGTGGTCGGTGCGCAGGGGGCGCGCTGCACCAACCCAAGCGACGGCAAACCCGTCGACTGCGTACCCGCCACGTTCACGACCTTCGACATCCCATTCGGGTCGCTGCCCGGCGGACGGCTGAATGCCAAGGGAGAACTCGATCCGACCTCCTCGCCCGCGGACGCGCACAAGGGCGCTTTTGTCGCCGCGCGGCGGCTCGGCCTGTTCCGCAACTTCGAGTGGGTCCACTGGGTGCCGACCGTGCCGTCGAAGAAGGACCCGGCGACAGGCAAGTGGAGCGGCGGGGATCTGGATGGATTTCCGACCGGCTGGGGATCGAGCGGCTTCGGCATTGCTGGCAGCTGCTTGTACTGGGGACGCAGCAACTCCACCAACACCACCGGGCCGGGTGTCACGATCGACGTGAAGATCTTCCGGATCCAGCCCAATCCCGAAAAGGACCCGCCCATCGAGGTCGGTGCGATGCCGCAGCTCACGGTCGACGATGGGCGCACGGCGGTGCGCGATCGCGAACTGCGCCCGTACAACTACACCTCCACGAACGGCGTCGAGCGGATGCTCGTCGTACGCAGCGCGGGCACCGGCGCGGGGGGCGACGTGATCACCTACACGGTGAATCCCGACACGTGCCTGCCCACGGACGGGGGCGCCAACACTGGCGTGCTCGCGCACGAGTTCTACCTCTGGCACGACCCGCAAAATCCCAACCGGCTGCTGGTGCTGTCGCAAACCTACGCCGCGCAGCCAGACGATCTGGTAATCACCGCCATTACGGACGAGAAGACCGGGCTGGTTCTGAAGGAGCCGCAGTTCGTCGCCTCCTTCACCCTCGAGACCATCGGCGGTCCGGTGCGCAACGAGCGTCCCGACGCGACCGGGCTCTTTTCGTCGGGCCGCTTCGTCGACTACCGCCGGCTGACCGACCAGTGGGGCCGTCCGGGCGCTTCGCAGGTGTCGATGGTCAACAACCTCCACTCCGGCACGATGTCGGACGACGGCGAGCGCTTCTACGCCGCCAGCACGACGGCCGGGATGTTCGTCCTCGACACGGAGGCGATCGCGCACCACAGCAACGCGGAGCTCGTCTCGGGCACGGTGTGCCACCAACGTTCGTCCAACGCCTGGATCGACGGCAAGATCGGTGGAGTCGTCGACGTGCGAAAGCTGCCCGCGGTCGCAACGGACTGCGTGCACCCGGTGCTCAACTCGGACCCTGGTGTGCTGGCGATGCTGCGCTCGGATCGTTCCGACCTGGACAAGCTGGCACGCTACACGCGGCTCGAAACACGGTCACGTTTCAGCTTCAACCCGCCGCTCGTCGCGTCCACGGCCACGCACAGCGCGGTTCCGGTGCCGAACCGCCCGTCGCTCACGAGCGGGAACAGCCGGAATCGTCCCGCCTGGGTCGTGGTGACCGAAGAGCACCCCTTCGGGCCGTGTCCCGAACGGGGATTCAGAATCCTGAACATCGAATCGGAGATTACGCCGACGGTGGTGGGCGCCATCGCCCAGTCCGACAGTCTGGTCGAGAACTGCCTCAAGCAGCCGCGGCCGCCCGGCGCCATCTCCCGCCCCAACATGCACGCGCACAACCCCACCGTGCTGCCGCATCTCGTGTTCGTGAACTGGCAGGGGCACGGCGTCCGCGCCCTCGACATCTCGAACCCGTTCGCGCCCCGCGAAGTGGGCCATGCCCGGCCGGTGCCGTGGGGAGAAATCGTGACGTACCCCGACATCCACGACGGGCTGATCTACGTGGGCGACAACAACACCGGCCTGCACGTCTTCAAATACACCGGGCCGTACGCCGACGAAGTGCCGAAGGCGTCGGTGTACTCGTCGAACCGCACCAGCCCGCATCCTTCAGCCCGGGGCGCGCGGTGATGGCGCGCCTCGCCGTCACGCTGTTGCTGTGCAGTGTGGCGGGGACGGCATTCGGCCAGGCGCCTCTGTATACCGACGAGGAGCTCGTGTTCCTCACCCATATGGTCGTGCACCATCAGCAGGCCATCGACATGGCGGCGCTGGTTCCCGCGCGCAGCGACAGGGCGGAGTTCGTCACTTACGCGCGGAATCTCTCCGGCGCTCAGCAGGCGGAGATCGATCAGATGAGCGCGTGGCTGCAGGCCGCCGCCGATCGCGGCCAGGCCGTGCCTCACCATGAGATGACGGGGGACCCGCCGATGCCGGGCATGCTGTCGAAGGCGGAGATGGCGGCGCTGCGAGCGGCGAGCGGCGCTGAATTCGAGCGTCTGTGGCTCGAGGGGATGATTCGTCATCATCAGGCCGCAGTCGACATGGCCCTGGCGCAGCAGCAGCGCGAGTTCGCGAACCGGCGGCAGCCCTTCGGCATTGCCGCGATGACCGACGACATCATGGCCGCGCAGCGAGGCGAAATCGGCATGATGAAGGGGTGGCTCACCCGGTGGGGCCTCGCGGCCGATTCGAAACCTTGACTAGCGGCTGGGGTCGCTCTTCGCAGGCGGTTGAAGCGCGGAGCCGGTGCCCGGCCCCCAGATGTCGATGCCCTCGGAGCTGTTGCCTCGCGTCGCGTCTGGGGCGATCGGGCCGACGAGCGTGAACGGAGCGTTAGCCGGGCGCGCCGGTGGGTGGGCGGGATCGATCGCGATGTTGTATCCCAGCACCGAGGCGATCATCTCGTTCTGAACGATCTGCGCCACGATGGTTCGATCGAAGACCGGCGGGTCGATGTTCCCGCGGTCCTGGTGCGCGATCTGAAAGTACAGCCTGTCCCCGGCGATCGTGACGCGCTCGAGCGCCGCCAGCGTGTAGGCGTTGTCGCAGCGTCCACACACGACGCCCCGTAAGCGATCGCCGATGCGGAGAAACGTGAAGATCTGCTTGTCCATGCCCAACGGGCCGAACGAGGCGGCGATCCACGTGCCGGCGACGTCTGCCGGGCGCAGCGTCTTGAAGGGGCCTGCCTGCCAGTACGGCGCGCGCGGCGGCGGCGCGCCGTTTCCATTGGTGGTCGCACTGGCCGCCGGATACACCGTCGGCGTACCGGGTGGAAGGTAATAGGCTGGCCGTCCGCCGGGGTCGGGCCGGCGTGGGTCCTTGATCAGCGTCAGCGCTGGCCCACCGCCGCCGCCGCTCGTCACCGACAGTCGGTCTTCGGCCAGCGTCGCGTGTTGCCTGGCGACCGACTTGATGCTGCCGTCGGCATTCGGCACGGTGACGGTGAACGAGAGCCCGTTCTTCTCGTCCCACGAGCCGTCGATGAACCCGATGGTCGTAGCGTCCGAGCAGCTGCGGCAGTACACGCCGGTTACCTGGCCGCCGCGAATGACGAAGTAGTAGATGTGCGGCGGCTGGCCGAGCGGCGTGCGCCAGCCGCCGCGCCAGTAATCCGCATTGAGCGCGTCGGCCGGCCGCGCCGCGCCGAATATCGCGAGCGCGGTCAGTACGACGATGGCCGCAGAGATCCGAGTGGAAGACTTGGTCATGACGCGATGGGCGCGGCGCCGCCGGCTGGCGGTACCGCGCACCGAGAGACATATCAGAAATCGACCTGCACGTTGAAGCGCACGAACCGCGGATTGAGGACCGCCGTCGGACGCAGCCAGCGCGCGCCGAGTGCCGTGGGATCGGCGGAGTAGCTCTGATCCACGGTGGTGGCCGTGTTGCCGTTCGTCAGGTTGTAGATGTCGACCCCGACGTTGGTCCGCGTGCCTTTGATGCGGATCACCTTCGCCACCCGCATGTCCAGGTTGTTCACCCGCTCGCCATAGAGTTGCCCGGGCAGCAGCAGATTCACCGTCTCCGTGGTGACGCCCGGCCGCAGGGTACGCCCGGTGTTGGCCGTGAACTGCGCCGCGTTCATCAGGAAGTTCGCCTGGCGTGACGCGCCGTTGGTAGCGACATCCGCGCCCGGCTGCACGTTCGGCTGCGAGCGGAAGATGGCGCTGACCAGGACGTCGGCCTTGGGGATCGTGTAGGAGGTGAGCCCGCGGAACGTCGTGAGCCACGGCTCGGTGAAGTGACAGTCCGGCTGTCCGTCGATGACGCCGGTGGCAGGCAGTGTCGCCGTGCTCGGGTTCATCGGGCGGCCGAAGCGGCCGATCAGCACATCGCAGGTGTCGTTGACTCCGCGACCCGAGCTGGTGCCCCCCTGAAACTGCAGGCCGTTCACCAATCGCGCGTTGACCGTCAGATCGACACCGTGCCAATAGTGCGTTTCGTCACCGTAATCGGACGTGGACGTGTAGTACAGGTCCGAGACGCCCAGCGTCGGATTGTTGTTGTTGCGCGTGAGGAAGGTGACGGGGTAGCCGCCACCGCCCGGCAGACGCGAATCGAGCGGCGCGGTGAGCGTCACCTCGTCGTAGTCGGCGGGGCCGAGCGCGCGATTCTGGGTGACGAAGAAGTTGTTCCACCACCGCCGGCTGTAGCTCACGTCGACCGACACGCGCGGCAGCAGCTCGTGCTGCACGCCGGCGCTGAACTGCCAATCGGAATTGCGCTTGCCCCAGCCCTCCAGCACGTCCGGATTGACGGCCGTGGACTGCCCGAGCTGCCCCCAATTCAGGTTCGCCCATGCGCCGCATTCGCCGTTGGCGGCAGGATTCATGTAGTCGCAGTCGGCAACGAAGTTGCCGCGGCGCGGGTCACCCACGGGATAGGTCGTGTCAGTCCAGGCGCGGGTAGTGGTGGCCTGCAGCGTCACGGCGGGGTTGCTGATCGTGTAGACGTCGCCGTTGTAGGCGGCCTGGAGATACTTGCTCAAGCTCACCTTGACGGCGGTCTTGCCGGTGCCGAACAGGTCGTACGACGCCCCCATGCGTGGCGTGATGTCGTTCAATCCGCGCACGCCTTCCGTCTTCGGGAAGGAGAAGGCCGGTCCGAAGCGATGTGCCGCGATGACACCCTGCCCTTCAGGGAAGAAGCTGCGCACGTGCTCGTAGCGCAGGCCACCCTGCACCGTGAGGCGGCTGCGTGTCCACGTGTCCTGGACGAAGAACGCGTCGGGCACGGTACGGTTGCTCGTGAGCGTGGGCCCGAGCCGCTGCGTGATCTGGTTGGGCACGCCGTTGTTGAAACGATAGGCGAGCTGCTCTCCGACGAACGTCGGCGTCTTGGCCACCATGTAGGCGCCCTGGTACCCGGTCTTCAGGCTGTGTGAGCCGGTGACGTAGGAGAGCGAGGCGCGATATTGCGCGTTCTGTTGATCGGTGCCCGCGGTGGTGGGCCACCCGTGGTAGATGAAGTTCGAGGTGGGCGTGCCGGTGAGGTCGGACGACGTCTGTTCCGTCACGGGGATGCGATCGACGAATGCGCCGGCCGGGCGGATGTCGCCCCACTCGGTCCAGAACGAGGAGAACCCGCCCTCTACGAGCACGCGGCTCGACCACGGCGCGGAGTAGGACGCCTGCATGATCTTGGCGCGCGCGTCCCAGATGGTTCCCGACTCCGGTGACGTGGTCGGGACGCCAGGACCGATGCCAGGCCCCGAGGCGGTCCAGCCGTCGCCTGGGGAGCGGCACTGCCCGCCGTCCTGGCTGTACGAGGACCCGGAGCAGTTCTTCGTGTAGTCGATGTAGAAGCTGAACTTGTCGCGCTGCGACGCTTGCCACGTGAGGCGCGTGGCGGCGATTCGCTTGGAGGTGGCGTTGCGCACTTTCACGCTCTCGTCCTTGGCATAGCTCCAGAGGGCGGCGTTCGTCGCATTCAAGTTGCCATAGCGCCCGGCCACGTCCTGATAGGTGCCGATCGTCCGCGCGTTGGAATAGAACCAGATGCGGTCTCGCAGGATCGGCCCGCTGAACGCGAAGTTCGTGTCCCAGCTCTTGATCAGCGCCGGCAGATCGGCGAACCCATAGCTCCGCAACTCGTCGTCGAGGTTGCTGCCTTGCGCCCATTCGCCCGCGAAGCTGCCGAAGTAGGACCCGCTGAAGCTGTTGCCGCCAGTTTTCGGAATCATGTTGAACGCCGGGCCGCCGCGGTCGACCTCGGCGAGCCCGCCGGCAATCGTCACCTGCACCTCGGACGCGTTCGACATGTCGTACTGATAGCCCGACACGCCGCCGCCGCCGACCGACGAGCCCACGTTCATCCCATCCAGCTGGATGTTGCCCTCACTGCTCCGGCCGCCGCGCGACGTGAAGAAGTTGTTCGACGTGGCGGCACCCGAGCTGAGGCCGGTGCCCGAAATGCCGGGGACTCCGGCGAGGTAGTTGCCGTAGCCGCGAGCCGCCGGCAGCGAGCGGATGAATTCGTTGCTGAGCACCTGCTCACGGCTCGTGCTCGTCTGCACGTCCACGACCGGCGACTCGCCGGTGACGGTGATCGTCTCCTGGACGCCTCCGATGCGCATGTCCGCGTTCACGGTGGTGACGCCGCCGCCGCTCAGCTCGAGACCCTTACGGGCCACAGTGCTGAACCCCGGCAGCATGAAGGTGACGTCGTAGGTGCCGGGGCGCAGATCGATGATCTGAAACTGGCCGTTGGCGTCGGTGACCACCGAACGCGACTTTTCAATCAGAGCGGTGCTCGAGGCTTCGACCGTG
>Ga0105238_10004164_pt1 | contig 14349 bp, 7 predicted proteins | sample KBSC34metaG_FD_81526 | JGI IMG/M metagenome (GOLD analysis project Ga0105238, IMG submission 81526) | Corn rhizosphere microbial communities from Kellogg Biological Station, Michigan, USA - KBS C3-4 metaG | ecosystem: Host-associated > Plants > Roots > Rhizosphere > Soil | place: Michigan, USA... | reverse complement strand
TAGAATCCCCCTTCCACAGCGGACTACTGCGGTGGGTTCGCGATCTGAACACGTTCTATCGAGGTCAGTCTTCGCTCTTTGAAGCCGACTTCGATTCCTCCGGCTTTGAGTGGGTGGATTGCAACGATTCCCAGCGTAGCGTCGTTTGCTTCCTCAGAAAGGCCCGGAATCCCGCACACATCACGCTCTTTGTCTGCAACTTTACGCCAGTGCCCAGGCAGAACTATCGTGTTGGTGTGCCCTCCGGTTCCCATTGGCGCGAGGTATTGAACAGTGACGCGCCGCTCTACGGCGGAAGCGGTCAAGGCAATGAGGGAGGCGTGGCCGCCACTCCCTTGCCGATCCACGGCCGGCCGTATTCATTGAACCTGACGCTTCCTCCGTTAGGCATCGTGGTCTTTGAACCCGCAGGGCGCCCATGAAAAAGCCTGGACTCGCCACGGACCCGCTGTGGTACAAAGACGCCGTCATCTATGAGTTGCACGTCCGCGCATTCCTCGACAGCAATGAGGACGGAATCGGCGATCTCCCCGGCCTGCTCCAGAAACTCGACTATCTTCAGGACTTGGGCGTTACCTGTTTATGGCTCCTGCCCTTCTTTCCATCTCCGCTCAAGGACGACGGCTACGATATTTCCGACTATCTGAACGTCCATCCCATGTATGGAACCATGGAGGACTTTAAAACCTTTCTGGCAGCGGCGCACGACCGGGGCTTGCAGGTGATGATCGAACTAGTGATGAATCATACGTCCGATCAGCACGCATGGTTTCAGCGTGCGCGGCGGGCTGCGAAGGGATCGCCGGAACGCGACTACTACGTGTGGAACGACAGCGATCAGATCTATAGTGACGCTCGGATCATCTTTACAGACACGGAAAAATCGAATTGGACCTGGGACCCGGTGGCGCAGGCGTATTTCTGGCATCGCTTTTTCTCGCACCAGCCGGATCTGAATTACGACAATCCCAAAGTAGTCGAGGAGATGCTCAATGTCATGCGCTACTGGCTGGACCTGGGCGTGGACGCGCTGCGCGTGGACGCGATTCCCTATCTGGTGGAACGCGAAGGGACCAGTTGCGAAAATCTTCCCGAGACCCACGTAGTGGTCAAGAAGCTGCGGCAGGAAATCGACGACGGCTATGAAGGCCGCATGATCCTTGCCGAAGCGAACCAGTGGCCCACCGACGTTCGCCCCTACTTCGGAGAGGGCGACGAATGCCACATGGCATTTCACTTTCCGCTGATGCCGCGCATCTATATGGCTCTCCGCCAGGAGGACCGGCTCCCGATTACCGACATCATGGCGCAGACCCCTGAGATTCCAGATACCTGCCAGTGGGCGTTGTTTCTGCGAAACCACGACGAACTGACCCTCGAGATGGTCACCAATGACGAGCGCGATTACATGTATCTGGCGTATAGCGGCGATTCCCGTATGCGTATCAATCTCGGCATTCGGCGTCGTCTGGCGACTTTGATGGACAACAATCGGCGTCGCATTGAACTTCTGAATAGTTTGTTGTTCTCGTTTCCAGGGACCCCGGTTTTATATTACGGCGATGAAATCGGCATGGGCGATAACATTTATCTCGGCGATCGGAACGGCGTGCGAACGCCAATGCAATGGAACGCGGATCGCAACGCCGGTTTTTCGCGAGCCTTGCCTGCCAGACTTTACAGCCCCGTGATCATGGATCCGGTGTTGGGGTACGAAGCCGTGAACGTAGAGGCGCAGCAGGGCGATCCATCGTCGCTATTGAGTTGGATGCGCAATATGATCGCCTTGCGCAAACTGTTTCCCGTATTTGGCCGGGGTACGCTCGAATTCCTGAATCCGTCAAACCGGAAAGTACTGGCGTACCTGCGGCGGCATGGCGACCAGCGAGTGCTGTGCGTAGCCAATCTCTCGCGCTTTGCGCAGCCGGTGGACCTGGACCTGCCGGAACTGGAGGGCGTGATACCCGTCGAAATGCTGGGCTACGTCGACTTTCCGCCGATCGGTAAGCAACCTTACCGGCTCACGCTCGGACCGTACGCTTTCTTCTGGCTGGAGTTGCATGGCGATCCCAAAGAGATCGAAGCCGCCAGCCACTTGGACTCGTCGCCCCTGGTGGCGGATAGTTGGGAACGCTTGCTCGAGGGCGCCGGACGAAATCGGTTGGAATCCGCGCTGCTGCCGGAGTACTTATCGAAACAAAGATGGTTCGGCGGAAAGGCGCGACGCATTCGATCCACAAGAATCGCGGATTGGCTGGCCTTGCCGGATTCGAATGCTGTATGGGCGTTGGTGGAAGCGCAATATGAAAAAGGAGAAGCGGATACGTACTTCCTTCCGCTGGCGCTGTCATTCGGCAAGGAGGCGGAACAGCTGCGTGAGACATTTCCGAACGCCATCGTTTCCTCCGCTATGTCCAGTAGAGGACCTGGTTTTTTGCATGACGCCATCTACGACGATCGCGCTTGCACCGCATTCCTTTCCTTCATCGAACATGCCAAACAAGCGCCGGCGCGAAACGGTTTGATCCGCGGCGTGCCGGGCGCCGAATTTGCAACTCTCCGCGGTCCCGCGGAAATCGCCCTGGCTGTGCGGCGCACGTCAGCCGAACAGAGCAATACTTCGCTGCTTTACGATGATCAGTTGATTATGAAGTTATTTCGCCGTCAGCAGCGCGGACCAAATCCCGACTGCGAAATTGGACGGTACCTGACAGAGAAGGCCCATTTCGACGGCACAGCGCCATTTGCCGGCAGCATTGAGTACGTGCCTGCAGACGGAGATCCGGCAACGTTGGCGATGCTGCAGGGTTTCGTGGTAAATCAGGGAGACGGTTGGACGCTGACTCTTGAAGAACTGTCCCGCTACTACGAGAACTGCGCCAGCGCCGTATGGCCGGAAGGGGGAAGCGCTGCGATTGCGGAACTGATCGATCTTGCGGAACAGGAACCCTCGCAACTGGCGCGAGAGCATGTTGGGATCGCTCTCGACTCAGCCGCCATGCTGGGCAAGAGGACCGCCTACTTGCACCTGGCCCTGGCTTCCTCTAGCGAAGACCCTTCCTTCACGCCGGAAACCTTGCCCGCCAGCGATGTGCAGAGCCTGGTCGCGGGCCTTCGAAAGGAGGCTGTCCGCGTTCTGGACCTGTTGAAAGATAGCGTCGCTGGCTTACCGGATGAATTCATTGACCTGGCCGGCCTGGTGTTGAGTCGACGGAGCCAGATTCTCAACAGCTTCAGGCTCGCGGCGGAAGACAGTACGCTTGGTCAACGCATTCGGATCCACGGAGATTATCATCTAGGTCAGGTGTTGCAGGTGAAAACGGATTATGTGATCCTCGACTTCGAAGGCGAGCCTGCGCGTCCGATTGAGGAGCGGCGCGCCAAGTTGTCTCCGCTGAAAGACGTAGCCGGCATGCTCCGATCCTTGAGTTACGCAGCGTATAGCGGTTTGATAGCCCACACGGCACGCCGTCCTGAGGATTGGGAGAGTCTCGAGCCTTGGGCACGGCTTTGGGAACGGTCGATGGGGGCGGAATTTCTGCGCGCCTATCGCAATACTGCTCAAGACGCGAGGTTTCTTCCCTCATCGGACGATGGCTTTCAAAAACTGCTTGCGGTCTTTTTGCTGGACAAAGCCCTATACGAACTCTCCTACGAACTGAATAATCGCCCCGCTTGGGTGCGCGTTCCTTTGTTAGGTCTTTTGTCGCTTCCGTTGGAAGCTGGAGGACGTGAGTGGAACTGGATGCCATCTCGCAGCCCGAGCTAGAACAGATCGAACGAGTCGGTAACGCCGACCTCGTGATCGGTATTTTCGACTTGGAGCATCAGGAGGATGGTAGTACCGCTGTCGCGATGACGCGCGACGCTCTTGCGGAATTATCTATGCCCCTGCGGGCAATCGTGGTCTGCCATAACGGGAGCCATAGCCCGGCAGCGACCACCCCCGAAGGTACAGGAGACGATCGCTCTCCGATAGTGTCTTCTTGCAGCCTGCCGCTTCCCGGGTCGGCCGAAACACCGCTACAAAGTGTTTCCAATGCCTACCGGCGGGTCTTCGCCGTCGGAAGCAAACTCGGGGTGCGTGCGTGCGGCGTAATTGCCTCTGGGAACCGTGACGCGACTCGCCAATGGATTTACCGCCTGATCCAGCCGGTGTTGGATCTGGGATTCGATTTCGTTGCGCCCTGCTACACCAGGCAGAAGATGGAGGGTCTCCTCAATAGGAACGTACTCTCTCCGCTGCACCGCGCTCTTTACGGCGAACAGCTTGAAAATCCCATGGGTCCTGATTTCGGCCTCTCGGGAAAGCTTCTGCAACGGATTCTCGGGCAGGATTCCGCGCGGCGAGGTGGGTCCGAACACAATGTTCTGGCAGCGATTGCTTCCGCTGCTGCGTGTGGCGGCTTTCAGGTGTGCGAAACGCACTTGGGCGTCCGCACACAGCGCCCTACGGACTGGGGGAACCTGAGTACCCTTCTGGCGGAAGTTCTGGGAGCTACATTTGTCGAAATGGAGGGGCGTGCCGCCCACTGGCAGAGCATTCGAGGCTCGAAGACTTTACCCAGATTCGGCTCGCCCGAAGCTTCGCCGCCAGACACCGGAACCGTGGACGTACACGGCATGATTGAATCGTTTCAGTTAGGAACGCAAAACCTGCAGGATGTTTGGGGTCTGATTCTGCCTCCCACAACTTTGCTGGAATTGAAGAGGTTGTCCCGGGTGCCCGAGAATCAGTTCAGGATACCTGACCATCTGTGGGTTCGAATCGTCTACGATTTCGCGCTCGGACACCGGCTCAGGACTATCAGCCGCGATCACCTTCTTCGATCGATTACGCCGCTTTATCTAGGATGGATCGCGTCCTACGCGCTAGAAATGCAAACGGCCGGACTTGCGGAGGTCGATTCGCGTATCGAACGCCTATCCAAGGCATATGAGGACAACAAATCTTATTTGGTTTCCCGTTGGCGATGGCCCGATCGTTTTAACCCGTGACGTTGAGGAGGGAATATGTGGGATGACGTTGGACAAGCACTCAGGCTTTCGATGACCAAGATGTTAAGCCAGTTGGCTAGCCTGTTGCCCGGCATTTTGGCGCTGGTGACTGCGCTATTAGTTTCTGTATTGATCGCGTGGGCTCTATCGGCTATTCTGCGGCGGTCGCTCGCCGGTTTCGAGTTCGACCGGAGGGTTTCCCAATGGGGCCTCCCGGCAGTGGCGGAGTGGTCACCCTCATCCAGCCCCACGCTTCTGGTGACTCGCGCGATCGCCTGGATCATCATACTCATGGGGTTCCTCATCGGCATTTTAGCCTTTGACGGTGCGCTGCCTTCACAATTCGTAGTACGCCTGTTTACATATCTGCCTGACGTGATGACGGCGATCGTGGTTTTGGTGGCGGGCAGTATCATTGCCCGGTTCCTCGCGCGTAGCGTGCTGATCGGGGCCGTCAACATGAACTTGCAATACGCGCGGCTTCTAAGTGTTGGCGTGAAATGGCTGGTGACGGTTCTCGCCGTGACCATTGCGCTCGAGCGTCTTGGTATCGGAGGCGGCATCATCCGTCTGGCATTCGGCATTTTGTTCGGCGGAATTGTGCTGGCCTTGGCTCTGGCCGTCGGTCTTGGTTCCAAAGATCTCGTGAGCAGATCTCTCGAGCGTGAGACGAGCAAGACATCTAGCACGAATATGAAGGAGCCGGTCGGCCACTTGTAGGCTGAGCGCTGCAGAGACAGTGACAATACGAGGTAAAATTTTACGTGACTCAGGTAGATGCGACGTACGGCGCCGCCATCGAATCATTGCGGCGGTGCTGTTGCCAGTGGGGTCTGAAGGCGTCCGGTCGTCCTTTGGGGCATCATCAAATCTGGGCGCGCGACAGCATGATCGCTTCGCTGGGCGCTCGCTTTGTCGAGGACAACCAGATTCGAGAAGCTATCCAGGCGAGTCTCTCCCTGCTGAAGGATCATCGCGGGCCGCGCGGAGCCATTCCGAACAACGTCGATTGCGCGACGCTCCGCCCCAATTTTCGCGCCTATGCTGACGGAGGATTGTGGTGGATCGTCGCCAGCACGTTGTTCACTCCTGACCTCGATGTGGTGCGTGAGGTTCTTTGCTGGTATGAATACCAGGACGTCGATCAAAGTGGCTTGCTGAGCATGCAAGAAGGCTCGGACTGGCAGGATCTCTTCTGCACGCGAGGAAAGGGTTTGTATCTCAACTGCCTTTACGTGTTGGCGTTGCGCCGTGCCGCGGAACTTTTTAAGGACGACGAAGCCGATCGTCTTCGTCGCCGGGCAGCGCTAGTCGCGGACCGGATCAATGCCATTTTTTGGTATAGGGGCGACCGGGATACGCAACGGCATATTGCACACTCGTTCAGCACCGAAGGCACGTTCCTGCGGGATTCGATGGGACGCACACGGGAGATGCCGGTGAAGCGGTATCTGACCGATGAGCAATATTATTTACCGTACCTCGGATTTCGCAGCCTGGGCGAGTGGTTTGATTCGTTCGGTAACATTCTAGCCATTCTGGCTGGGGTCGCCGACCAGCAGCAGTGCGACATTATCCTGGATTTCATCTCGCGATATTCACTGGATATCTGGCCGCTTCGGAGCCTGACGCCGGTGGTGCGCCCGGGCGACGCGGACTGGCGCGATTATTATGGATCGCTCAACTCTCCGCATCATTACCACAATGGCGGTGTATGGCCATTTCTTGGCGGATTCTACGTCGCTGCCCTTGTGAAAGCCGGCCGAGCGGAGGCCGCTGAGCTTGCTTTGGGGAGCCTCGCTCAGTTAAACCAATGCGGTCAATTTAACGAGTGGCACGACGGTGAAACCAGCGCACCGATGGGTGCGCAGGATCAAGCTTGGTCGGCCGGGATGTATCTCTTCGCGTGGGAGTGCGTCAGACGCGGCCAAGCGCTGGTGTAATGTTCCCAAAGATCAAACGCCACTGATAGTGGAAACCGGCTGAGGCGATTCGGAGGATTCCACGAATACCACCAGCGAACGTTGCGTGACGTAATAGAGTTTTCGGCTTTTACGCCTCTTCGCAACCACCGGCTCCCGGGTATCAACGTAGAGTTCCCAGATTTTCCCGGCTCTCAGCGGAGGAAGCGAAAAGCGAACCGTTTCATGATGAGGATTGCATAGGATGAGGAACGTGTCGTCGCAGATCGGCTCGCCCACGGCGTTCACATCGTCCAACGTACGACCGTTGAGCAACATGCCGACGCAACGGACCCAGCCCGCATGCCACTCCTCTTGACTCATTTCTTTCCCGTCAGGCCGGATCCATAGAATATCTCCTTGCAAATCGCCATTCACCAAGCGATCCGGAGCTTCGGGATCGATGCGCCGGTCCTGAAAAAACTTTCTGCGGTGCAGATTCGGATGATTCTTGCGCAACTCGATCATGCTGCTTGCGAATTGCAGCAAGCTGCGGCGGGTGGGGTCAAGGTCCCAATCGAACCAACTGGTCTCATTATCTTGCGCGTAGGCATTGTTATTTCCATTCTGCGTGCGGCCGACTTCGTCGCCTCCGCAAATCATGGGAACCCCTTGCGAAAGCAGAAGGGTCGCCAGGAAATTTCGTTTCTGGCGTCCCCGAAGTTCCAGGATTTCCCGATCGTCCGTGGGCCCTTCCGCTCCGCAGTTCCACGAGTGATTATCATTCGTGCCGTCCCGGTTGTCCTCCCCGTTGGCCTCGTTATGTTTCTCGTTGTACGCCACCAAATCCTGCAAGGTGAAACCGTCGTGGGCGGTGACGAAGTTGACGCTGGCGGTGGGATGACGGCTGTCGCGCTGGTATAGATCGCTGCTTCCGGTGAGACGGTAGCCCAGTTCCGCCAGTTGACCGTCATCTCCTTTCCAGTAGCGCCGCACGGCGTCGCGATAACGCCCGTTCCATTCGGCCCATAAGGGCGGGAATTTGCCAACCTGGTAACCGCCCTCGCCAACGTCCCATGGTTCGGCGATCAACTTGACCTGCGAGATCACCGGGTCTTGATTGATGATGTCAAAGAAAGAAGAGAGCCGGTCCACCGCGTGCAACTCCCGCGCGAGAGCCGCGGCGAGATCGAAGCGGAACCCGTCCACGTGCATTTCCAGGATCCAATAGCGGAGGCTATCCATAATAAGCTTCAACACCTGAGGATGGCGCACGTTCAGAGTGTTGCCGGTTCCCGTGTAGTCCATGTAGTAACGCGGCTGGTCCGTTACCAGGCGATAGTAGGTTCGGTTGTCAACACCGCGAAAACTCAGGGTGGGTCCGAGATGGTTGCCTTCCGCGGTGTGGTTGTATACAACATCGAGGATTACTTCGATGCCGGCCCGATGCAGTCCTTTCACCATGGACTTGAATTCGCCCACTTGTTGCCCTTGACCGCCGCTGCTTGAATACCGCGCTTCCGGTGCGAAAAAATTGATTGTGTTATACCCCCAATAGTTGCGGAGGCCCCTATCGAGCAGGATCTTATCATCAAAAAACGCATGCACGGGCATAAGCTCCACGGCCGTGATCCCGAGATTCTTGAAATAAGTGAGGATCGAGGGATGTGTGAGTGCTGCGTAGGTCCCACGAATCTCTTCCGGTACTTGTGGATGCCGGGCTGTGAGGCCCTTCACGTGAACCTCATAGAGCACCGAATCATGGAGGGCCGTGAGTGGGGGCCGATCGTTTTCCCAATCGAAGCTGGAAACGGTAACCACGCCCTTGGGTACGGCGGCGGCATCGTCGCGTTGGTCCGGCTGCAGATCCTCTTCGGGTTTTCCGAGTTCATAGCCGAAGACCGGAGCATTCCAATCCACGGAGCCCGCCAGGGCCTTGGCATATGGGTCGATTAAGAGTTTTGCCGGGTTGAAACGAAGTCCTTGTTCCGGATCGTACGGACCGTGTATACGGAACCCATAATACTGGCCCGGCCGGATGCCAGGTACGTAGCAGTGCCAGACATGGCCGGTCGATTCGCGAATGGCGATTATTTTGCATGCGTCGCTTTCCGGATCGTCGAAGAGACACAGTTCCACCCCGGTCGCGTCCTCGCTGTAGACCGAAAAATTGACTCCTGTTCCGTCCCAGGTGGCTCCCTGAGGATAGGGTTTGCCGGGGAGAATCGCCCTTCCCATCGTTGCTAGATGTCCCTTCCGTTGTTAATGACTCGTAAGATCGCCACCGAATCGGACGGCATTTCGACGCTGGTCTTATGGATGATGCAGTCAGCCTCGGAAGCGAGAACCAGTGCGCCGGGGAATGCAAACGGCACCCTGCGCGTTTCTTGCGAAAGATTCAGCGCAATGACGTACCCGCCGCGGCGGAAGGCCAACCACTGCTCGCTCTCTGAGAACCGCACCTCCACCTGATCCAGCCGTCCATCGGCGAATTCAGGGGTCCTCCGCCGCAGAGCAATCAGTTGCTTGTGCCATGCCAGCAGACTTGTATGGGGCTCCCGTTCCAGTTCTGCCCAATTTATCTTTGACCGCGAGAACGTCTCTGGGTCTTGAGGATCGGGAATATCCGCTGCCTTCCACCCGAATGCCGCAAATTCCTTGCGCCGCCCTTCCGAGACTGCCCGCGCGAGGTCCGGCTCTTCGTGATTTGTGAAGTACTGAAAAGGGGTATCCGCTCCGAACTCTTCTCCTTGAAACAGCATCGGGATGAAGGGAGCGCATAACACGATGGCCGCACCGATCTTGAGCCTTCCAACGTTCATCAGACGACTGCTCCGCTCGCCCTTGGCGCGATTGCCGACTTGATCGTGAGTCTGCAGGTATCCGAGAAACCGCCAGCCGGGAAGGCCTTCAGGCTTTCGTCCGTGCGGCCGCCCCCGAAAGAGGGAGCGCCGTCCATCGAAGACGAATGCGTTTTCCAGCGCGCGACCCACATCGCCGAGCGTGCCGAAGTCCTGATAATAACCGGCGCGTTCGCCCGTCAATACGCTATGCAAGGCGTGATGAAAATCATCGCTCCATTGCGCGTCGATTCCATAGCCCCCCGCCTCGGTGGGTGTCACCACACGGGGTTCGTTCAAGTCGCTCTCGGCGATCAGGACCAGACTTCGGCCCAGATGCGCTTCTAACCGCTTCACTTCGCCCGCAAGCTGTTCCAGGAACGGAACGGCAGAGAGGTCAAAGAAGGCATGGATCGCGTCAATGCGCAGTCCGTCGAAATGGTAATCGCGCAGCCACATAAGGGCGTTGTCGCAAAAAAAACGGCGGACCTCGCTGCTTCCGGCGCCGTCCAGATTGACGGCGGGTCCCCAGGGAGTGCTGTAGCGGGTCGTGAAGTACGGGCCGAAGCGGCCGAGGTAATTACCGGACGGACCGAGATGGTTGTAAACCACATCCAGCAGCACTGCGAGTCCCGCCGCATGGCACGCATCGACGAAGCGCTTCAGGCCGTCCGGTCCGCCATAACCATGATGCGGCGCGAATAGATCCGCGCCGTCGTAACCCCAGCCCCACGCTCCCGAAAACTCCGCGACCGGCATAAGTTCTACGTGGGTGATGCCGAGTTGCTGCAAATATTCAAGGCGCCCCACTGCGCTATCGAACGTTCCTTCCGGAGTGAAAGTACCTATATGCAATTCGTAAATGACGGCCGAAGAAAGTATGGGCGGCCGCCATCCCGCGTCGCTCCATCGGAATCTGGAATGGTCCAGCACGCGCGACCGCCCGTGCACGCCATAGGGTTGCCATGGCGACCGTGGATCGGGCAACGCGTCGCCGCCATCGAGCACGAAGGCGTAGTCCATTCCGTGGCCTGCGCTGGAGCAATCGCAACGCCAGTATCCATTTTGTTCCGAGCTCATGGGAACTAAGGAACCGTCGAGGAGCAATTGAACGTTCGCGGCGAGCGGCGCCCAAACACGGAACAAGGTCATTCGGATTTTACCCTGGTCAGAAGCGCTACCGGGAATCGGCTCAAGAGGGCGCTAATCTCAGCCTTGCCCTCCCCTATCCGTTCGCCCGTGAACTGGTTTTCCCAGGTTCCCGGCGGCAGTTCCAAACTGCTTCCTTCCCAGCTACCGGCGCCGATCAGAAGCCGTGGTACGACGGTGATCACATCCTCGCCGCGCCGGAACGCCACCAGAGATCCGGCCTTGGGACCTGTTGCCCAGAGCGCACTATACGCTCCCTCGGCTCCAAAGCATTGCGAATGCGCGGCTCTGGTCCGCAAGGCTTGCCGAATGATCCAGAGTTTGGGCAATCCCTCGCCGGCGCGCGCCATGATTTGCTCCGCGGTCAGTTGATCGGCCTCTGACAGCAGACGAAGCCGCAAAGCAAAGTCCACCGGTCTGCGATTGTCGGGATCCACCAAATTGAGATCCCAGAGTTCGCAGCCCTGATACAAATCGGGTACTCCTGGCGCGGTCAACTTCAACAGGGCTAAGGCAAGCGAGCTCGTTTGAGCGGCCGGCAGCAAGAGTTCCAGGAACACCTCGAGGTCCGCCACGAAGGCGGCATCGCCCAGCACGGATGCGACAAATTTTTCAAGAGCTTCCTCGTACGCTGGGTTTGGCTCCACCCAGGACGTACGTTCCTTTCCTTCTCGAGCGGCCTTTCGCATGTATTCGACCGCTCGCTCGACGGAAATCGGCCAAACGCCCACCAGCGTCTGATAAAGCAAATACTCCGCCTTTCGGTCCGGCATGTCGCCAGTGCGATAAAGTGCGTTTGCCGCCGTCCATCGCATCACGGCCTCGGTCCACGCCGGCGCCATCTCGGAAAGCGCGCTGATTCGCGACCGCACATCCTCCCCGCGTTTCGTATCGTGAGTTGACGTGCTCAGCATGGTGTATGGTTGCCGCGCTTGCGTCTCCGAACACCACTTGTGAAACTCTTCGACAGAGACGCCAAACCGCCCCGGATTCCCACCGACCTCATTCAACGAAATGAGCCGGAAGTAGCTGTAGAACGCGGTGTCCTCGACCCCTTTCGCCATGGTGGCCGCCGTGAGCTGCTGAAAGGCCATGACAAATTCGTTTTCGAGCGCACCCCGCACTTGAAGCGTCAGAATGTCGCGCAGAAAATCGATCAGCCGCTCGTCGAGATCGGCACGCAAGGCGCGGGCTGCGTCGAGCGCGCGCGAAATGGTTTGGGAATCGGCCTGTGAAACCTCCCCCGATTCGGCTCGCACGTAGGTTCGATAAACGGGAAAGCAGGCGAGTACGGCCCGAATCGCTTGGTGCAACTCGTGACGTGTATAGTCGCGATAATTACGATGCTCCTCGCAAATTTGCACCAATAGTGCCGTGAGGCGGTTGACATCGCCGCCTAGAATGTCCCGCAGAACTTGAGACTTCTTTTCATAGACGATCGCGCCGAAGTCCACGGGTTCGCCGGTGAATACACGATATAACTCGTTCAGAGGGGCTTCGCCGTGGGGGTCCACGAAGAGGCCGCCGGCTAGATTGAGGAAATCGTAGCCGGTGGTGCCCGAGATGGTCCAATCGTCTGCAAGGGATTCTTCCGGCTGCAGAATTTTTTCGGCCACCACCCAAGCCTCGGGCGCCGCGCTGCGCAGCCTGCGGAAATATTGAGCAGGGTCGCGAAGGCCGTCGGCATGGTCCACGCGAACTCCGTCCAACTGACCGGCGCGTAACCATTGAAGGATTAACGCGTGAGTATCCGCAAAGACGAACTCGTCTTCGACGCGGACGCCTACCAGGGAATTGATATCGAAAAAGCGTCGATAAACAATCTCGGTGGCCGCCGTTCGCCAACGGGACAGCCGGTAGTTCTGTCGCATCAGAAGAGCGTCTACGCGATCGGAATCGGCGTTCAGAGCGGCTACGCCCGAGTCGATCGCGGCGGCGATCTCAGGCCGCTCCGAACATAAACGCGCCAGTAGGCGCCGGATCGTCTCCTTATTGCGATGATGGGCGTTCAGTCCTGCCCAGTTGGTTGCGGCGATAGACTGCCGCAGATGAGCGAGTGCGTCCGCAAGGAAACTCAATTCCGGGCTACCGGCGCGTTGGGCGCAACTCTCAAGCAGCTCCGAAACGGATTCGGGCGCGACAGGAAAAGTGTGGTCGTAGTAGCGGAGTACAAAATTCCCCTCACTCCTCTGCAGTGTCAATTTGCCGGCTTCGATGACTCGGCCCGAATGATCTTCGAGGATGGGCAGTAGAACTTTATTGCGCAACCTCTCCTCGGGTGCATTCCAATCGATGTCGAAATACGGCGCGTACCGGCTAGCTTGTCCGTTTTCGAGTGTGTCCCACCACCACTGATTGTAGTGGCCGGTGATCGCCATATGATTGGGAACGATGTCCAGCACCTGACCAAGGCCGACTTCGGCGAGTTTCTGTACTAATTTTTTGCGCCCCTCCTCGCCGCCCAATTCCTGGCTTACCTGATGGTAGTCGACGGTGTCATAGCCGTGCGTGCTACCAGGAGCCGACTGCAAGTACGGCGAACAATAGACATGCGAGATTCCCAACTCGCGCAGGTAGTCCACGACTTCGCTAGCGGCCTCAAAGTCAAACTCAGGCCGAAGCTGTAATCGGTAAGTGGCGAGCCGAAGCAGCAAACTCAGATCCTCCAGGGTTTGCCGCAGTGGCAAAGCGAATTACCAGAAGTGCCCGAATCCTATAGCAATTTTATCTCACTGTTCCGCTGGCGCATCCACTTTTAGTTCCTTACGGACCCTTAGCTCAGTTGGTTAGAGCGCTTGCTTGACACGAAGGAGGTCACAGATTCGAGTTCTGTCGGGCCCACCACTTCTCAATCATTAAGCGTTTCCCGGGGAAGAAGATCCCCTGCCCTGACTCGCCAGTATTTGTAGGCAGTGCTTCGCAGGTAATGTGGCATGAGCACCGGGTCGACCGGCGGCCGAATGCGGCAGCGGCGAAGGTGGCTCAGCACTGAGCACGTAGTGGTGCAAGAGAGCTATGGCTCACTTCTCACCCGAGAGCTGCCTGAGGGCGGTACCCAGCTGCTTCAGTTCCTCGCCGAACCGGGCCCAGTCGCCTTCCCGTTGCGCCTGCAGCATGCGGTCGTAATGCGACCTTGCTTGCGCCGTTGACCTTTGACTGTCCGCAGTGGCCAGTCCCTCGCTGGTCTCCGGGGCTGCCACGGGCTCTTTTGACACAGACGTGCCCGTTGGTGCTGCAGTCCCAAAGATTCGTGCCAGGCCGGCGTCGAGGGTCGGTTCCATCGCGATGCGATTCTCGGCGGCCACGATCACACGTCGCAGTTCAGGAATCTTGCCGTTGACGGCGCGCAGATACAGGGGTTGCACGTAAATGAGGGACTTCTGAATCGGAATCACCATAAGTGTTCCCAGAATGACTTGCGAACCCTGCTGACTCCAGAGGGTGATCTGCCGCGAGATCTC